>Ga0315906_10001298_pt1 | contig 37375 bp, 29 predicted proteins | sample LakEriMetagenome_4_FD_203526 | JGI IMG/M metagenome (GOLD analysis project Ga0315906, IMG submission 203526) | Freshwater fungal communities from buoy surface, Lake Erie, Ohio, United States - Buoy 2 MA122 | ecosystem: Environmental > Aquatic > Freshwater > Lake > Lake biofilm | place: USA... | reverse complement strand
TTTTTTCTCCATTTGTCTAAAATGGGATGGATTTTTCTTCTGCTTCCAGTTTCTTTACGTAGAAGTTAGTCTAATCCCTCTCAACATGGCGATAGCCCCGGTTCAAGACGTATTAAAAAAGGCCTTAGAAGGAAATGTGGATGCTGCTTCCTTCACCTGGTTGGAGGAGCAAGTCGAAAAGATCAAGTCTTCTTCTACGCCCAATTCCTTCTTTTTATCATTTTCCCGTGCTTCTCGATTTTTTAAAAAAGAAGGGATTTCATGGAAAGAAGTATCCAGCAGGTCCTTACCTGAGGGTGTGGATACCAGTGCTTGGGACTGCCTTCTCCTGGCTCGAATTTACCTAGTGCTCCAGCTACCCTCCCTGCATGATGCTTGGCTGTCCATCCTGCAGCAAGTCTTTGAAACGGGGGACATGTACGAGCAGCAGTCGCTCTACACAGCCTTGCCTCTTTTACCGAATGCGCAGGAGCTATTGCCTCGCGCCATAGAAGGCTGTCGTACAAATATGTCTCTGATTTTTGATGCCATCGCCTTGCGAAATCCTTATCCGGCACGTTTTTTTCCGGAGGCCAACTGGAACCAACTGGTCCTCAAAGCCATCTTTATGCAGCGCCCCCTCTACCTTATCCAAGATTTGGATCGTAGACGAAACGCAGCTCTTGCCGACATGGCTACCGACTTTGCCCACGAGCGCTGGGCAGCCGGTAGGGCAGTGATGCCAGAAGTTTGGCGCCTGCTGGTCCCTTTTATGGGACCCCAGTACCTGGAAGATCTGCATAAAGTGTTGACTTCTAGCGATGCATTGGAGCAAAAAGCCGGCGCTTTGGCAGTTTACCAAAGCAACTATGCTCCTGCTCAAGAACTTTTGAATGCCTATCCCTTGCTTCGAGAAGCTTGTGCTAACGCTACCTACAGCTGGGAAGACCTAGGAATAGAATTTCAAAAAAATCGGGTTTAATTGCCCATCAACAGCTAAATTCAACCCATTACAGCCCCTAACTACCTATGGAAATGTACATAGATCCCCACATTCACCTGGTTTCCAGGACTACCGACGACTACGAAGCCATGCGCAAAGCGGGCATTGTGGCCACGATCGAACCCGCATTCTGGTTGGGGCAGCCCCGTACCGAAGTGGGATCTTTCAAGGACTATTTTTCTACCTTGGTAGGTTGGGAGCGATTTCGTGCAAGTCAGTTTGGCATCGTCCACTACTGCACCATGGGACTCAATTCCAAGGAAGCCAACAACGTGGCCTTGGCCGAACAAGTCATGGAACTCCTACCCCTATATGCGGGTAAGGAAGGGGTAGTCGCCATTGGGGAAATTGGCTACGACGACCAGACCGATGCCGAGGATCGTTTTTATAGACTTCAATTGGAACTGGCCAAGGAGGTGGAGCTTCCGGTATTGATCCATACCCCCCACCGAGACAAGAAGAAGGGCACCACCAGATCCATGGATGTGGCAGTAGAGCACAACATGGATCCCTATTGGGTCGTGGTGGACCACAACAACGAGGAAACAGTCAAAGAGGTATTGGATCGCGGCTTTTGGGCTGCTTTTACCATTTATCCCCATACCAAAATGGGTTCCGAGCGGATGGTGGAGATCGTCAAGCAGTATGGTCCAGAGCGCATCATTGTGAATTCGGCAGCAGATTGGGGGATTTCTGATCCCATTGCTGTACCCAAAACTGCCGCGCTGATGCGCAAAATGGGGGTACCTGAAGAGCATGTACGCTTGACTACCTACCAAAATGCACTCACCGTATTTGGACTAAGTGGGCAAATGCACGAAGACGATTGGCTGAAGGCTCCTCCGATCGACCAAACCAAAAAACTAGGAGGCAACTCCGTACTTCGTGGTGGACAAGTTCCACGGGTGGAAGGTCCTTCCGATCGTGTAGAAAACTAATCCATCATGGCCAGTAAACTTTTTGCCTACCTTCAACTCACCCGACCTGCTAATGTAGTGACGGCGGTAGCGGACATCTGGGCTGGGTTTGCACTGGCAGGCGCTTGGGATACCCTGATGGTCAACTGGATCTATGGAGACCAAACCTTCTGGTGGAACTTGCTCTGGCTTTCGCTGAGCACCATCGGTTTGTATGGAGGAGGAGTGGCTTTTAACGATATCGCCGATGCGGAATTGGATGCCATCGAACGTCCGGAACGTCCGATTCCTAGTGGACGAGCCTCTAAAAAAGGGGCAATGCTCATGGCAAGTCTATTGCTTTTAGCGGGGATAGCCTGCGCATTTCAAGTCAATCAGCTGGCAGGATTGCTTTCCATAGGGGTAGCGGGATGTGCCTTGCTGTACGATTACTGGGGCAAGCATCAGCATTATTTCGGGCCCATCAACATGGGCCTTTGCCGCGCTGGAAACCTGCTTTTAGGTACGACCGTAGTACCATCCTTGATTCAAACTCAAGGATACCTTGGGGCTTTGCCCTTGGTCTATGTGGCAGCCATTACTCTGATAAGTAGAGGAGAGGTGCATGGCAAAAATAGGAATGCACTGTTTCTCGGAGGAGCCATGTATGCATCTATATTTCTAGCCCTATTTCTTCTGGCTTACCAAAAGAGTCCGGGTTACCTGCAGATTATTCCTTTTTTGGCATTTTTGGGCTATCGCCTTTTTCCTCCTTTGGTACAAGCGATCCGCACCCAAGAACCCAAGTATATCGGGAAGTCGGTCAAAGCCGCGGTACTGTCCCTGATTTTGGTGAATGCTACCCTAGCTACTGCCTATTCGGGTTGGCCTATTGGCTTGTTAATTTTGCTTTTGCTTCCCCTCTCCCTAGGCTTGGCCAAAAAATTTGCCGTGACCTGAAGGATATTTATTCAAATTCTTTCCCAACTTGCCTATTCAAGAATCAAAGACAAGCCATGGCAACTTTGCTCCAGCAGTCCTTCTCTGTATCCTATAGTTATCCGGTAGCATTTACGGAGCATTTGTTTGCAAGTACCCAAACCTTGTTTGTGGATATATTTCCTAAAGGACAGCCAGCAAGGCTATTTTTTGTTTTGGATGAGGGAGTAGTGGCCCATCATCCTGGTTTGATTTCCCAGATCAAAACCTATGTAGCCTCCCATTCCTCGCGGCTTGCACTGGTGGCCGAACCTATGGTAGTAGTGGGTGGGGAAGCTTGTAAAAACCAAACAGAGGCCTACCAACAGGTGGTGGAAGCAACCCACATTCATGGCATCGATCGACATTCTTACCTGGTAGCTTTGGGTGGAGGGGCAGTACTGGATATGGTTGGATTTGCGGCGGCCATATCCCACCGGGGCATTCGACTGATCCGCGTGCCGACGACGGTATTGTCCCAAAACGATTCTGGGGTAGGCGTAAAAAACAGCATCAATGCCTTTGGCAAAAAAAACTACCTAGGCACCTTTACCCCTCCCTTTGCCGTGCTCAATGATTTTGCCTTTTTGCAAACCTTGGAAGAAAGGGATTGGAGATCGGGAATTTCTGAAGCCATCAAGGTGGCCTTGATCAAGGATTTGAATTTTTTTGAATGGCTGGAACAACATGCCGCCGCCTTGGCTAGGCGAGAAATGGAGCCCATGAAAGAGCATGTCATCCGCAGTGCAGAGCACCACATGGCCCACATTGCAAGCAAGGATCCCTTTGAATTTGGATCCAGTCGTCCCCTAGATTTTGGCCATTGGGCAGCACATAAATTGGAGAAATTGAGTCAGTTTCGAATTCGACATGGAGAAGCCGTAGCCATAGGCATAGCCCTGGATTCGGCCTATTCTTTCTTACAGGGACGCATCCAAGAAGCAGATTTACACCGTATTTTTAATTTATTTCATGCCTTAGGGCTTTCCCTGTATGTGCCCGAACTTCAAGAGGAAGCCTTGCTTCAGGGACTTAAAGAATTTCAAGAGCACCTGGGAGGGACCTTGACGATCATGTTGCTAGAGGGCTTGGGAAGAGGAGTAGAAGTACATGAAATGGATCAAGAACTTATCTTGAAGGCCCTGCAAGTGCTTAAAAGTTGGGAAAACACTCCTATTTTTTCAAAGAATTAGCTAATTTTTATCCATGAAGATTAAGGATTTCCACCTGAGTTATTGCAGCAATATCCATGCAGGAGAGAGTTGGGAAGCAACCTTTCAAAATCTGAAAATTTACATTCCAGAAGTAAAAAACCGTTTGGGTCACAAGGGGCCCTTTGGCATAGGACTTCGTCTTTCCAACGAAGCCTCTTTGACCTTGGAAAGCCCGGATCGACTTAAAGAATTTCAGGAATGGCTGCATAGGACAAATGCCTATGTGTATACGCTCAATGGCTTTCCCTATGGAGGCTTTCACCGAACCAAGGTGAAAGAGCAGGTGCATGCCCCTGACTGGACCACAGAAGCCCGTCGCGATTATACCATCCGTTGTTTTCGGATTCTAGCCCAGCTCCTTCCCGAAGGAATGGAAGGAGGAATTTCTACTTCTCCACTTTCTTACAGGCATTGGTTTGCCGATGAAACTGCAAAAAAGGAAGCCTTTCAATCGGCCTGTATCCATCTCCTGGAGGTGGTAGAAGTCTTGGTCCAATTGCATCAAGAAACGGGAAAACTACTGCACTTAGACCTGGAGCCTGAGCCGGATGGGCTTTTAGAAAATTCCAAAGAGCTTATCCGTTTTTTCAAGGTTTGGTTGCTGGGCAAGGGAAAAATTAGCCTTGCAAAAAAATGCGGTATAGAGGCAACTGAGGCAGAAACACGGATACTCACCCATCTGCAGGTGTGCTACGATGTCTGTCATTTTGCCATAGTTTACGAAAAGCCCGAGCATACGTTTAAAAAGTTAGCAGAGGCAGGCATTCGTGTAGGCAAAATACAGCTTTCAGCGGCGCTCCAATTGCTCATCCCCCAGCTGGCTAAAGAACGATTCAGTTTGGCCAAACGCTTGGAGGAATTTGCCGATACCACCTACCTCCATCAGGTAGTGGGAAGAAAAAAAGGAAACCTTTTTGCTTCATTTCCCGACTTACCTCAAGCCATAGCCAAACTTGAAACTACTGAAGACTTAGAATGGAGAGTCCACTTCCATGTTCCCATCTTTTTGGAAAATTATGGAACGTTTCAGTCCACCCAGGAAGACATTCGGAAAGTCCTTACTTATGCGCTAAAAAATCCAGGACTTACTCGGCATTTGGAAGTGGAAACCTACACCTGGGAGGTCCTTCCCGAAGATACGCACCTTACTTTGGGGGAGGCCATTTCTCGAGAGTTGGCCTGGGTCAGAGAGCAACTGCAGTGATTCCCCTTGGTACGCTACCTAATTTCCCATGAAAAAAACCGTTGTTCTCGATATTGTTGCCCTCTCTCCAAGAGTGATTGGTGAGCATACCCCATTTCTAAAACAATGGATCGCAGCAAAACACCAGGCCGTGGTCGAGCCCGTGCTTCCTGCAGTGACCTGTTCTGCCCAGTCTACCTATCTCACAGGGAAGTGGCCGGCTGAAAACGGCATCGTAGGCAACGGATGGTACTTTGAGGAGGAGTGTGAAATCAAATTTTGGCGGCAGTCCAATAAGCTAGTCCAGGGAGAGAAGGTGTGGGATTTGCTTCGCAAAGAAAATCCCAAGTTTACGGTAGCCAACCTGTTTTGGTGGTACAACATGTACACCACGGCAGACTATGCCGTCACGCCTCGTCCTTTGTATCCTTCAGATGGGCGCAAGCTACCCGACTGCCATTCCCAGCCTATGGATTTGCGGGACCGTCTGCAAGCGGAGCTGGGGCCCTTTCCTCTCTTTAGCTTTTGGGGACCTGCGACGACCATTGCTTCCAGTCGCTGGATAGCGGAGGCAGCCAAGAAGGTAGACCAATGGCATAAGCCCACACTGAATTTGATCTACCTCCCTCACTTGGATTATGCCTTGCAGAAGTATGGCATTGACTTTTCCAAGATTGGAAAAGACCTGCGGGAGATAGACGACCTGGCCAAGGACCTGATTACCTACTTTGAAAGCCAAGGAACGCAGGTGCTCTTGCTTTCGGAATATGGCATCACTTCCGTGTCTAAGCCAATTCACCTCAATCGAATTTTTCGGGAGAAGGGCTGGATTCAGGTGAAAAATGAGTTGGGGCTGGAAACCCTTGATGCGGGAACTTCGAAGGTTTTTGCCGTGGCGGATCATCAGGTAGCCCATGTACACGTACAAGATCAGACCCTGCTTTCCGAGGTGAAATCGCTTCTTGAAGCGCTGCCAGGGGTGGAAAAGGTACTGGATGCCCGAGGAAAAAAAGAGGCTCATTTGGATCATGCCCGTTCAGGGGATTTAGTGGTCGTAGCGGATGCCGATTCCTGGTTTACCTACTACTTCTGGCTAGACGATGCCAAAGCCCCTGACTATGCGCGCTGTGTGGACATCCATCGAAAGCCAGGCTACGATCCGGTGGAACTTATTATGGACCCCAGTATCCCCATTCCTATGCTCAAGGTAGGGACCAAACTGATCAAGAAGAAGCTGGGATTTCGCTACGTGATGGATGTAATTCCTTTGGACGCCACCTTGGTCAAGGGGGCACATGGGCGGATCCCTGAATCTCACTTGGATAAGCCCCTTTTGGTTTGTGAGCCAACCTTAACTCAAGACGAGCACATCGCCGCCACCGCCGTGTTTGACTTGATACTGAAGACGGTTCAGGGGAGATAGAACCAAGGAAGGTGTTATTTGATTTTTTCCATCAGAAAAACCCCCATTTCTCGCTGCCCTAACACATGGACTGTTTTCGGAGATTCTAGAAAGCGGAAGCCCATACCTTCTAGTTCTCCCAAGCCTTGCGGCTGTAGAACATAGCGTTCGGAACCGTCCGGCAAGGCGTACCTACCCTCCCCTAATTCCAGACTTTCTTCGAGGATTTTCCCAAAGCCGGTGCACATGCGCATCCAAAAAATTCCGCCTGGCTGGAGTACCCGGTGGATTTCAGCGATCATCTTCCAAAAATGTGCATGTCCTTCAGCAAAGTGGAGGACAGCCGAACTCAGCACGGCATCAAAGGCAGCTTCATGGAAGGGAATCGCAGCTCCATCGCCTACTTGAAATCGGTGGATGTCTGTTTCTGGTTGAATACTTTTGGCCAGAAACCGGCAATACTGAATGGCGACTTCGTTTGGGTCGATGCCAAAAATCGGATAATTTTTATGAAGGAAATACACCGCATTGCGCCCTTCTCCACAGCCCACATCCAAGATTTTCATGTTCTGAGTAAATCGACCTTTAAGGAGTTGGTCGAGTAGGTAGAGGTCTACGTTGCCCAGAAGACGGTTGAGTTCATTGATTTCCATGTTCTAAAAGGTCTAGGGCCTGTGCCGCTTTGATTCGCCCCACTTCTATCAATTCAGCAGCACGATGAAATTCAAGAGTTCCGGCTTGTTTACGAGAGACCTTAATTTGAACGTCCACGGGATAATTTTCAAGAAGCAGCTGGCAATACCGGTCTTGGAGAAGATCGAAGGAACGAGTAACTAGCTCTAGGGCTGAATAGGATTGCTGGGTTTCTGTTTTTTTCTCTTCTGGGAAATACTGCTTCATTTTGCCTTGAAACTCCCTAAGCCAGCTGGGAAGGGGAAGCCCTTGTTTTTTGGCTTGGACGGGCGAGGGAAGGAAATGTGCATCTAGACCATTGGTATCTACTACGACTACCATACGTTGGTGTGGGTCAGATAGCAAAGAGATGGGAACAGGGTTCAGCACTCCTCCATCGATGAAGTATCTTTTTTCGACTTTTGCGGGTAAAAATACCGAAGGAATACTCCCAGAAGCACGGATAGCTGTATAGAGGCTTCCCTGTCTGAATACCTGTTCTTTTCCAGAGTTGACGTCTACTGCATTGCAAGAAAAGGGTACAATTAAGTCTTCAATAGCATGATCCGGAATCACTTTTTTCAAGGCGTGGAATACTTTTTCTCCTTTGATAAAGCCCCTACTCGAAAAGGTGAAATCCATCAAGGAAAAGACATCCAAACGGTCCAGATTGCAAATCCAATCCTTAAATTCGGAAAGCTTTCCCGCCGCAAACATACCCCCCACCAAGGCTCCAGCGGAGCAGCCAGCTACCTCGCTGATTTGGTATCCCCGGCGCTCCAATTCCTCAATCACTCCAATATGTGCCAAACCCCTCGCTCCACCGCTGCTCAATACCAATGAAACTGTTTTCTTTTTTGACATATATTTAGGGTATAAAAACTAGTATTCCAGAACCTATTCCCCCTACGAAACTAAACAATATGGCTGAATTTAAACCTTTTCATCTCGCTTTTCCTATCCGTGACATCGAAGAAACCCGTCAATTTTATGGAGATCTGCTGGGTTGTGATATTGGTCGAAGCACCGACAAGTGGATTGATTTCAATTTCTTTGGGCACCAACTTTCGGCACACATCAAGCCAGAGGAGCTTGCTAATACCAAAACCAATGAGGTGGATGGAAAAAATGTTCCTGTCCGCCATTTTGGTGCAATTTTAGGCTGGGAAGAATGGCATGCCTTGGCAGATAAGCTTAAAGCTCACGGTATGGATTTTGTCATTGAGCCCTACATTCGATTCAAGGGCGAGGTGGGCGAACAAGCCACGATGTTTTTTTTGGATCCTTGTGGAAATGCTTTGGAATTTAAGTCCTTCCAAGATCCCTCACAGATTTTTGCCAAGTAATCCCCTTGAATTCGCTATCCTTATCCGCTCGACTGGAAAAAAAACTCCTGCTAGAAGGCAAGGAATTTTTTTTCTTCAACGGGACCTCCTACCTGGGCTTGGATGGATTGGAAAGCTATAGGCGGATGGTGGAAAGCAATGTACAGAAGTGGGGGATGCATCATGGACTCAGCCGAACCAACAATGTGCGTCTTTCCATATACGATGCGTTTGAAGATTTTTTTTCAAATCAAGCCGATGCAGAAAGTGCAGCACTTTTCAGTTCGGGCTACCTTGCAGGCATAGCAGCCAGCCATTACTTTTTTCCAAAAGTAGATCAATGCTGGGCAGCGCCGGATACCCATCCCGCCATCTTGCCTTGGGGGGTTCAAACAGATTCCTCTTTGAGTTTTTCCCAATGGATGCACGCCTGCCTGGAGCGGAGTGCTCAATTGCCTTCCCAAAAGATTCTGATCCTAGGTAATGCAGTAGATCCGCTCAAGGCAGAAATTCACGATTTCGCTTGGGTCCTTTCTATTGCTGAAAAACATGAGGTAATGCTACTGATTGACGATAGCCATGCCTTCGGGGTATTGGGAAATGGCCTTTTCGGTACCTATTCCCAATGGAAGCACAAACGCATTCAACTCTTGGTTTCTGGTTCTTTGGGAAAGGGCTTGGCCACGCCCGGAGGAATAGTCCTGGGATCGGAAGACCTGATACAAGGGATCAAATCCCAATCTATTTTTGCAGGAGCATCTCCCCCTTCACCGGCCTTGCTCCAAAGCTTGTTGGATGCAGGGGAACTTCTACAGGAGCAGCAGGGAAAGTTGAAGGAGCTGATTTCTTTTTTTTACCAACATAGTAGTCAACTGTCCCAAATCCATGGCAACCCAAACTTTCCCGTATTCGTGTACTCGGAGGATGCGTGGACAGAAAAATTGCAAGAGCAGGGGTACATCACCTCTTCTTTTTCTTATCCTACTTCCAAGAGCCCCAAAGTCAATCGAATCGTACTTTCGGCGAGTCATTCCCAGGATGAGCTAAGTGCTTTACTCCAAATTTTAACCCATCTCGCAGCCTCCTTATGAAGAAGTACTTGATATCCCTGCTAGCCTCCATCCTTTTTTCAGCGTGTAATTCGGAGCCCCCAGTACCTTTTGTGGAGGGATTAGAAGACTACCCAACTTTGAAAATGGTGCTTGCGGATACCGCCACGTATCAGGTTCAAATCCTATACACGCAGATCGACCGCAACGAGCATGGGAATCCACTGTTTACCACCTACCCCTTCAACGTGGATGATTCCCGCTATTACTACCCGGCTTCCACGGTAAAGTTACCCATTGCACTGCTGGCTTTGGAGTGGTTGGAGGAGCAACAGGTGGAAGGCTTGACCTTGGAGACTACCATGGTGACCGACTCGGTACGCCCTTCCCAACTCCCTGCTTGGTCTGATTCGACTGCTCAGAATGGCCTGCCAAGCTTAGGGCACTACATCAAAAAAATTCTTCTTGTCTCCGATAACGATGCCTCCAACCGACTGTATGAGTTGCTAGGGACGGATTACATCAACCAAAAATTGAAGGAAAAGGGACTTGGGAATTCGGTGATTACCCAGCGCTTGAGTTTTCCCATTTCTCCAGAGGAAAATCGTCATTTTAATCCCATACGATTTTTGGATAATGCGGGCAAAATCCTTTTAGAGATTCCTGCTCGACAAGCCGATAGTGCCTATGTGGTACCAGGCTTACCGAAGTTGGGCCAAGCTTACTACAAAAACGACACCTTAATGCAGGGAGGGATGGATTTTTCTTACAAGAATAAGTTTTCCCTTTCGGATTTTCATGGGGTGGTGCAGCGGACCATCTTCCCAGAAGCCTTTGTTGGCATGGAAAGGTTTAATTTAAATGAGGAGCACCGAAATTTTGTGCTCAAGTACATGAGTATGCTGCCCCGAGAAAGTATGTTTCCCTCCTACGATACTACTGAATACTACGACAGTTATTCCAAGTTTTTCAAGTTTGGGTCTGACAAAGCTGCTATTCCTTCTCACTTTCGCTTGTTCAACAAGACCGGATGGTCTTACGGACACCTGATTGATGGCGGCTATTTTGTGGATTTTGAGACGGGGGTGGAGTTTTTTGTTTCGGCCATCGTCTATGTCAATGAGGACCAGATTCTCAACGACGACCAATACGAGACGGAGGAGGTAGGATTACCCTTCTTTGCAGAATTGGGCGAGTACTTGTACCAACGGGAATTAAAAAGAAAGAAGCAACTCCTTCCGGATTTGAGTAAATTCAAAATGGGTTGGTGATTTTTTATACAAAGTAGGACAAACCCATCCTCCTTAGTATACGGTTTCAGCACCTATAAGCGCCACCATGGGCCTGGGGTAATTTTGGAAGGTAAAGGTGCGAACATCCCAGGGTTGATGCACCTCAAATCCCGCGATGGACCGTAATTCTGGGATCCAGAGACGCACAAAGTCTCCATTTCGGTCATAGGTTTTCGCTTGGCGAAGGATATTGAAGTAACGGTTTTCTCTGGGATCGTTGCCTACTCCGCCCACATACATCCAATTGCCCCAGTTGGAGCAGGGATCATAATCGATCAATTGGCTTTCAAAGTAGCTTGCCCCCCAAGTCCAATCTATCCCCAAATCATTTACCAAGAAACTTGCGACTAGCTGTCGACCTCTGTTGGACATAAATCCAGTAGCTTGGAGCTCTCGCATGTTGGCATCCACAAATGGAACTCCTGTCTTCCCTTCTACCCAGCGCTGAAATTGCGCTTTATCCCTTCTCCAGGAGTCCATTTGATTTCGGATACCTTCTTTTTGAAAGATTTTTACTCCATGTTTTTTGGCAATAAATCGAAAATAATCTCTCCAGATTAACTCAAATACTAACCAATAGGTACTTTCATTTTTAGTTCGTGATTTTTCGTACTTCTTCACCTCGGTAAAAATCGTACGGGGGGAGATGCATCCCAAAGCAAGCCAAGGGGAGAACTTTGAACTGTAGTCCATGCCTATCAATCCATTGCGCGTCTCCTTGTAGCCCTTCAAAAGGTCTTTTTCCCAAAAATAGGACTGGAGTCGCCTCCATGCTGCGGATTCTCCTCCACGTATCTCAAGTCCCGAGTGCACCTCTGCCTTGGGGTGATCCAGTCCGTAGGTCTGTATCCCGGGAAGTGTAGTGGTATACGTACGTAATACTTCCTTAGGGAAATTTATCAGGGTAGGCTTAGCAAAGGGGGCCCTAGGGGCGCTTAACTTTTCTACCTCTTTTCTAAATTGGGTAAATACTTCAGGGAGCTGCTTGATGGGAAAGGGCAGGTCTTCCTTGTGGTACAAGGTGCTTTGCCAAAAACTCTCACAAGCAATCCCCATGGAGAACGCTTTCTTTTCTACTTCACGATCCACGGCCCTCTCTTCCGCAGTGACTTCCTTGGAAAAGAAAATGGCAGAAGCCCGAATTTCTTGTGCAAAAGAAAGCAACACGTCTTCAGGTTTCCCTTGAAGCACCACTAGATCTGCGTCAAGCTCTTGTAAGGAAGCTTTGAGATCTTTTATGGACTCTAATAAAAAGGAAATGCGAAAATTACCCGTTTTTTGAAATCCCAGAGAAGTTTTTTCCAACATCCTTGGATCCAAACAGTAAACGGGCACGACATCTCCTCCTTTTTGGATGGCCCTGACCAAGGTCTCGTTATCATCGAGACGGAGGTCATTGCGTAGCCATACCACAATTCTAGAGCTCTTCATGATCGGCAAACAGACTGTGGAATTAAAGTGTTTGAAAAATTTTGATAAAACTTTTTTTGGGAAGTTTTAGAAATCAAATGATTTTCAGCGAGGCTAGAAAAGACCTAAAGGTTTAGCCAATAATTGAGTTTAAATACCAGAGAACGCTGTTTCGGAAGGAAGCTTTCTGGGAAGTAATTGTCCGTATAAACTAAGAAAAAGTCTGAAACAGGGGCATAGCGCCACTGCAAGCGGGTATTGATATTCAGGTTGTCGATTTGACTATTGTATTGCACAAAGGTGGTCCAAAACAAAGATTTGGAAAAAGTTAGATCAATCCTCGGCCCCACGAGGACCAAATCTGCATCTGTTTGAGGATAAGGAAGTCGAATTCGGGCATAGTTGAAATTCATGGAGATGTTTGCCCTATAGCCCAAGCGAACCCCCGTTTGAGAAGTTATTCTCTGAATATTACCTGTAAAATATTGCCCAAATTCTCCTATCATTCCAAAATTGATCTGTTTTCTTGGATTAGTTCGAAATTCCACCAAAAAATTCCGGTAGGAATAATCTGTTCCTGCTGCCAAGGGTTCTCCCCCAGATCGGGTGGGATCAAAATTGGAAAATAAATACACATAGCGGTTTCTCTGGGTGATTTCCAATTCTGCCAAGGAATTGAATCGAATCAGGTATCCAAAATTGATATCTCGATCGGTAGTTCCCAAGGTTTCGTTCCATAGTCCCTCAAATTCTACTTTTGGACCGTGGCGGTTGATGAGTTTGGATTTGGGATAAAACAGGTAGGTGATGTCTGGATTAACCCGTTTGAAATCTACCCTAGGCACAAATCCTACTTCTGGGTTGAAGGACTTGCCCATGTCTTGGAAGCTGAGGGTCCAGTTCCAGTGCAAATCTGAGAACAGCAGGTACGCATTGAAGGAGTAGGGTTTGTCCACCTCCGCTGATTCAAAGGTGCGGTGATAAAATACCTTCCCAGTCCACTTGCCATTAGAGGAATTGAGGTTGTAGTCTAGGCCAAGGAGCCGATTGTAGGCAGTGGGGTCAAATACTTGTTGGTATTCGTCTAGTCCCAAGGATTCTTTGTTGACGTAGATCAATCCGATATTGGAGCGTTGAAACATTTTCTTTTGCACGGCTAGGACCGTGAAATTTTTACCTACAATTCCTGCCTCCTCATCGGTGGCTGTTTGCATGTTCATGGCTCCCACCCTCCAATTTTCATTGAGTTTTCCACTAAGCCTAGCCCCATAGATGATTTTGCTCTGCACATTTTGTCCTGTAGCAGAGTCGATATCTACTCCTATTCTTCTGGAAAAGAAGGGACGTGATCGTGGCTGTCCAAAACTGTCAAAGAGATCTCCATTTTCGAGGAAAAACTGCCTTCTTTCAGGGAAAAAGATTTCAAATCGGTCTAAGTTGGTCACCTGCTGATCTACTTCTACCTGTGAAAAGTCAGGATTGAAAGTCAAGTCCAAGTTCATCGCCGGACCAATACCTATCTTTGCATCCCCTCCTAAGGCTGGAGAAAGGGACTCTTTGGTGTTTTCTAGAAAGTTGCTAGAAGTTCTGCCTGCCACGTAAGGGATTACCGATACATTTGCCCCCTTTTTTTGAAGAGGTTCTTCAAAAACTAGTTTGCGTAGGAAGGCTGTGGTGATGAAGGAAAAATTTCTCGGAATGGGCGCCCAAGTAGAGCGCTCACCTGTATGACTATCGATGCGGTAGAAATTCACATTCCAATTTTGTGTGCCTTCTTTAAATCTGAGGGTAGAAAGGGGAATGATTACTTCTACTTGCCAATGATTTTCCAATATTTTGGCCTCAGCATACCATTTGTTGTCCCAAGCCAGATTAAGGTCATCTTGGCGCGAGCCACCATTGGAAAGTAGAGCCTCACGCTGCACCCCGTAGGGATTCACCCCAAATTGAAAAGCATTGGTTTTATCATTGAAGGTATCAAAGACAAAGCTGATCCCATCGTTTTGTTCGCCTCGGTAATCTCTACGCAAGGAAGTGGAGACGTATTTCCTAGGGCCTTTATTTTCCATGATAGCAGCCAAGTAAAGATTGGTATCATCAAAGGCTACCTTGACTCTCGTAGGATAATTGCTCAGCGAAGTATCGGAGGGAAAGTACTGCATAAAATTCCCATTCCATCCTTCTGGGTCTTGCCAGATAGCTTCGTCAAGGATGCCGTCTAGGGTGATGGGCTTTTGAAGTTTGTAAGCAAAAGCATTAGGTAAGTTACTATTCTGAGCCTTTAGTGGCTGAGCAAATAAAAATAGGACAAGTGAAAAAAGGTAAACGATGCGATTCATGAAAGGATTCTCAAGGGTACAAAGATACCGAATTTCTTTAGGGGCTTAACAGGAATTTTACCAATGGTCTTGAATTGGCTTTAATAGGCATGTACCTAGATCATTCCGACCCTATTTTCTAGGGTTCCAATTCCCTCAATGGAAATGGAAACAAGGTCTCCCGCTACTAGGGTAAATTGGTCTGGAACTATCCCCGTCCCGGTCATCAAGAAAGATCCTGTGGGAAATGAATTGGATAGGTAGAGCCAATGGGCAAGTTCCTCTGGAGTTCGCTTCAATTGCGCCAAGGTGGTTTCCCCCGAAGCTGCCAAACTTCCCTGACGGTGCACCTTCAACGTAATCTTTGTGGAGGAAGGCAAGGGCTCTTCTTGAATCAATAGGCAAGGCCCAAGGGAAGCACTTCCCTGGTATACCTTTGCCTGAGGGAGGTAGAGGGGGTTTTCTCCTTCTATACTTCTACTACTCATGTCATTGCCTATAGTATATCCCTGCACTTTCCCTGAGGGAGAAATCAGTAAGGTAAGCTCAGGTTCAGGAACATTCCAGGTGGAATCTTGACGGATATTGACTTGCCCTCCCGGGTTGGCCACTCGACTTGTGGTAGCTTTAAAAAAAAGCTCTGGACGATTCGCTACATAAACCTTGTCGTAAAAACTCGCTCCTCCCGCGTCGCTAGATTCTTCCATACGAGCAGACTTGCTCCGAAAATAGGTGACCCCTGCAGCCCATACTTCTTGGGTTCCCATGGGAGCCAGTAGTCCCTCTGCCATATTTTCAGAAGCTTGCTGGGGAGAAATTTCATCCCAATTGGCTGCTTCGGAGGAAAGAAGTTTAGGTAAATGCTCTCTTCCAAGCAGCTGGTCCCAGTCTAATTCTGGTCCTAAGAAAAATCGAGAATCTTTTTCTAAAAGTGTAGCAGACAACAGTTTATAAAGTCGCATCAGGCATAAAGGTTTGGGTTATGGATTGAAGTTAAAAAAAAGTGAAAGAGGATAAGGTTTTGAGAGGAAACTTTTACCTCCTACCTTCGTTATTATTTTATAAGGGGTGCCTTAATACAACGGGCTGAGATCATACCCATACTACCTGATCCGGGTAATGCCGGCGAAGGGAAATGAACACGCGGAGATTAAATCATAAGTGACTTGGAAGCGCAATCCTTCCAAAATTTATGTTTTTCCCGCGCAAAGGGTAAACATCCACGGAAAGCCACCCCTAGGTTTTTCTCATGTTTCACTCAAAAATCCCGGAAGGGAGAGTACTATGAAAAAAGGATTACTCAGCTGGATAATTTTTCTTGCCAGCTTCACTGCATGGGCACAAAATAGCCTAAGTGGGAAAATTTACGATGCCAATACGTTGACTCCCTTGGTTGGGGCTTCGGTTTGGATTGAAAGTCTGGGAAAGGGTGCCGTCACGGATACCGACGGTAAGTTTACCTTGGCACGGGTGCCCAATGGGAAGCAGGAAATCCGAGTTTCCTATGTGGGCTACGAAACCGTGCGTATGTCGGTTGAGCTTCCTTTGGCAGCCTCTCTGGAACTAGGCTTGGCGTCCAAAGATTTCTGGAGCGAGGAATTTATTGTTTCGGCCACGCGCGCTTCTGAGAGTACGCCAACCACCTTCACCACGGTGGATAAGTCGGAAATCGCCAAGCGGAATCTCGGGCAGGACATTCCTATCCTTCTCAATTTTTTCCCCTCCGTAGTCAGCTACTCTGACGCAGGAGCTGGAGTGGGCTACACCGGTATTCGAATCCGTGGCACCGACCAAACGCGCATCAATGCCACCATCAACGGCATTCCGCTCAACGATGCGGAGTCGCACGGAGTCTTTTGGGTCAACATGCCGGATTTTGCCTCCTCGGTAGAAAATATCCAAATCCAACGTGGAGTGGGGACTTCCACCAACGGAGCAGCCACCTTTGGCGCCAGCCTCAACTTCCAGACGGACACCCGTCGGGACGAAGCCTATGCCGAACTCGACAATGGGCTCGGCTCCTTCAACACCTGGAGACATACCGTCAAAGCGGGAACAGGCCTGCTCAACAACCGATTTGCCGTGGATGCGCGCCTATCTAAGATTACCTCGGATGGCTTTGTGGACCGGGCCTTTTCAGACCTAGGCAGCTGGTTTGTGTCCGGGGGATACTATGGGGAAAAGAGCGTCATCAAACTGATCGCTTTCTCTGGAAAAGAACAGACTTACCAAAGCTGGGCAGGACTTCCAGAAAGCAAGTTGAAGACCGATCGAACCTTTAATTCCTACTCCTACGACAACGAAACGGACAACTACCAGCAGGACCATTACCAGTTGATCTACACGGGTAAGGTAGGATCCAACTGGAAGACCAACCTGGCACTGCATTATACCTACGGACGTGGCTACTACGAGCAGTTTCGCGAAAATGACCGACTGTCCCGTTACAATTTACCCAATGTGCTGATTGGTAACCAGGTGATTTCTCGTACTGACATCATTCGCCGCCGCTGGCTAGACAATGATTTTTACGGTTTTGTGGGGTCGGTAAACTATATTTCTACGGACGGCAAACTCGATTGGATCATCGGGGGAGGGGCCAATCGCTACGATGGAGGACACTTTGGAGAGGTCATCTGGGCCAGAATTGCCGGGGCAACCAACATTCGGGATCGCTATTACGACAACAACGCCATCAAGGACGACCGGAACATCTACACCAAAGCCACCTACGAGATCAAGCCTGGCCTGAATCTCTTCGGTGACCTGCAGTTGCGCGGCATATCCTACTCCTTCTTTGGAGTGAATGATGACCTACGCATCGTGGATGGTCAGGCTAATTACATCTTCTTCAACCCGAAGTTTGGCTTCGCTTACGAAAAAGGAAAGCAAACCTGGTATGCAAGCTATGCGGTGGCCAACCGGGAACCGACCCGCTCGGACTTTACGGACAACCCGATCACCGAAGTGCCCAGACCCGAGCGCCTCAACAATGTGGAGGCGGGTGTACGATCCAAATCTGGCAACTTCAGCTACAATGCCAACTTCTACTACATGGGCTACACCGATCAACTGATCTTAACAGGCCAAATCAACGATGTAGGGGCTTACATCCGGGAAAATGTGGCATCGTCCTACCGTGCAGGGATAGAATTGGATGGGGCCTACATCCTTTCCAAGGCCTGGACCTTGGGCGGTAACCTGGCGCTGAGTCAGAATAAAATTCGAGAGTTTACCGAGTACATCGACGACTACAGCGTGGACGAGTTCCGCCAGGAAACCAACACCTATACCGATACAGACATTGCTTTTTCTCCAAATGTGGTGAGTTCGGCAATCATCGAGTACAAACCAAGCAAAAATCTGTCCCTCAACTGGATGAGCAAGTACGTAGGCCGACAGTTTTTGGACAATACGGCCAATGAGGCTCGGTCCTTGGATGCCTTCTTCACGAATGACCTACGGATCAGTTATGTCGCTACCCCTCGCTTCTTCAAAGGGCTGGAAGTGAATGTATTGATCAACAATATCTTCAATGAGATGTACGAGCCCAACGGCTACACCTTCAGCTACTTTGTTCCCGGAGGAAATGGGCGAGAGTTGGTCACGGAGAACTTCTACTACCCACAGGTCGGAACTAACTTCTTGATGGGTTTAAAAATGAAGTTCTAAGTTGTTGTACGAGGTACCCACCGCGGCGGGTAGGCGAAAGACGAGATGTGAACTAATGTCGAATATCGAACGCTGAATGAAAATGAAGAAGTGAGAATTCGTGAATCATAAGGATCTCGTATCACCACGAATAAAGTCTTGATACTAGCTACTTGATACTTGATACTTCGTACAACTACTCCGGAAATAAAGTCTTATCCAATCCCGGTACGATTCTCAGCGCATTTTTGTAGTACACCTTTTTCAAGACTTCGTCGGATAGGCCCAAGCCATACATGCTCCAAAAGGCATGGTACTTTTTGTAGTAGGGGAAATACTCGTCCTCGGTTTCCAGTACGCGGAAATAGGTGTAAAACTCCTCCTTGTTGTAGGCATCTTTACCGAATAGAATTCGATCCTGGTACTTGGTAAAAAACTCCTTGGCCCGTCGGGGCTGTCTGCCAAGTTCCGCGATGATGGCACCGATCTCGTAGTTGACATTCGGATAGCGGTCCAAATGTGCCCCTGCCGCATCCAGATCATTGGCCATCCAGCCCATGTGGGCATTGATAAAGGTGGTCTTGGGATGCTTCGCAAATACGCGGTGCTGCTCGGCGATGATTTGCTCAAAAGGCGCTGGGTCGGTAGCAGATCGGCGGCGATTTGGATGAAGTTTGAGTTCCAGCCAGCGTTCGTTGGTGGAATCCATCGGCTGCCAAAACTGGGCAGGATCTGCAGCATGGATGAGTACGGGGATACCAAGCTCCCCTGCCTTGGCCCACACTGGATCCAAATCGGGATGATCTACGGGAATTCGCTTGCCGGTATTGTCCTTGGAGCTTAAGCCCAAACTCTTGTAAATCTTCAAGCCCACGGCACCTGCAGCCACATCTTCCGCAAGCTCCTTTACAGCCAAGGCGGTCCATTCTGGAGTACCAAAACCGTTAAAATTCAAATTGGTAAACACCATGAATCTACCAGGGGCATGGGTTTTAAACTCTTGCATCATGCCCTTGATGTATTCCTGCTGTGCATTGCTATTGCCTTGCCCAAATCCCCGACCACTAAGGTTGATCATGATGCCCATGTTTAACTCGTCCATTTCTCCCCGAAGTTGGTCAATCTTGGATTTGTTGACCCCTCCTTGGTGGCTGTGGATATCGATAAAGGGAAACTTGGCCCGCGTTACCGGATGCTGAGACACCTTGAGTGTGGAAGGTGGATTGTAAGATTCAAAACTCATTTCTTGAGCGAAAAGAGTAGTTCCTAAGAGCAGCAAGGTGAAAAGAAGTAGAGCAGTTTTTTTTATGAATTCTAGAAATGGCATCAGAAATACAATTAGAAGGTTAGAAGGTAGTTCCTCCGTCAATTACTTGACCAAAGAAAATGGAGTTCATGAAGAGTTTGTTGGTGCCAAACCAGAAGGCACGGAAGTTGGGGTTGTCTGCAAATCCAATAATTCTTCCTCTCCCGAGTCCAGAAACGCGAATCACTGCACTTTGATTGACTCCCGGCAAATTGCTAGGATGCAAATATCCAGAAGCCAAGGGATCAGCAGTATAGACTAGGGGATTGGCATAAGGATTTTCTGAAGGTTCTAAAAAGAAGTTGTCATTTCGGAAAGTATAGAGTTCAGCGCTAGGGTACCCATAGCCTATGGGATGGGTGGTATCTAGAATTGATTTGAAAATCGCTCCATAGGTAAGCTTGGCTCCCGTAGCATTTTCATAGTCTGCATAGCTTTTCTGTAGACCTTCTTCTTTGCTTTGTACTTCTCTAAATTGGAATGAACCAATTTCTTGTTGGGATAGCCACCTCAAGGCGCCTCCTTTGGCAACGACGGTATTGCCTTTTTGAACCCAGGCCTTGATGGTTGCTGCCCCGCTTTGCCCGAGACGGGCATAGCTACCGTCGGCCATCAGGAGAACGTTGTAGCGATCCAAATTGGTACTGCTAACCGCTTCCAAGGGCAGCAAGGTCACCGGCATGTGCATGCGCTGATCGAGCAGGTGCCAGATCTCTCCAGCTTCCCCGCTATCTACACCCCCATCCACCAAAAGGGCAATTTTAGGAGTGGAAATGGGAAGGATAAAGGTGGAACCTAGGTTGGCCCCTTGGGTGTATCCCGTGCTTAGGGCATGAATATCCACATGGGACATTCTGGCTATTTCCTCTAGTTTTTTATAAAAGGCCTGTGCATCCAATCCACTTTCTCCTTCATCCAAAAGCAGGGTGCCTCTTCCAAAGGTTTTCCCTTCCGCAGTAGAGAATTCCTTGGTAGCTACCCTAACCAAAAATCCTGCTTTCAACAATTGATAGGCTGCTTTGGGTGCGTAATAATCGGTCCATTCCAGGGCGTATTGGTAGGCCCCAGGGCCGCCAATTACCTTCCCTGGCGCTAGCGCAAAGCTAGACTTATCCACAGGGCTGACGTTGGCAAGGTTGACAATGCGGCTATTCAAGGCCATAAAGTCTACCCCAAATGCCATGGGGTAGGTCCAAGCAGAAATGTCGTAAAACAAGCTGTCTTGAAAGGTAGTTCGCGTTTCAAACATGGCCTTGATCAAGCGGTATTGTGGCTGATCAGCAGGGACGATGTAGGAGTTGCCTTTTTTAAACTGCTTGCCGTTGATGACGAGATCTTCTTTGAGGGAAAAAAGATTGATGTCGTGTTGAAGGATCAGTTCTGCCAAATGGTAGCTTCGTGCATCTTCTTCCTTGGCTCCAAAAATGTAGGCCTTGTTGGTGTCTGCATCTGTTTCTTTTTTGACCTCCAGATAAAAATCTTTCATCCATTGGTTGAGTTCTACCCGCATTTCTTTGGCAGCTTGGTAGGAGGATAGGTTGGCGGTAAACTGGTTGCGGATTGTAAACGGAAAGCTGAGCATGCCATTGTCCGTTTCTTGGAGGTGACCCCTAGAACTTGCTTGTTCAAACAAGATGCCGATGGAGCCTTGCACATCCGGATAGGTGGATCCCTTGCCGTAGTAGAAGTCGTCGTAATTTTCCTGGTTGTAGTACAGCGAACCAATTTGATCCAAGGCTTTGGCATGGTAGGTTCCGATCTTCTCGGTCAGCTCGAAGTTTTTCTTAGGGGTCAAAGGATGCACACGAGAAGGGACGCCAGGCTGAAAAAAGAAGGTGCTGTTGGAGCCCATCTCGTGGAAGTCCAAATGCACGTTGGGTAGCCAACTTTGGAAGACACGAACGCGATTTCTGGATTCTGGATGCTGTAGAGGTAGCCAGTCCCGGTTCAGGTCAAACCAGTAGTGGTTGGTTCTGCCTCGAGGCCAGGCCTCGTTGAGTTCGCGCTGAGCCGGATCCCCATTTAGGATGTAGGGTTTGTGGGAGTTGACCCAGGAAGCAAAGCGGTTGAGTCCATCGGGGTTGATGGCTGGATCCAATAGGAGCACCATATTCTGGAGGTCTGCTTCGATTTCCTTAGCGGCAGCAAAGTGATAGGCAGCGACAAGGGCCGCATTGGCTCCACTGGGTTCATTGCCATGCACGGAATACCCCATAAAAAGAACCACCGGCATGTTGGCGATGTTGACCGAAGCGGCAGGGTCCCGAAGTTTGGCCCGCTCTGCTTTAATTTGGTCCAATTGGCCCAGATTTTTAGGAGAACTGATGGTAAGTAGGACCTGTGGCCTTTTTTCGTAGGTTCTACCCGTCTCCTCTAGGATGACCCGATCCGATGCCTCAGCTACGGCTTTCATGTACATGACCAGCTGGTCGTGAGTGACGTGCCATTCGCCTACTTCATAGCCCAGAACTTGCTTGGGAGTGGGGATAGCGGGGTTGTAGGTATATCCTTTGGGGAGGTAGTAGCTCAGGTCTTGTCCGAAAGCACATACGGAAAAGAGGGTAAGGAGCAAGGTGGTGCAGAAATATTTCATAGGGGAAATGGAATGAGCGAACTAAAGTCTTGAATCTAGCTAGTAAATCAAACGAATTTGGACCGATGGTAAAATTACATGAAGAGTGAATTAGTAGTTAAAATAGACTGGAAGTATAATTTAATTTAACGCCGAAATACTTCTAAAAGTAAATTTTCAGAATGTATGAGTATTTTTTCCTTAGAACCAGTTTTATTAGTCTTCTACCCAAAAAAAATTATTTAATTTCCAAATTTATAGGACTAGAAAAGAAATCTTATTGAAAATGCTAACTTTAATCTGAAATCATTATAATCCTGTTTATGACTTTGGTTTTTCTTCAAAATATGGGCTTCGGCTCTTTGGTGTTTATTTTACTTTTTTTGTTGCCCTATTTTTTGCTATGGTTATATTGCTTAGTTGATGTAATTCGTTCCAAATTCAAAAATGAAAACATGAGGTTGATTTGGATAATTATATTGTTGTTTGTACAGTTTATTGGGCCTATACTGTATTTGATTTTGGGAACAAATTCTAAGCTGAGTACTTGAAAACAACTTTAATCTTAAAAAAATAAACTTTTCAAAGCCTCTTTTACTTCTGGGTGCTCAAATCTAAATCCAGCCTTCTGGATTTTTTGGCTAGACACCCGATTGCCACCAAGGACCATGGCCGCCATTTCTCCCAAAACCAACTTCAATGCAAATCCAGGCACCCCAATACCTAGGTAGGGCTTACCCTTGGCCGCCGCGGCTTCCTTGGTCAGTTGTTGGTTGGTAGCTGGATTAGGCCCCACCGCATTATAAATTCCCTGAAGTGTGGTTTTTTCAAGTGCAAAAACAAATAGGCGCACCAAGTCTTCCACATGGATCCAACTCATCCACTGCGCACCCGAGCCCAAAGGGGCAGCCACGGGAGGCCTGAGCATTTCGGCTAAGGCACCTCCCTGCGCATCCAATACGATTCCTATGCGGAGAATCACGCATCTGAGAGGCAAGGCTTCAATCTTTTTGACCTCTTTTTCCCAGGCTAGCACCACTTCTGCCAAAAAATCCTTGCCCGCAGCACTATTCTCATCCACAAGTGCAGACCCGGTATCAAATCCATAATAGCCCACTGCTGACGCAGAAATAAAGGTGCTGGGCTTGTGGCTTGCCTGCTGTATCGCTCGGTGCAATAGCGCGGTACTTTCTGTTCGAGAGCGAAGGATGGCCTGCTTTCGTTTGGTTGTCCAGCGCTTTTCGGCCACCCCTTCTCCGGCCAAATGCATCACGGCATCCGCCCATTCTAAGGCTTGCGTATCTATTTCCTGATGTGCTACGTCCCAGAGAAAATGCCTCCGCTGCTGTGGTTTTCTACTGAGCCAAGCCACTTCATAGCCTTTTTGCTCTAGCAAGGCAGTAAGTTGCTTCCCGACCAGTCCTGAGCCTCCAGTGATGAGAATGTTTTTCATGAACGCGTATTTTGTGGATAACTCATTTGCTGTGCAATTGGTTGCTTGTTGGGGTACTTATGTCCTAAAAATCTGAAAAGCAGGCTGAAAAATGTGTTTCTTACCTCTAGAAATCCTTCAAATACCCTTTTCTTTGTACCCAAAGGCCACTCAACCCCCGATTAACTTGTTGAAAAAGCTTCTTTTTTGGTTTGCCATGGGCGCATGTGTCGGAACCTTGTCAGGCTCGGCCTCCGCCATTTTTTTGCTTTCCTTGGATTGGGTGGGCCAGGTTCGTGATGCCCACCTCTGGCTTATAGGCCTCTTGCCTCTGGCAGGATTTGGGATTGGCTACTGCTACTACCGATACGGGTCTGGCGTAGAAAGAGGCAACAATTTGATCTTGGAGGGGATCTATACCCCCCAACCGACCCTCTCCATATGGATGGCTCCTTTTGTTTTATTCGGCACCTTGATTACCCATCTTTTTGGAGGTTCGGCGGGCAGAGAAGGGACGGCGGTTCAGATGGGCGCTTCCTTAGCGGCTCAACTAGGCAAGCGATGGTCATTGGATCCGAATACAGGCAGGACGCTCCTGATTTGTGGTGTTGCGGGGGGATTTGCCTCGGTGTTTGGTACGCCTCTGGCAGGAGCGGTATTTTCTCTGGAATGGTTGTTTCGCAGAAAAATAGACCCCAATTCTATTTTTCCGGCTTTCTGGTCTGCGTTTACAGCCTATTGGGTTTGCGATTGGGTCTGGGGGATTGGACATACGGCCTACGCTATTCCTGAGGTGGCTCCCCTTACCCTGATCAACTTGGCCTGGATGATTCCAGCAGGGATAGCCTTTGGGATAGCCGCGCGCCTATTTGTGGAGGCAGGTCATGGGGTAAGTCGGCTTTTCAGCAGCATTTCGTATCCCCCGCTTCGGCCACTGATCGGCGGAATTTTGGTGGCTGGATTGGTGTACATCACGGGGGCATACGCCTACATAGGTTTGGGCATTCCACGAATGCTGGAGGCCTTTGAGACCCCCCTGCCCTGGTATGATTTTTTGGCTAAAACAGGCTTGACGGCCTTGACACTAGGCTCCGGGTTTAAAGGAGGAGAGGTCACCCCACTTTTCTTTACGGGGGCCACCTTAGGCAATGCGCTGGCTACCTACATTCCGCTTCCATTAGCACTCTTGGCAGGCTGTGGATTTGTGGGGGTGTTTGCTGGGGCCACGAATACGCCTTTGGCCAGCACCCTGATGGGCATGGAATTGTTTGGGCTGGAGGCAGGAATTTACTTGGGGATTGCCTGTTTGGTGGCCTTTATTTTCAGTGGAAGGGCTAGCCTATACACTTCCCAAGATCTGGGCTGGAAAAAATCGCTGCCCTAAGGCTGACTTCAACCATCAATCCAAATAATACACACGCTTGACGCGTCCACTGATATTCGTGAGCAGCTCGTAGGGGATGGTACCTATTTGATCAGCCAGTTCCTTCAATGAAATCTGCTCTCCATAGACGATAGCTTCATCCCCCGCCTTGGCTTCGGGAATAGCGCTCACATCTACCATCACCATGTCCATGCAGACATTTCCGATGACGGGAGCCTTCTTGCCATGGATGAGAACAAATCCTTTTCCTTGAGAAAACCTTCGGTCATACCCGTCCGCATACCCTATGGCAAGGGTGGCGATTTTACCTCCATAAGGCAAAGATCCCTTTCTCGAATACCCGACGGTCGCTCCTGGGGACAAAGTTTTTACTTGGGAAATGGTGGTTTTCAAGGTACTGACGGATTGTAAAGAGGCATCGTGAGTGCCCGTGACCTCTACCCCATACAGCCCAATTCCCAAGCGCACCATATCAAGTTGAAAATCGGGATAGCGCACGATGCCTGCTGAGTTGAGGGCATGACGCAGGGGCCGGTAGCCAAGCGCCGCAGCAATCGACTCGCTCATGGATAGAAATTGCTGGAGCTGCTGCATCGAAAACTCGTGGTGAGCTTCTTCGTCAGCCCCCACCAAATGAGTGTATAGGCTAGCTACATGAAGTTCTGGGAATTCTTGAACCAGCCTTCTCAGTTCCTCCAACTGTGAGCCATCAAACCCCAAGCGATGCATACCCGTGTCCAAATCAATATGGATAGATAGTGTAGTTCCCTGATTTCTTGCAAATTGTCCTACTTTCTTATAAAATTCTGGACTAAATACTACGGGCTCTAGATCAAAGGAACTGAGCAGTTCAAAGGATTCTTCGGCAGGATTGAGGACCATGATGGGCAATCGAATGCCCTGTTTTCTTAAGGCAACTCCCTCATCAGAAAACGCTACAGCCAAGTAATCGGCCCCCATGGTTTGCAAATGGTTTGCAATTTCAGCGGCCCCTCCCCCGTAGGCAAATGCCTTGACCATAACCATAACTTTGGTCTTGGGGGCAACCTGTCTTTTGTAGAAATTAAAATTGTGGGTTAGGGCATTCAGGTTGATTTCTAAGGTGGTACCATGGATGCGCTGCTGCAGTCGGTTGACAATTTTTTCAAAGGCAAAAGAACGTGCACCGGTAATGAGGAGCAAGTCGTTTTGAAACGCTTCGCCGTCTAAATTCAGAAGCAATTCTTCTGTACTCGGAAAACAACGGAATTGATCTCCAAACAGCGCTTCTAGGCGCTGGATTTCAGTACCCACCCCAATAATTCTAGAAATGCCATACGAGGATATCATAGCCGCTACTTCCGCATAAACTTTTTCGGGAAGGCCTTGCTGGAGTAAATCGGAAATGATGAGCACTTTAGAGCGTTTGGGGCGCTGCTGACTCATAAACTCCAAGGCTACCTTCAATCCCGCCAAATCGTTGTTGTAGGTATCGTCAATTATCAAAGATTCGTTGATCCCCGCTTTGAGGGTAAGCCGCATGTCCACAGGCTTGAGGTGCTGAAGACCTTCTTGGATGGAAGAAGGGTCTTCTCCCAAGGTTAGCGCTGCTACAAGGGCATGGGTGACATTTTCCAGGGAAGCTTGGTCGGTAAAGGGGACTTGAAAAGTAGAGGTTTGGAGGTCTTGTTTCATTACTACTATTCGGGAGCCCAAGTCCTGGGATTTCCACGAGATGCAGAAGGTCTCCCCAGGATATTTGGACCAAGAAACTCGCTTTTGAGGGGGAAGTTTTTTTTCAATATGCCGGGCAAGCAACTCGTGATCTTTGCAGTAAATAAGAAATTGGCAGGAATCGAATAGCTTTAATTTTTCCTGAATTTTTTCCTCTATGCTAGAGAATCCTTCTTCATGAGCAGAACCAATATTGGTGAAAATTCCTATTTCCGGTTGGATCATTTCTGCCAAGGTATCCATATCTCCTTTTTTGGAAATACCTGCTTCTAGGATGGTTACCTGATGGTAGGCTTGTATACCAAAAATGGAAAGAGGGACTCCTACTTGAGAGTTGTAGCTTTTTGGGCTTTTTGCTACCGCAAACTGTTGACTTAGTAGCTGTCCCAGCCACTCTTTGATAATGGTCTTCGCATTGCTCCCCGTGATGCCTAGGACAGGTTTGGTAAATTGTTTTCTTTGGTATGCAGCGATTTGCTGAAGGGCCACTCGCGTATCAGGCACTTGAATAAAAGTGGCCTGATGGAGCCATTCATTTGGAATGGAAGGGGATGGATGTACAATAAAATTTCGTACTCCTAGATCCAAAAGATCTGAAATAAACCGAAAACCGTCTGCCTTGGCGCCCTTTAGGGCCACAAAAAGGGTTTGTTCCGGATGAAGGATTTGCCTAGAGTCAATGCCAATTTGAGTAAGCTCTTGGATAGAATCCACCCCTTGCAACTTTCCTCCAGTAAGTTGTGCTATTGCAGCGAGTGAAAGTGGGCTGAGCATGAGTTAATTTTGTAGTTTCTTTTTTAAGAAAAAAACTTGTCTTAACCAGCGAGGAAGGAAAATTGCTCCTAAAATCAAATAGGGGTAATAAGAAAACATTCTCCAAACAATACTGGTGACGAAGGTATAAATATCCAAAAACTCCTTAAAAAACTCGGAATAGAAATACTCCGCCGTACCACTACTTCCTGGGGTAGGTGAAATCATCATCACAATCCACATGATTACTTGTCGAGCGAATACAATCACATGATCAAAAATATCCAAGGTCACAAATCCAGAAATTAGTACATTGAGCATGAGGTACCTGGATGACCACACGAAAATGGTGGCACCTACGATTTTAAGCCAGTACACATAATTTTTTCCATAAAGTTGTTTGGAGGCTTCTATAATTTGATCTCCATATTCGTGTGCATCTGCTTTCCATCGGCGTAGAAATCCAAGGGAAAAAATCTTGATCAGGATCCATTTAAACACCTTTGGTTTGTAAAATAGGGCGGCAGCCATGACCAAACTGTAGGAGGCATAAAGCCCGTAGCTGATCCAAAAGATGGCTTCTATGCTACTGCTTCCCAATTGAGACTCCAAAAGTTTTTCTGGGAAAATATATCCCTGTGCCAAGTACAAAATGATTGGGGCGGCGATGACAAAGAACAAGTTATCTAAAATGGCAGTAACCATCACGTAAGCGATGGCTTTTCCCATTTTGATGCCTTCCTTGTTGAGAATAAACATGGCTACCGCCGTACCTCCCACCACAGAGGGGGTTACTGCAGAAGCAAATTCCCATAGAATAATCACATAAAAAGCTCGTGTCCACGTGAGGTGTTTGTCCGTGATCTCTCGAATACGATAGATATAGCCAAAATCTCTACAAAAAATCACTACAATGGACAGAAAAATAAAGAAGGGGGAGGCATCTACGATGACCCTCAAGTTTTCAACAGATAAATTGGGATCGAAGTAAAACATGGCAAAGACAATACCCAAACCGATGATGATGGGGAGCCAAACTTTATTGGGGTTCAAAGTTTGGAAGATCTTTTTGTTGTCAATGTTCATGCTTTGGAGGTAACAGTCTCAATATTTTCAACCCAGAAATTATTGTATCCTTCTCCCAAAATTAGGGTCACCTGGGCAAGTTGTAGCAATTCTAGAATTGCCAAAAAGGTATAAATAACGAAGATTTTGTCTGGATTGTAGGAAATAAACTCTGTAAAGGGTACTTGGGTTTTAAGACGAGTTTTTTCAAGCACAAAATCTTTCTGTTGCTCTATGGTGTAGGGATAATTGACCACCGTATGGGAGGGGGTGGCGGATCGTATTTCCATCCTTGCCATGCATTTTTGAAATACTTGTAGCAATTTATATAAATCTACATGCTGTAGCTCTGCTTCTACATCCTCCACTTTGCTGAGGGACTGAAGTTCCTTTACCAAGTTGCCCCGTTTTTCTTTTGAAATCCGTTCCAATTCCAAAACGGAAAGTTCTTCTACAACGGATTTGTATTTTTTGTATTCCAAAAGATTTCGGATGAGCTCCTCCCGAGGATCAATTTCCTCGCCTTGCTCATTGAGCTCCGGTCTAGGAAGCAACATACGGGATTTGATTTTCATCAAAGTAGCCGCAAAAAGTATAAATTCGCTGGCAACTTCAATTTCCATGCTTTCTAAGGCTTGGATATAATCCAAAAAGTCATGTGTGATTTTTGAAATGGGAATATCGTAAATATCAAGTTCATCCCGTTCAATGAAGAAAAGCATGAGGTCAAAGGGGCCTTCAAATAAGGGCAATTTGATTTCGAAACTCACTTAGTTCTTACTTTTTAAATTAATTTTGCAATCACCTAGTCAAAGATATTCAATTCAAGTCAATAAATTGGGAACTGAAAATAATGAGTACCTTCGGCAGTTTAGATTCTTAAATCAAACAATCGGATGAGAGATCAGTTTAACTTATTCGATGCTAACTTTTAGTGAATGAAAATTCAAGCAGGACCCTTACTTGCCCAAATTCAGCACCCCGCTGATTTAAAAAAATTATCAAAAGAAGCTTTGGTGCAAGTTTGTGAGGAATTGCGTCAATTTATTATTGATAATGTGTCCGTTTACGGAGGGCATTTTGGTGCCAGTTTGGGTGTGGTAGAACTTACGGTAGCCTTGCACTATGTGCTAAATACTCCGCAAGACCAATTGGTTTGGGATGTAGGGCACCAAGCCTATGGACATAAAATCCTTACCGGACGAAGAGATGTATTTCATACCAACCGTGTTTACGGAGGTATTTCAGGGTTCCCAAAAAGAAAAGAAAGTCAATTCGACACCTTTGGCGTGGGGCATTCCAGTACATCCATCTCTGCCGCTTTAGGAATGGCAATGGCTTCCAAATACAAAGGCTCATCCATTCAGCATGTGGCAGTCATTGGAGATGGGTCTTTGACAGGAGGGATGGCTTTTGAGGCATTGAATCATGCTGGAGTAAGTGGCACCAACCTGCTCATTATCCTCAATGACAATTGCATGTCTATAGACCCCAACGTAGGGGCATTGAAAGATTATCTCACCGACATCACCACCTCTCATACCTACAATAAAGTAAAAGATGAGGTATGGAAAGTTTTGGGAAAACTAAGCAAGTTTGGAAGCAGTGCACAAGAAATTATTTCCAAAGTAGAGGGGGCAATCAAATCAGCAGTATTGAAGCAGAGCAACCTCTTCGAATCTCTAAATCTTCGCTATTTTGGACCAGTAGATGGTCACGACCTAGATCATTTGGTTGAAATTTTAAAGGACTTGCGAGACATCCCAGGCCCTAAAATATTGCATTGCATTACTGTCAAAGGAAAAGGCTTCGCCCCAGCGGAAACGGGGAATAAAACCACCTGGCATGCTCCAGGACTTTTCGACAAGGTAACAGGAGAGATATATAAGAAGATGCCTTCTTCTCCTCAAGCCCCTAAATACCAGGATGTCTTTGGAAATACTTTAGTGGAATTGGCAGAACAAGACTCCCGCATCATGGGGGTTACTCCCGCCATGCCTTCAGGATCCTCCATGAACATCATGATGGCAGCCATGCCAGATCGTGCCTTTGATGTGGGTATTGCCGAACAACATGCCGTGACCTTTTCTGCGGGAATGGCTACCCAGGGATTAGTTCCTTTTTGTAATATTTACTCCTCCTTCATGCAGCGGGCTTACGACCAAGTGATTCATGACGTCTGCTTGCAAAATTTACCCGTAGTGTTTTGTTTGGATAGGGCCGGTTTTGCCGGGGCAGATGGGCCTACCCACCACGGAGCCTATGATTTGGCTTACTTTAGATGTATTCCTAACCTAGTGGTATCAGCACCTATGAACGAGGAGGAGTTGAGAAACTTGATGTATACGGCCACGCTTCATGGGACCCCCTTCTCCATACGCTACCCAAGAGGAAATGGGGTCATGGTGGATTGGAAAACTCCCTTCCAACAAATTCCTGTGGGGCAGGGTAGAAAGGTAAAATCTGGAGAAGAAGTAGCCATTTTGACTATAGGGCACATAGGCAACTATGCCGTTCAAGCCTGTGAAATGCTTGAAAAAGATGGGCTTCATCCCGCGCATTACGACATGCGATTTGTCAAGCCCTTGGACGAAAAATTATTGCATGAAGTCTTTTCCTCGTTCAAAAGGGTGGTTACCGTAGAGGACGGTTGCCTTCTAGGAGGATTTGGTTCCTCTATTTTGGAATGGATGGTAGACCAAGGATACAGTGCTCAAGTAAAGCGTCTCGGTATCCCCGATGAGGTGGTGGAGCACGGGGAGCAATTTGAATTGCATCAGGAGTGTGGATTTGATCCTGAGGGCATTGCCAATGCCGTCAAAAGTCTTATCCCTCATCTCAATTTGGCCTGAGCAACCCAGCATAAATGATTCATTTTTTTGAAAAAGGGCAAGGACAGCCCCTGATTCTCTTGCATGGGTTCTGTGAAAGCAGTGAGCTTTGGAACCCCCTTGCAATGGAGCTATCCAAATCCGTACGCGTACTTTGTCCCGACCTTCCGGGATTTGGTCGATCCCCCCTAAGCCACAGCCGCTTTACCCTAGAGGACATTGCCGAGCAATTGGAGGCATGGATGGAACTGCATGGCATCCATGCTCCCATCCTACTAGGACATTCTTTAGGGGGCTATCTTGCTTTGGCTTTGCTCGAACGTTTGGGCACAAAAGTCAAAGCCATAGGCTTGCTGCATTCTACCGCCTTGGCAGATGAAAAGGAAAAAATAGAGACCCGCAACCGAACCTTAATTTTTTTGAGTAAGTATGGAGTAGAAAAGTTTGTCACCTCCTTTATTCCTCCCTTATTTTCTGAAAAGAATCAAGTCAAGTTTAGGGAAGAGATAGAAAGCCTTATCCATAGAGCCAAGCTCTGCCAAGTGGAAACCCTGATGGCTTACACCTTAGCCATGCGCGACCGCAAGGAACGCTTGACCCTAATCAAAGAATTTTCGGGACCAAGTCTCTTGCTCGCGGGTACAGAAGACCTTGCCGTAAAAATTGAATCTAGTAGAGCCCAAAAAGGAGCATTCACCCATTACGTAGAACTAGCAGGGGTGGGCCACATGGGGATAATCGAGGACAGGGAAAAAGTCCTAGAAAAGGTGCAGCAATTTGTAGCTATTGCCATGAAGTAGGAAGTGCCTTTTCCAACAGGCGCATAGCGGCTTCGAGGTACTTTTGATCTATAGCGTCAAAATCATGTAGTCTCGTACTGTCTACGTCTAAGACCATTGCTACCTCATTTTCTTGGAAAACAGGAACGACAATCTCTGATTTAGATGCTGCGCTGCAGGCAATGTGTCCTGGAAATGCATCTACATCAGGGACCAAAATGGTCTTTTTTTCTTTCCAAGCTGTACCACAGACTCCTTTGCCAAAAGCGATGCGGGTACAGGCAATGGGACCTTGAAAAGGACCTAAAACCAATTCCCCGTTTTTGACCAAATAGAATCCTACCCAAAAGAAACCAAATCCTTCTCGAAGAGCGGCGACCGTATTAGCAAGGTTTGCATAAAGGTCGGATTCATGGGAAATCAATGCTTCGATCTGGGGGAGCAAGGCTTGGTAGAGTTCTTCTTTGCTAGCTTGTGAAGGGAGAAATAAGGATTCAGCCATGGTAATACAAGTCAAGTTGATCTTCGCCTATCGCATGCGACTCGGCAGGAGTTTGTGTTAGTTTGGGTGCAGCAATACCCCGTTTGAAGTGAATGGGAGCTGTAAATACGCGAGCTTCGTCCCAAAGCCCGGCCGCCAAAAACTGATGCAAGAGTTGACTTCCCCCTTCTACCAGAACACTCTGAATGTTTTTTGAATGAAGGTCGGAGAGGACTTCCTTCAAGGAAAATCCCTTGGGCAATTTAATCCAGGCAAGGTCCCCTTGCGTTTCATTTTTTAGGGTATTGTAAATCCAGGTGGGACTTTGTTGGTCAAAAAGATGTAAGTCCCTTGGCAATTCCAAGTTTGAATCTAAAACGATCCGAAGCGGGTTTTTTCCCACCCAATCGCGTACGCTTAGGCTTGGATTGTCGTACCTTGCCGTGTTTTTTCCAACTAATATAGCTTGCTCTTCTGCCCTCCATTGGTGTACCAGTTGCCTGCTTTGGGCATTACTTATCCACTTGGAATCGAAATTTTCCCTAGCTACAAAACCATCGGCAGTTTGGGCCCATTTGAGTACCACATAGGGGCGATGTTGTTGTACTTGGCAAAAAAACCTACGGTTTTGGAATCGGGCCTCATTTTCCAAGAGCCCTAGCTCCACAGAAATTCCTGCTGATCGGAGGATTTCGAGCCCTTTTCCAGCCACAAGAGCATGGCTGTCGAGGGTGGCAATGACCACGTGTTTGATTCCTTTCTCCACCAATAGATTTGCACAAGGAGGAGTTTTTCCCCAGTGGGCACAAGGTTCTAAAGTGACGAAAAGTGTGGATTTGCCTAAGAGGTCTTGACTTGTGACGGAGGCTAGGGCATTTACTTCGGCATGGGGCCCACCGTAGTACTCGTGGTATCCCTCTCCAATGACCTGGCCTTCATGGACAATGACACAGCCCACAAGAGGATTGGGACGTACCTTTCCCTTTCCCCTTTCGGCTAACTCCAAGGCACGTCGCATGTAGATTTCCTGATCCATGTATCTTACAGAAAACTATTCCAGGCGCCACTTTTTCCCCAATGTTCTTATCGGAAAAGAAATAGCCCTTTCAAAATCCGGAATTTCATATCAAAGGTAGTTCATTCCTCCCATTCCTTGCTACACAATGGGCTAGGACCTACAGAACAGGAGTTGTTTTCTAGGACCTTGACAAGCTTTATTTTCCGGGCGGGTAAAAAATCATTTCCCGCTGTGTAACTTTGGGCATGATGAAATGGGAAAAATTATTGTCCTTGGAGCGATTTGGTGAGGAAATAGGGGAAGGATCTTCTACTCCCTTAAGAAGTGCTTTTGAGGTAGATTACGATCGGATCATTTTTTCGGCCCCCTTCCGAAACCTCCAAGACAAAACCCAAGTGTTTCCTTTGCCCGAACATGCCTTTGTGCATACTCGGCTGACCCATAGTTTGGAAGTTTCCAGCGTAGGGAGGTCTTTGGGTAAAGCTGCGGGAGAATTTCTTTTGGAAAAATACCCTTCCCTTTCTTCTTTAGGCATACATTCTGCCTCCATCGGGTCCATCGTGGCGGCAGCCGCACTTACGCACGACATTGGCAACCCCCCATTTGGCCATGCAGGGGAAGAAGCGATTTCAGATTTTTTTAGATTACACGAATGGGGGAAGGTCTGGCAAGCCCAGGTAAGTAGGGAGCAATGGTCGGATTTGATCAATTTTGAAGGAAATGCGCAAGGGTTTCGTATGCTGGTCTCCAAGGACAATGGATTAAAACTTACCTATGCTACCTTAGCAGCCTTCACCAAATACCCCCGTCCAAGCCTTATCGGTCAACGAGACCTTGCCAGAAAAAGTCAAAAGAAATATGGCTTTTTCACCAATCAATTGGCTGATTTTGATCAAATGGCCAGGGTTTTGGGACTAGAAAAAATCAGTAATGATGCCTGGGCTAGGCATCCCTTGGCATTTTTGGTGGAGGCGGCAGACGATATTTGCTACAGCATAATCGACTTAGAAGACGGTTGTACCATGGGCCTACTTTCTTTTGAAGAGACACTTTCTTTGTTGCAGCCTATTTTGGGACCGCAATTGGATAAAGCAAAATTGAAGCAGAGAACTCCTTCCCAAAACCTGGGAATTCTTAGGGCCTTGACCATTGGGCAATTGATTCGAGAGACGGTGCAGGTCTTTGGTTTACAGGAGCAACACATGTGCAAAGGCAATTTTGATAAGGCCTTGACCGATCTTATTCCTTCGGCAAAGCATTTGGCAGAGATCAGCTCCATTTCGGTGAAAAAAATCTATCGTTCCTCCATGGTTTTAGAAAAAGAGGCAGTTGGATTTCAAGTTTTGGAGGGCTTGCTAGCTGTATTTTCAAAAGCGCTTTACCAACACGGCTATGCCCCAGATCAATTGTCTGGTAAAGATAAAAGCATCTTGCGCCTTCTCCCAGAGGACTTTCCTCTCAAAGGAGCAGGCAATACAGGAAGCCCTTATCTTGTACTTAGGGCCTTGGTGGATTTTATTTCTGGAATGACGGATAAACATGCCCTGAGCTTGTATCGTCGGGTCCATGGAATTGCCTTGCCAGGACATTGACCCATTTTTTTTCTTTTAAATCCTAAGGTATAGGGTCTTCCTTTGACTCTTGCCACTGAATGACTTCATCGGCTAAGTAATGCGGGTATAGCTTGCGGTGTTGCTTTTTTACCTCCTGAATCAACGCGGCTCTAAACCCTTCTACATTTTCTCCTAGGGCAGCTGCCATGAATACGGGCCTGATCCCGTTTTTCTTTTCGTATGCTTCGGCAAGCGTCTTAAAGTCCACATACCTTGTTTCTTGAAGTTCATGCTCGCTGATATGTAGCAATTCCGTTTCTGAAAGGAGTTGCTGTACCTGATCCACCTTATTGAATACAAGCAGGACGGGTTTGTTTCCTGCATCGATTTCTCTGAGCGTTTGGGTGACGACTTCGATGTGGTCTTCAAATGCATGATGAGAAAGGTCTACCACGTGCACCAGCAGGTCAGCTTCTCTAATTTCGTCCAAGGTAGACTTAAAAGACTCAATCAAGTGGGTAGGGAGCTTGCGAATAAAACCTACTGTATCGGAGAGCAGAAAGGGAATATTTTCCAAAACTACCTTCCGCACGGTCGCATCTACCGTAGCAAAAAGTTTATTTTCTGCAAGAATATCTGTTTTTGTAATCAAATTCATCAAGGTGGACTTGCCCACGTTGGTGTAACCGACTAGAGCCACGCGTACAATCCCTTTCCTCCCTTTTCTTTGGGTTACTCCCTGTTTTTCTATCTCCTGCAGCTTCTCTTTGAGTAGGGATATTTTGTTTCGAATGTCCCGCTTATCCGTTTCGATTTCTTTTTCACCTGCACCCCCTCGTGTGCCTGTTCCTCCACGCTGACGCTCCAAGTGGGTCCACATTCGGGTAAGCCTGGGCAAGAGGTATTGGAAACGTGCCAATTCCACCTGAGTTTTTGCCTGTGCAGTTTGTGCGCGCTGAAGAAAAATATCAAGGATAAGAAGGGATCGATCGTAAATTTTGACCTTTAACTCGTTTTCCAAATTTCGCATTTGGGAGGGGCTTAAGTCGTCGTCAAAAATGACCATGTCAATCACAAAGTGCTCTACATAGGCTTGGATTTCTTCCAATTTTCCTTTGCCTACAAAGGTGCGGATGTCCGGTTTATCCATTTTTTGGGAAAAACGATACTTGGTTTTCGCGCCCAAAGTCTCTGCCAAAAAAGCCAACTCATCCAGATGTTCTTCTACTTCTTGATTGGATTGTTGCTGTCGGATAAGTGTAACCAGCACAGCGGTTTCTTGTCGCGGCGCGGTATCGTGTAATTTTTGCAGTTTGCGAGAAAGTTTACTCATTCCGACAGCGGGGTTTAGAAAAAAGTCAAGGCCTGGCAGATCAGGTCGAAATCTTGAAACAAGCTCGAACCTCCACTTGGCATGTACAAAGTTGAACATAATTCCTCAAAATTGATTAGGATACTCGCCTAGGTAGTGGTTATTTTGCTCATCCATGAAAAAATAGAAGTGTTGCTATGGCTGAAGTTCACCAAACTCCCATACCAGGGGTTTTAGAAATTTTTCCAAAAGTATTTTCAGACCCTAGAGGATATTTTTTTGAATCTTTTCGACAAGATTGGCTCGAAAAATTCGGGGTGCACGAAAACTGGGTGCAAGACAATCAATCTTTATCTCAAAAAGGCACAGTTCGAGGCCTTCATTTTCAAACGGGCTCCTATGCTCAGGCTAAATTGGTTAGAGTAATTTCGGGGAAAGTTTTGGATGTGGTAGTTGACCTACGAAAAGGCTCTCCCACTTTTGGCCAAAGCTATGCCACAGAATTGGATACTGAAAAGAACAATTTGTTGTACATCCCCCGTGGTTTTGCTCATGGATTCTCGGTCTTGGAGGATGCTATTTTTGTATACAAGTGTTCCAATTACTACCACAAAGCTTCCGAAGGAGGTATCCTGTGGTCGGATCCCGAATTGAATATTTCCTGGAAGGTAGATCAACCAATCCTCTCTGAAAAGGACCAGCAATGGCCTACCTTGGCAGATTTTGTCCTTCAATCTGGCGGGGGGCTGTAATCCCTATGAACTATATCATCAAGAATACCTTGGGTGGAGTAAAGGCAGGAAA
>Ga0315906_10001296_pt1 | contig 37436 bp, 35 predicted proteins | sample LakEriMetagenome_4_FD_203526 | JGI IMG/M metagenome (GOLD analysis project Ga0315906, IMG submission 203526) | Freshwater fungal communities from buoy surface, Lake Erie, Ohio, United States - Buoy 2 MA122 | ecosystem: Environmental > Aquatic > Freshwater > Lake > Lake biofilm | place: USA... | reverse complement strand
CTCACACAGTATAAGTTTGTAAAAATTTAGCCAACATACTAAACACATGAGGGCTGTTGGAATCGAACCAACGCTGATTTCTCACACGATTTACAGTCGTGCGTCTTACCACTAGACAAAGCCCCCTCAAAGCAAATAAATAAAACAAAGAAAAATAGGGAATTTAAAATAGATAGATATTTTGAATATAGGTATTCAAAATTAAATAAATAAAACAAAGAGAAATAGGAAAATTGAAATAGATAGATATTTTGAATATAGGTATTCAAAATTAAATAGGTTGTAGTAGATTTTTATTTGTTTGTATTTTAATGAATTTAAACTTGTTATAGCTACATTTATATAACTACTTAATTTAACTTTAAATATACGAATATTTACGTAAAAATATAAATTAATTTTTGATTGCACGGAAGGTGCATCTGTTATGTTATTCCAATATACAAATAATGACCTAAAAATCTATAATTTATTTTAAAATTAAATTAATCCGGAAAATGAAGATAGGAACTTTTTTTTTTTGAAATTTCGTAAAATGGGTCCAAAGATCTCTTTACCTTCAGGGGTAAGTCTTTTTTTTAATAAAATAGAACTATTATAATCAAACCTTACATAAGAACCATCACAAATAGAAACATTTTTTTTAGTTCTTATTATTATAGCTTTTCTTTTAGATTTTTTAGATAAAATATTCTCTGGTTTAGTTTTCCTTATACTGACTTTTATATAATCTCCGAATTTCGAAAAATTTCGAGAAAACCCTTTGTACAGGTGAAAGGTATTTACTGTAAAAACCCCGCATTTATCAGCAGGAACTAATATGGATGATTTCTGGATCATTATTTTTTTTTAAAAACTTTTAAAGATGCTTTGTTATTACCTTGTTTTATTAAATTTTGCTTTCTTAAAAATAAAAAGCTTGTAAAATCTGTAAAAAAATTAAATACAGATAGATAATTAGCATAGCTTTGGGCTCTTATATTTTTATTCATTTGGTATAAATTTACACAAATAACACTTCCTATTAACAATAAAAAACCTATAAATATAAACTCAACACCATTTAAAAAGTAATAACTTATAGAAAACCCAAAAAGATCATTGTTTACGTTATTATATATGGATTCGTAGTAATTATCAATTAACCCATAAAAACTCATATCTAGTATGGAATTAGAATCTGTATCCGAATACTGACTAATTAAAACTGTGTATAATATAAAAAGCAATACAAATAGGTATGAGTATGTCGTGTTAAATGTATACGAATAAGTGCCCTTAATATTTAAAAAAAAAAGTAATAATAAAAATACAAATAGTACACTACATTCAACCAATCATAAAAAAGCAGAAAATAATTCAATTTGAAAAATTGATAAATAAATACCTATTAAGAAAAAATTAATGAATGTGTACAGCAAAGTATAATAAATATTTTTATAAGAATATATATATATATAAGTTCAAATAATAAAAAATTGAATAATAAATATATCGTCTCATAAAGAAATTCAAGGTCACCAACTATTTATTAAGAAACTTATGTTATAAAAAAAATTGTGTAAGAAATCCAAAAAAATTAATTTAAAAAATTAATTTAAAAAATTATAGTTAAAAAAAAAAAAAATATTAGGTAATTCTCAACCACCTAAAAAAAAAATTACAATAGTCATTGAAAAAAAAAATAGATGAAAATACTCACCTAAATAATACAAACCGAAGTGGAATCCACCTAATTCGGTTGAATACCCAGTTATTAGCTCAGACTCTGCTTCTGCTAAATCAAAAGGTGCTCTGTTAACCTCTAATAAAAAAGTTATAGTAATTACTCCAGTTAACCCAAAAAACAAAAATATAAATCAAATATTTTCCTGAAAAATTACAAACGAGGTGAAATTAAATGATTCGGTTATGATAACTAAGTTTAGTATCATCAAACCCAGAAATATCTCTAAATTTAAAACCAGAAGTACAGTTCTTATTGAGGCTAACATTGCATACTTATTACGACTAAAAAAACCTGTTAAAATGATACAAAAACTGAATATTATAGACAGTAAAGACGCATAAACGGTGTTATACTCAACATCAAAAATACTTAGACTAGGACCTCAAACCGAATTTATCCAAAAGGAGTAACAAATAGCTAAGGCGAGTGAAGGAATTAAAACAAATCAGAATCTATTAGACTCGTATGGGATTAAGACACCTTTAACAAAAAGTTTTAAGGCGTCTGCTATATATTGTAAACGACCTTTGTATCCAACATAATTAGGTCCTACTCTTCTTTGGAGTAAACTTAAAAATTTTCTTTCAATTAATGTCAATGAAGCTATAATTAAAGTTACCAACAACATCAATATTATGTTATAAATTAAAATCAATACTAATCCAAATATACCCATATAATATAAAAATTAATTATTTTTTAAAAACTTCGTATTCGTTAAAATAGTGTTGTGTTAAAAATGATCTTATCTTGTAGTTAGGTAGTACATTTAATTGTTTATTAACAAGTTGTAAATACCTAATTTTGAATATATAATACTGAACTCTTTTATGTCACCTTGGAAGACCTAAAGTACTGTACACAACAACCCTTCTTTCTATATGAGAATCCAATATCATCAAAAAAAAGAATATAGCACCTACTAAGGCAATCATGTGACCTGTACTAGCCATGCTATGTCACCCCATAAAAACCGCTGGGTAATCATGTATTCTTCTAGGCATACCGGAGAATCCTAACCAAAACATAGGAACAAATGTTAATCAAATACCACCATTATAGTAGATCAAATGCATATAAGCAAAAAATCTAGAATATTTAATACCGAATAAAGCACCAAAGTAGTAATAGAATCCAGTAAAACTACCAACTAAAACAACACCAGATAACATCAAATGAAAATGACCTATTACAAAAAAACTATCGTGCATGGATATATTTAGAGCAACGTGTGATAACCACATACCTGTAAACCCACCTACAAGAAAAACTAAAATATAAGCTATAGATCATGCTAAAACAACATCAACTTTTAAAGCACCGTTAATTAATGTTAAGGTTCAATTTACAACTTTAATGGTTGCTGGTAATGAAATCATAATGGTAATTGTACTGTATAAAGATCTACTTCTATGATCTAAACCAACTAAATACATATGATGACCTCATACAACAAAACCCATATAAGCCATTACATAAATAGCTCAAATAAGGTGATGTTTTGAAGCAACTCTTCTGGTATTTAAAAATGGTAATGTCATGTTTATAATACCAAATGTAGGTATTATTAAGACATACACCTCAGGATGACCAAAAAATCAAAAAAGGTGTTGGAAGAGGACAGTATCACCACCATAAACAAATTCAAAAAAGGTAGTTTGTCAATGTCTGTCCATTAACAACATAAACATTGAAGCTCCTAATACAGGTGTAATAATAGCTAACATACGTAATGTTAGTAATAAAGAAATAGTAATAAACGGTAATAAAACTCTTCTATTTCTTAGTCCGGGCATAGCTAATGTTCTTCTAGTAATTAATAAGTTTGTGAACGAAACAGTACTACTGACACCTGCTAATATAACAGCAACAATTAATAAATCCTGACTACCTACTTTAGTATATTTAGTATTACAGGAAAATGGGGTTAAAAAAGCTCATCCTGCTGTAACAGCAGTTCTGTCAGAACATTTAGTTACGTACACCTTTTTACGTCTTTGGTTAGATAAACGCATAACAGTGTATCAGAAAGTTTCTGGATAATTAACCACATTATTCCAAAAAAATAGCTTAAAGGAACCTGGTGTAGCAGATGTGTAACCTTCAATAGCAGGTGCTTTGGATTTAAATTGTATATTGTGCTCAACTTCGTTAAAGTGTTTATATGAGTTTAATTGTAATAAGCTATCGCTGTAACCTAATACAGATTCTCTTTTATTACTTTTATCTAACATTGGGTAATAAGAAGATGTTTTATCATAATACTTTCAAAATTGTTGTCTTAAAACTGCGGTTTTAGCAACCAGTAAATACGCAAACGGTTGAATTCAAAAACCAATACTATTTAACCTTGGGTAGGCTACATCTTTAGACCCTACATGATAGGGTATTAAAAAATTAGCAAAACCACCAAATAAAATAGGAACAACTACAAAGAATACCATAATTAAACCATGCGCAGTGATTGTTTGTAAGTATCTAGTAGAATCTCCTTTAAAAAATGGACTTCCAGGGAAGGCTAATTCCATTCTAATCATAGTTGCTAAAGCAGCACCAGATAAAGCAGTCCACATACTAAAAATAAAATAGTTTATTGCAATTCTTTTATGGTTTATGGTGTAGACGTATTTTTTTAATATGTATTTTCTTCTGTCATTAAACTGTGTAAACAAGACCTTAAATTTTTCTAAAAAAAGATTTGGTTTTGACAAAAAACTAACAAACCCAGAAAAATAAAAGAAAAAATCGAAAAAACTATTTTTAGTATCTAACACAATTAAATTGAATCTTAAAAGCACCTAAAAAATAATAAAATTATAAATGTAGATATATAGGGTATAGAATATAAACATATTTATATATATTGTGTTTAAATAAACAAATCAATATAAATAAATGTATGTGTATATGTACAAATACTGGTACTTTAAAAAAAAGAGATAGTTTGTATAAATTAAAATTACCACAAGCATAATATATATACAATATATGTGATAATTTATTAAAAATAAAATAATATTACTATAATTAAATAAAATTGTTAGTGAAATTATTAATAAAATAATCATTGGTAAAGATTGTTAATTAATACCTCTTATAAATAAATCACGAATATTATGTTTTCTAAACTGGGTGTTAGATAACGAAGTAGAAGATTCATGTCAATAATAATAAGGTGTTTTAATAAAACTGTTTTTGGTTTGGAAAAAAGAATCAAATATATCAAGTACAGCCCAAGTATATAATTTTATATCGTTAAAAAATAAAAATACACCTAGTTTCCTATTATTAACAAAAAACCAAAAGTAAGGCACATCTAAAACTTTTCTAGCAACAAACTTAAACCAAGGGTACATATATAACCATCCCATAAAATACACAAGCAAGAAGTTTTGAAGATTGGCTGCAAGAAGGGGATATCTAAATCTAGACGATTCTATGCCTCTAAGTAAGAAAAATAATCAAAATACAACAGCAAATACAATATGTCAAAATTTTGCTATCAACCCTATAGTAACATAGTGGTTTACTATTCTTGTTCTTTTAAATTCCAACTCTAAATTCCAAAGATGCTCATTAAAGTCGTAAACCCAATTTGAAGTTCCGTAGCAATTCATTAGGTGAAAGAACTGATAAAACTCTAACCAAGCTATATACAAAAGAATAACTGTAATAAAAAGAGCAAAGTTATTTGTTTTAGTAAAGGTATTTCATTTAAGAGATATCAATAACATATAAGTAAGTATAATTAATAGTGATGACAGAAACATTTTAGCTAAAAAAAATCTTCAAGAGTAGAAATGAGTTTTATAGATTTGAATATTATCGTATGTGTGAATAGGTTCTTGACTAGCATTAAAAATTAAATAAACGAAACAAGTAAATAACGAACCTTCAATTGCCCAGAATATAATTAAAGATCTTCTTCAGAACCTTTGAATAACACTAGTAAATAGACGGTATTGGTACTTTTTAATAAAAAAAACAAATCCACTGAAAAGTAAATAAAACATATTACCTACTAATATGTAACCTGCAAATATTTTAGAAAATGGAAGTGACTTCAAAAAAAATGAAAAATAAATAAAACCAATACAGAAAAAAAGAGGTAATATTCAAAAACGTAAGTGTTTTCAAATAGATCTTAAACCATATAGAAAAGATTGCTCTATGGAGAATAAATTCGTTTTATTATTAAATGTATAAAACCCATTACCATTAAATTGTTGAATCTTCGAATTCATAAAATAAACATTATTAACATTCTTCAACCCTTTAAAAAACGACGAATAAATATATAAGTACAGGTAATCGATGCAGAAGATCATAACACCTTCATGTAATGTCTTTTTTTCTCAACGTGCTTCAGATACATCAGTATCGGATTCTTTTTCCTCTAGTCTAATAATTTTAAACACATTTAAGAATCAATCAAATAAGACAAATAAGACAGTACCTACATGTAGGTTATTGGATATAGTTTTGAAAAAAAACGATTTAAGTAATAACACTAAAAGAGCTTCAAGGAAAGTGGGATTCGAACCCACAACGACGGTTTTGAAGACCGTAATTTTACCGTTAAACTATTCCCTTTAAAATAAAGATTTTAAAACTAAAAAAAACCATTTAAAAAAATCAAATATCTTTGTCACAATTGTGGTTGGTTCATATAATCTGTATTTAATAATTTTCGGTAAGAAAAAAGATCCAACAAAAGCAATAAAAAGTCATCATAGGTACGTAAAATTAAAAGAGAATTTATAAAATCAATAGTATAAACCAAATATTGAAACTACACTTAAATACATACACATATAGACACCAGTTCTATAATTTTGACGACATCTAGAATACCTACCTTTATTGTAAACTTTATTTTTTCTTAAGTATTGAAACTCTAAATTAGTAACCGAATTGAGATTAAAAAGTTTATGTAGGCTTGAGGAAGATAGTTTAGGTGCAACCAATAAAGGTTTGTTAATTCTTACAAATGTTTTAACGAATTTCTCCGATTTACATCGAACTATGTTAAATGAATTTTCTAAAACAATAAAATTTAATTTCTCGTATATAGATAGTTTTTTTTTCCATTCTGTTAAAAAATACTCATTAAAGTTCTCGTCTGTTTTAGGTCTTTTTAATTCTTTGAATTTTCTCCAGAACGAATTCAATTTTTTAAGAAAATATGTTGGATTAGTATCCAGCGCTATAATTCTGGAAGATGCTAGTAAAGTCTCTAATTTTGAATCAACTGAAGAAATTTGTAGTATAGAAGGTGTCTTATTAAAAAATAAAAGACTTAATGGTAAATTTCTATTGGTAAAATTTTCAGAAAAAATACTTACAAACAAAATAAAACTGGTAAAACTTATACCAAAATTACTTAACTTGTACATCTCGTACATATCTTGTATACTGTAAGTAGTATCTAGTTTTGCTTTTTTAAAAAGATTGAATGAAAAATTGCTTTTAAACACAAATAACACATATTAACGAAAATTTAATAAAACAGCTAAATAAGGGAAAGGTATGTCAGATACTCTTAGTTTTAGTAGAGCTTCTACATAAGTTCGTAATCTAAAACTAACGACTCCGGAAGAATGCCTTTTATTGAAAAATTGTGTAGGTCATATAAGTTCAACAATAGAACTTAATAAAATTAATTTTATAAATGAATATAACATCAAGACGACAAAAATGTCCTCTAACATACTGTATAAGTGCATATCGAATTTACCAGAAAAAAGTAATTCTAACATTTTAAAAAAAATTATATAATATAAATATACTCCACCAACAGGTTCCCCTACCAGTACCTTGTGTCAACTTCACTCAAATCACTATTAAACTTATCAGTATATAAAATAAAAGTTTTGTGAAATATTTTTATATTTTCCAAATCTAAGAATTTTTCGAGCGTGATGGGCGGTGTGTGCAAAATTTGACTAATAATTCACCGTAACATGCTCTTTACGATTACTAACGATTTCGACTTCATATTCTCGAATTTCAGAGAACAATCTGGACTAAGATAATTTTTAGAGATTGGCTTCAAATTTCTTTTTAGCAACTCATTGTTTTTACCCTTGTAACACGTGTGTAGCCCAACATATAAGGATCATAAGGACTTGACTTCAGTCATATAAATAAAAAATACAAGGTATAACATTTATTTATAGAGTTGCGTTCGTAAATAAAACTAAATTTTACATCTTACGACACGAACTGACGACAGCCATGCAATACCAAATATAATAATACTAATAAAAATAAATTATATAAAACTATATTTTAAATGTTGGTAAGGTTTTGCGTGGATTATCGCATTAAACCACATATTCCACCGTTCGAACAAATTCCCGCCAATTTTGTTGAGTTTCAACCTTGCGATTGTACTACCCAGGTGAAGCATTTCCGTTAGGTTTTCAAGAGAAAATATGCTTATATTTTACAGTATAGACTAGTAGGGTCTCAAATCCTATTTATTACCTATACTTTCATGTATGAGCGTCAGTTTTTTATAAAAAATTGCTTTTGCCGTTAGAAGTAATTTTAAACTTTATGTATTTTATCACTAATTTAAAATTTCTATTCTTTTCTAAAAAACTCTACTTTTTTGTAAAATTTACAAATAAAATCAACTTGTTTAGTATATAAATATTACAAAAAGAGCCTACACATCCTATACACCCAATCAATGCGAACAACGCTTGTTACTCATGTATTACCGCGGCTGCTGGCACATGTATTGGCCATAACTTCTCTTTAACTATAATAACATTATTTTAAATCACGAACAGACTTTACAGTAATAACCTTCTTCATCTCCACTAATTTGCTGGGTCATACGTTAGTACATTGCCCAAAATCCCTCACTGCTGCCTGTGGTGGGGTTGTTTTCATACCCCATGTGGCTGATAGACCTTTAAGATCAACTAAACATCATAGACTTACACGTTGGTAAATATCTAATATTGTTTGTAATTTCTAACAGACGTTATAAAAAAAAAATTAAAATAAACTGTAATTCTATATACTTATAATTAGGTAATATAAAAATATTTTTGAAAATAAAAACTTCACTTAATTTTTAAGGAAATGTTATAAAATATACAAATATTACTCACCTTTACGCCAAATAAATAAATTCTATTTTTGACTTGCATGTGTTAGGCATTTAGTTAGCGTTCGTTCCAAGCTAAAATCACACTCAAAAAAAAAATGTTAACATCCTGGTTAGTGAATAAAACATACAACAAGTATTACAACTTATCAAGAGAATTTTCTAGTAAAGTACTTATTAACAGGTAATGCTACTTTACCTTTATCAGAAGGAAATAAAAATTTAGGTAGACCAAATGTATGCCACCATACTAAAAAATGTTCAAAAGGTAATGCACAAACTCTAATAGGCATGTGGTGATGGTACCTACCGCAGATCTCTGCACACTGACCATAGTATAAACCTACGTTATCAATATACATCGTATGATGTGTTGCTCTACCAGGTAAACAGTCCATTTTTAAACCTAGACCAGGGATATGCCATGAATGTACAACATCAAATGAATTAGTAATAACTGTAATATTTATGTGAGCTGGCAATACTAAAACTCTTCTAGATCTTAGTAATCTATTTCAACTTGCAACTCGAGTAGTATCTAATCTGGATTTTGCTTTTTTGACTAATCTATACTGTCTTGTAGGGTTGCCAAAATTCTCTTCGATTATAGCCCTATCCTTTAGGAAAGGATTACCCGAGTAAGTTTGAGTTTTTCCAAGTTCTTTGTTGAAAAACATTTGAGTTTTCTTACCTATGTTACTTCTTTGGTTGTATCTTTTTTGTTTGAATGTTAAATAGACGGTAGGTCTGACAGGTTTAGCAGCAAGTGTTGTTTTATGTTCATTGAATCTAAACCTTAATAATTCAACATCAGATTGATTTATCAAAGAATCTTTAAAAAATAAGTCTGTATTAGGGCATTTTAAAATTCGTATAGGTGTATTCTTACCCGAATTTCTTTTTATAATTCTTGTTTCATCATCAAGGTCTGGATGTTGTACAGTGGATTTAGTAAAGTTGTAATTAGTTGTAATCTCATTTTCAAAAAAATTTGTGAAACTAAATTTGTCTAAAGAATCTCAAGATGTCAGTAAAGTAAAGTTGTCTGTGTTATGTATAGCTGGTTTTTGTTTTTTTTGTGTTGTTAAACTAGATTTTCTTAAGATATTTTGTTTAAAGGATTTATCTTCAAGACCTGAGAAGAATAAGAAGTCCTTTTTAAAAACTTGTGTCTTGCTGGATTCAAAAAAGTTGGATTTTTCGGATTTTAGTAAAGATGCGGATATATTAGTTGGAGTGGTGACAAGTATATCGGATGTAAAATTTGCACCAAGGTTACTTATAAATTCTCTTGAGCTTGTTGACAGGTTTTTACTTTCTACAAGATTTCTAATTAATGTTAAGTTTGCATTTTTTAAAAATTCGGATTTATAAATGTCTACTGGAGTAGAGATATTAAAATTATTTTTCTTAATGGATTTTTTGCCTAGTTCAGATCAAAAATCTTTAGATCAACTATTGTAAGCTCTCATTTGCATAATATGTAAATAATCCTCAGCAGTTTGTAAATCACCAAATGTAGAAAATTGTCATTTATTACGTCCTAAGTTTCTGGGAGCAGAGAATATGTCAGCAATATTCCTTAAATCCAGCTTGTAAACCCAGTACCATTGTTTGGCTCTAACTCTTAAAGTAAATAAACTAGATTCACTTTGCCACTCAATTAACTTTAATATAAAGTTGGAGTTGATTAAGATGTTAAGACACCATGTAACAGGTATAAGACATGTTAATAAATCACCTCACTTGCCGTGTGGTCTCAATGTTGAGGCAATTCTAGGGTTAAATTTCAAAGTTCTGTATCTAAACACCCTAGCTACTAGTAAATAATATAAAGCCCATAAAAATGCAAATCAAAACCACCACCAATATTGTCATTGGGTAAGGTGAATAAGTACATCGGACTTATTATTTGAAAAACTCATATTAAAATTTTGCATATAAGATACTTCTGTTAAAATATTTCCCCACATATAATTAGTTATAGTTAAAAATTAAAGAAAATTAAAGAAAAGAAAGAAAAGAAAGAATGAAATTATAATATAAGATAAGGTATAAAATAACACGTGCAACCTATGAGATCTCCTGTATCTGGAAAAAAGTAAGGAAGTAATTATACAAACGACAGTTGTATTTATATAAGAAAAGTTTAAAAGGTATCCTGTGAAGGAGTTTACTGTAGAATAATAATTGGAAAGTACAGTTGTGTTCATATAATCACTAAAAAGGTAGCCACTTGCCATAAAATATTTAAACATAAAATATGTTATCAGGTATGAAAATACGAATAAAAAAAATATAGATAATGTACCTGCTACAGAGGAATTAGTATAAAAATATGAGTTAAAATTAACCCTGTTTGTATTTAAATATAAAGCCTTAGGACCTTTTTTAAAGTCACCGAAGGTGTAGTTTATTATCCTATAAGAGTAAAATAGCCCACAAAAAGCTCCAACAAGGCAATGAAATATAACAAAAATGTACAGGTACATATGTGTACCTAGACTTATTAATAATAAATGTTTAATAAAAAACCCAAAGGTAAATGGTAACCCAGCCAAGTTTAATAAACCTACAGTAGCGCAAAAATATTCAAACGGCAGGTGTTTCAACAACCCACCCATTCTACGAGTATCTTGGTAGCCTCGAGTAATACGTAAAACATTACCAACACACATAAAAACACCAGCCTTAAAAAACCCATGAACATATAAATACAAAATGGTAAACTCATTCATCTCAGTCGCACACAATACCATTAAAAAACCACAATGACTGATAGTAGAGTAAGCTAAAGTTTTTTTTATATCGGATTGTGCTGCTGCACAAACTCCACCATAAGCAGCTGTAAAAGAACCTACTAATGGTATTAGTAACTTACTGTATTCTGTAGCATCAAAAATAAAATTAAATCTTAAAATCATATAAACACCAGCAGATACTAAAGTAGCTGAGTGGATTAGTGAGGAAGCTGGTACGGGAGCTTCCATTGAATCGGGTAGCCAAGCGTGACCACCAAATTGAGCTGATTTTATAAATGAAGCACCTATAATCATTAAAGAAACAAACTCAAGATAATTTACAGGAGTTCCGAAAATATACACCGATAATGATTCATACTTATAAACTTGTTGATTAAGTGACTGAATATCAAATGTATAGTAGGCACTAAATGTTGAAACCAAAAACATGAACATAAAAAAGTCACTCACTTTATTAAATGTAAAGGCTTTAAACGCAGATTTCAGGGTTGCAACTTTAGTAGTTCAAAAATTGATTAAAAAAAAAGATGTAAGACCTATGAGCTCCCAACCTAAAAATAACATAATGGTATTACCAGAAGTAACCAAAAAAATCATACTAATTACAAAAGATAATATAAATAGTAAAAACCTGTCTACGAGAGGTTCATACCTAAAATAAGAGAAGGCATAAATATATACGAAAAATGCTATAGTGGTTGTAAGTAACATAAAACTAAACGAGATGGTATCGATTAAAAAATAGTAATCCACTTTAACATTAATTGTTAAAAATACCCAACTGAACAGCTTTATGGAATAAACTTTTTGATTTATAAAAATAGACTTGGCACTAAATAGTAAAGAGACCCAGAATAGGAAAAGTGTTGTAATATTTAATTTGTATATACCGTAGAGACCTAAATAAGAGAAAAAAAACCAACTTAACACTACAGTAAAAAAGAATAAAGAACCAAAAAAAAAAAAAATAGGTGTCACAGAGAAATCGAATAGGCCAGATACAGCAATATTGCTATAAAAAGTATCTATACAATTATCAGCAAAAATTTTAAAAAAGGAGTTGTTAAGGTGCTTAGGTTTAAATTCTAGAAGAAAATACTCTCAATAACGTCAAAGTAAAGTAAACGAGTCAATAAACTCGTGATGGTATATATAAGATATACCGACTTTAAAAAAAACTAAGTAAATAAAAAGGAATAGGTTATCAATATTTAATAATGATAAAAAAATATTAAAAGTGCTTCAGTAGGTTGTTATGTCCCAAACAATAAAAGTCTCCAAACTATCTACGAAAATATAATTAAAAATTAGCCCCCACACATTCAAATACAATAACATATATATAAATGTTATGTAAAGGGATAATTTAGTAAATCTTCTGAGAAACAATTTTATAAAATCTCTGTTCCTGTACAAATCAAAAAAAAGAAAATCGATAAATTTTTTATAAAGAAATGTAGTTAAAAACCTTAAAAATGAACCTATTCTACAAAAAAAGCCTGTTCATATAAAACTAATGTAGAATGATATCGTTTGTGTAACATTATATTTTTTTAAAAATAATTCGATAATTCGTCTCACCTTAGATTATTAAAAGTTAGTTAGGATTATGATAAATATACTAAGAATGAAACAAACCAAAAAAAGTGAGATAATCTAAAAGATAGTATAAATTCATATAAATAAATTCGTTATTTTTAAAATTAAAGTAAGTAATATTACTATTAAAAATCAAAATCTACAAATTAAATTGATTGTAGTAAAACATTTTTATTTAACTTGTGGTTAGTGATTTGATTAGTTTTAATAAAAATGTAATAAAGGAAGTATTCAAGTAAAAGAGGTCTTCTTAGGGCTGGAAACGCTAAATAACATAAAATAAAGCAGTCTGCACCAAACAAACCTCAGTTACCACCCAATCTATTATAAAATCTACCGTAAGGTAAAAAGGAAGATCCGTAAAAGCAACACATTACAAATAAAGCGTAAGTAAATTGATGGTATAGATTAGCCTCTAGGATAAAGTAAGAACTAACATAAGTATTTGATCTTTTTAATTTGTGTCTTAGGAAAAGTACACTTCTCTTTAGGTAATTATTTTGTTCATTTGTACCATGAATGGTTGGTTGAAAAAATAGTAAAAAGAATAATAATAATAAACCAAATACACCTGTCTTATGGTAAGGACAAGCAATAAGTCATGCCATGAAAGGTCTAAAATACCAATGAGGTGCAACTCCATAAAATCTAACATCTGTTACAATACCAATATCACCTCACATAAAAATCTCATATGATAAGGCTTCGTTTTCCGCATAATAAACTCAACAACAAATAGATACAATTAAAAACATATCAATAACGCCACTTAGTTCGTTAGTAAATGCTTCATCTCACCAAACCATTTCGGTTTCCAAACCATCAAATACAGTTTCATTTTTTCAATCATAGTGCATGTCAACAGCGTGAATCAAAGACAAATATGTTAAAAAAAAGGCCGATAGGTAATGGGCGTATGCAAGTCTAATCATTGTATCCGAATTTAGTTGTTTATCTGTGAAGATCCACCAGTAGAATTTACCATAAAACATAAAAAAAGTATGAAAAATATTTGCAGCAATAGTTAATGTAATCTCACTTAAATGTGTACAACATAAAACTAAACCTAAAAAAACAACTACTTGAAAAATCAAAAAACTAAATACACCACTCTTTCAAGTGGCTTCATGTTCGTACTCAAATACATTTAAATACAATTTTCTGAACAAATGTAATCAAGAGAATACGAATATTAAATCTACTCCTCTTTCATGCATCCAAAAAAAATCATCAGTATATAAATCTTCTAAATCTTCTTCATTTCTAACGATAGGTACTATCATAGGTTCTGGAATCAAACTAAATGATAACATTGTACCACTTAATAAGTTTGCAAAAATTGTAAGAAATGTGAAAAACCCAAACAAAGAGTTGATATCGTGGAATGATACTGATAATGTTGCGAAATATTTCAATAAATTACCAATGTTTATATTCATATAATTACCGTAAGACCACATAAAATTTTGAAGAAACTGACGGTGTAAAATTACAAATTATTATTGTATGATCATACATATCTGTTGGTAGATATTTGTTTGACTGTGTTTTTATTCGAAAGGTTTTTAAACGTATCTAAATCAAAAGATTTTTTAAAATTCCTATAGAAAATAGTTATTATAAAACCTATACAAAACTCTAAACCAGCTAAAGCCAGTAAAAAAAACGATGTGGATGTTAATATAATGTCATCGTTTATAGTACCAGTGATAGTAGTATAACAGTAAAGAACAACCCAAACTATTTCTGAGTATAGGATTATTGCTAGCAAATTTTTAGAATTCAGTAGGAACATAGATGTTGAAAGTCAAAACAAAAAAGTTAAAAAATTAATTCAAGTTAACACAAAAACAATAAAATAAATCTATATGGTTACAATTCCACTACTGTGGAGTTGTTATAAACAACTTGATCCTCAAAAAGACTGTAGAAAGCATCGTTAAATCCTTCAGTAGGGTAATCCTTAAGTAAGGGGTTTTCTTGTTTGGAATAGTCTAGAAGAAGTCTACGTGTATCGGTTTTTAAATTAAAGGAGATTTTAAACATCTCACCGGTTTCACGTTCCAATCAAGAAGCACTTTTGTAAATTTTATCTACAGAGGCTATTTTACTTAAGTTGTTATTGTTATATGTTGTAAACACCATTATTTTTGATTTTAAAGTGAAAAAATAATATATATAAAAGAGAAGTATCCTATTAGAAAAAGAAAATTGTGTTTTTTTTAAAAAGTCAAAACTCTTTTTGTTATCTATTGCTGAATTTTCTAATAGTGTCGAATTAGACAAAAAGACTTCGTTTCTAAAAAATGTATTAAGGCTGTAAAACCATGACCTATTTATGTACATTACATAACTATTAGGGTAAAAACTTTCAGATGTTCAAATAACAGGGTTAATATTTTCAAAAACAACAAAAATACTTAATGGTAATGTGTATTTTTTGTACACCTTTTGGTATATTAGTAAATGGCGGTTCAAAAAAGTCAAAGATCTAAAAGTAAAATAACTCTCAGAAAAAACGTAACTAAAATTAAGTATAAAAACGTAACTAAAATTAAGTATAAAAACGTAACTAAAATTAAGTATAAGAATATTTTTATATAAATATGTCGGGTGTTTACGGTTTAGTTACTAAACTTAAGTATTTAGATACTAATTAACAGGAACTGTATTTAAAAAGAGTGGGTGACGTGGTAATTTTCTTTTTCTTAAAAAACGTTTTAGTTTTTTCATTAATATTTTGAGCTTTATTACTTTTAAGTAGTTACTTTTACAAAATAAAAAATCAAAAAAGTAAAAGACACTTTTGTGAGTGTGGTTTTAAATCATTATCTGATGTAAACATACAAATTAACATCAACTTTGCTATGTTATGTATCTTCTTAATTCTGTATGACATAGAATTTACATTACTATTTCCTATACTTTTTAACATTTGGAATATAAGTATGATACAGTACATATACTTTATACTTTTTGTAATTTTAATTATCGCCTCTTTGTTTTATGATTGACAAACAAATTCTCTTGGTTGACAAATTTAATGTTTATTTTTAGGTGGGTGTGGCTCAATGGTAGAGCGTCAGTTTGTGGCACTGAAGGTTGTAGGTTCAAATCCTACTACCCACCCTTTGGTTAAAATAACTTTTTTCAAGCGAAACAAAGTGCAACGAAAACTTTTTAAAAAAAAAACAAATTTGGTAATTGTTTTTAAACAAGTCTATATAATTTTGAAAAAAAATACAATTTTTTTTAAAAAGTCCAAAATACTAAACTTTTATGAAAATTACTTTTTTGCAAAAAAGGTAAATGAACTAAATATCGCTAATAAAGGTGTAGTTATAAATACTCTGATAATAGATCTTAGTCAAAAGAAGCACACACTTAAATCGACAATTTTTAAAAATACTACAATAAACACCTTTAGTGTGGGGTCTGTTATGAAATATTTCAAAATAGCTAAGGGTAAGTACATAAGAAGAAGTACGAAGGGGTTTAAGGTATTTTTAAACTTCTTAAAAACTGTAATTTCAAAAAAATACCTTAATATAAAACCGAAAATAGCGTACATTGTCTTAAGTATAAGAGGGGTAAACCACTCAATAATTGGGTCAAGGACCTTATTAAAGGGTTTGCTAACCCTCGATACAAACATAAATACATATGCAATAATAAACCCAACTATAAGTTTTACAAAAACTAAAGATAAGAAGGTTAAGTCAATTAAAAAGAGACTTAAAAAAAAATTAATATTAAAATCTTTTTAAGTGTTAATTAAAACTATTAATATTATAAATATAAGTTATTTAGTAATTTATTTAGTAATTTATTTAGGTGTATTAAGTTTACTTCGTTTTTCTACGAAAATTATTCAGGTTTATGTCTACGTGTGTGTTTATTTATTGTATGTAAACATAATTAGTACAGGCCACCACCTCTCTATTTACTATTTCATAGTCGGTCTACTTAACACTAAGTACAATATACTATTAATATTTTTAGTCTCAATAATTTTTTTAAACTTTTTAAAAAAAAATCCCAAAAAGACGCCCTTGACTACCTTTATTATTTTGTTATATATAAATATAATGCCTGGTACCGTGAATACAAATGTGTTTTCAAATATAATTTCTTTAAGTACCGTGAATACAAATTTACTAAATGGTTTAATGCTAATACACCCTGTATTGTTATATCTATTTTATATTTTGTATTTAGTATACACTTACAATTTACTAGTCTTAAGTAGATCTACACACATTAAGTTGATATACGATACCCAAGTACAAAGTGTTTTCCTAATGTTAATTGTGTCGTACACATCATTGATACTTGGTTGCTTTTGAGCAGAGCAGGAGTTAGCATGAGGTGGTTGATGAAGTTGGGATTTTGTTGAGCTTATAGCGTTAAATTTCTTTATATATATGTTATATAGTGTTCATAGCCCTAAAGGGAGTTCAATAGTAAAATTCTCTTCGGTTTATCACCCCGGTAAAATAATATTGGTAATGGTATCAGCCGTTTTAGTTGTAAGGTTTAATATAATAAACTCAATACACAATTTTATTAGTATCGAATCTCAGAACCAGTACTACTACTACATAATACTTATTTTATTATGTTCTATAACAACGTTGTTATTCTCATACCACCCTTTAATTAAAGGTAGGTATGCTATGTATCCAATTTTTTTAAAAAAAATTAACTCAAGGTTTGTGTACCCGGTTATCTTTAACCCTAAAACACTTCTAGTTCTAACTATTTGGGTTTTTTACATACTGTTTATATATAATATACTCGGATCAAACCTAACATTCATAAAATATAATACGCAAACAAACACGAAACACATCTTATTAGTAATGTTACTGTTAACAATAACTTGGTATTTTGTAAAAAATACAAATTTTTTTATAAATGTCATTTTTGTAATAATATTGTATATAAAAATAAAAAGTGTTTTCTTTGTAGTACTTTGTATAATTACCTTCTTGTGACAAAAACTACGATTTATAACATTGAACAAGACATTTAATAGGTTTATTTGGGAAATTCACTTTACCTTGTTACTTTACCTATTGGTTTGTATGTCTCAAACTTATATATTTAACACACTGAGTGTTTTCCAAAGAAACGATCTGCTTGAAAATCTAAAGTCAAGTTACATTATCGTGGTGCAACACAGTACAGGTTTATACAATAGCATTGAATTATTTGTAGATAACCTGCTAAACTTAGATACTGTAGGGGGTAGCCCATCAAAACAAGTTTTTGAAAAGGATGTAAAACTACTTACAAATAGTTTTTATGAAACATACAGCTATAATTCACAGAATTTGCACCAACCTATAGGGTTATGCATATTTACAACACTTACATATTTATTATATAGAATTACCCTTTTGTCTAGCTTTGTACAGGTCGTAGTATTATAGTTTAAAAACTTTTAAATTTTGTAAAAGATATTCTTTTAAGATTATTACAATTTTTTGAAAAACATCAACATCAAAATAAGTTTATAGGGTGGTGTTTATATAAAAACCATGTGCTCTACTTTATGCGTTTTAATATTAAAAATCAAGAAACAACATCATTTAAAAAACGATATTCTATAGGCTACAAGTTACCCAAATTGATTTTCGGGACCTTCTCATTTACATTAGGAAAAAGTTATAACCTAGAATATATATATATATATAATTTTAAAAAAAGTTTAAAGAAGTATTACCTTTTCAAAAAAAATACATTAAAGAAGGTGTGGTTATTTTTACACAAAAATTACCCACTAACTAAAAAATCAAAAAATGCAAGAATGGGCAAAGGTAAAGGTGCTTTAAGTAGGTATTGTTCTAGAGTTTACCAAAATCATAATATATTAGAGTTTAGTGGTTTTAACATAAGAGAATTAACAGTTTTAAAAAAAATTTTTAACAAAAAAATAAAAATCCCTGTTAAAATCAGGGCCGATTACTTTTTGAACAAATCTTATAAATTGTGCTTGAATAATGAGAACCTTTTCAGGTGTCGGAAGTATTCAGAGTAGATAAACTCCCACAATTACTAATGTGTAGATTTTGATAGTAAAAACAGTATTTAAAAGTCATTTTAAAATGAGAAGTATTTTGAAGAAAAAATTCGAAAAAAAAATATTTATTAAAAATATGGTTGTATTCATACTACTTAGTAGGTCTTTTTTCAAAAATTGTAAAGTAAAGCTTCTCTTTTTAAAAAAGAATAGATTAGCCTCAAATCTTCTTAAAGCACCTTCTAGACACAAAAAATTCTTTCATCAAATCAAAATTGAAACTTTTTTTATTAAAATTTTTTTTAAATTTAATTATGCTGAGTTAAAGGAAACTTATAATCTAGATTCAAATATATTGAATTTAATAGGAGATATAGATTTAATATTCTCCAAAATAGGGTCTAATACTTTAAATAGATTAAAAATCACAACAACAATTCGCCGAAAGCATAACTTTGGTTTATTCTAATTATTTTTGTTTACAAAGTACTTACTGCACATACACCTAAACAAGTTAACAAAATACGTAACTAACGTAACCATAAATAATACTAAAAAACCCTTCGGTCTTTTCATTGTACATATCTATTTTATGTATATAAACACAACCTCTTTTCAAAATATTAATAACAGTGTGTTAATAACACGCAACAATAGTAACAATATTCTTTTAGAGGATTAGTCTGCAATACGTTGGATGTATATTAGATTTATTTTATTTTATTTGGTCTCATTAAATTTTAATGATTTTTTTTTTTTACTAAACCCTGTAATATTAATATTTTTTTTATGATTTTTTTTTTTTAAGATAAATACAACGATCACTAAGTCAAGCAAAGATACCACATTAAAAATTAATGTTATAAAGATAAATTCAAATTCTGTGTTTGTCAGTTTTTATTACCTACTATTAATTTTTACTTATATTGGTGTGTATACACTTAGAGGTAGAAACGATTTGGTTTGGTTCAGCCACTTCAATTTAAATAATTTTACTTTAAATTTATTATATTTATTTTTATTTGTGTGTTTCTCTACGTTTTTTTTGTTGAAAAGTATTACAAAAAAAGCGAACTTATTTAAGTCGATAGACTATTTATTTTCCATAAATAACCTAGTATTGATATTTCCTTATTTATTTTTTGTAAATACTATTTTTACATTCCTTTTTTTATTAGAACTTGTCTCTGCAATACTTTTGTACAAACTTATATCTTCGAAGATATGGTTTAAAAACGCTGATAAAAACAAAATTATTGGTAACAGCATACCTCAAAATTACATCAATATGGTCTTTTTTCAGTATTGGGTGACGTTCTTCTCGACAATATTTATCGTATACTTTTATATAAATATGTTTTATATGTATGGGACAAGTGACTGATTTTTAATACAGTTTTTGGGTTCACTGGAGGTCGAAAAATCTTTTAGTTATGTAGTTTCGATTAGATTATTAATCATTGTATTTTTAACAAGTGTTTTATTTAAGTTGGGTATAACCCCATTTCATCTGTTTAAAGTAGAGGTTTATAAAGGCGTACCATATTTATCAATTTTTTTTTACACAACCTACTATTTTTCGGTTTTTTTTATATTTTTTATATTTTTAATGTCCGATTTTCTAGCTTTTTTTGCTACCCAGTATTTTTTATTCCTATCGTTTATTATATTCTCCGGTTCGGTATATGTTCTTATCCTTTTATTTGATGTTAGCTTTCTAAAAGCCTTTTTTACTTATAGTACTGTTATTAATACTATTGGGTTTTTAGTGGCTTTTTTAGCAAGTATATAAATATCTTGTACCTTCAACTAACAAAACAACCTTGTACTAATTTTATCTTATTAGTAGATTTTGAAATTTTTTTATAAAAGCCAAGAAAAAACCCTCCACAACAGGGTAAATAATACAAGAAAAATACACAAACTGTGTGAATTTGGTACGGAAAATGTCCCAGGGTTTATAAAATTCATCTGCAAGGATGGTTTATTAACAAAAGGAAGGTCATCCTTTTTACACCTTAATAAAAACCTTGATTGGTTTTTTTACCAAAATTGTAATTTTATATCGGATAATTACCCTAATATAAAATGGATAGTAGACGACCTAACAACAAACAACTTAAACTACTTAAGTATTTTTAATATAACAACAAACTTGATTAAGCCACCTTTTGTAATAAAATCTGTAGCTATACCCAAAAAATTGAGAAAAAAAACAAAGCAAAAGTATGTAATTAAGATTGTCTACAAAAATGAAAACAAAAGACTAAAAAGTTCATTTAAACAGTTGTATTATTATAGCAACCAATTTCCTGACAACAGGTTTGATGTCAGGCTGTATAAGTCACTACTGTTTTCGTTTTTAGATTGAAAAAATTCCCACCTATTTAAACTAAAAACCATGGTTTTTAAAAAATTCTTTAAATTTTAATATATGTTATTAGTTTTGGCTGTTAAAACTTACGTACTAGGTGGTTGTATGACACCCATCGCATTCGCTGTATTAGGAACAGGTATCTTATTCGGTTGTTACAATTTAGCTGTAGCAAGAAACCCAGAAGAGAATGAAAATTTATTCAATGCTACATTAATGGGTTTCGCGTTAATGGAAACATTCGTTTTTACTTCTTTAATTGTAGGTTATTTAATCTATTCTTTATAATTTTTATTTTAATTTATGTGTTATATAATAATAACTTTTAAAACACTAGTTGTCTGTTTAATTGCAATAGCTATTAGAGGTACATTACCAAGATACAGATTCGATCAAATTACCCAACTTAACTGAAAACATTTTATATTTGTTTGATTGGGGTATTTAGTATTTAATTTTTCGTACTTTTTACTTTTCTTTTAAAGAGTTCGGATAGCTCAGTGGTAGAGCGTCAGCCTGAAAAGCTGAAGGTCGTTGGTTCAAGCCCAATTCCGGACATAATGTCACTAGCACTAATACTGTACCTCTTTTTACTGACTTTTTTTAATTTCTGTGACCTAACAACCCTTTTATTCAGTTCGTTTCTTATATGTATTTTATTGTACCCGTCGTCTAAAAAACATACGTTACTAAACCGTAACCTTGTATATATGGTATTGATGTACTGATCAAAAATTAAAATATTTTTAACATATATATACACCTTGACACCAAGTACTTTAACAATAACTAAACTAAAATGAAAACCTCTTTTTAAAAAATCATCTTATTTTGGAATATATCGATCCTGCCGAAACCAACACTTAAATAAATAAATTAAAAAAATTTGAATCTAAGCATTTTTTTTTTATACAAAATATCAAAACTAAAAGTAAGAACAACAAAAAATATATATAAGAACCTTAAAAGTAAAAATGTGTTTTCTGGTAATTTTCTAACTGTAAGTTTGCGATCAACTACCACTAGAATCGAAAAATCGTTTTTATATAAATCTTTAATAATTTTGAAATCAGCACAAAGAGCTAAAAGTAGGTTAAGATCGTTAGGCCGTGGGCGCAACACACTTACACTATTTAACACTTTTCTACTAAATTTCCTTGAGTTTTTTTTTAAAAATAATATTATATTCAATATAAAAAAAGGGTCTAATAAACTCTTAATAAGGCAAGTTGGATTTCGAAAATTTTATTTTAAATATTTTAAGAGGAATTTAAAAACTAGTAGGCAGATAGTGGGTGTGCTATATTATACATTATTACTAAAAGACTCATCTATGTTCGTTAATTTTTTTAGGAAGATACTAGAGAGTATAAACATAAAATTGCATAAAAAATTATTCAGCGGTCTAAAAAAACTTTTTAAAGAAGTATTTAAACCTATATTTAATTTTTTAGGTGTTCTTGGTGTTTTTTTTAATATAAAAGGTAAAATTGGTGTTAGCGGAAGCGCAAAAAAACGAAGGTACTTCTTCTACTTTGGTAAGCACAGCCTTACTTCAAGATATATGAAAACTGATTTAAAATTTGTACCTATTTGAACTTTTACAGGTACCTTAGGGTTTACCTTTTTGGTTTTTTTTTAAAATATTATTTTTTACCCTTTTTTTTATATAAGATTTGCCTAGATGATCTCAAACCCTTCTTTGTAAATATATTTATATTTCTCACACCTAGCAAAGCTTTAATCGCCTGACAGTTTCTATTTGTGTGCCGAATATACATTTTATACTTTTTTAATTTTTTTAAAATAAAATTATTTCACCAAAATATTGTTATGTGCGCTCTGTTGAAAAGTAATATTACACTTTTTTTACTATTTTTTTTTATTTTATACCCTTTACCTGTAAATTTAACTTTACTAAAACTACATAAAAAGAACTGCCTTAAAAACGCAGCTGTTTTTAGTTCTACTCCCGAACAACTTAGTTGGTACGCACAACCATTGATTAGTCTTATATCCACAATACTTGATATTTTAAATAAACAGTAATAGTCCTTATTGTATATATAGACGTATTTACAATCTTTCTTTTTTAGTACACTTGTTTTAAAGTTAAAGAAACTTACTAAACTACCACCCATTTTATCAATTGTTTTTTTTAAAGTTTGTCAACTTGTTTGATAGTATTAGTTTTTTAACAGTATATCTAGAAAAACTGAAGCCTTTCAGTACAGAACTCCTTTTTCCTGTTAGTAGACAGATTCTATGCTTCCTTGATATTTGAAAGCTTTTTTCTTTTTTTTTATCTAGTATAAAGTTTGTGTAAATTTTTATATTGTTTTTTATATTATTATTTTGACTTATACTTTTTAACACATTTCATAGGATATTTTTTTTAGACGCTTTTTCTCTTTTAACTTTTTCCTTCAAAATGTTTTTTATATTTGAATTCATTTGTATTTTTTTACCTATCGACCTCACCAAACACTACGTCTATTGTACCTATTAGTGCCACAAGATCTGCCAAAAAGTGACCTTTGGATATTTGAGGTAAGATGTGCATATTATGGTATGCGGGAGATCTAACCTTACATCTATAAGGTGTGTTTGTGTTGTTAGCTATTAGTGAAACACCAAACTCTCCTTTTGGGGACTCTACAGATTGGTATGTTCAGTTAGATTCTATTTTATCACCTTCGCTTCAATGTTTAAAGTGTTTTATTAAATCTTCCATACTGTTGTAACTATTTTTTAAATTGTGTTGGTTTCAATAACTTGGGTTAGTGTACTTTATTATATTGTGTGGGCTTATGTTAGTATAGTTTTTGCTCTTGGACCCTAATTTTTTGTGCTTTATTATTTTGTATATTACTTGGTTGACTATATTTAAACTTTCTGCCATCTCATTCATTCTTATTAGAAATCTGTCGTATGAATCTCCATGTTGTCCTAAAAAACTACGAAAATTTAAAAAATAATAGTTTGAGTAGGTCTCTAACTTAGACAATCTCAAGTCTCTTTTTACTCCTGTTGATCTAGACATAACCCCTGTTAACCCATAATCCAAGCACGTTTGGTAGTTAATTGTACCTATATTTACCAAACGGTGTTTTCAAATTTTATTAAATGTTAGTATGTTGTGCATTTCGTTTAGCGTTGTAAAACAATTTCTCGTGAAGTCTAAAATATCTTCTATTAAAAAGGATGATATTGAATCTAAATTAGCTTCATTAGGTCTATAAAAAGCAGCATGCATTCTAGCACCCGAAACTCTCTCATAGAATTCCATAATCTTTTCTCTTTCTTCGAATGCCCAAAAAATCGAAGACATACTTCCTACGTCAAGAGCATGACATGCTATAGCTAACATATGATTTAGTATTCTAGTTAACTCATCGTATAGAGTCCTTATTTGTGAGCATGTCGATGAGTAGTTACTAGTACCTATTAAAGATTCTATAGCTAAGCAATAAGCATGCTCTTGTACCATCATTGAACAATAATCAAATCTATCAAAATAAGGCAATGATTGTAAGTAAAACCTATCCTCCATTAACTTCTCGGAACCTCTATGCAATAAACCAATATGCGGATCTGCTTTCTCTACAACTTCACCATTCAACTGTAATATTAATCTTAATACACCGTGTGCAGCTGGATGCTGGGGTCCAAAATTTATATTCATTGTTTTTATATTCTTCATATTCGTTATATCTCTTGGTACGTTTGGCTTCCATATTTGGAATATACTTCTATTCATGTAATACATTTGTTTTTTCAAAATACTTTAAGTCCTTTTTTTCTAAACCCTGCTTATGGCGTAGCCATAATATATTTAAATATATATATTTATATATTTATACTGTACCTATTTTTTAGTTTATTGTTTTTATACGACATTAAGAAAATAAAAACCTTATCGAATTTGAAAATTTTTAACAAATATAATTTCGTCTCAATCACCGTTGTACTTGTATTTTTATCAATGTCGGGTATACCACCGTTAGCAGGTTTCATAGGCAAGTTTTTGCTTTTTAACTTTTTGTTTTTAACGCAGAAGTATATTTTTGTAATTATATTTTCTTTACTAAATTTTTTTTCAATATATTTTTATATACAAAATTTAAGATACCTAGTAAGTAAAACACAACAACACAATTTCCTCATAGGTGGTTTTTACGTGTTTTTTAATAAAAAATTATTAAACATAATCGTCTTATTCAACTTAGCAAATTTTTTTGGTATACTGTATTTTGAGGATATATTATACATTTTTATAAACATAGTAAGTTATAAAAACTTATAATGTGCACAACCTCACTTATATTTTTAATTTTGTATTATTTTATTAACTTTGACAACTTTAAATCAAATTTTGATACAAAAACGAATTTTTAAAAAAAAATTGAACCCTATTTTAAGTACCAGACCTCAAATGAAGGGCGTGGTCACTAAGGTCCGTATAACTACACCTAGAAAACCTAATTCTGCCAGAAGACCTGTTGCAAAAGTCCTATTATCAAATAAAAAACAAAGAGTTACCCATATACCAGGTAAAGGTCATAATTTACGAAAGCACTCAGAAGTTTTGATTTCAGGTGTAGGTGCTCGTGATTTACCAGGTGTACATTTTTCGTGTATAAGAGGTGTTTATGACCTATCATCCGTATCCGGCAAGGTCCGCAGAAGATCAATTTATGGTGTTAAGAGGCCAGATACCCTGAAAAAAAAATTAAGAAGAAGGTTTAGAGTTGGTTAAGCTCGGGTTTTAACCCACCACTTTCTCACCCGATAAATGAGAGTTGATTATGTAGTCACCCCGGCTAAAGCCGTTGTTTCGTGAGCCAGACAAGGGTCATTTTGACCTTTAACATTTGGATTAGCTTGTTGCGCTGTTGAGATGATGCATGCCACAGTAGCCAGATATGATTTTGATAGGTTTGGTGTTATTTTTAGACCGACACCAAGACAAGCGGATTTTATTATAGTTGCTGGTACATTAACTAACAAAATGGCACCTGCCCTCCGTAGAATATATGAGCAGACTATGGACCCTAAGTGGGTTATATCTATGGGTAGTTGTGCAAATGGTGGTGGGTACTATCACTACTCGTATAGCGTAGTTAGGGGGTGTAATAGGATAATACCTGTTGATATTTACATTCCCGGCTGTCCACCTACAGCAGAAGCTTTAATGTTTGGAGTAATCCACTTACAAAAGATCGTTTTCAGGCAAATTAATGAAGAAGGTAAAAAACTTAATAGAAAACAAGGGTTTGATAAATACCTTTAAGAGATCTAAAACTAGAAATTTTTTAAAAAAATCATTCTTTTTAAAAAAATCATTCTTTTTAAAAAAGTTTCACACTGAAAAAGTTTTCTTGAAAAAGTTTTCTTGAAAAAGTTTTCTTGAAAAAGTTTTCTTGAAAAAGTTTTCAACGACGACAAAAACAACAAAACCAATTTTTTTTAAAAATACATGTTTTGAGCAACATCTCTTTGTGAAAATCTTAATGTTTATTAATTTATATTTTTATCAAAACGTACAGACCTATAACATCAACTCAAAGATTTAAAAAAAATATTTTTCTATTAAAACACACAAGCGTTAATAAATTTTTTAAAATTTTTTTAAAAAATAAAGCGGGGCGTAGTAATTCAGGAGTTATTACTATTTTCTCAAAAGGTGTTAAAAAGAAAGCTTCCACAATTACATTATACAAACCATCACTGTGGGATAAGTATTTATCTGTAATTGTATCTATAGTTCGTAGTAAAAAGAAACTTTATGGGTTAAGTAAACACCTATCAGGGTCATTCTCAGTTAAACCATTAGTCTCGGGGATGTTTTTGAACCAAAAGGTCTTTTCATCAAATCTCCCGCAGAATTTTTGAATAAATAATCTACCTGGTAATCTAGTAATGCTTAAGTTTTTATCAAAATACACTATAATATCAAATATATTTTCTCAAAAACTTCGAAAGTATTCATTGGCAAACGGTACTTTTTGTCAAATTTTAGAAATTTTTAGCGAATATAATTTATTTAAAATTGTATTACCGTCGAAACAAACCAAATTAGTATCCGGCTGAAATTTTGTGATACTAGGAAGAAATACACAAACAGATAATAAATTCGAGGTTCTCGGCAAAGCGGGTACTAGAATCCTTTCGGGTAAAAAACCAAAGGTTAGAGGTGTTGCTCGTAATCCTGTTGATCATCCTCACGGAGGTAGAACAAAAACCAACCAACCTGAAGTTTCTATATGAGGTTGAGTAGCGAAAAGAAATAAATAATTTTTTATTGGCTAGGTCTTGTTGAAAATTTAATTATATAAATTCGAATTTATATAAAAACATCTTTATCACTAAATTTAAAAATATTAAAATACCGAAAATTTTTTGTCGTACATCAATAGTACCTAGAACTTTCCTAAAAAAAACAATTTCTTTGTATAAAGGGAATATATTTATTAGAGTTCCTATTACCAAATACCACACCTCTTATAAGTTAGGCGAATTCGGCGTTACAAGAAAACCGTTTAGCTTTCCAATTAAGAATAAAAAATCTAAAAGATAGTAAATCGAATAATAGGTCAATCTAACTTACCGATGCTAAACCGTTTAGGGACTCATATGTATTGAAACAACTCGTGGGTTCACACATTTAATGGTAAAGATTTTTTTAATAAAACACTTTTTTTTGAAAACATATTTTTGTACATACTCTCTGAAAGAGTATTTACATTTTTTTTCAAAAACGTAATTTTAAGAAAACAAACTAAAAAAGAATTTCGATTTTCACTTCTCAAAAGAAATAAAAAGTCATTTTTTACAAAAAACTTTAAGAAAAGAGTAGGTAAGAAATTACTCACAAAAAAATATAATTTCACCAAGATGTGATTACTTAAATACAACAGTTTTATACTCTTCACAACTTTTGTATTTTTTTATTTCAAAATAAAAAAGAAAAAAAAAATCAAATTGAAGAAAAGAAAAACAACAAAAGTTTTTTTACTTTTTTGGAAAAGAAAGAAAGGGTACAGATTTAAAAAAAAGAAATTTAGCACTAAAACCTGTATAGGTTTTTAACAATATTACAAGCTTTATGTTTTTATTATTTGCGTGAAGGAAAAAAAGTAAACGGGTCTACGTTTTATTCAAGCTACTCTCTTAAAGAGTTTTTTTTTAAATATTCTTGTTACGGGTTTTCAAAAAAATTGTATAATATTTTAACAGCTAGATTAGAAAACCGAATAGATAAAAAGGTGAAAGATTTAAATACCTCTAAGGTTATTATGGTTTATAAAATTCTACTTGACGTCGTACCATCAAATAAAGAACTAAAAAAAAAGATGGTCTTTAATATCTTTATGCTAGACTTGATAAACTCCTACAAGGGTTTGAGACATGCTTTTGGGTTACCTGTTAGAGGTCAACGAACTTGAACAAATGCCTGATCAAGTTATAGATCTAATTTAGCACTCCGACAATTTAAAATAAAGCTGTCAAAACGGTTGTATACATCAATTACCATCAGTGAATTAAACATAGCGTATTTAGCGGAACAAATTAACAACCTTTGAAAATTACAATGAGACTCCGAATGAAAAAAAGCAAAACGCCAAAGACAAGCCCAATCAAAAAAATCTAAAAACCTTATTAAGATTGATTTAAAAGCCATTGCATCCGCAAACGTGTCATCTAAAAATAAAAAAAAACAGTCAGGTTATGTAATCGGCTTCGATCCCGGATTTACTAAATATGTATTAAAACAATCTATAAAATCTAAAATAAAGTAAAATAAATTGATTATTAATAACCATAAGATACTTATATACTTATATACTTATATACTTATATATAAATTTTTTAAAAAAATACTACAACCTACCAAAGATTACTTAAGGTTGGTTAAAACTTTTCAAAAAAAAAAAAACCTCTTCTTCAAAAAAAAATTTAGGATACGTATACTTGTTTACAGACGCTTATCTTTTGCCCTAAGAAGAAGAAAAAGAAACACTAAGTTTAGGGTTAGGCAAAAATCCGATAAAGGAAGATTTTTTTTTAAAAAATTCTTTTTTAAAACACTCCTTAGAAATCGTAAATCATTAAAATCTTTCCTTTTTTTTAATAAAAAATCAAGACAAAATAAACTAACAAAAGAAATCATTAAAAATAAAAACAAAAGCTATAACAACTCCACATTTGAATATACTATATTAAACATACTTTTAAGAAGCAACTTTTGTATATTCTTTGCAGACGCTAAACTTTTTATTAAAAATAGTTGTGTATACATCAATGGTGTTAATTATAATGATTTAAACTACATTCTTCATAAAGGGGATTGTTTACAACTTAAAATATCTAAAACAATGTATAAGTATGTTTATCAATCTAGAAAATTTCTAAAAAAAAAAATAGCCTTATTTAGGTATAATTTGTGGAGGTTTTACAAACAAAAAAATTACAAAAGTCAATCAGAACCACTACCAAAACAAAAAAAAAAAAAAACACCTAAACATTTCTATATTTTTTTCTTATTCAAGTTGGATTCGCCTAAATTTTTAGAGATAGATTTCCTTTCCCTTTCTGTTTTATTTATAATCAAGTATGATTTTTTTAAATTTTCTAGTTATTATTTAAACAAATTTTTTTCATTCAAACTATTTTCTTTATACAATTATAAAAAAATTAACTAATTTAGTTTCAAAAACATGGGTATATATGGATCAGCTTTAAATATCGGGAATACGGGGAAAAATGACTTTAACTTATCATTTTTAAACTATGATACAGGTATACACGCTATGTATAGTGGTATTGATTGGGTTTATACACATGTTGAAACTCTTTATATGTACGACTATAAAATAGTTTATTTTTGATTATTGAATAATATTTATGATGAATCTATGGACTTTTTTTTTTTATCTGTTTGGTATTCATCATTGCAATCTTCTAGTCTTCAATTGTTTTGATCAGTTATGTTGGATAGTTATTTAATTACAAATTTATTTCAATTAAGTTTAACAGATGAGTGGGTAAGGAGTTATATGTCAGGTAAAGACTCAGCACTTTTTGTAATATACCACCCTGAAGTCATTTTTTTTAAAAATCAAATACTGAATAATTATTTTTTTGAGTTTCTATCTGATATTAATATATCAGCTATACAATACTTAGATTCACAATCTTTACTTTCTCCTATTATGTTATTTCCCCAACTTTTATTTATTGCTTATATGGGGTTTTTATTTGTCTCATTTTATTTTTCATTTTATTCTAGTTCCTCGAAAGAAGAATCTACAGTTGATGCAGACTATTTATCAGCTAGTATAACAATTGAATCTGAAAAAGAATTAGGTTCTATAGATGATATTTTAATGCCAAGTATTGTGATTATTTATACATTCGGATGATACTTTTATTTGTACTGTTGAAATTTATTTAGTTGTGCTCCAGAATTAGCTCTAGCTTTCTTCTTCTTCCCTTTATTATATTACACAATATTAAATACCCCTACGTTCTTACTTTATGATTTTGGTATCTTATTTACATGTTATTTAAAAGGTATTGCCCCTAGTCCAAATATGTTATTCGAACTGATGTTTGACTATGTCTCTGTTATTTCGTATTATGTAAGAATATTAACTCAAGCTGTAAGACTTGCTTTAATGTTCTCTGCCTACGCCGGTATGCACGATTTCATCTTGTACATGGATTACGGCCATAGGTATTTAACAGGTAACGAATCTATATGAGAGGAGATTTCTAATGTAAATGCTTCTGTATCTTCATTTACTTATTTCCTTCTAGGAACCTTACCAGGTATTCTTTTAAACTGGATGTACGAAGTTTTTCATACATTCTTTGTTGTTACAGGTCAAATCGTAGCTTACTTCGGTATGATTTTCTGATTATTTTTGTTTTTATTTACGTTTTTCGTTATTGAAAAACAAGAAAGTTACTTTGAAGAACGAAGGAAATTTAGACAAGATTTATTAAAAAAAATACGTAATATTAATAATAAGGGTTAGTATTCCCTTAATTTTTTTTATGTTAAGGTTTACACACAAAAAAGGTAGATGGTTGGGAAAGGCTCAATCTGGATTTTATGTAGATTTTTTTTTGAAAAAATTAGCAGAAGTTTTTATTAGAAATGTATTTGTTTATGCATCATTGTTTTTTGGTGAAAAATATATGATAGAACATTTGACAAAAAAAACAGTAGATAATTTTATCTTTAATTCAAACAAATTTTTTGGCTGAACAATTTTAAATTATACATGGTTTTTTTATATTACCCTATCTATAGTGTTATATACATTATTACTTATTAACTTGATGTTGATATATCTATAGTGTTGCATACATTATTACTTATTAACTTGATATTGTTTTTTTTAGTAAACCTTAATATGTTTTTAAGGTTGAAGACTGAAGGACCACCTTCAAAGGCTAATTTTTTAAACCTTATAGTAAATAAGTATCGTAAGAGAAAGGTGAAAAGATTTTTATACAAAATTTAAAAGATCCTGAAATTTAACGCTAAAAACAGTTAGAGCTATTAGTTCTAGCGTACCTTTTGCATAATGGACCTGTGAGTTTATTTTGGTGGCGAGCTAACCGCGTAACGAAAGTATTATAGTCACCAATATAAGACCCGAAGCTAAACGATTTAACAATGATTAGGTTGAAAATTTTTATTGGAGGACCGTACTCGTGAATGTTGCAAAATTCTGGGATAAATTGTTGTTAGGAGTGAAAGGCTAACCAAGTTTAGTGATAGCTGGTTTTCCACGAAATCTATTTACGTAGATAAATAAATTGTTTCTAGTATAGGTAGATAAACTTGAATTTTAAATCAATCCCAAGGGATTAATTAAAAATTTTGTATTTCCGAATAATATTAGTAATTTTTATAAAACAGACTGTTAGCGCTAAGGTTTGCAGTCAAGAGGGAAACAGCCCAGATTGAGAAATAAAGCATCTAATAATTATTAAATATTAAGAAGTATAATTATTACTTTTAAGAGGTAAGCTTGGAAGCAGCTATCCTTTAAAGAAAGCGTAATAGCTCATTAAAAGTACATGGTTTTTTGAAAAATTACTATATTAATTATATTTCAAAAATGTAAGAAAATAAATAATTAGCTGAATTTACAAATTTATGGTAGTGGAATATTATATATATTGTTAAAGTAAAATTGCGAAATTTTATGAAAATATTATAACAATTTATACAGGTGTAAGTAATAGATATAATGTGAAAATCATTATTGCCTTAAAATTAAGAGTTGCTTTGTAATGATAATCTTACAAAGTGTAATACAAACCCTAATACTAAACTGTTTTGTTTTGTAGATGGTTGATTATTAAAATTTTAGTATTTTTTTTATAAAATTAGTTATACAAATATCTTGTTTAACTTTTAGCTAAAATCGGGAAAAATTTAATCACTAGTTGTATTAACACTAACACAAGTTTTTTGGTTAAATAAACCAAGGCATAAGGAATAATAGTATTAAAGGAACTAGGCAAATTAACTTCGTAACTTCGGGAGAAGAAGGACTATAAGTATCAAAAAAGAGGGAGTAGCGACTGTTTAATAAAAACATAAGATTTTGCTAAATTTAAAAATGATGTATAAAATCTGACACCTGCCCGGTGCTGCAAGGTAAAATTAATTTGTTTATGCAAATTATATAAACCCCAGTAAACGGCGGCCGTAACCCTGACGGTCCTAAGGTAGCGAAATTCCTTGACGGGTAAGTTCCGTCCTGCATGAATGGTGTAACGACTGCTCCGCTGTCTCTAATACTATTCCTATGAAATCGAAATAGACGTGAAGATACGTTTTTGTATAGCTAGACGGAAAGACCCCGTGCACCTTTACTATAATCTATTAGTATGTACAACTGTATTTTACATAGCAATGTAGGAGATTTTCAAAAATGGAAAACTACTTAAATTATATATTGTACATAAATAAACTTTTTTTGTAGATTGGTAGTTTAACTGGGGCGGTTACCTCCTAAAATGTAACGGAGGTGTTTATAAGTCTAATTTTAGTATATATTTTATATACGTAAACTTGTAATAAAAAAAATTAGATTGATTAATGTACATACAAGTATATTAAGGATTTAAGTCTGATATAATGACCCGGTACGCACTTGTGGAACTCGTATCGATCAACGGATAAAAGGTACGCCGGGGATAACAGGCTAATGAATTTTGCGAGTTCTTATCAATAAATTCGTTTGGCACCTCGATGTCGACTCATCACATCCTAGTGGTGAATAATCTGCTAAGGGTTCGGCTGTTCGCCGATTAAAGTGGTACGTGAGTTGGGTTTAGAACGTCGTGAGACAGTTTGGTCCCTATCTACTATACAACAAAAAAAACAATTAAAAATCGACCTTAGTACGAGAGGACCGGGAAGAGTTAACCTATAGTACGCTATTTATTTGATAAAAGTATTGATAGTAAGCCACGTTGATAAATGGTAATTATTAATTAGAACCAATTTTAATTTGTTTTTTAATAAAAAAAACTAAAAAAAAGTTTTTCAAAATACACTTAAATTAAAAAACCAGAAAAGGTAAGAGATTTGTGTATTTTTTTTTAAATCTTTAGTAATGTTGTGTGATTTACCTGTATGGCGGAACTTGGTAGACGCGTGTGACTTAAAATCACATCCTTTTGGGTATCGGTTCAAGTCCGATTACAGGTATATATATTATTATTAAAGCAAAATCGCGTTAGAAGGATGCCTAAGGTTTAAAAAAGCACGTTAATTTATAAACGTTATCCATTTTGTAAATTTTTTTTTGATTTTTATATTTATTTGAAATAAATGGTTTTGTTTTCAACCAATGAAGTGAAATATCTTAGTAATTGGTTAATAATTCAATTGAGGAAAAGTAGTGATGAGCGAAAATACAGCCTAACAAATAACAAGTTTGAACTTTTTTAAAAAAAAGGCCAAAGAGGGTACCAGCCCCGTAAATCGTTTATATAACTGTCTGGGTGGTCTTAATATGGGCTCATTCCCCATTATTCTAAAGTTCGATTCTTTAGGACAGTATTTTTTTTTAAGCTCAGCTTATATAAATATAACCACATACATACATATATTTTTAAAAAAAAAACAAAAAACAATTTATATCGATAAACTAACCACAAGTTTTTCTAAAAATTTAAACGACAAAACATTTATCAGCTTTTCATTACAACCTGTATTTTTTAATATATTTAAAAATAAGTTAGGTGGGTTAGCACTTTTACTAAATACTGTATTTAATTTAAATAAAAATGTATTAATTTTAGATTATAAACATAACTATAACTACTTACCTATTCAACAACTTGATCTATTCAATAACTCCGATTACAATTTACACAAGATTGTTAAGTATTTCAATGTCAGCTGCATCCTTTTTTTAGATCTATCAAGTAAAAAAAAAATTTTTAAAAAATTTTTAAATTTAAAGTTAATTAACATTGTTGTGGCAAACACACTACCCCAAAAAAGATTTGACTTCAACATAACTATTGGAAACAATCCCCTTTACCACTATATTATATATACTTTTGTATTAGGCACTTACTTTAAAAGAATTAACTAGTAATAATTTAAACATAATGGTCCAGCACTATATATTCTCAAATATACTTATTTATACAATCAATACGTTACTTTTCGGGACTTTTTTAGCCTATGTCATATACTTTTTCTCTTTTAAAAACCAGTACCAAAACCTAATAAAACATGATACATTGTACAATTTAATAAAACTACTGTTACTGGTATCTCTGGGACTCTCATTTATACTATTTATACTCTTTTTATATTTTTATTACTCTTACTTTATAACAATTTCTAATTACAACCTATTTGGTTTTTACAAACTTGCCCCTTCTATTAACGTTAATTTTTTCCTTGTTTGATTTGAATTCTCAGTAGATTTTTTTGGTATAATACTATTGTTTTTGGGATATTTTGTTGGGATTTTGTCGCTTTTAGCTTTAGATAATAGGGTTTTTTGAAAAAACATTAAGTATTTGTTCTCATTAAATATGTTTATTATAATAGTCTATTTTTACGTTTTTTCAACAAATCTTTTAATATTTTTTCTTTTTTATGAGTTGCTTTTGATACCTTCATTTTTAATTGTTTATTTTGTTAGTCCTAGTCGACGTGCAATACAAGCGTCTCTTTATTTTCTAATTTGAACTCAAATAGGTTCATTTCTTGTTTTAATTATAATTGCTTATTTAATATCCATTGTTGGTAGCAGTAGTTTTACAGATATTAAACTTTACAATTTTACTTATGCTGAATCAGCCTTTGTATATTTATTTTTATTTTTAGGTTTTGGTTTTAAAGTTCCTTTATGACCATTTCATTATTGGTTAACTAAAACTCACGTAGAAGCCCCTGCTGGGTTTTCCATGTATTTAAGTGGGTTTTTAGTGAAAAGTGCTGTATACGGTTTTTACAAAATCACTTCTTTACTTGGTAATGATATTAATACAACCGTATTTTCTACAATTTGTATTGTTGGTATTGTTGATGCATCTTTAAAGATGTGAGGTCAAACAGATTTAAAAAAATTAGTTGCCTACGGTACTATACAAGAAATGAATTTAATATTTTTGACATTTTGCTGGGGTGATACAAACGCTATATTAGGTGGTATTTTATTTTCAGCAACACACGGTGCTTTATCCGCTTTAATGTTTTTCATAGTTGATTGTCTACAAAGACGTTTTAATTCTAGAAATGTTGTGGAAATATCCGGAGTATTACAAATAACACCTATGCTTGGAATAGCCATTATTACCATGTGTGTTTTATATGCAGGGCTACCAGGAACTTTAAAATTCACATGTGAGTTTTATATATTTTGTGGATTGTTTGAACTAACACCAGCTTTAACAATAGTAGTGTTTTTTATTGCAAATGTATTAGGTTTAATAGGGTTCTCTAAGTGTTGGTTTGATGCTACATTTGGTATGAATTTAAAAAACCATAAGTTAGCCCCATTCGATCTAAATACTAAAGAGTTGTATATTATATACACATCTATAAGCTTTTTATTTTTTTTTGTGTTCTTTTCTAATTTCTTTTTTTAATGGTCATATTAAGGTACTTTTAATAGTTAAATTTTTTTAAAAAATTTATATATCTGTATTAACTTAACTGTTAGTAATATTACCAAAATATAGTACCTAAACCAAATAAATTCCACTTACATAGTATTTGTCAAAATACAGAAACAAAGATACGTTATTTAGAGATATAGTATATAAAAAAATTAGTCTGTGCGTAAATGACACATTACAGCATATTTATTAAAAATATTTTAAAGTTTATTTCTAATATAAGACTATTTACAATATAATCACCAACAAGTATAAACACTAAACATTATTCAGTTTTATTACCACTACGCACAAAGGTAAATATTTCAAAACCCGATTTTAATTTCATGTGTTTCAAATGTATTTAGTATCTAGAGCAATAAAACATTAAGTGTTATCCAACATCAAACAAAAATCCACTACAACTTATCTACTCATTTCAATTTTCTTACCTCTCTTTATTTTATTTATTTAATTTTGAATACCTATATTCAAAATATCTACCCATTCCAATTTCCCTTTGTTTTATTTATTTGTTTTTAGGGGGCTTTGTCTAGTGGTAAGACGCACGACTGTAAATCGTGTGAGAAATCAGCGTTGGTTCGATTCCAACAGCCCTCATGTGTTTAGTATGTTGGCTAAATTTTTACAAACTTATACTGTGTGAG
>Ga0315906_10001294_pt1 | contig 37441 bp, 25 predicted proteins | sample LakEriMetagenome_4_FD_203526 | JGI IMG/M metagenome (GOLD analysis project Ga0315906, IMG submission 203526) | Freshwater fungal communities from buoy surface, Lake Erie, Ohio, United States - Buoy 2 MA122 | ecosystem: Environmental > Aquatic > Freshwater > Lake > Lake biofilm | place: USA... | reverse complement strand
GGGCGGACACGATGATGAAGCTCACGGTGAGAAAAAAGAAGAAGGTGCTAACTACGATGAAGTAGATGAGTACTTTGCAGAGATGGAAAATCCAGAGGATGAGACTAAAGAAGAAGGCCGATATGAGGCTGAACATTCTGATGAAGAACCTATGGGTGAAGCTGAAAACGAAGATGAAGAAGAAATTGATGAAGACTTGATGGAGATTATCCGTCAGTTAGAAGAAGATTTAGGCTCTTCAGAAATCGGTAAAGGCGATAACAAAAAACCATCTGCAAAAGCTTCTGATGATTCTACACAAGATCCTGCTGGAAGTCAAAAAGTGGTACAGCTTGTTGAGGAAGAAGAAGAAAAAGTTGACGAAGCTAAAGAAGAAGATGAAGACGTTAACGAAATTCTTCGTGCAATACGTGAAGAAGATGATAAAGAAGAAAAAGTTGATGAAGCAAGTGAATTGGACATTAACGAAATTCTTCGTGCTCTTCGTGAAGAAGAAGATGAAGAAGAAAAAGTTGATGAAGCTAAGAGCGATGAGGAATTAGAAGAAGCAAATGCTAAACTACGTGAAGCATATGCGGTAATCACATTCTTGCGTTCAAAAATCAATGAAGTTAATCTCTTGAATTCAAAACTTTTGTTCTCTAACAAAATTTTCAAGAAGCATTCCTTGACTGAGAATCAAAAACTCACGGTTATTGAAAACTTTGATCGTGCTTCTAGCTTGCGAGAAGTTAAATTGGTGTTTGCAACCCTTTCTGAGGCATTAAAGTCAGCTAAGACTAACGTTAAACCTTTGAAAGAATCGTTTGCAAGTAAACCAATTGCAAGCACTCGTCCAAAAACAATCATCAATGAAGGTGATGACATGGCGAGCCGTTTACGTAAATTAGCTGGTTTAAAATAATAATTTAGGATAAAACAATGAGTATACAATCACTTTTAGGCTCTACGACTAATGCTCATAGACGCCTACTTGAAGAAAACAAAGGCATTGTTAAGAAGTGGGAGAAATCTGGCCTTCTTGACAACATTTCAGCAGAGTATGAAAAGAACGGTATTGCTGTTCTTCTCGAAAATCAGGCAAAACAACTTATCGATGAATCAAATCGTACAGGTACACAAGGTGGTTCCGAAGAATGGGCTGGCGTAGCTCTTCCTTTGGTTCGCCGTATTTTCTCAGAAATCGCTGCTAAAGATTTCGTTTCCGTGCAACCAATGAGTTTGCCATCAGGTCTCGTATTCTTCCTCGATTTCAAATATGGAACAGCACAACCTGGATTTGCAACAGGTGCTGGTAAAGATTCACAAGCAGATTCAGTATTTGGTGTAACAGGTAAAGAAGCTAAAAATGCTGATCCTACAGGTGGTCTTTATGGTGCAGGCAGATTTGGTTATTCAATCAATGAAGCAACAACTTCTCTCCTCACCGCAACACCATCAACAGTTAATGCTGGTAACTGTGCATATGGTTCAGTATCAACATCAACACCTTCAATCTATCAATTCGATTCAGAATTTGAAGATGCTTTTGCAGCTGATTTAGCCGCGGGTGATATTGAAACAGTTACAGTATCCGCTTTGTCAATGGATAACCATGATAAAGAAGCGATTCGTGCTTTCAAAATTAGTGGTTCAGGTATTCTCGAATACTATCCACAGTACACAACATCCAATACAGCAGATTCTCAAGTAACATTCGTTGTTCGTAAGACTGGTACAATTGGTGATGCTATGGTATGGTATGAAAAGCAACCAACTGCAACAAGCCGTGGTGACTTTGAAGAAGGTGCAACACAAACAGGTGCAACACTTGACATTCCTGAATTGAACTTAGAACTTCGTTCTGAGCCAATTGTAGCGAAAACACGTAAGTTGAAGGCAGTTTGGACACCTGAATTTGCACAAGACTTGAATGCTTATCACTCAATCGATGCTGAAGCAGAATTAACATCAATGTTGTCCGAGTACATTTCTCAAGAAATTGACCTTGAAATTCTCGATATGCTTATCAAGAATGCTCAAACAACAGAAAGATGGTCTGCACGTGTTGGTCGTACATACGATGCTGCTACAGGTCTCTTTGCAGATTATTCAGCTGCTCAGGCACAGGCATCTGCTTTCAATCAACAAACTTGGTTCCAAACACTTGGCACTAAGATTCAAAAAGTATCTAACATTATTCATCAGAAGACACTTCGTGGTGGTGCAAACTTCTTGGTTTGTTCCCCTCAAGTTGCTACACTTCTTGAATCAATGCCTGGATATGCAGTTGATGGTGAAGGTATGAAGTTTGCAATGGGTGTACAAAAAGTTGGTCAACTTAATGGTAGAATTACTGTTTATAAGAACCCATACATGCTTGAAAATCAAGTATTGGTTGGTTTCCGTGGAACACAATTCCTCGAAACAGGTGCGGTATATGCTCCATATATCCCACTCGTAATGACACCATTGGTATACGATCCAACAAACTTTACACCACGTAAAGGCGTAATGACACGTTATGCTAAGAAGATTGTTCGTCCCGAATTCTATGGTTTGATCCAAATCGAATCATTGGGTGACATCTAATAGTTTAATTTGTTGGTATAGAATGTGGTTGTTCGGTAATCCCGAACAACCATTTTTTTTTTATGTACACCACGATTTTTTTATTAAAAAAAACTATTTATTACTAATGATAGACAGTATTGATTATATGGACCTTATAAAATTGGGTGTGTCAAGCTTGGCAACACTCTTTGGTGTATTTTTATCATGGTATCTAAAATATAGATACGGGGAATACAAACAAAAGAAGTTGGACAGAGAAATTTCACATTCAAAACTAATACAAACTATATTAGATCAATTGTTAGAAGAATATGGTTGTCAACGTGCTTTCATTTTACAAAGGCATAATGGTGGCAAGTATAAGACAGGAAAATCAATGTCTAAACTATCAACATCATTTGAGTCTCTTGAAGATGGGGTTAGTTCAGAATTTAGAGCTTCACAAAACTTACCAATGACATTATATTCAAATTTTGTCGATGATGTTTCAAAGTTGAAAGCAATATACGAATCAGTAGAACATATTGACGATTTAATAACAAAAGCTTTTTTTTCACAACGAGGAACCAAGTCCGCTGCGGTATATCCAATCAAAAAAGGATCGGAGTTGATAGCGTTAATAGGTTTTGAATGGACACATACTTCGGATGATTTTGCAAATATTCTTGGAAAAATGCAAGATGATGTAAAAACTATGGGCGAAACCCTTTCTAAATTATTATAGGAGTAATTATGGATTTTAACCATAACGAAAATGAGGACTCAGGAATAATGAGTTCTGGTCATGAAGAAATCGGTGGAATTAATAATACAGGAATAAAAAAAGGAAGAAAAACCATAAAGAATAAAATTCAGTTTCAATTAACATTAAATGAAGAACAGAAGTTAATAAAATCAAAAGCTTTGTTGGATACAATATCTGTTTTTTTGGGAAAGGCTGGTTCAGGAAAAACATTGTTAGCAACTCAAATAGCATTAGAATATCTTTTTTATAGAGAGGTGGATAGAATAATAATAACAAGACCAACGGTATCGAATGAAGATTTAGGATTCTTGCCAGGAAATATAAAAGAAAAAATGGATCCTTGGTTAGCACCAATTCATGCAAACATGTTTATGTTATCTAATAAAGAAAAAATTGAAAAATTAATTGCTGAAGATAAAATAGAAATAGCACCCATTAGTTTCTTACGTGGTCGAACATTCGTAAATGCTTGTGTGATAGTGGATGAATCACAAAACGTGACTAAATCACAAATGGAAATGATACTATCTCGTTTGGGAATAAACTCCAAAATGATGTTAACAGGTGATATATCACAAATAGATTTGAAAAATAAAAAGGATTCTGGTCTGCCACATCTTTATGATATGCGTGATAAGATAAACGGTTTAGGCATATATGAATTAAAAACAAATCACCGTCATCCAATAGTTGATGATATATTAGAATATTTTGAAGAAAATAGAACGGAGAAGTAAATGGTAGATATACCAGTATGGCCAGGAAGTTCATCATTTAGTCCGGGAAGAACACCCTTTGGATTTTTTGATTTAGATCCTCAATTCCAAATAGATTCTGATAATGTAGCTGATTGGTGTGCTAAACGATTGGGTTATCCGTTGGTTGATATAGAACTACAAGCTGAAAACTTCTATGCTTGTTTTGAAGAAGCTACAGCTGAGTACTCAAACCAAGTCAATCAGTATAATATCCAACAGAATTTATTGAGCTTGATTGGAACACCAACCTCTAATAATTTAACACACAGAGTTGTCTCTCCAACATTACAGCCAATGATTGATATAGCAATGGAATATGGGGTGGATTCATTTGTAAACGCAAATGTACCTTACTACACGGCTTCCATTGATATTAGACCGGGACAACAAGTCTACAGCCTAAATAATCTAATCAGAGATGTTTTAGTACCTACGGGTTCAATAGAAATAAAAAGAGTACATCATTACTCTCCACCGGCTGCTATGCGATTTTACGATCCATATTTGGGTAATCAAGCTATGTTGGACACATTCGGATTCGGTGCGTATTCCACGGGTGTCTCATTTATGCTTATGCCAATGTATGCGGACTTACTAAGAGTACAGGCTATAGAATTTAATGATATGATGCGTAAATCAACTTTTTCATTTGAAATATTTAATAATGATTTGCGTATATTCCCAAATCCAACGAGGGAGTTCAAGGTTTGGATTGATTATGTGGTTAAAGAAGAACGTAGTAATCCACTGAAAACACCCGGTACTGGCTCAGTATCCGATATGTCAAATGCACCATATCAATTAATGCCATATCGTGGCATAAATTCAGTAGGTAAACAATGGATATACAAATATGCACTTGCATTGGCAAAACAATCATTGGGGTATGTGAGAAATAAATACACAAGTATACCAATACCGAATGGTGAAACAACATTGGGTGATTTATTAGCGGGGGCTGCTGAAGATAAAGCAGCACTTTTAGAAGAATTACGTGGTATGTTGGATTCAATGACTCGTACTAAACTTTTGGAAGCAAAAGCTTTGGAGGCGGAAAATTTGGAAAAAACGTTAAGCACTGTTCCGGCATTTATTTATATTGGATAATTGAGGAATACTAATGCCATTATTTCATGGACAAAGAGATGCTAATTTAGTTAATAAATTAAATTTGGAATTGGTTGTTGATATAATAGATACTGAAGTTGCGTTGTACAAACTTTCTTTGATAGATACAAAGACTAATATGTACAATGAATCGGATAAAAAGATATACCATAGTCCTATAAAGATAGCAGCTTTAATAGATAGACAAGTACAGACTTATGAAGGTACTGAGTTTGGCCAAGACTACACACAACAATGTAGTTTTGGATTTGTTCGTGAATATCTTAAAGGGTTTGATGTTTACGTTGAAGTTGGTGATGTAATAGAATTTAATGGTGAATGGTGGGAGATAGATGCGATAGAGGAGACTCAATATTTTGGTGGTAAGAATCCAGACTATGCTTTCTCAGGTGATAGATGGGGTTTGAATGTTTCTATAATAGCTAATTCACACTTGACAAGACGTTCAAGAATTAATATTGAAGAATTCAGACCAGCAATAATAAATGATCACAATGATATACCGAGCAACATATAATGAAAAATTCATCCAAATATAGATTACCTCCAATAAAACGTACTCGTGACAGCTTTATAGATGATTTCAATTCACAACAAAATCCAAGAATTGATTTAGGTAAAGCAAGACACACCCAAACACGCCGTGATAAAGACAAGGTACGTAGTTTAGGTATAACACTATATGATATTGATTTTGCTGTAAAGTCTTTTGTAGATCAACGTATGCAATTGCGTATAGAAGATAACGGCGAAATAATATCAGTTCCAATCATATATGCAAATTCCGAAAAATGGGCTTCCATACAAAAAGATGGTTTCCTAAAAGACAAGAAAGGTAAAACGATAGTGCCATTAATAACATTCAGAAAAGCGAGTGTTGTTATGGTGGATGAGATGCGTAGAAACAAAGTTGCAACGGTTGATCAAATACACTATGTAATGAAACAAGCTTATAGTAAAAATTATAAGTATGATAAATTTAGTGTTTTGAATGAACCGAGACAAAAACCATATGAATATTACTTAACACCAGCACCAGATTATGTTGATGTTACGTATGAGTTTATTTTATGGTGCGAATACCAAATGCAATTGAACTACATAATAGAACAATTTATCTACTATACAGGACAATCATTTGGTGATAGGAATTTCTTTAAGTTCCCAACACACTTGGAAAACATATCAGTTGAGGACAGTAACACTTCAGGACAAGACCGTTTAGTTAGGGCTTCATTTCAAATGAAGGTTCATGGGTATCTATTACCCAAAGATATTGGGGGAATGACAACAACTAAACGAGTTGTTACGCCAAATAAGCTTCAATTTGTTTCCGAAACATTCACAGACATCAATACAATACTATTCCGTGAGAATCAAAACGATGGATTTAGGTCTTTAAATACTCCACTGGATAACGATTTAAGAGATTATGAGACGAGATTAGACTAATTTTTTTTGAATAAATATTAAAAATATCATATTCTACGAAAAATAGTTTATATTTATATGTGTATTTATTTACTTATATTTAATGAGGTTTTCTATGGCTGAGAATTTAGAGAAAGAAGTTTCACAAGAAGATATTGATAAAGTGAAACAGTTGCGTTCAAAGTATGCTCAAACAACTGCACAAATTGGTCAAGTTGAAATAGAGTTACATGTTATGAAGCGTCAAATTGAAGAATTGACACAAATCCGTGAGCAGTTATTTACTAACTACTCCACTTTACAAAATGAAGAACAAGATTTGGTTAAAAGTCTTAATGAAACATACGGTGACGGTGTATTAGATTTGGAAGCTAATAAATTCGTTGCATCGCAATCTTAATGTGTTGCTGATAAATCTGACTTAATTACATAATTTTCTGGAGAAAATAGTGGCTACTGAAAGAATAGTAAGTCCTGGAGTGTTCACCAATGAACGAGATTTGTCCTTTTTACCGCAAGGTATTGGGGCTATTGGTGCAGCTCTTGTAGGACCAACTTTGTTGGGACCGGCATTTGTCCCAACATTGGTTAATGGATATGCCGAATTTGAAAAGATGTTTGGTGGAACATATGAGCAATCATATCTGCCTTACACTGCTAAGAGCTATTTAACAAATGCTGGTTCAGCAACTGTAGTTAGAGTTCTTGGATCTGGTGGGTATTCTTTGAAACACCCAATTGCTATTGTTGCAAAATATGCAGATCCTGAAACAGAAGCTACAAGTTCACGTTTGGTATCATTCCTTCACCCAACATTTGTTGTAACTAGCAATGATGATGTTTCTTTATTTAATAAAACAGTATTGGTTAAAAACACAGACAGTTTTGTTTTAACTCTGTCTGGATCCTTTACAACAGATACATCTACATTTACAAATGCTCAGAATGAAAACGGTGTAGCTGTAAGTGCTTCTATCGATCCAGATAGCGATTCATTCATAGGTGATATTTACGGATATAACCCGTATGGAACACGTGCTGTTTACAACTATGCTTGCTTTACCAATGATTTAAGAGCGTTGATCGATTCATTAGGTTATGTTCCAGAAATTGAAATACAAAGTGGAACATCAGCATCAGAATGGGATTTCACAAATGATTATTCTGAAGCTTCAACCCCTTGGATAACATCACAAAAATTAGGTGGTTCAGCAAATGACCTATTCAGATTCCACACATTGTCTCACGGTGTACATAGTAACTATCAAATTAAAGTTGGTATTGCTAATATACGTGCAGCGGGAACAATTGCTGGTACAGAATACGGTGAATTCGATGTGATAATACGATATGTTGATCAGTCTAAATTACCACAAACACCGTTTACCTATCAGGATGAAGATATTCGTCCAAACATAGTAGAACAGTTTAGATGTAATTTGGATCCAAATTCTCCAAGATTCATTTCAAGAGTAATTGGTGACAGATTCGTTACAATCACAGGCGAAGGTAAAGTTGTTGTAAACGGTGATTATTCAAATAAATCAAGCTATGTTAGAGTTGAAGTAAGTGAAGCTGTTGCTAATGCAGCTGTACCTACATCATATATTCCGTTTGGATTCCGTGCATTGATGTCACCGATACCTGAAGGATTTGCTCAACCAGCAGCTTCTACATATGTAACTCAACAAAGAATAAACAACATCTATAATAGACGAGTTTATTTTGGATTTGACTATGATTTTGGTGAATCCGATAACTTCAACTATTTGCGTCCTTTGCCAGTTGCATCACGTCAAGTTGTTGCTAATAATGTAGATTTTTATTTGGGTGATCATAATCAAGATGCTGGTGCTAATTTCCCAACATCTGCAAACCCATATACAGGCAAAATTGATTTAACATCAAATACATCACCCGATACACGTAAGTTTATGGTGCCTTTCCAAGGTGGATTCGATGGTCACAAACCGAATTTGCAAAAGAAAGTTGGAACTAATATAACAGCGGGTAACACACAAGGATTTGATATTTCATCAACAAGTGCTGATGGATATATTTCTTACAAGAAGGCATTGGATACTATTTCAAATGCTGACGAGTTTGATATTAATATGATGGTAACGCCAGGTGTTCTACATTCTTTACATTCTCCAATTACAAACTATGCTAAGGAAATATGCGAAGAACGTGGTGACGCTTTCTATGTAATGGATTCTGTTGCTATTGATGACAACATCGCTACAGCAGTTTCAGTAGTTGAACCATTAGACACAAATTATGCAGCTACATACTACCCTTGGGTTAAGATATTAGATGTTGATAGAAATAAACCTGTATGGGTTCCACCTTCAGTGGTTCTCCCTGGTGTTATTGCTTTCAATGATAGAGTTGCAGCTGAATGGTTTGCTCCTGCTGGTTTAAATAGAGGCGGTTTAACTGAGGTTATCGAAGTTAAATCACGTTTGACACAAGGTGAGCGTGACGTACTATATGAAGGTAGAATTAATCCAATCGCAACATTCCCAGCAACGGGTGTTTGTGTTTGGGGACAAAAAACACTTCAAGGTCGTCCTTCTGCTCTTGACCGCATCAATGTTCGTAGACTCTTGATAGCCGCTAAGAAGTTTATTGCATCTTCTACAAGATACCTTGTATTTGAACAAAATACTTCTCAAACCCGTGCAAGATTCTTGAATATTGTAAATCCATATCTCGAATCAATTCAACAACGTCAAGGTTTATTCTCATTCCGTGTTATCATGGATGAAAGTAATAACACACCTGACATAATTGACCGTAACATTCTTTATGGACAATTGTTCTTACAACCAACACGAACTGCTGAATTCATTATATTGGACTTTAATATTCAATCAACAGGTGCTGCTTTCCCAGGAGCTTAATACAAATAACGGGGTGAGTTAATTCTCACCCCAATATTTTTAACATTTACTATATTTATGCTAAAGCATATTTTAATTTCGGAGACATAAATGGCTGAATTACTTAATTCTAATGAGATATTTTTTACCCCATTTGAGCCAAAACTCCAAAACCGATTTATTATGTACATTGAGGGCGTTCCTTCTTGGTTAGTTAAGGGTGCGGGAAGACCAAACATTAACTTTAATCCAATCAAGTTAGATCACATCAACGTATATCGTAAAGTTAAAGGTAAAGGGGAATGGCAGGATCTAACCATTAAACTATACGATCCTGTAGTGCCTTCGGGTGCTCAAGCGGTAATGGAATGGGTACGTCTTTCACACGAATCTGTGACGGGACGTGATGGTTATTCCGATTTCTACAAAAAGGATATTACATTCTTTACACTTGGTCCTGTAGGTGATAAAGTTGAAGAATGGACATTGAAGGGTGCATTTATTATTGCAACCACTTTTGGTGAAATGGATTGGGCAAATGATGCTTTCGTTGAGATTTCTCTCACATTAGCATACGATTATGCGATACTCCAATACTAATTCTACAATTTATTTGTAAATTTTTATTGAAAAAAACTATTTTCGAGAAATTACCCTATATTTATACATGAAAGTGTTTATGAATATAGGGTTTTTTATTTTGTTATGGAATCTACAATAAGAACAATACTCGTTACCGGGGGTTGTGGTTTTATAGGAAGTAATTTTATACATAAATTGCTTAAAAGAGAAAACAACAATATCCAAATAATCAATTTAGACGCATTAACATACGCTGCAAAAGAAGAAAATCTACAAGAATTTATTGGTGATAAATTTTATAAATTTTATCACGGTAGAATTGAGGATGAAGAATTTGTGGAAAAGATATGTAAAGCACATGATGTCGAAGGAATAATCAACTTTGCAGCCGAATCACATGTAGACCGATCAATAGAAGATTTTAAACCGTTCTTGATAACAAACGTTACAGGAACACTATCCTTACTGAATGTTGCTAAAAAACTTAAACTAAAAAAGTTTGTTCAGGTGTCTACCGATGAAGTATATGGTTCATTAGAACTAAACTCAAACGATAAGTTTACAGAAAATTCACAAATCTTACCAAATTCACCATACTCAGCTGCAAAGGCAGCTGCCGATGGGTTTGTTAGGTCTTTTTATCACACATACGGTGTACCAACAGTTATTACACGTTGTTCAAACAACTACGGTCCACGTCAATTTCCAGAGAAATTAATACCACTTATGATATTAAATGCACTTGACGATGCAAAATTGCCAGTATATGGTGATGGTTTGAATGTTAGGGATTGGATTCATGTTGACGATCACTGTCATGCTGTTTGGTTAGCATACGAGCGTGGTGTAAATGGTGAAGTTTATAATATTGGATCAAATAATGAGATTGATAATATAACAATAGTTAAAAAATTACTAATGATATTGGACAAATCCGATAACTTAATAGAATATGTCGATGATAGATTAGGGCATGACCGAAGATATGCGATAGATTCAAGTAAAGCTGAGAGTGAATTGGGTTGGAGACCGAAAATATCCTTTGAAAACGGTCTTAGATCAACAGTTGAATGGTATTTAGCGAACAAAAATTAGTAATTTTTTGCAAAATACATAATTATATTAGATAAATGTTTTAATTTTAACCCATAGGAATTAAGTTATGTCAAAAGTACCAAATGCTTACAACATTCCCGAAACTTTGAATGCCGAAATGAGTGATGCCGAAATAAAAGAGCGATTACTGTCGGAATTTAAACAAACGGAAGTAAAAAAGAGTAATTTCCCAACAGAAGTTGTGCCACTACCATCACGTGGACTATTATACCCCGAAGGACATCCTTTAGCAGATGGTTTCATTGAAATGAAATACATGACTGCTAAAGAAGAAGATATTTTAACATCCCAAAATCTAATCAAGCAGGGTGTTGTGTTAGATAAATTGTTTGAGTCTTTGATTGTTACACCCGTTAATTACAATGATATTTATAGCGGTGATAAGAACGCTATAATGGTTGCAGCTCGTCTATTAGGATATGGTAATGACTATACCGTTGAATTGGAAGATCCATTTTCTCCAGGAACTAAACAAAAAGTAACAATAGATTTATCTCAAATCGAGCACAAGGAGGTCGATTACAGCTTATTTGAGAACAGAAAGAACGAATTTGACTTTGAACTTCCAAATTCAAAACGAGTAGTAACATTTAGACTTATGACTCATGCTTTAGAAAAACAAATAGAAACTGAAATTAAAGCGAGTAATAAGACTATAATAAAAACAGGTATTGATAGGGAATTAACAACAAGACTCAAACATATTATTATTGGCATTGATGGTGAAACAGGTCGTGCTGTTGTAAATAATTTCGTTGATAATGAATTATTTGCTGTAGATTCAAGAGCACTCCGCACATACATCAAAACAATATCTCCAGACTTAGATATGACATTCACATTCATATCAGAAGCCACTGGTGACGTAAAGGAGTTGGACATCCCGATGGATGTCTCCTTTTTTTGGCCTAACTCCTGAGTATAAATTAGGTCTTCATAGAGAATTATTCTCACTGTGTTATTATTCTGAAGGTGCTTTTACTTGGAGTGAAACATATTCAATGCCAATTCATCTACGTAGATTCTACATAAAAGAAACGAGTGAGGCAATTGAAAGACAGAATAAACAGTATGAAGACGCATCGAAAGGTAATTCATCATCAGCTGTACATCAACCAAATGTGCAAAATGTTGGATCATTATACTCAAAATAAAGCGATAAATTTCATGTCCACATATTTATTATATGTGGACTTTTTTATTCTATTCTAACTTTTCGGTGTAATTTTAATGGCAAAAAAGAAAAATACAGGTAGACCAGCCCCAAAACCCACCCAACAAAAACAAAGTGGTTCTAATGAAAATGCTGAAAACGGTGACAGACAAAGTAAATTGTTAGACCTATTAAAACGCAGAAAAGAATTAGAAACTGAAATACTTGCATTAAAAAAACAGATATTTACTGAAGATAAAAATGATGCTGAACAGATTGATAAGATTAATCGGTTTGAGGGAAAACGCGTTAAACTTACTAAAGAATATTTTGATTTATTAGAGAAGATAGCAAAGATACGAAAAGATGAACGTGAAGAACTTGTTAAGATAGAAAAATTAGAGATAGATAAACAAAAACGTCAAAAGGAAGAAGAAAAAAGAATAAAAAGTATTCAAGAACACCATGAAGAAATCGGAGACTTACAAGAAAGGGCTCAAGTATTAATGCGTTCATTGAGTGAAGAAGCTCAAAAACAGGCAACGAGTTTAGGATTGACTGCTTCAAATGCAAAAACATTAGCGGAAGAAATAAAAGATGCAAACATACAAATAACAGATTCAGCTCAAATAAATAAATCATTTGAAAAATCAATGACATCTGTTATGAACATCGCAAAAGAGATGGATGCTTTGGAAGGACGTATCGCTGAAAACATGCAAAATTCTGTTGATGGTCAATCTAAATCGTTAGACTTGTATGAAACAGAAAGAAATCTTAAAATGGCAATGGCTCAATTAGATTTGAATGCTAATAAATTGGGCGTTGAACGCTACATGGCATTAAAGAAAACAACTGATTCATTTGAAGGACAGTTTAAACGAATAACAAAAGTTAATAATGCATTAAAAGATCAATCAAAAATTGTTGCTAAAAATAAAAAAGATACTGCTTCTGCCTCAAGTCCATCGGATGTTAAATCTATGGAAAGTAATGCTGATAAAATGGGCACATCAATGGGTGATAGATTCAATAGGGCAATGGAACGAGGTGCGAGTAAAGTTGGTGGTTGGGTAGATACCATTGCAAATAAAATACGTGGTGCAATGGAGTGGGCGGTTGATAAAATAAAGAACGGAATAAAAACAGTATTCTCAGCGGTATGGGATTTTGTCAGTAAAATATTTTCTATTTTTTACGATTCTGTTATGGATTTGGATAAAAGGGCAGCTGAAACAAGTAGGATTTTTGGTGTTAATAGAAAAATGGCATTTGATATGGAAAAGTCATTTGCAAAAATGGCATTATCAGCAAACATCATAGGACAAAATTCAGAACAATATAGGGAAACAACTTCATTTTTAGCAGATACATATGGACTTGGTGTTGAGACACTAATGGGTGGTGATGCACAAATTGGTATAATAAAAAATATGACAACCTTACGGGAACAGTTTCAATTAACAAATGACGAAGCTAAAAACTTATTTGAGTTTAGTGTGTTAACCGGGACAAGTATGGACAAGTTAGCACAGGTTACTGACAAGATGAGTGGTGGTATAATGCAAACTCAACAGGCATTAAAAGCCATGGCAAATGTTCCCAAGATAATGCAATTAAATATAAAGACCGGTTTAGCGGGATTAGCTGCCTTTGCAGCTAAAGCAAAATTAATGGGGGTTGATTTTGGTAAGATACAACAAATGCAAGATTCTATGTTGGATATTGAATCTTCATTGGGAAAACAATTTGAATCCACCGCGATAACGGGCATTCATATAGGTGACATGGACAAAATAAGAGCGGCTGCTCTTTATGGTGAAACCGATAAGATGTTTGATCTTATTATGAAAAATATTGGAACGGTAGATCAATTTAAGGGTCTTCGTGGTGGTGTTATCGGTCAAAAGGCATTTGCTGGACAGTTTGAAATGTCACGGGAAGAAATGATTGAAATGTTAACACGTGGTGAAATGCTTAAAAAATTAGGATTGTCCTTTGAAAAGGCTGCAAGACTCCAAGCTAAAAATGAAAAAGAACTACGTGCTATAGCTGAACAAGAAAGGAAAGCTGGTAATATTAACCGTGCAAACTTCATAGACAATATTGCAAATGAAAAAAAACACGCTGAGATTATGACGAAAATAAATGATAAAATAGAAAAAATGAAAATGCAGTTTGCACCAGCGGCTAGTAGAATATTGGATCTTATACATAAGATATTGGATAGATTATTGAATAGCCCAATATTCGATAAAATAATGCAGTTTATGAATAATGCTGTTGAGAAATTCGTAAAGAATTTAGATGATTTTCTATCTGGTAAAATATCGTTTAAGGATCTATTTTCAGGGGTAGATTTCGGTTTGGGTGCGTTATTTAAAGAAATATTCAATGATCCTGCAATAAAAGAGTTTGCAAATTCTTTAGGTTTGGATAAAATAAATATATCGTTAAAAGGATTAAAAGAGACATTAGCTGGAATAGAAGAAAAGTTAGGAGTAGTAACTTGGCTATTTGATAATTGGGGAAAAGTTTTGGGCGTAGTTTCTGCCTTGATACTAACCAAATTTATAGGTATGGGTGGATTATTTAAAATGGCAGTCGGTGCTGGTGTTTTAGCTGGTGCAATGTATTTTCTAACTGATTCTTTTGAAAGATTAGCAAAAGTAAATGCTGACAATCTTAAAAATGTGGGAATAATAATGGGTGTTATGCTAGGTGGGTTAGTAGGATTAGGTGCGTTAACAGGTCAATTCCCACAAATTATTCTTGGCATAGTCATTATAGTAGCTTCGTTTAGACTATTGGTTGGTGCTATGCTTGCATTGGCAGAAGTTGCTGATAAATTAAAACCTGTATTTGACTTCTTATTAGAACTTGGTAAACTTATATTACAACATTTTAAACAGATGCAAGATTTAGTATACAATTTAGTTAAACTACTTGCAGACTTTCTAATAGAAGCCGTAAAACAAGTTGGTATTTTAGTAGTAAACGTTTTAACTGCTATCGGTGACAATATGGTAAAAATAATAAGCAAAATACAACAAGCAGCTGAAACATTAATACCAATATTCAGAGATGCTATTGTAGCTCTATTAAATTCGGTTGGGCAAGCTTTCAAAGTTGTTTTTGATTCCATATTTGGTGGTATAACTGCTGTAATAGAAAAGGCTTTAACAAAAGTAAATGAAGTTATTTATGTAATAAAAGATTCAATAGTAGCTGTAATAGAGTCCGTAAAGTCTGCTATAGACACATTAGCGGGTGCATTTATTCGTGTGTTGGATAAAGTAATAGAGTTAGTAAAATCAAATCCAGGTAATATAGTAAAGATTGCAGAGGCAATGGCGAGTATAGCTTGGAGTTTAGGAAAAATGTCATCGGGTATCTTCGGCAGTTCAGGTTCTAAGTTTGCTGAGTTTATGGAAATAGTGCATGTTGCAGACCCAGGAAGAATACAAGCGGTTGCAAATAGTATAAGAATGTTGACACAAGCTATTCGTGAGTTGAATGGTGCAATGGGTAACTTCAATACTAATAAATTAAACATGGTTGTTAGTAAAACACAAAACACAACACCAATACGACCGGGTGGAACAAGTATATGGGGTGATTTTAAGTCAGGAATATCGAATCTTTGGAACAGTGCAACATCATTTTTATCAGGTGGTTCACAACAGAAGTCTACAAAAATGACATCACCACAAAGAAGTTTTTCTGTTGCTTCAAGTCCTGGACAAGCACAACAGCAACAATATACGCAGACGCAAACCACAAACCCATCAACAAAAGAGATGGAAAAGAAGTTGGATACTATAATAAAAATATTGTCAAGTCAATCAACACAAACCGCTCAAATTAGATTCGGTGAAAAGTTTGTGGAAGAAGTTAAAGTACAATTGGGTAGAATTAGTGATGTTGATGGTAATATTGACTCTGCACGTGGTAGATTCATAAAATAATAAACACACACATATTTATATGAAATAATAGGAAAGTGTATGTCATTGTTAGACTTAAAATCAGATTTATCAAAATACCGTTGGAAAGGTCCAGGTGCCCCCGTAGATCCAAGCTCGAAAACACCTAGGGCAACGAGTTATGGCGATAACTTTGGTTCGTTTCAACCAATATCCAATACGTTTATAAAATCGGGTAATTTACCAAAAGTCGTTCAACCAAAGGAAGTTGATTTGATTGGGAAGTTAGATGACACCCGTTTGGATAATATAGTTACTGATATGCGTGAATCACAATTGGTTCAACGTTTAGAAAATACAAGATTGGATGATATACAAAAACCACAAAATAGAAATATTCTTATTAATGCTGTTTCATCATTATCACCACAGGCAAAAGACGATGTTACAAACCAATTCAATAGAATAACAACGGAAGATGTTACATCCGAATTAGCAAAAATAAATCAAGATATATCTCAGACAAACATAACAAAATCAGATGTTGTGGTTTTGAAATCAACAACCGCTGGTGAAAACAACACAAGGTCTAATGTTGATATAATAAAGAGTGACAATCAACGTGGTAATGTACGTGATCCAAACGTTGTAATAAATAGGACACCATTATTCATAAATAGAGAAGCACAGTCTGCTGTAATAATAAAAGATTTAAGAACAACAACAGACAATATAACAGATCCTGGAACACCTGTAAACAAAGTTGTTCAAACGGTAGATAGACAAAATCAATCGCCATCAATAAACACCTACAATGATTTAAATGGTTCTATTGTTAATTTAGAGACAAATAATTTAGTAGATGATACACAATTTGATATTGTTGGTACACCATCAAGATACAACACAGATTCCAAATTAGTATTGAAACAACGTGCAACTATTGACACAACACGATACGATCAGGTATCCGATATATTGGGTGCGCCAAGTAATCTAAACTTGGATGACGTTAGCGAAACAAACCCAAGTGGAAGACATAACACAGATAGAAACACGGAACTGTCAAATAAAAATGGCCAAGAAATAGACTTCTTTCCCAACACAAATGCAGAAGGGTTCACTAACAAAGTCCAATCGGGTGTAACCGAATACGATTTGGATTCTTCGGTTTTAGGATTTGACGGTGTAACTGAAGCAAATTACTTTGATATAACAAATAGATTTACAACTGAAGGATTCCACGCATTTGCACAGACACGTGAAGACACGAAATTTAAAGATGGTGCTTCTGAGTTTGATTGGGATAAAAATGTACCACTATCGGATTACTTTGATACAAATAGAACCTATACAAGAAGTGGATTTCATTCGTTTGCACAAACAGGTGAGGCCACCAAGTATAAAGTAGAGTCGAGTATTTTCGATTGGGATGGTGTTAGAACACAGTCACCATCGGTAAATTATTTTGACCTAACCAATAGATATACAACAGATGGATTTCACAACTTTGCAGTAGAGTATGATACAAAATACATAGTTGGTTCTTCTAGATTTGATTGGGACGGTTTACGTGGTAGTGCTCCATCTACAAATTATTTCGATGTTGCTAACATAAGTACATTTAGAGGATTTCACAATTTTGCAATAACTAAAGAACCAACATCATATCAAACAAGACTGTTAGGAAGTTCTTTAGTATTAACAGACAACGCTTCTTTATTGGATTGGGATGGATTAACAGTTCCAACCGTTAACTTTTTTGATTTAACAAATAGAAGCACATTTCGTGGATTTCATGCTTTTGCAACAACAAGAGAAGCTACTTCGTATCAAACATCACTGATTGGTAGTTCTTTAGTTCTCACCAATAACGCCTCATTCTTGGATTGGGATGGGACTGTGAATAATGTACCCACTGTTAATTTCTTTGACCAAAATAATCTTAGAACATTTCGTGGTTTCCATTCATTTGCAACAACATTAGAACCAACTTCATATCAAAATGTTAGAGTTGGAACCGCGTTTACACTTAGAACAAATGCTACGGTATTTGATTGGAATGGTGTACGTGTAAATGCTCCTGCTGTAAACTTCTTTGATCAAAATAATATTAGAACATTTAGAGGTTTTCATACCTTTGCACAAACTCTTGAACCAACTTCATATCAAACAAATGCAATTGGAACTACATTAGCATTAAGACCAAACGCAACTGTATTTGATTGGAACGGTATACGTGTAAATGCTCCTGCTGTAAATTTCTTTGATTTAACAAATCTACATACATTTAGAGGATTCCATACTTTCTCAACAACATTGGAACCAACTTCGTATATTCAGGGTGCATCATTTTTAGATTGGGATGGTCTAAGAGCCGCAGCTCCTGCCGTTGATTTCTTTCCATCTTATGCTGTTCCACGTGGATTCCACACATTTGCAAGAGAATATGATACGTCATATAGAAATATACAATTGGGTTTAACATCTGTATTAGATCCATTTGCTTCGTTTTTAGATTGGGATAGTCCGTTTTTAATAAATACACCACAACAACCAGGTGCTCCTGCTGTTAACTTCTTTGATTTAACTAATAGAAGTACAACTCGTGGTTTTCATCTATTTGCACAAACAGGTGAACCAACGTCATATAGAATACAAAGATTGGGACAAGGTGGATTTGGTTTAGATCCAAATGCTTCATTTTTAGATTGGACTGGTGGTAGACAAAACGCACCAACTGTAAATTATTTTGCTAATTGGCCTGCTGGACCAACAACGAGAGGGTTCCATGCTTTTGCTCAGCAAGCTGAACCTACATCTTTTGCAACTGTTCAATCGGGAAATGTAATAGCACTGAGAGCAAATACATCAAGATTTGATTGGAACGGTTCAAGTACATTTGCTCCAGCCGTTGATTTCTTTCCATCGTATGCTGTTCCACGTGGATTCCATACCTTTGCAAGAACATTTGACACATCGTATAGAACTACACAAGTTGGACTGACATCAGTATTAGATCCATTTGCTTCAGCATTTGATTGGGATAGCCCATTCTTAGTAAATACAGCACAACAACCAGGTGCTCCTGCGGTTAACTTCTTTGATTTAGCAAACAGAAGTACAACTCGTGGATTCCATACATTTTCGCAAACAGGTGAACCAACATCATACCAAACAAGAAGATTGCAGGGTGGTGGATTTGGATTGACAGATAATGCTTCTTTCTTGGATTGGAATGGTGGAAGACAGAACGCTCCAACCGTTAACTTCTTCGATCCAAATAATATAAACACATTAGCGGGATTCCATTCGTTTGCAACAACACGTCAAAATACACGGTATAATACTGGAACAATAGGTAACAACCTCTTAGCACCAGGTGCAACTACATTTGATTGGAACGGTTTGCGTAATAATGCTCCTGCTGTTAATTTCTTTGATTTAAACAATGTAAGCACCACACGTGGATTCCACACATTTGCTGACTTGAGTGGTGGAACAACCGCTTATAGATTGGCAGTAGGATTTAATCCAGTTTTGGGTGGTTCTGTAAACTTTTTAGCACCAGGTGCTACTAATTTTGATTGGGACGGTTTAGATCCATATTCAATTAGAACAACTAATTTCTTTGGATTCACAAACACAACAAGATTTGGATTCATGGTGAACATGTCTCAATTCGATGGAACAGCCTATCCAATAATAAATCCAAGATTTAATGCTAATATACTTCGTATTCAAGGTGTAGGACAACGAGCTCAAAGATTTGGTTTGACAACATTTAGACAATTATTACAACCACTTCAAACAAGTAACTTAGAACAATTTGCACCCGCTACATTTGGTGGAAAAACTATATCCGGATTTAGGTCAACATTAGACATCCAAACACCGGCGGTAATACTACAAAAATTTAACTTGAATGTAGCAACTAATCGTGTTAGAATAAACCCAACTGCTCCTGGATTTACAAAGAGATATACTTCAGGTGGGGGTGTTGATATAAGACCATCAACCGTTGACGGAACAATTGAAAGTTGGGCTAATAGTAACTCATTACCACTACAAGTACCGTTTTCTGGAAATCAGTCAGATACATTAATAGAAAGACTACAAAAGAAATATAGATTAAGAGATGAGGCATATAATACCGATATATTTGGATTAAGACAACCATTTGTAGATGATTCATTACATGGACCTGAATCGGTTTCTATGTTCCCGTTTGATGATGGTTTGGTTCGTGGTGGTATAGTAAACAACACAATAAGTGCTTTATTAGATTCAGTACGAATCGGTAAGTTTCTATTGTCGGGTAGAGGTATACTTTTCAACATAAAACAATCAGGCCTTCAGGCTATGAATCCTAATGTTGATAAACCAACTGCTAATAATCCAATTGATAGTTTTTTAAATCTACCAAGCATAATATCAACGAAGGCACCAAGTCAATTTTACAATCCACTTTCAATACCTAGAAATGTTTTAGAAGTCGGTCCTTTGGGTAATAGATACGCTCGTCATGGTATAATGATGGATGGTGTGTTCGGTAGATATGAACGTGTTGCTATAGACAGAGCTTTGAATTCAGATAAGTACAGTTACTTTGATGAATTTTCAGATTCAGCTGATAATAACTATAATAGATTAATTGGTTTGGTTAAAGAGTTATTGCCAAATTCATACGATCCAATAAGACAGAACACATTACCAAAACAAAATACTCAGTTAGAAATAAATAGAATATCATCGTCACACGGTGGGCCTGGATCTTTATTAGGATTTTTTGGTACAACAATTAATAGAGCAACTCATCCATTTAAGATTGTAAATTCAACCAATTATATTCCAGAGCAAGTAAATGTAACTTTAGGATTAGACCGCGAAGTATTTTTCTCAGCGAGATATGACAGTGGAAACCGTCAGACTGATACATATTCTGAAATGTTATTACGTCAAATTGAAAAATATGACGGTGATATGCATGGTTTAATTTTAGATGCAGCTATGCTTTCTATAACACAAGTAGCTCCATCACCACGGAATGCAAGCACCACAGCCGATAGTCAACTCTATACACCATCATTTTCTGACAGTAGAAAAAATAAAATAAATTCTGCGGATTCAAAAATACAGTTAATAACAAGACAACGTATTGGTGCATCTAAAGTTTTTGATTTTAAAAAACCAACTACAACGGAGAGATTTAAAGCTATAAACGGTGGTTACATACCATACCGAGATAAAAATGAAAGTATATTTGACGAAATATTCTTTGTAGGGTCCAAAAATAAAAAAACATATTACGATAGACTATTCGGTGAAACAGATGGTGAATCAACAAAATACGGAAATGCGTATGGTGTTATGTTAGGTTCAACCGTTGGGATTGTATCATCAGGACTGCTGCCAAAATTTGTAGATGGAAGACAGATAATAGACAAAACAGAATTTAAAGTACCATTAAACAAATACGATAAACGTAGAATCGAAGAATTAGATGTCTTTGGTTTTAAACAAATACCAATAAAGGAAAGAGGACGCCGTGTTATAAGTGAGAACATAACACCAAGAAAAGATTTGTTGGAGTTAGCTTCTGAAACCTTTTTCACCTCAAATTTAATAAGAAGTGATGTAAATTTAATATCAAGATTCTCATATGGCGATTATTTGTTGGGTAGATTGCCTGACGGAGAAACTCAACAAGTTGTACTAAACCCACAGGATCAAAATGAATTTTCTTTAGGTATATTAGGTTCATTAACGTTGAATCAAAAATTAGAGGGTATACATAGAAAATTTGAAGGTGATGTTGTAATAGAAGCTGAATACAATAAGATACCTATAAACGATAAAACAAAAACTCTTATTGAAAAATTAAAACCCTTTGAATTTATACCTCCAACAGTTAACAGTAGATATAAAGCTGTAACAAGTGAAAATGCTTACCGAGAAGGTGAAAATCTTTATAGTGAGATGTATTTTGGAAGTGCAAAATCAAAATACGATGTATTGGTTGGTAAAACAGTAGACAAACTAAGTTATGGTGCAAAATTAAAAGACGATTGGGCTACTAAAAATTCAAGAGTATATGGGTTAGTGTTAGCAGCTGCTACTTTAAATTTAAGAAAAACAGCGTCTTCACCAAGAAATGCGTCTACAATAATAGTTGGTGGTCCAACTTGGGATTCTTATGTAAATGGTAATTTCGATGGGACAGCTGCAAATGAAGCATATCCACTCAGTGAAGTAGCAATTAACAGTGAAACTGTACAAACACTAAAAGCATTAAAAACATTTGATTTTAAATACCCAAATCCATATGAAAGGTTCAGTGCTTTAAGTGCTTTGGGTGAAAATTTTAGAGAGGGTAACAGATCTTTATCAAATGGACCTGATATTGATGAATCTGCTAAAAATGTAAATCCATTATTAAAGTACAAAACAACACGATATAGTCAATTAGGTGAGACACGGAGTTCAAATGCTTGGTGGAGTGCTTCTCAACCAACTGACTTTAGAGATAAGATAATAGATGGTACTGAGTATTTTTCAACCGATCCAAGAGTTGTAAATTATAAAAAATATGGAGTGGAATTAAGAGGCGATGGTACTGGATTCGGTGACCCAGGTCTTCCTGGATATAGAAAGAATTTACCGTACATTAGCAATATACATTATACTTCGGGTCTTTCACGTGCAGCTGCGGACTCATTTGCGAGTGGCAGTAAACAAAATAATCAGCCTGCTAATAGAAAATATGGTGCATATCCAAATACTAAACCCGAAATACTTAAACGAGAACAGGCTGAAAGAGAGAATGGTAATCCAACAGCAACTTTCTTCAGAGGCGATAGAATAAACATAATAGATTGGAAGCGGTCTGAACAGAATATAAATGTTAATAATGTTTACGAAAAAACTTCACCGTATGGAAATCAAATGTTAGGTTCACAAGACCTAATACAGTTTTACTTCTCAGGTGTAGATTTGATTGCTTCTGAAAATAAGCCAACTGAAGCTATAGTATTTCGTGCTTACATCGATACTATTTTGGATAACCACAAACCAACGTGGACTCCAATTAAATATATTGGTAGAGCCGATCCTGTTTATTCTTATGACAGTTACGAAAGAGAAATATCATTTGGATTCACAGTACATACAGGAACTCGTGACGAATTAAAAGCAACATGGCGTAAATTAAACATGCTTGCTTCATGGACTACACCTGACTATGTAGATCCAGGATTTATGAAGGCACCTATATGTAGATTAAACATCGGTAATCTTTATCGTAAATTCCCAGGATTTATAAGTTCACTGACGTATACTTTTGATAATACAATGACTACGTGGGAAACTGCAAAATTAGCTGAAGATTTAAATATATCAGATCGTAATATAGGACCATTATCAAAACCAGGTGCTTTGGAATTGCCAAAAACTATTTTAGTTCAATGCACATTTGTGACATTTAACATATACAGACCACAGTGGGATTGTGTGTTCTATTCATTATTCGATGATACAACGGGTGGAACATCCGTTGAAACAGGTTTGGTTCCAAGGAGTGATGACCGTGTTAATTACTTCAGAACACATGATGATTTACCAGTTACACATCCTATGAACGCTTTATTGTGTGCGGTAATACCACCGCCACCACCTCCACCAGTTCCTAAAAAGAGAACAATAACAGCAGGTGGACCTGGAGGCGAAGCAACAACACCACCACCAACAACACCGCCACCAACAACGCCACCACCTACAACCGCTCCTCCTAATTTGCCGGAGAAGATTTGTATTTGCAAAATAGATTTTTGCTTTGATGAGGACCGTGAAATAACTCCCGAATCAAGACGAGCAGTAATTCAAGTTGCAAATTGGTTAAATGAATGTCCGAATATACGTGTCAATGTAAAGGCGTATTGTTCAAGAGAGGCTGATAACTTTGCTTATAATAAATTGTTATCTATGGCAAGAGCTGTAACGGTATGTAATTTGCTTATAGAAGAATGTGGAATAGCTTCTAATAGATTGGTTCCCGTTGGTATGGGATTTGGTGATTACAAAGAGGCATACAAACCAGAATCTAAAAATAGATGGGCAAAACAACAGAATAGACGAGTTATATTTGAGATAATAGAAGGAGCTGATTCTTGTAACTATAAACCAAGTTTTGACTGTAACCCAGAACTACCCGAATGCGATAAGTCAGAATACTGTTACAGAAAAGATGGTACTAAGTTTTGGAGAGTTGGTCCACATTACTTCACAGGTAATAGATTTATAGAGGAGGGTGGAAAGAGTGTCGGTGAAACATACACAGGATGGCCAAAGAGCACTGGCCCAATACGTCCTCCAGGATTAAGTATCGGGGCGTTCAACTCCAAAACTAAATTAGAATTACCGTTTGCAGCCGATTTAACAAAGAGACTTGCTTGGCATAAATCATATAGAATACAAAATCCAGACGAGACTCAAGGCGTTGCTCAACAAACATATAACGTTTGGTTCGATCCATTATTAGATGCTAAACAGCATTTTCAATTGGAAGGTACTTCTGAAAAACCTGTGATAACAATTTCGGGTGGTGATACACCAATAGATATTTGGCGTCGTAGATATAATAGAGATACCAACATAAAGAATACAAAAGGAAAACAAACACACGTCAACACTGGATTTTCGGGTAAAAAGAAAGGTGAAGATGGATTGGATAATGTGACATACATAATAAATCCAAATAAGTAATATTTTAATTATAGGTGATATTTATGGTAAAGAGATACCAAGATTCAAGATTATTGGAAAATATAAAGAAAATCGATTCACAGGGAAAAGAATACCACGTGAGACGTTTATCAACAATAATGTATCCCGAATTTCTAACTGATAATGATACTCAAATAATATCACAAGATGGTGATAGATTAGATCTTTTAGCAAAGGAATTTTACGGAGACGAAACTCTTTGGTATGTTATTGCAAGAGCAAATAATTTAGGAAAAGGCAGTATGTATGTTCCACCTGGCGAAATAATACGAATACCATATGAAGACGCTATGGGTATTTCAGAAATAATGACGGAGTTCAATAGGAGTAGATAAGTATGCCATACTATGAATCACCCGTAAATCGTTACATAAATCCGTTTTATTTAGAAGTATTTCCCGATATTAGAGTAGAAATGGAAAGTAGGGCTGGTGCCTACGCTTCAGAGGTACGCAGTACCAACACCAAAAGCATATCATGGCCTTATCAAAAGATGCCTTGGGCACACATAACTGCCTATTATTGGGAAAACAAACAAAGAAAGGAATTTAAAATTGGTTTTGAAGAAGATAAAATAGGCAATTTAAATTCAAATGAACGTGGTAAATTATCTTTGTATGGGGAACAACGTAATCAACCAAAATATCCATTAGTGACTGGAATAGATATTTCAAATCAAGGTTTACGTGGATCTTTGCTAAAGGGTAAATTCTCATTTGTATTTTTTCCCGAATTAACTTTGACGGGATTCGAGTTAGAAACCATGCAACGAATATTGTTTACTCCTGGAAATGAAGTGCAAATAGCATTTGGTTGGAGTGAATATGCGGAAATTCCCGAAGTCAATAGTTTAGAATTTAAGGGCATAATTTATGGATTTAATTGGTCATTCAATACCAACCTATCAATTTCAGCTGAAGTAGATATTGTTTCAGTAACCACTATTGCATTGGGGTTATCAGGTGATCAGACAGTAGTTGAAACCGATCAAACTGATATTGTTAAATTAAATGATCCATTTTCAACGGAAATAAAAGGATTGAATCTAATATCTGTTATAGATAAAGACTTATCAATACAAACACAAACTCTAAAACAGGGTGAAATATCATATTATCCACTTGATAAAACACCATCAAAGTTGATGGATTACTTTGCTATATGTTTGCCATCGAGTGAAGTTGAAGAATTAGAACAGATAGTTATTAACATAACAGGTTCCGATGGTGGTGGTGGAACAGAAACAACGCCTACAGATGATGGTGTGATTGAAGGCGCTCCAACTGAAGGTGGTATAGTTGACGCTATTAAAAACGCATTCGGGTTTGGTGAGGGTGAAGAAAAGAAAAAGGGAAATGGTTATGATTTAACAAAAGTAGATCCATTGGATTATGTGAATCAACACTTTTTTGTTCAAAATTCTAAGGAAGTTAACGAAGGAAAATTCACATATCATGTTACAAGTAGATATGGTCATTTTGCTAAACAGCATTTAAAAGATGATGATCCAAATAAAAAAGACGGAAATTATCCGGGTAAAAGTAATGATAATCAAACCTTTTCGATACCAGAAACAGACATCGGCAAATCGAGTATAATAATATTAAAAGTAAAACCAAATTTCAAAGATACAGTTAAAGCTGTGTTAAAAGAAATAGCTATATCAAACCCAACCGTTGGTCCAGGTGGTAGTGATGATTATGGAAATTGGTCTTACGATAACTCAGGAACATTTAGAGTTTTAGATGTACAAAGAAATATTGCAGACTTTAAAGATAGTAATTATACAACTGGTGATGTACTGTACAAGGCTGGGTTTCAACCACGTTTAAGGACGGCTGGTGCAGTGTCTACACTTGGGTTAAGTGCATTTGTTAAAAGACTTAGTGACTATCAAGAAGATGGTGAACAGGAATATTACATAAAAATAGCTTATATGCCAAAACGCTATACCAAAAGCGAAAAGGCAAGAATAGCATTTTATTTTGAATTTTATAATCAATCTAACAACTTATTTCAAGGTGAATGGGTAACTATCCATTTAGAAGGGAAAACGAAGTCAATAGAAAGGTCTGATACGGTTGATTTTGGTAAACAAAAAATAAAAACAAATAGCAACCCAAGACCAATACAAATAAAAGTTGGCAAAGATAATGATAAACTTTTTTCAAGAATAGCACCTAAAGATGGATATTATATCGATGGTAAAAATGCTTCTGCTTTTAGTATTGTAAAATTTGAAAACAATACTATATCTAAAAATAAAGAAACGGAAGATACATTTTTTATACAGTTTTCTCCAAAAACTGAGGGGGATAAAGAAGCTGTTTTACGTATAAGAGTTGAAAATTTTAACACCAAAGGTCAATTTCAAACAACAACTTTCATGGAAAAGCGATTAGTTGGTAGAGCGGTTAAAACGGATGCTGAAGTGGATTCATTTGAAGGTGGTATAAAAAAAGAAACAGATGCAACAGTTGATCCAAATGCAACAAATAATACACCGATAGAAACAGCAACACCTGATGGAACAACGCCTGATGGAACAACACCAGATGGGACAGCACCTAATGGGGCAACACCCGATGGAACAACCGAACCAATTGTTGTTCGTGATAAGATTTTTTGGTATGTTAGATTAGGTTCATTAGTAAACTTTGCAAATATATTAGTATCAAGGTTTGAAGAAGACAATGTGGATAAAGATCTATTTTATAGTCTATTTACAATGCAGGCTTTCAATAATGAAACACAATACAACCCATTAGTTAAATCTGCAAATCCTATAGATGTATTTTTCCCAGATAAAAATATGGGTGCATACGGCAGTATAGTACCATTCAATTCAGAAGGAACAAACCTTGTCGGTGAAAATCAAGATAATAACCAATTTTTACGTCATTTCGGTAGATGGAATTCCGAAAAGAACATTAGAGAAACAAGAGTGGAATCCGATGTTATTAACCTTGGAAACATTTTAATCGGTGTTGATGTTATAAAAAGAATATACGGTACTTTTATTGATGATGGTGGAAAAAATATATCATTCAAAAACATAACAAAATTTTTCGATGAAATATTAGGTTTGGTGAGTGCTGCTACAGGTGACATATATGAATTGACAGCTATACTTTTTGACGAACCCGAATCACTTGTAAAATCAAAATTTGGTTACGGCTTTTCAGAAAAAAGACAAAGGGCTATATTATCAATAGAAGATACCAATTTGGCAAAAAAGGTAACACAATTAAACGGAGTTGATACTGTAGAACCGTTTTGGTTTGACGCAACCGTTATACGCCCGTTATTACGTAATGTGACTGTTGTTTCAAGACCATCAAAAGAGATGGCATCCGCTGCTTACATAGCAGCAAGAGGTGGTACTGCGTTAATAAGTGGTCAAGGTGACGGTGCTGGAATCGTTAACTTGGACAACCAACTTAATTTGGGTGGGTATACTAACATAAAAGAATATAGAGACGAATATAAAAAGACATTAGAAGAAATGCAGACTGCTGAAAGGACATTAGCAAGTTCAGGATGGAACTCAGCGTGGTCAGAAACATATAGGGGATCACTCATAAAATACAAAAGATTGGCTTCAGGACTTCCACCCGATGAAGTTACCGATGCACATTGGTTGAATAAAGCTATCTACCCTATAGAATTTAGTGCAACAATAGATGGTATAAATGGTTTTAAATTCGGTGATGTTCTCAAAACATCACTTATACCCAAACACTACAATGAAGCATGGGATATAACGTTTACAGTAACTAAAATAACACATAAAGTAACTCCTAGCACTTGGGAAACAACATTACAAACAGCTGCTAGATTAAGTCAATATGCACCTGGTTATGGAGATGAATCAAAATGACAGGTAGAAAACGAACATATTATAGTCAAGAACAAATACAAAAGAATCTTTTTACAAAGGGTAAGCAATGGATGACGCTTGATGATTGGAAAGAATACGTTGGGTTTTATCACAAATATTCTACTGGAGAAGTATTTACTGAAAGAGATTGGATTCCTAATGTATCTATGAAATTGGTGCCTTATAGAGACCGTTCTGAAAGTTATTTCAAATATGCTGACTTGAAGGAATACAAAAATATAAGTGGCAACAAAATGAAAATAATAGGCAATTCTATTACAGAAATGGGAAATTTTAGAACACCCGTCCCTAGTAAAAAGCCACCAACTCGTGATGATTTTGCAAGAGGAAAAATGCAAAGATATTTTATCTATAAAAGAAATGAAATAAATAGAGTGTTTTTTGAAATTGACTCAACACAAGCTTCCAATTATGAATCAAAAAGATACGGTATAAATCAAACACTTTATGGGTTTGAAACTATAACTTGGAAATTGACCGGTCCTGAGTTCGATGAATATTATAAAGGTATATTATACACACAGGGTGTGGTTGATACCAATTCTAGAATTATCTTGAAAATGTCAAATAAATTTCCTATATTTGAAAGGATTCTAACCGATCCAAAAGAGTACACGGTATATGATGAAAATTACCAATAAATCAAAAGTATCTATATGTTTCAAGAAAAACCATGTGTATGTGTTCCTCTAATATCAAATCCGAATAAACATCCATCCGAAAGTAGTATAATAGGATTGTATGTTGCATTTTCAGACGGAACAGATGAATACGTAAACCTGACACATCCCGATGAATTGGATTCCAATGTTAATTTTATTGAAATACAATTCCACCCAAAGTCATTAGTTTTCAATAAAAAGGCAATGCTTTATAATGGTCATGGGGGTGGGATTGATTTAAACTCATATTTACATTATTACACAGGTGATAATATAAACCCAAAAGAGTTTTATCCGAAAGGCATGGAAATGCTATGCAATAAGTTTTTCAGAATACAAGAATTGGGTCACATAATACCACTTGCTATTCAATTAGAATGGGCAAAAAAGATTGCAGAATACGTTTTGAGATTGAAACCATTTGACGATGGATATGTGATAACTAAAGATTGTATTGATTATTGTAATGACTTCACTAATGTATTTTATGAGATAGAGAAAAATGAAATTATTGTCGGTGATGAAACTAAGAAACAAAATTATATGTGGTATACTGCAACAAGTAGACCCAGTAACTCTTGGGATGGTTTCAATTTCTCTGCTATGAATAAAAAAGATGGTACACGGAATAAAATACGTTCAAGGTTTAGTGGTGGTAAGATAGTTCAATTTGATTATGATGCCTTTCATATTAAATTGTTGGCAAAGATATTAGAATATAAATTTGAAAGACATCCGTATGAACAAATACGTGAAGAATTAAATATAAACATGGATTACGATGAGTTCAAATCCAAAATATTTCAAAATATTTACGGTAATATAACATACGAATTTATGAATCATCCATTTTTTCAGTCAATACAAGCAGTAATTGATGACTTATGGTATCAATATGAATCCAATAGTAAGGTAGAATCACATTTTTATGGCAAACTATTCCGAGATATTAAGGATGAAACACCTAATAAAATTTTCAATTATGTGCTTCAATCGTTGGAAACGGAGTATAATGTTAAAAAAATAAAGGCTATCCTATCATTATTGAAAGGCAAACGGTCTGTTTTTATGTTATATCTATACGATGCTTTTGTTTTCGATATACACCCCGATGAAATGGGTTTAATAGACGATTTAACAAGTGCCTTACAAACAGATAATATGTCAATAAAAATTTACATTGGAGACACTTTTGGGGATATTAAACAAATTTAATTTTATATTTATATGTAAGTAGATATTTTGAAGATTAGAGAGAAAGGTATTGAAGACACAATTGGTATGCACCTTTACAAAAAAATACCAAACGGAAGATACGGTAAATGAAATAAAAAACAATTTTTCGTTATTTAATAACAAAATTTTTATGTTCAAGCCGTTGGAGGTAAAAGAAGATTTTATGCTGTCCTATAATGTTATTATGGACTCATATAAGAAGTTTTTACCAAATTCCATTATGGTTCATCAAAAACGAGAAACCAATACAATATACACCATAAATGCTTTAAACGAATTGATAATGAATCTTAACAATGGAATATTGGATAAGACTTATAAAATTGAATGGGAGCGTTATAAAAACTGTGCTTTATTGAAAAATAAGGATGGGTTTAGAGTAGTTAAAATTATTTTAGTTAAGGTATATTCTTTTTAATTTACATATTTATAGCGTATAATATTTGGTGTTATTATGAAAAAAAATGATTATGAAATCTTGGTAGAAAGAATAACAGACCGTGTTATGAATAGATTGATGGAGTTGGTAAGTGTTAAAGAAGGAACGGGGTTTGATACTATATTCGATGAACTTAAATCTGAAATGGAAAACATTTCAATTCTACCCGATAACAAAATAGATGCAAGTAAATACGAAGAAAAGGCTGTAATGGATTTTCTCAAGAAATTAGGTTACGAATATAAAAAGGCCTTTGGAAATAAACTACACTTCTTCAATAAAGAAACAAGTGTTAGTCTTTATATGTTGCAAGGAAAAAATGTTATTTCGTTAGTCCCATAGGAAATACAATGGAAACTGAAAAAAATAAATCTATAAAAGAAGAATTAGACGTAACCACTTTAAGCCTATTCAAGTATATGGCGGTTATTGATATGATGGAAGTATTGAAAAATAATCGCAGTATGATGAATTATGTATTCACGGAAAAGAAACCCGAAGAAATACGAGCGTGGTTTAGATACTTATATGATTCAAAGGCATACAATGACGGTGACTTGAAGAAAAAATTAATGTCTTTGAGTTCAAGAATGTATGGTGATGAAAAAATAAAAACACTGTATAAAGTGCTGAACAAGATATTAACATCCCCATTCTCAGAAGACGGTAGGGATGAAAGGGAAGCTGACATTAAACGTCTTATGCGAAAAATTTCAATTTATGTAAAGAATAAATTAACAGACGATGATAAAGAGTCAGTTGATCGAGCATTTGCATATTTGGATGTTGTTTCAAGAACAATAAAAGATAACATGATACAACTATTAGATAGACACATGGAAGTTGATAAGTCAGAACCAAAAGATGAAGATCCTGATGCCGAAGAAAAACCAAAAATAAAGGATGTTGAGTCCGATGAAAAACCTAAAAAAGAATCGTTATATGATAATTTTTATAAAAGAAAACTGAAAAAGAAGATACGTGAAATGATAAGAACAGCTATCATATCAAAAAAATTTACATCTAAATAAAATAAAATTTGCATATTAAGTATTAATTTCGTATATTGAATAAATGAAAATTGTGCATTGAACAATATTAGTTCAGCATTATCTATTAATTATTATAAGGAGCCATATTATGGGCATCAATTTGGACGCGATTAAAAATCGCTTGAATTCTCTCAAAAATACCAACAACAGAACATCGCATATTTGGAGACCTGAACCAGGTGAACACCAAATTCGTATTGTTCCCTATCTACACAAGGCAGAAAATGCCCCTTTTATTGAGTTATACTTTCATTACAAACTTAGTAAAAGATCTATTCTCTCACCAATTTCATTCGGTAGACCTGATCCAATTGTAAACTTCGCTGAAAAAATGAAGCAGACAGGGGATAAAAACGATTGGGTTATGGGAAGAAAATTGGAACCAAAAATGAGAACATACGTTCCCGTAATTGTTCGTGGTTCCGAAGGCGAGGGTGTTAAGTTTTGGGGATTTGGAAAACAACTCTATGAAGAATTGTTGGGATATTTCGCAGACGATGATTACGGTGATTTATCCGATGTGCAAACAGGACGTGACATTGTAGTAACCGTTAAGTCTCCCGAAGAAACAGGTCGTGATTATGCAGAAACTACTATCCGTATTAAACCAAATCCGTCTCCCGTTTCTTCTAATCCTGAAATTGTTGAAAAAATCAAACAACACCCAAACATTACCGAATTATACCCTGAACCATCTTATGATGAATTGAAGACATATCTTCAAACATACTTAGGTCAATCCGATGACACAGAAGATCTAAATTACACAAGTAAAAAAGAACAAACTAAATCCGAGGAAAGCAAGCCTGCACCGCCTACATCAAGTGACGATGTTGGTGTTACATTTGACGATCTTTTTTAATTAGAGGTAAGTTATGGCAAAAACAAAGAATGAACTGTCCGATGAATTGGGTGGTCTCATTGCCGAAACTATTAATAAACAATTCAAAGCTCAACACCTAAAGACTGCTTATTTTCTTGAAGGTGATACCGATGCTCCAACAATTGTTAAAGAATGGGTTGGTACTGGGTCAACTATTTTGGACTTGGCAATATCAAATAGAAAAAACGGTGGATTCCCTGTCGGTAGAGTATCTGAAATAACAGGTCTTGAACAATCAGGTAAATCCTTATTAGCATCACACGCACTACTAAACACACAGAAAAAAGATGGTTTGGCGGTATACATAGATACTGAAAATGCTATATCTAAAGAGTATTTGGAAGCAATTGGTTTGGACCTTAAACAGATGTTGTATATTCCATTGGAAACAGTGGAAGATATTTTTGAAACAATTGATGTAATCATTGACAAAGTAAGGTCTTCAGATAAAGATAGATTGGTTACTATTGTGGTTGATTCTATAGCAGGTGCTTCAACTAAAACAGAAATGTCCGCTGATTTCGATAAGGATGGATATGCTACTGCTAAGGCACTTATCATTTCAAAGGCAATGAGAAAGATAACGAATCTTATTGGTAGAGAACGTATCTGTCTAATCATAACAAACCAACTACGTCAGAAATTAAATGCTCCGGCATTCTCAGATCCATGGACTACTCCGGGTGGAAAGGGAATACCATTCCATGCTTCGGTTAGATTAAGACTGTCTTCTATCGGTGCTATAAAGACAAAAGTAGATGGGCATGATCAGATTGTTGGTTCACGTGTAAAGGCTAAATTGGTTAAAAACCGAGTCGGTCCTCCACTACGTGAATGTGAATATGAGGTTTATTTTGATTCGGGAATAGACGATTTCAGCAGTTGGTTAACAACTATGAAGGATTACGGCTTAGTTAATCAGGCAGGAGCTTGGTACTCTTGGACTGATAAGGATAGTGGTGAGGTTATAAAATTTCAATCAAAAGAATTTGTTGAAAAGATTATAAATATTCCTAAATATAAAGAAACTATTTATGACGAAATTGCTGATAAAGTTATTATGAAATATCAGCAGTTAGATTCACCAAGAATAGATGATGTAGTTCTTTCCGATGAAATTCCATTTGATGAAGTATGAACAAAAAATATGCAAACATATTAAACGAAATTGAGTTTGAAAGAGAAACCCAAAGTTCACTAACCCGTGATGATAAGGTTTTGATTGTTGATGGTATGAATCTGTTTATAAGAACATTTTCAGCCATACCTACTTTGAACGAAGAAGGTAAACACGTTGGCGGGTTATCTGGATTTTTACTATCATTAGCTTCAACTATCCGTATGGTTAACCCCACACGGGTAGTTGTTGTTTTTGACGGTAAGGGTGGTTCATACAGAAGAAAACAAGTCTATTCAAACTATAAAGAAAAACGTGCAATAACAACTCGATTGAATAGAATTGTTGGTTTTGAAGACATACAAGACGAGCAAGCCTCAATAAAATATCAACTGTATCGTGTATACAATTATCTACAGAATTTACCAATAACAACAATATCAATAGACCAAATAGAGGCTGATGACGTTATAGCTTATTTGGCATCATACTTTAAAAAGAAAGTTGTTATATTATCAAACGATAGGGATTTTTTACAATTGGTTTCAGATAGAGTTAGTGTATATTTACCAACAAAAAAACAAATGTATACACCCGATATTTTGTTGGAGGAGACTGGAATTTGGTGTGAGAATTTTATATTATACAAATCATTATTAGGTGATAAAAGTGATAATATAAAAGGTATGAGTGGTATAGGTAAAAAAACAATTGAAAAAAATTTTCCGATGCTATCCGAAAAAAGAAAAATTGATTTGGAAATGTTCTTAGAATTTTGTAAATTATACGATGGAAAAGTTAAATCACTAAACAACTTAAAAGATAATTTGAAATCATTCGAGACAAATTATCAGATAATGCAATTACATGATGTTGATATATCACAATCACACAAATCAAATATAAGAAATTTAGTTGATGGTGATGTTGATGGTATACGATTGGTTGAATTAAGTAAGTTATACATTCAAGATAAATTACATTCTGTTATTCCAAATTGGGATAGTTGGGTAAAAAAGAATTTCAATTCATTAAATGAGCTTAGGAATAAACATGCAAGATAGTTTGGCGGATTATGGTCATTCATTTCAAACAAAAGTAATATCAATACTATTATCCGATAAAGCATTTCTACAACAAGTTTCAGATATAATCGAACCGTATTATTTTGAATCACAAGCCAATAGTTGGTTAGTAGAAAAAGTATTGTCATACCATAACATATACAGAAACACACCAACATCAGAAGTATTAAAATCCGAAGTTCTGTCAATAGAAGATTCAGCACTTAAAACATCCGTTGTTAAAACAATTAAAGATATAAAGTCATTTAAAGAATCAACAGACTTTGAATATATCAAGAGTGTTGTTCTTCAGTTCTGTAAAAATCAAAAGATGAAAGGTGCTATACTCGATTCAGTGGATTTGCTGAAGTCCGGAAACTTTGATTTGATTAAGAAGAAGATAGATACTGCTATGAAAGCCGGTGCTGATAAAGATATTGGTCACGAATATAAGGTGGATATTTCTGCACGGTATGAAGAAGGTTCACGTGATTGTGTTTCTACTGGTTGGAATGTTATAGATGACGTTATGAACGGTGGTCTTGCTGGTGGTGAATTGGGAATTGTAGTTGCTCCTGCTGGTATAGGTAAGAGTTGGGCATTGGTAAGTATAGCTGCAAATGCTGTAAAGGCGGGTAAAACAGTAATCTATTATACATTAGAATTAAATCAATTTTATGTTGCACGTAGATTTGATGCGTTCTATACTAAGATACCATTTCAAGACTTAAACCAAGAACATGCTCAAGAAAAAATTAGAGAGAATATTGACACTTTGAAAGGTGAATTGATTTTAAGATACTACCCAACTAAAACTGCAAGTGTAATAACAATAAGTTCACATATAGAAAAATGTATCAGTCAAAATAAAAAACCAGATTTAATTGTAGTTGATTACGCTGATTTGATAAAACCATCAAAGGCGGGTGATAAGAGATTGGAATTGAATGACATATACGAAGATTTGCGTGGTCTTGCTGGAACTTACAACATTCCTATATGGAGTGCTTCCCAAGCGAATAGGTCATCGTTAGAAGATGATATTATTGAAGGTGGAAAAGTGTCCGAGTCATATAATAAACTAATGATTGCAGATTTCGTAGTGTCTTTATCAAGAAAGGTAAATGATAAAATAGGTGGTACTGGTAGATTCCACACTATTAAAAACCGTTTCGGACCTGACGGAATGACTTTCCCAAGTAAAATAAATACTATGAACGGTAATATAGAAATATATGAACCCAATTCTGATATGGGTAAGAGTATAAGTTCTTCTATGAATGGCGAACCACTTGCTAAGAAACTAATGAGTACGCGTTTGAAAGAGTTAGGTGGGATAGAAAGTTTAGAAAATTCCAATAAATTTGAAGCGTTTTGATATTTATTTAACGGATATGTATGGCATACTTAAATTCACCAATACCTGTAATAGATTGTTTTGTACGTGGTAACTTTTTAAGAGACCAAAAAGACCACTTTGATAAAAAATTTCCTTGTTTTATAATTGGAATATCGTCTATACCTGGTAAAACACCATTGTTTCACTTTGTTATGGAAGATGGCGGTGTGTGGTGGAGAATGCCTATACATGCCTTTTGTTGGAAAGAAGATGCTGAGCAACAGGAATTGGATGAATTGGTATTATGGGATTCTTTCTCATACCATGTATCAGTCACACAATTTCCGTATTTTAAAGATAAGGCTGTTAAATTTATATCAAGGCGTAGGAATGAGTATAGAGGAAGATACTTATTCACAATAGATTGGGCTGCAAGTACTGATTCAGGGGACACGGATTATCTATTCTCAGAATATCCGTCACAACATAAATGCGGCCACGTGATAATGATGGACAACGGCAATTTTGCGATACAACCTAATAATCGTTTTAGGCTTCATGATCCAGCGTTCACTACAAAGGAGGAACTTGTTATCGAAAGAATGTATAACAATACTCTGTGGACTGCTGAACGGAATCACCGATGGGTTACACCCGATACAGATAATATGAATTACGATCATACTGATT
>Ga0315906_10001293_pt1 | contig 37468 bp, 18 predicted proteins | sample LakEriMetagenome_4_FD_203526 | JGI IMG/M metagenome (GOLD analysis project Ga0315906, IMG submission 203526) | Freshwater fungal communities from buoy surface, Lake Erie, Ohio, United States - Buoy 2 MA122 | ecosystem: Environmental > Aquatic > Freshwater > Lake > Lake biofilm | place: USA... | reverse complement strand
ATGATGTTAGCTTTGATGTGTTTCCCGGTGAGACCTTGGGATTGGTGGGCGAATCGGGATGTGGGAAGACAACCTTGGGGCGTAGCATCCTACGACTGATTGAACCATCGGCCGGAAAGGTGCTTTTTAAAGGACAGAACATTCTCGAACTCGACCGACAAGAGATGCGTTCGATGCGAAAGCACATGCAGATCATTTTCCAAGACCCCTACTCTTCCCTAAATCCGAGAATGACCGTTGGAGAAGCCATCATGGAACCCATGCAAGTGCACAAGCTTCATGGAAACAACAAAGTCCGAAAGGAAAAAACCGTCGAATTGTTGGAACGCGTAAGTCTGAATGCCGACCATTTCAACAGGTATCCCCATGAATTTTCAGGAGGACAGCGCCAACGGATATGTATCGCCAGAGCCATCGCCGTTGAACCCGAATTCATAATATGCGATGAATCGGTGTCGGCACTGGATGTTTCTGTGCAGGCACAAGTGCTGAACCTGTTGAATGAATTGCGGGACAATTTCGGATTCACCTACATTTTCATTTCGCATGATTTATCGGTGGTAAAGTTCATGAGTGACCGCATGATTGTGATGAACAAAGGAAAAATCGAAGAAGCCGGTTACCCTGAAGATATTTACGCCAATCCAAAGAGCGAATACACGAAAAAGCTCATTGAGGCGATCCCTAAAGGATTCTGATGAACACGATCAGGTGGAGAAGCTCCATCGTAAACGCAGGAAGAGGTTGTTCTGCGATGCGTTTTTTTCATAAAAGCCGATACCGGTAAGCAACAACTCCCAATTATCGCCCAAGGAACGTGATACGGAAGGCATCACCGCCATGCGGTCTTCTGAGCCATAAAAGACCGATACGCCTGCACTCCAAATCGGATTGATTTGCTTATTCACCTGCAGCATGACAGCGCGGTCGTAAGAAAAAGATACAGCATCATTCTCGAAGCCCAAGCGGGAATCCGCGCCTGTATATAGCCCGTTCAAACCAACGTACCAACCAGGATCAAAAGTGCGATCCACTCCAACACTTGCAACAATACGGTTTTCAAAGGGTGTGAAGTCCCTTGGCTGAACATACCGGGCCTCCCCTTTGAAACCAGATTCACCGATGCTTCCCGCCCAACCAATACCACATAACCAACGATCATATGAGTAGCCCGTTAAAACCTGCAAGTCATATCCCTGTCGATTGAACCGGTACAATATTGCGCTTCGCAATTTGCTTTCCGAATCCATTGATGCAGCGGCCTCCATAACCGACATCCCTCCCCACTGATACTGTACACGCAAGGCATCACTTCCTGGACGCTCTTCATAATCAAAATCAAAAAAGTCGTAGGTGTTGAAAATATCATTCGGATTCCAAACCGTGTTCACGCCCCAATTGATACGTTGTCGCCCCAAAGTAGCCGTCCATCGTTTTGCATGATAGTCCACCAACAAGCGATCAATATCCATCACCCATAGCATATCGCTTCCTTGCCTATTGGTAAAATGCAAATCCACCATTCCCCGATCAACATCCATCAGCTCTGAAAATCCCGGAACCTGTTCAACCATGTCACCCATGTAAACCCGGTTACGGACATCTACACGAAAAGAAAATGGATCTAAAGGATCCAGGTCGAAACGCAAACGCCCATGCAGTAAACCCGTATGCATAGTAGCACTGGACTCATTTGACTGCGCACCCATGTACATGCCTTTTACAAACCCCTGCACTCCCCAACACAACGTATCTTGAGCGATAAGCCACGAATGACTTGTCAAGAAAACGGCCATCATGAATAAAACACCTATCCGCTGTTTATTCATGTGTCAACGGCGTTTGGGCTGTATCGCTTACGATGCGACCATCCTCCAGGGTGATGACTCTTCGTGCCTTTTCAATCACACGCGGATCGTGTGTCGAGAATATGAAAGTGGTCTTGTCTTCGCGGTTCAACTCAGCCATCATGTCCAACAGGTTCGCCGCCGATTTTGAATCGAGATTGGCTGTGGGCTCATCCGCCAAAATGAACTTGGGCCTCGATGCCATGGCTCTTGCCACGGCTACCCGTTGCTGTTGTCCTCCCGACAGCTCCCCAGGCCTCACATCCATCTTGTCGGACATACCAACACGGAAAAGCAATTCCTCCGCACGGCGGTTGCGCTCCTTCTGGGATGAGCCCTGCATCAACATCACCAAGGAGATGTTCTCCTTGGCACTGAGCACAGGAACCAGGTTGAACGACTGGAACACAAATCCGATGTTGTGCAAACGGAAATCTATCAGCTTGTTCGCCGACATCTCCGTAAGGTCCTGACCGGAAACAATTACATTTCCGGTGGTAGGCATATCCAATCCACCTATGATATTCAACAGCGTAGACTTCCCGGAACCCGAGGGCCCCACCAATGCGGTGAACTCACCCTCTTCAATGTGCAAATGAACATCGGAGAGTGCCTTCACGGGAACTGTTCCTGGATTATAAACCTTGGACACATTGTGTGCATCGATTACTGCTGCTGCCATGGATTTAGATTTTTCGAATAGCCCTTGCAGGATCCAATGAAACCGCTTTGGCCGCGGGATACACCGCCGAAAGCATGGTCACCACCAAGGTCATGATGAGTATTGGTAAGTACAAACCCGAGTCGAGTTCAAAATAGATGATGTTGGAGAAGCCATACATGGATAGCGCCTCAGAATACTGCGAGAGGTCGACTCCATGTGTTCCAAACCATAGGATGGTCATATGACCAAGCAGGATGCCTATGGGTCCTCCCACAAAGGCCAGCCACGCAGTCTCCATCATGATCATCAAAAACACACGAGTACGGTTCATGCCAATTGCCATCAGCATCCCGATTTCGCGTTGGCGCTCGAGAACTGCCATCAACATGGTGTTAACGACCCCGAACATCAATGCAGCCAATATGATTCCCATGAAGATGTACATGTAAGTGTCGAATGAGTTCACCACCAAATCCAATTCGGGCGAAAGCTCCATCCAATTCAACACTTCGGCATCGGATGCAATGGACTTGATTTTTCGCTGAACATCCAACAACCCACCACCATCGTGTAGCAGTACCGCAATCTCGTGAGCATGCCCTTCCAAAGAGGCCATTTCCCTCAATTTTCCTATGGGAACAAAAACCGAACTCTCATCAAATTCGGAGTTTCGAGTCCTGAACACGCCTTTGATTCGGAAAGCCCCGGACACCATTTCGCCGTTGGCATCCTGCATCATGACCACCAACTTAGAGCCCGGCTTCACATGCAATTTATCTGCAAGCTTGGAGCCAATGATTAATTCCTTTTTACTCGCATCTTGGAAATAGGATCCGGCAACCAAAAGCGAATCCAATTCAGTCACTAACCTTTCATCACCCGGCACCACCCCATTGACCATGATCCCAGCCGAACCTGAAGCACCCACCAACATGGCCCTGGATATACAACGGGATGTGGTTGCTTTGACCTCCGGCAGTTTCCTTATGGACAACTCCAAATCACGGGCGTTTGGAAGCGTATCAACAACATCCATTTCAGAACGAAAATCCGGATGATGCAATTGCAAATGCGACAATTGATACAAGATCACATTACGAATATGACCCTGGTACATCCCATAGGAAAAAGACATCATCGTTAAACCGGCCCATATGCCCACCGCGATGGACGCCACCACCACCAAGCTCCTGACCTTGTTTCTCCAAATATTTCTCCAAGCGATGATCACCAACATGATTCAGCTGTTTATGGCCTGCAATGGTTGCAGGCGTTGGATTTTGATGAACGGATACAATGACAAGACCATGGTGATTGTCATCACCAACAGGGCCTGATAGCCAATCACACCAGGATCATTTGAACATGGAATGATGGCTTCCAAACCAAAACCTTCATACAACTCACCCACCCTGCCTCCTACGTGAATGGGATGGTACTTCAACCAGGTGACTAGCGGATAGCCCACAGCGGATGCTGATAAGATCCCCGAAAGGGATACGAAAAACAACTCTGCTATCACAACCATTCCCAGCACATGCTTTTTCATTCCAATGGCAACCAGTATTCCAAATTCATGTAATCGCTCACGAGTCATCATCAGCATGGTGCCAAACAATCCGAAGGATATTACCAGATAAAGAAGGTAGATGGTCAGATAATGTCCTGCTGAATCGGCTTCAATCAACTGATCCAATTCTGGCAGCATCTGCTTCCAATGCATGACTTCATACTTGTTGGAGTCGAGTAGCTCGCGCACCCTTTCGTTTGTTGTCAGGACCATGCCTGGGTTTGAGATCATGATGGAATACGAGGTGAGCAATGAATCGGCTGAAAAGACTGTTTGGCAATTCTTCAAAGGCATGTAAGCCAGATTCTCATCCAGCTTGGGAGATCCAAACTTAACGATGGATTTCACTGGCAAGAGGGATGCTGCCATACTGCCATGATAACCTTGTCCAATCATCACAAGTGTATCGCCTATGCCGACCTTCATTACACTTGCCAGTTTTGAACCAAGCATAACACCTTGATCGGTGGCTGATAGCATGCTGCCTGCAACCAATTTCCTATCAAGTCCCGTCACTTCGCTTTCGCGGACGGGGTCGATGCCAATGATGGCAATCGGCCGTGACTTATCTCCATAGGAAAGCAATGCAAAAGTCTCCAAACGGGGAACCACCGAAGTTGCGCCCACACTCTTCAAGTTATCAACCAGTCCATTGCTTTGAACAAAAGAGTTGTCGAGCACCCGCTCATCCCAATACCCCTTGGCATGTACTTGTATGTGGCCGGAGGAAAAACGAACCATGGTATCAGTCATGTTTTCGTAAACTCCTTTGGTGGCCGACCGCATGAAAATGGCCAATAACACTGCAAAAAAAACGGACGCCATGGTGATCAGCGATCTCCTTGGGTTTCGCCAGATGTTCCTCCACGCCAAAACGAAATACATGTTCATCGGAGCGTTTTCATATTGGTTGTAGAGAAAAACGCATCATCAATTGGCGCATCCAAAACCAGGTTTTTATAAGACATGATGGTCTTCTGTCCTTTTTTATCGACCGGTGCCATCTCCATGGTCAACGGCAGCATACGACCTGCCAGAAGCCCAACCTCTGTGGCCCTGATGATTGATGTGAGCTGCCCCTCTTCATCGTAAAAATCCATACGCAACTCCATGAAGTCTTTTTGGTCGATCCACACAATCACCTTACCCCAAACAACAGCCGACTCCGGTTTCGGTGTCATGGTAATCACATGGCATGGCCGACCCAAAAGCGTGTCGACTCCAGAAAAGCCATGCACATAGTCGTTCACGGCGGATGACTCCTTCACCAAGTCATCGTTTGTGAAGTCGGTGCCCATCCAACTTTGCGACATCATGGATGGTGGCAACTTGATGCTTCGTTCAATGGAGGGAAGCCAATTCCAAACCTCCTTGCCACGCTTCAGGAAAACCGTTCCTTTTTCCTTGGCTGGTGACTGGATCAGTATCATGGAGTAATCCGTCCCCTTGGCCCACATGCGCATGGTTAATTCGCGAGACCAGGTAGGCCTGACTATCCTGATGATGACATCGCCTTGGGATGTCTTGCCTCTCGCATGCTGATCCGCCTTGCGAACAATTTCCGTAGCCGAATCCTGCGAAAAGGCAACAAGACCAAAAAGCTGAATGACAAGCAAGATACTTGCCTTTTTAAATGATGGAACCATAGGGCAAATGTCATGCATGTATCAAAAACCGAACATGACAAAAGTCAAGGAGCGTTTTTTGCGACCGGGATCACAATTCAGTTATGAACGCAAAAATCCAAAAAGAACCATAATTGGTCTAATGATTTACTGTTTCAATCAATATTGCAATTTTGAAATCAAAACCAATGGAGCCATGAACACCTCCACGGGTTTTTTCTTTTATCATCCAGTATGACTTCACTAAACCAGTATTGGTCCAAGCCATTTTTTGGCCGCATCCATGTCCCATGCTTTCCGTTGCGCATAGCTCTCCAACTGATCGAGGTCGATTTTGCCGGTTCCGAAATAGGTTGATTCGGGATGTGATAAATACAATCCGCATACGGCTGCTGTAGGATACATGGCCAAACTCTCCGTCAATTTGACTCCAGTATGCTCTGTAGCTTGAAGAATCTCAAACAGGGTGGCTTTCTCCGTATGGTCGGGTTGAGCAGGGTAACCGGGTGCGGGGCGTATGCCGCGGTATTTTTCAGCAATCAGGTCTTCACCACTGAACTGTTCATCTTTTGAATAACCCCAGATCTCTTTGCGAACCTTTAAATGCATCAGTTCAGCAAACGCCTCCGCCAGTCGATCCGCCAATGCTTTCAACATGATTGCAGAATAATCATCATGGTCCCTTTCAAAAAGTGCCACCCGATCATCAACACCATCCCCACAGGTAACCACAAATCCGCCAACATGATCCTGATAGCCCTTTGGAGCCACGAAATCCGACAGCGCGATGTTGGGCATGCCCACTGGCTTTTGTGTTTGTTGTCGAACCGTATGCAATCTGCACAGCTCTCTGGTCCTTGCAATATCCGTATAAGCTATTATGTCATCGCCATCACTGTTGGCAGGCCACAGGCCAACAACCGCGTGCGCCTTGATCCATTTCTCATCCACCATCTGCTTGAGCATGGCTTGCGCATCTGCAAACAGCTTTCGTGCTTCCGTTCCCTTTTCCGCATCATCCAGGATTCGAGGATAGCTTCCTTTCAATTCCCAGCTATGAAAGAACGGTGTCCAGTCAATAAAAGGAACAATATCATTCAGGGGGAAATCACGCATTGCAGTAACACCTGGCTTGATTGGAGAAATAAACTCCACCTTGGTCCAGTCCGTTTTGAAAGCATTGGCACGGGCAGCTGCAATCGGAATGAATTTATCCTGGGCCCGCGATTGTGCATGCTGTTGTCGAACCCGCTCATAGTCGGTGGCAACCTGCTGCATGAACGATTCACGCGCATCCGAAGACACCAGTGAGCTCACCACAGGTACACTTCGAGAAGCATCGTTCACATGCACCACTGGATGCTTGTAATGGGGGGCGATCTTAACCGCTGTGTGCACCTTGGAAGTGGTAGCTCCTCCGATCAACAATGGGATGTCAAATCCTTCGCGTTCCATTTGTTTGGCCACATGCACCATTTCATCCAATGAGGGTGTGATCAATCCGCTCAATCCGATCACATCAACCTGCTCCCTACGGGCAGCTTCTAAAATCTTATCACAGGAAACCATCACACCCAGGTCAATGATCTCGTAGTTATTGCAAGCCAGCACCACGCCCACTATGTTCTTTCCAATATCATGCACATCGCCCTTCACCGTTGCAAGCAAAACCTTGCCGGCGCTTCTGCCCTCACCTTGCGCCTTTTCGGCCTCCAAGTAGGGCAGCAGATACGCAACGGCCTTCTTCATCACACGGGCACTCTTCACCACTTGCGGCAGAAACATCTTTCCAGCTCCGAACAGGTCGCCCACCACATTCATGCCATCCATCAGCGGACCTTCAATCAACTGCAATGCTTTCGGGTACAACTTACGCGCTTCCTCCACATCCTGGTCAATATGCTCGGTGATGCCTTTGACCAACGCGTGGGTGAGACGCTCTTGAACCGTTCCATTGCGCCATGCTTCGTCGCGCTCGGTTTTTTTACCGGAGCCCTTCACGGTTTCAGCATACTGGATCAAGCGCTCCGTTGCCTCCGGCTTGCGATCGAGCAGCACATCCTCCACCAACTCCAGGAGTTCGGCAGGGATCTGATCGTACACCTGCAGCATGCCCGGATTCACAATGCCCATATCCATTCCGGCTCTCACTCCATGATAAAGAAAAGCGGAGTGTATGGCTTCGCGCACCAAATCATTTCCTCGGAACGAGAAGGAGACATTCGATACACCTCCACTGACCTTGGCTTTGGGAAGGTTCGCCTTGATCCATTTGGTGGCTTCGAAATAATCGACTGCATTCCGACGATGCTCTTCCATGCCGGTTGCCACTGGAAAAATATTCGGATCGAAGATGATGTCCTCTGGTGGAAAGCCCACTCGGTTCACCAACACATCATAAGCACGCCTGCAGATGTCGATGCGTCGCTGTAGCGTATCGGCCTGTCCCTCCTCATCGAATGCCATCACAATGACAGCAGCGCCGTAATGCAATATCTTTTTCGCCTGCTCGATGAAAACCTGCTCCCCCTCCTTGAGCGAAATGGAATTCACCACACTCTTTCCTTGTGTGCATTTAAGCCCCGCCTCAATCACCTCCCATTTGCTGGAATCAATCATCACAGGCAATCGTGCAATATCGGGCTCGGCCGCCATCAGGTTCATGAAACGTGTCATGGCCGCCTTGGAATCGAGCATGCCCTCATCCATATTCACATCAATCACCTGCGCACCACCTTCCACCTGGTCGCGTGCTATGGCAAGCGCCTCATCGTATTTTCCGTCGATGATCAGCTTGGCGAATTTCCGTGAGCCGGTTACATTGGTGCGCTCACCTACATTCATGAAGTTGGATTCCGGACGAAGGGTGATGGCCTCGAGGCCACTCAAATGAAAAAGGCCATCGGGCTGCGGTTTGATGCGTGGCTTCTTACCCTTCACGAGATGTGCGATGCGTCGGATGTGGTCAGGTGTGGTGCCACAGCATCCACCAACGATATTGATGAATCCGCTATCAAGGAAGTCGCATATGTGATGCCCCATCTTGTCGGGCGACTCATCATACTCGCCAAACTGGTTGGGTAATCCTGCGTTGGGATATGCACTTACATAGAAGGGCGCCTTCGTGGACAACTCCTCCAGATGTGGACGCATTTCCTTTGCGCCTAAAGCGCAATTGAAGCCGATGCTTAACAGCGGCGCATGGGAAACCGAACGAAGGAACGCCTCGGCGGTTTGACCTGAAAGGGTACGACCACTTGCATCGGTGATGGTGCCGGAAACCATGATTGGCACTTCAATATTGCGATCATCGAGCACTTGCATGCATGCCATAAGGGCGGCTTTGGCATTCAGTGTGTCGAAAATGGTTTCGACAAGCAGCAGGTCGCTTCCGCCATCCAACAACCCGCGCACCTGCTCCGAGTAGGCATCTACCAATTGGTCAAAATCAACAGCGCGGTATCCGGGGTCATTCACATCGGGCGATAAGGATGCCGTCCGGTTGGTTGGCCCAATCGCTCCTGCAACATAGCAAAAGCGGTCGGGGTGTTGCTTCATGAAAGCGTCGCAGGTTTCGCGTGCGATGCGTGCAGACACCACATTGATTTCATAGGCCAGATCCTCCATGTGGTAATCGGCCAACGAAATGCGCTGGGCGTTGAAGGTGTTGGTCTCGATGATATCCGCACCTGCCTCCAGGTATTCGCGGTGGATGGTGCCTATGATTTCTGGACGGGTGATCGACAACAGATCGTTGTTGCCTTTCAAATCATGGGGGTGGTTCTTGAACCGATCACCACGATAGTCGGCCTCCTCAAGCTTGTACCGCTGAATCATGGTACCCATTGCCCCGTCGATGACGAGGATGCGTTTTTCTAATTCGGAATGTATGTTGGTCATTGGGGATTGGTCATTGGGGAATTAGTCATTGGGGAATTAGTCATTGGGGAATTGGTCATTGGGGAATAGTCATTGGGGAATAGTCATTGGGGAATAGTCATTGGGGAATAGTCATTGGGGAGTTGGCCACTTGTCACTTGTCACTTGTCACTTGTCATTAGTCATTAGTCATTGGGGAGTTGGTCACTTGTCACTTGTCATTAGTCATTAGTCATTGGGGAGTTGGTCACTTGCCACTTGTCACTTGTCACTTGCCACTTGTCACTTGTCACTTGTCATTTGTCATTAGTCATTGGGGATTATGTTTGAAACTGCAACTGCCTACCGCCACCGCCTACTGCCGTTCAGTCACCCGCCTGCGGCGAGGCAAGTCAAATCCTGTAACGCCCCATGTTTGGAGTGATAGGTTTCATGGGTGTCGGCACAATAAGCATTGTGTGACCCATCTGCTGTTAATATAATTTCCATTTTCATTGCTGTCGCGATGGCTGGAAAAGCCGGAAGTCGTATGCGCAAGGTTGCGACAGTTTATACTCCGGCTTATCTGCTCACCATCGTTGAATTAACGTGTGATATGAATTGGCACCTTCATGAAGCGAATACTTCCACCGCAGGGTTGCCAAGGCATCGTAGGGCATAGTCCCTCCGCCTTTCTGGATAAGCTGTTTATTTCAATGAACTAGCGCGAAATTAATGAATTCTTTCGAGGCAAATAAAACAATCAAATGAAAATATCAGGTATTCACAAATGCCTGTGGAACCGCGAAAACATCAGTGCTTTCGTATCTCACTTTTTGATGATCTTCTGCGAACCCCTACCTGGGAGATGAAGCAAGTACATCCCGGATGAAAGAGAAGATGCATCAAAACGGTGTACGCCTGGTCTGATGGCAATTTTCATCACAACTTTACCCGTCGCGTCCAACAACACTGCATCACTTTCAATTTGGCTTAAAATGGAAAGCTCATCCCGAAATGGGTTTGGGCCTACGCGCACTGGAAAGTCTGACGCCGACTCCTCGAAACCAGTTCCACTGGTAATAACAGGCAACAAACGTACCACACCCACATCCTCATTTATTGCGGAATTAAGCACCAACGTGCCAGTGAGCAATATACGACCATCGCCCATCAACGCCAGTCCGTTGCATTCCTCGTTCACAGCGCCGTTTAAAACCGACTGCGTCACATATCCCTGTACATTGAATGTAAGATCGATTACTCCCGAAGTATCCACCCTTGCGACTAAAAAGTCCTGCCCACCGGCAACGGTAGTGGAGTATCCCCCGATAAGAATTTTCATATCTGGCTGAACATGCACTTGGGTTATGATGTTGGATGTACCGGTGGTGCCGAAAGTGTACTTACCATTGGTTCCATAATTGGTGTCAAAGGTACCGTTCGGTAATATTCGAGCTGTAACAACATCCCCTGTGGAAGTGGTAAGGTTACCTGCCACGACGATGCGCCCCAATGAGTCAATACCGAGCTCCGCCATATCGGAGAATGACTGGAAAACAACATTCAATGATCCAGTGCCATTAAATGTATTATCCAACACGCCTGTGGAATCGAATCGAAGCACATGCATATCTCCACCGGCATCGCCCCCCAACACGATTTTACCATCAGACTGAATCCTGATTCCTCGTCCAAACTCTGCGAAACCGGTTGGATTGAACAACTTTTTACCAGTTCCGTTAAAGCTTAAATCCAACTGTCCGTTGGGGGCAACTTTCACCACAGCAAATTCATTTTCCAATGGGGTGCCACCGGTCCGGGTAACACCTGCCGCCCAAATGGAACCATCGGATCCGATATCCAAGTCGTTAGCCCTGTCAGGACGATTGTTGGTATTGGTCATGTCCACGAACAGCACACCTGCACCATTGAATGTGGGATCCAAAACACCATTGGTGTCCAATCGGCAAACCATGATATCCTCAGCAGCGCTGCTGGCCGGGAATCCTGAATTCACCAAAACGAATTTGCCGTCAGGTGCGATTTTGATTTTGGGTGTCATGCCCCCAATGGAACCTTGAACACCCATGGAGATACAATTGGTTCCAGTGCCGTTGAAGGTCGTATCGAGGTCACCATTGATCAGTAAACGGGTTACACAAAGCTCGAAGAAACCTGATGAAGGATTTCTGCTCAAACCTGCCATAACAGGCTTTCCGTCTTGCTGCACGACCACACCATATAAGCGATCGATATTGTTGAAGAAATTGAAGTTTTTTCTGCCGTCCCCATCAAATGTTGAATCGGGAATATAGGTGTGAACCTGGGCCTGTGAAAAATTGAAAACTAGGAGCTGCAGCAGCACGACCAAAAAGGAGAAAGCATGTTTTTTCATTATTAATCCGTTTTTTATGAATACAAAGAAAGCCCTTTTGGGGATTCCACAAGTTTAAAATCTTAAAAGCACAGGGCTGGATGGACCATTCTGAAAACCCAAAATGTTGGGGTCCGATACAAAAAATCCGAAACCCCAAGTGGAGCTTCGGATTCATGATAGATGATTATTCGATCAATCCACAATAACCACCTGGCGGTATTGTTGTGCGCCACTTGATTGAGCAACTCCAACCATGTAGGTGCCCGCAGGCATGGATGAGATGTCAATTTGCAAGTTATTGGTTGAAACATTCCAGTCTGCAGATGATAATCGCATCACCTCACGTCCTGTCATATCGGTAATCCAAACAGCGGAAAGACTATTGATCATGGATGCATCAAAAACGAGATTCAATTCGTTTTGAGCGGGATTGGGGTAGCATACCATCGGAATGGAGGTTGGCTCTTCAGCACCACCAACTGTGCCCCCTTCCAGTTTCACTAAAAAGGTGGTGAAATCCCCTCCGGTCACAGCGGTGATGGTATTGGCACCTACGGTTATGTTTTGGTCGAACTCACCAGCTACAACTGCGGTTCCATTACCAGTTAAAATGATTGATTTTCCGCGATCAATTCCATTACCACCAATTCTGGCCACCCAGATCAGGGTACCCAAGGTGTTGTATTTGGCCACATAACCTTCCTTTGCCACCACACCCGGAAACGGTGTTGTACCAAAAGTGGGGTTGCCGGAAACATATCCCGTTACATAGCTAGATCCACCAGCGTCAACGGCAATATCCAAGCCCATGTCATCCAGAATGTCGCCAGCCATTTTCACCCACTGACATACTCCCAAGGAGTTGTGTTTGGCGATGAACATGTTCAGATTTTGGTTGTTGCTGATACTAACGGAGCCGAAAGTGGAATTGGCTCCAATGATACCGGTTGAATAGATATTACCTTGTGCATCGGTATCCAAAGCATAACCTTGATCGGTATTGGTGCTTCCACCTGACTTACCCCACAAAACTGTTCCTTGGCTATCGAACTTGATTAGCATGAAGTCGGCAACAGCAACAGAGGTTATCGACTGCCCATTCGCGAGCAAAATGGATCCTTCAAAAGAACCATTCATCACGATTTCGTTAGCATTGATCTCCTTGATGCCTCCCGTTTCCTCTGTACCAAATCCACCAACCTCACGTCCCCAAATGCAATTCCCGCTTTGATCGAACTTGGCATAAAATGCGTCTGGATCCAGAAATGATGTTGAGCTCAAGGTGTCATTACCGAGCACAATGGATTGCCTGAAGTTTCCACACAAATAGAATCCTCCTCCTGTTGCAGGTGTTATACCACTGGAGAAATCATCGTAAGCACCACCGATGTTGTTAAGCCAGGTACATGAGCCATTGGCCGTATCGAGAGCCGCAATAAATATCTCCTTGTAGGCAGAACCACCGTTCGAAACAGTAAAGTTGCCCACAGCCAGGTTCCCCGTGAAATAACCGGTAACCATGACCTTGCCGTCAGCTAAAGTAAGGCCTGACGCTGCTGCCACCGACTGAAAGGCACCGCCTTTGGTGGCCCAAAGGAAATTGCCTGCAGGGTCAAATTTGGCGACAAGCAAATCGCTGGATCCAGCGGCGGTAAGAGTGGTAGAACCAAACGAACGGGTTCCTGTGAACTGGCCGGCCATGTATATGTTTCCGGACGCATCCTTATCCAAAAAAAGCTTGCCAGTGGTTCCAGAGTACCCCCCAAAGCTTTTTGCCCAAGGGAATGTAACGGGTTGTGCAAAAGCAGACAGAATTGTCAAACTGAACAACAGTGTAAATAGCGAACGCATTTTGATCATGGTTTGATTTGCTTAGATAAGAGACAAATATAGTCATCGGCAACTATTTCCGTTGGTAAAATCATGTCAATTTGCTGTGACGAAAAACTCGGACATTGATTGCATATTTCATGGAAAATAAAAAAGGGCCCGCAATGCGGACCCTTTGACAATTCGTTTAAAATGAGTTTAGTAGAAGAACTTCCTTGAAACCGATTTGCTGCTGTTTTGCAAGAGGATCTGATAGGCACCTTTTGCCAGGTAAGCATCAATTTCCAAGGCGTTTAATCCCGTAGTGGCTGTGAATTTACCATTAACCACTTCGCGCCCTGCCATGTCCATGATACGGTAAACCACTGGCTCTTCAGAATCGTAGCTGAACACCACGCTGATTCCTGACTCGGTGCTGGAAACGGTAGCAGTTACAATTTCAAATGCGCCTGACTTGAAGTTTGCCGATACAGGACCGAAACGCTCCAATGAACCATCCAAATCGTATTGATCCAGGAAGTAGTATTGGGTTCCAAGAACGGGGTTATTATCCCACAAGGTGTAGGTTTGGGTAACGCTGCTAGGACCACGGCTTGGCATACGGCCGATGTCAGTGAAATCAGAACTCTGGCTATCGAGCGTGCGAACCACATTGTAGTAATCCGCATTCACCTCAGAAGCTGTTGTCCAATCCAAGCGCACCTTGTTGTTAAACGGCGTTGCAGTGAACGACAACAATTCAACGGGAAGCGGTTGGGGCTGGCCCACTGCCGTCCACCAAGGTGAAGTGTTGAAGCCGGAATAGTTGTTCAACTGTACGGCGTTAGGAGCACCCGTGGTATAAACCTGCCCTACGATTGGGAAGGTTCCTCCACAAGGAGAAGTAGATGCCTCCCAACCGCCAGCTCCCGATGACGACACAACAATACCCGTTCCTGTACCAGGTCCGGTAGCTGTAAATGTTGTACCCACCGTATTGCTCGGAGCTCCCATAAGCGTGAAATCCGTTGTACCTAGACTGACGATGGTGACTGATGAACCTGCGGATACACAACCCACACCGCGTTGTGGCTGGTTCAACCAGCGCTGCATGTTGATGGGTGAAGTGGCGGTAGTGAGCTGCTCGGATGTTGCATAACGGAAGGTGAGGTTGGCGCGAGCATTGACCGAGTCAGTGGGCTGTATGGACCAGAAACGATCCACCACCCCTGTTCCACCCGACCAAAACGCACTGTTCACGTTAGTTACGGTTGGTAGAGGGTAATTTGCGTTTGTGGCAAGTGTAGAATAGGTGATGAATGTTACCGCAGTATCACCACTGGCAGTGATCTTGTCATAAGTGAGATCCACGTTGGCTCCGGCAGGGTTGGAGAACGGAAGCACACGTGGGCCTGTAATGGTTCCCATGTTCCAACGGAAGCGGCTGAACGGAGCCACTTCGGTACCAATGGCATCCCGCTCGGGCTGGATACGCGCCGTAGCTGTGGTAATGATGGAACCTATGGTTGGGTTGAAATGGCGCAACATGCGACCATTCAACTTCAAGCGACCACTGGTGAAGCGCAGCGTATCGGCAGTGCTGATGTCGGCATTCAACAATACGTGACCCGGACTGCTTACTGTCAAATCATAGAAGTTGGTGTTACTGGTTCCTTCAATCTTCTGACCTGCTGCGCCATTGAAGGTGACAATACTGGAGTCCGCCTTGAATGTTCCGTTGTTTGTCCACGACGGACCGCTAAAGGTAATCGGATACTTGATGTAGGGACGCTTGAATTCGAAGGTGAGATTTGGACGGTATAGACTAGCTGAAAGAGGATTACGATGAGCGAATATGGCGCTAAGATTGGTTCCTCCAGCAGCTGGAGCTGTGTTCAATGTTATGGTCGTTCCAGCAATATTGGTGATATACCTACCAGCGAGTGCAGCGGGAGAAGTTGCCAACATTCCAACAGACAAACCTGCAGCGACGACGCCAACGTTGATTGTTGTGCTTCCTGCAAGCCAGGTTGATCCCGCTTGAGTAATTGTATTGATTGGGTTGGCAGCAAGCATGGTTTCGGCTGATGCCACAATACCCGCGGAACTAGTCGAGAAGGTATGGAAGTGCACGGTGTTTCCTGTCTGGGTAGATCTGGTGTCCTCTGTGGTTGATGTGGAATTATACGGATCTCCGGTAAGAGGCAAGGCACCAGAATGGTCGTAACTCATGTCGATGACCATTTTAAGGGCGCAGGATGCAGTCGGAACAAGGCCGGTGCACAACGAACCTGACCATCCTGGAGGAATCACGATACCGGGCGAAAGGGTGAACGCCATGACACCGGGTTGTCCCGTTGGAATGGCTGACACGCTCACATCACCCGAAAAGACGGTGATGGGGGCAGCAGGGTAAGTGAAACCAGCAAAGGAACTAACTACAGCAGGGTCAGGTGCTGTTGAGAGGTTTGAATTTGATGCAGCGAAATAATATTTGATCTTGAAGTTCTTGTATGGATTTCCATTCGAGTTCCTTGCATTCAAATTGATACGGATGGTACGAATGGTGTCACCTGCACGAAGTCCCAGGTTATACATCTCCTCATAGGTGTACATCCACTTGGAACGGTTCTTTTGTGTAGGACGGAGGAATTGGTCGTTGGTGATACGAAGCGTTCCGTTTGACAGCTGGATGGTGTCGTTCTTCTTGGTATTCAACAACAGCGCTGAAGTGGCCGTTTGAATGATCAGAGAGTCAGTGATGATGAGATCGCTGGCGTTTTGCGCATCCACAATCACCGTGTCACCTGCGGCAATCCACATCTTACAGGCGCGTGCCTGTACACCCGTTTTAATCTTGGCCTTCGAGTATGCATAAGTGGATCCAGATGGAGGACCACCTGGAAAACGCAAGTTGCATGGTGTGTTTTGAGTACTTCCCTGAATGGGCGCACCCTGCGGACACCAGTTCACCGGATTCTCCCATTCGTCTGTCAGTCCCAACCAGGTCTTGTAACCGGGATACTGAGCGCAGTCAGGGATGGTGGTCACATTGTAGTCTTCCGTTTCACCATAGGTGGCGGGGTTGCAAGGGTGGATGTTGTAGTTGATCCACACCTCACGCACACGGAAACGTCGCTTACCCGCAAAGCTTCCCGCCCATGTTGGAACTCGGAAGGAGGTGGACAGTGTTTGCAAACTTTGCAGCGGACCCGATTGTGCAACCTTTTCACCGCGGTCCTTACCGGGTGCTTCATTTTTAAAGGTAATCACACCTGATACTGCTCCGGTGTTGGCTACACTGAGTGTTACCGTGGTGGCCGTGATGGCAGTTACCGTGGCGCCTGCGGCAATACCTGTACCGTAAACGGTCATCCCTGTCTCCAAGCCGTAATTATAATGTTGGCCGTTTTGGTAGGAGATGTTGGTCAGGGTAAGTGTGTTGGTTCCTGCAGCACCCGTACACAACTTGTCGAGGTTGTCGAAATAGTTGTTGAAGGTACCGTCGCCGTTAAAGTCAATCCACGCGGCAATGGCGTTGGCGCTACCATATGTTCCAACCTGTAAGCTCACGGGATAATTGGTGTTTCCGTCGCACAAGAGTCCGGTTGTGGTGGCATTCAGAACCGGCAGTGGACCTGTGGAATTGGAAAGTGCAGGACCAGGGTATTGGAACAATTCATAATCGGGTGGGTGGTTTTGGAACGGACAACGGCGTGGGTAGGCGGTTCCTCCACATAAAGGACCAGCCGCCGCGTAAATGGTGTTAACCGAATTGGTCATGTTGATACCACCCACCGGGCTGTTATTACCCACCAAGGTGACTCCATGTATATAGTCATTGGTTTGATATCCCGCCCAGGAGGTTCCAACCGAGTAGCTAGGTTGGCAATACACCACATCAATAAGTCTGTTACCTGGCAGGGATGAGGTGACTCCAGTAATGGGGGTGGCATTGGGTGTGATACGCACGCTAACGAATTCGGCGTCGACAAAATTACCTGAGGTGGCTCCTGGCTTTAAGTCATATGCCACCCAAAAATAGTTGTCGCCGTGATCCAAGGCATTAAAGCTTGCAGACCCAGTTAGACATGGAGCACAGCCAGGTATTGCTGCTATAAGGAAAGTGTCGTTCGTAAGGTTAGGATTGCTTGATGTTCCCAACAATGACGCATTTTGCAAACTGAATTGTGGCGTACCGCCCGTCCAATAAAGCTTGGCATTCAGCAGATCAGTGTTAGGGTTGGTGGTACCGTTGGTATTAATGATGAATTCGGTCATGGTGCGGGGAGTGGCTAAACCGTCCATGGTCACCTTGATGCCGATGATCTCCTGATTGACTGCACCTGCCTGTGTGGTGGAGGCGTTTTGGGAAAAAATATTGGCAGAGCTAGCTACGTAGTTCTGCGCATTGGGGTAAGTGGTTACCGAAAAATCATCGATGTACATGTTGTCACCAAACGCACTTGTTCCTACAATACATACGTACACGTTTGCGGTGTTGTAGGTATTGGGGATGATGTAGTTATAGGTGTACCATCCGTTGGCTGCCACCGTAGGCGCCAAGGTGATGGAGCGGTTGATGGCGGTGAGTCCGCTGCCGGTTTCAGTCAACAAAAGCTGAGAGGCGCTGCCTGGGGTTACAGAGGCGGAATCGTTTATAAACACTTGGATGTTGTCGGTGTTGGCAGGGTACTGGTCATTCCTGTACAATTTGAAAGAAAGCGCAGCACCGCCTGCAGGTATTGCCCGCATATCCAGTCGCTTGGAAGCGATGAAAGACGCTTCCGTAGCAGGAATCGCAAACGATTGGAATCGAATGCAGTTCGAAGCCGAAGGAGGTGTAACAATCGGGTTGGCGCTTGATGCACCATTCAACAGATCCCATTGGTTGATGGGATTGGAACTGACCCCGTATTTACCCTGCGACCACCCACGAGGTAATGTCGTGGTGGGAAATGCGCCAGTGACTCCGTCAAAGTTTTCAGCGATAACGGTTTGAGCAACCGATAAACTGGGTAAACCAAGCAACATGACAGCGGCAAACCAGAGTGACTTGCGCATAGCTGTTTTGAGTCGGTAGTAGGTAGTTTTTGTAATCATGATACCTGTGATTGGTTATGTGAAGACTGATTCTACTATTTGGTTATTGATGCAATTAAAACCAACTTGGGTAGTCGATAGTTTACACCTTCTCGCGTCAAATATAATGATATCAAAATGATTTACAAACATTCTGATGTTATGAGATAGGATTTGTCCGATAAAATATGTGAAATGTTCAATTTTTGGGTTAATGGATTGATTGTCAAATATTAATTTAGTTGAAGTTACAAATGACTGCTTCGGAATTACCAAACATTTGGGTAAACAGAGTGTAAATATGGGTAAAGGATGCAATCAACTACTTCAACCCACAGCTGTTCAAAAGTGCGTCAAACATTAGCGATACAAGCCATCATTATTTTTTCAACTTTGAGGAAGAAATCCAAACAACATGAAAAAGATATATAAATTATTGATTATCACGGTTTCCGTACTGTTTTTCCACACTTCCATCGCTCAAAAAAGCAAAATGACGCCGGAATCGCTGTGGGGCCTGGGCAGGGTTTCGGCCCCTACCCTGTCACCCGATGGCAAAACGGTGGTATACTCCGTGAAACGGTACCTGATCAAGGAAAATTCGAGCCAGGACACCATGTACTCCGTAAGCTCCAATAGCGGAACCTCCACCGCAATCGCACTACCCGAAGACAAGGCCTATGGGCCCGTCTGGCATCCATCAGGCAACCGAATATTTTTCTTGTCGTCGAAAAGCGGCTCCTCACAAATCTGGTGCATGGACCCCGATGGAAAAAACAAGTCTCAAGTGTCGAGCGAAGACAACGGCGTTACCAACTTCGGTTTCACCCGCGATGGAAATAAGCTCTGGTTCACAAAGGATGTGCAATCTTACAGCGCCTTGGGTGGCATCAACAAAGGCCTCGACAAGACAACAGCTCGTGTCTATGATGACCTCATGTACCGACATTGGGATCAATGGGAGGACAACCTACGAAGCCATGTTTTCGTTGTGGATTTCGACAACAAGAAAAACAAATTCGCCAAACTGCCTTACGACATCATGAGTGGCGAACCTTACGATTCACCATTGATGCCCTTCGGCGAAGCCGACCAGATAGCATGGAGTCCCGATGGAAACCAGATCGCATACACCTGCAAAAAAGTTGCTGGAACGCAAGCTGCGATGAGCACCAACTCCGATATCTACCTCTTCAACCTCACCACCAAAAAAACCACCAATCTATCGGAAGGCATGATGGGATATGACACGAAGCCCGCCTTCTCGCCCGATGGGAAATCAATCACATGGCTGAGCATGGAAACGCCCATGTTTGAAGCGGATAAAAACCGGATCATGCTCTATGACCTGGCCAGCGGCAACAAAAACGATCTAACCGGGAGCTTCGACTACTCAGTAGACGCTTATTTGTGGTCACCCGAGGGCAAGGAGTTGTTTTTCCTCTGCGGCATCAATGCCACAGACCAGATATGGAGTGTTTCCACAGATCCCAAAGCACCCAGCATCAAGCAAATCACCAAAGAGGTGGCCGACTTCGGCGGTATTGCCGTGGCAAAAGGTCCGACTTTGGTTGCCACAAAAATGAGCATCTCCCAGCCGGCAGAAATTTTTTCAATCAACCTGAAGGACGGCAAGCCATCGCAACTCACCTTCGCAAACAAATCGGCAATGGATACCCTTTCGATGGGAAAGGTGGAGAAGCGGATGGTGAAGACCACCGACGGTAAGGAAATGCTCACCTGGGTGATTTATCCTCCCGATTTTGATCCAAAGAAAACATACCCCACGCTGCTCTATTGCCAAGGAGGTCCGCAAAGCACCGTGTCGCAATTCTTCTCCTACAGGTGGAACTTCCAATTGATGGCCGCCAAAGGATACATCGTGGTTGCTCCCAATCGCCGCGGCTTGCCATCATTCGGCACCGAATGGAACCGACAGATTTCAGGTGATTGGGGCGGACAAGCCATGCAGGATCTGCTCAGCGCCATTGATGATATCTCCAACGAGCCCTATGTTGACAAAAACCGCAGGGGAGCCGTTGGCGCCAGCTTCGGTGGCTATTCGGTTTACTGGCTCGCAGGAAACCACAAGGGTCGATTCAAATCATTCATCTCCCACTGTGGCGTATTCAATTTGGAAAGCATGTATGGAACCACTGAAGAATTGTTCTTTGCCGACTTTGAAATGGGCAACCCCTACTTCGAAGACACGAAGCCGCGTTCCTACACCGATTTCAACCCGATCAATTTCGTGAAAAACTGGGACACCCCTATCCTTATCATCCATAACGACAAGGACTACCGCGTGCCCATAAGTCAGGGAATGGAGGCATTCACCGCAGCCCGACTGAAAGGAGTTCCCGCACGTTTCCTGTCCTTCTCCGACGAAAACCACTGGGTCACCAAACCACAGAACGGCATCATGTGGCAACGGGTGTTTTTTGATTGGCTGGGAACATACATGAAGTGATTGGTTGATGAACCACTCGTTATGCAATCCTAATTAACGAGAACGCGGACGGAACGGATTTGGCAGATTGTCACAGATCTGATTATTTCCCATCAGCAAAGCGGCGCTCTACCTGGCTTCCGCTTGCCGCCGACTGATTTCGGAAATGATGTCGTCGTACATGACTGAAAAAAGTTCCGGGTGCGAGGCATACCAACTGAAACTTCGGTTGAAAAGGGAAGTGTCGACCTGGTGGTTGTTCAGACTCAACAGCAGAAGCCGGCTTTTGTCATCTTGTTTCAAACCCAAGTCATTCGCTTGCATGATTCGAGATTCTGTGATATGTATGGTGGCCATTACCTGTACCATGCTGTCGCGAGACAAAACATTGGCGGGGGGCTGCAGTTCCTTGGTGGAATCCTGATCACATCCAGCCACCAAAACGAGTAGCCACAGTAAACCGGAGAACACTGCTCGGTTGGTATGCGATATGCCGTATCCGGTAGTGCTCATCGGTCTTTTTCAAACTTTAGTCGCATGCCACTGGGTGGATCCACCAAACGGCCGTCGTTCCATACCGTATTGCCGTTGACCAGTGTGCGGACAACAGTTGAGCCGAACTTCACTCCCTCGAATGGCGACCAACCACACTTGTATAACAAATTGGATCGATCAACTTTGGTGGGCTTGTTCAAGTCAACCAATACAAGGTCTGCGAAATATCCCTCGCGGATGAATCCGCGCTCGAGCAACCTGAAGCAGCGCGCCACGTCGTGCGACATTTTGCGTACCACGTCTGTCAATGAGATTTTTCCTTGCTTATGCATCTCCAACATGGCCAAAAGGGCGTGTTGCACCAGCGGCCCTCCACTTGGCGCCTCTGTGTAAGTCTTCGTTTTCTCACCCAAAGTATGCGGAGCATGGTCGGTTGCAATCACATCGATACGGTTGTCGAGCACTGCCGCCAAAATGCTCTCGCGATCAGCAGCGGATTTTACAGCAGGGTTCCATTTGATCAAATTACCAAGCGTTGCGTAGTCACTATCACTGAACCAAAGGTGATGAATGCAGGCTTCGGAGGTGATTCGCTTTTGCTCCAAGGGGCGCGTGTTATCAAACAGCGCAAGCTCCTTGGCCGTGGATATGTGCAGTATGTGTAATCTTGTATTGTGTTTCTGGGCGAGTGCCACGGCCTTGCTGCTGGACAAGTAACATGCCTCCACGCTACGAATTATAGGATGGTCGGCAGCGGTGAGGGAGGCACCCTTTTCAGCGATTGCCTTAGCCAGGTTGTTGCGCACTGTGGCTTCGTCTTCGCAATGGGTAGCGATTAGTGAGGATGTGTTGGCAAAAATTCGTGCAAGCACATGATCATCATCCACCAACATGTTTCCGGTGGATGAGCCCATGAAGATCTTGATCCCGCAAACCTTTTCAGGATCCGTACGCATCACCTCGTCGTAATTATCATTGGAAACGCCCATGAAAAAAGAGTAATTAGCGGGCGACTTGTGAGCGGCCAGATCGTATTTCAGTTGCAACAGCTCCTGAGTAAGAGTGTTCGGGACGGTGTTTGGCATCTCCATGAATGAGGTGATACCTCCGGCAACGGCAGCCCGTGACTCGGTGTGTAAGTCGCCTTTGTGGGTCAATCCTGGCTCCCGAAAATGCACCTGATCGTCGATGCAGCCAGGCAAAAGATGCAGACCTGTTGCATCAATGATTTCACAACCGCCTCGTGGATCACCTATGGAGCCATCAATGCGTTCAATGCGTCCGTCTTTTATCAACACATCCCCCACAAAGACCTGGCCTTCGTTGACGATAGTGGCTGATTTGATGAGAGTGAATTTCATTGGCATCAAAAATGGAACATGGATTTAGCTTATCAAACGGATTTTCGCGGGTTTATGAAGATGTGGAAATTAGTCATTGGTTATTGGTGAATTGGTGAATTAGTCATTGGTGAATTAGTCATTGGTCATTGGTCATCCTTCTACAGACACAGTCCAGCACTTTTCACTTGTCACTTTTCACTTGTCACTTGTCACTTGTCACTTGTCACTTGTCACTAATCACAAAATTTTCCCTACCATCTCCTCTGGCTTGACCCATTCATCGAATTGTTCGGAGGTCACGTATCCCAGATCTATAGCGGTTTGCTTGAGGGTTTTCCCTTGCTTGTGTGCTGTTTGGGCGATTTCGGCCGCTTTATAGTAACCGATTTTGGTATTGAGTGCTGTAACCAGCATGAGTGAATTATCGAGGTTGGTTTTGATGTTATCGTGTAACGGTTCTATGCCTACAGCACATTTGTCATTGAACGAAACACATACATCGCCGATGAGTTTAGCACTGTGTAAAAAATTAGCTATCATCACGGGCTTGAACACATTCAGCTCGAAATGTCCAGTGGCGCCGCCGATATTAATGGCCACATCATTGCCCATCACCTGGGCGGCAACCATGGTCATGGCCTCGCACTGGGTGGGATTCACCTTTCCTGGCATGATGGAGGAGCCGGGCTCATTGTCGGGGATGAAGATCTCACCGATGCCGCAACGGGGTCCGGAGGCGAGCAAACGGATATCGTTGGCGATTTTCATCAAGGCACAAGCAACGGTTTTCAACGCGCCATGTGCTTCAACGATGGCATCATGTGAAGCCAATGCTTCAAATTTGTTTTCAGCAGTCACGAAAGGCAATCCTGTAAGCTTGGCGATATGATTGGCAACGTTCACATCGTAACCATCAGGGGTGTTGATGCCCGTGCCCACAGCGGTTCCTCCCAAAGCCAACTCCGACAAATGCGCCATGGTGTGCCTGATGGCGCGCATGCCGTGGTCGAGCTGCGAAACATAACCCGAAATCTCCTGCCCAAGGGTGAGCGGCGTGGCATCCATCAAGTGCGTCCTACCGATCTTGACCACATTCATGTGCTCTATCGATTTGGTATGGAGCGTATCGCGCAGCTTTTGCATCCCCGGAAGGGTAACCTCCACCAACATCTTATAGGCGGCAATATGCATGGCCGTTGGAAAGGTGTCGTTCGATGACTGCGACTTGTTCACATCATCGTTGGGGTGTATGACTTTCTTCTCATCTGTCAAGGAGCCGCCCGACAGGACATGTGCCCTGTATGCAACCACCTCGTTCACATTCATGTTGGATTGTGTCCCCGAGCCGGTTTGCCAAACCACAAGCGGAAACTCGGAGTCGAGTTTGCCATCAAGTATCTCATCACAAACCTTTCCAATCAAATCACATTTGTCCTGTGGCAGCACCCCGGCATCGCGATTGGCCAAGGCAGCCGCTTTTTTCAAATAAGCGAAAGCACGGATGATTTCGACGGGCATACGATCCGTCTCACGGGCAATCTTGAAATTCTCGATGGAGCGCTGTGTCTGGGCTCCCCAATAACGATCAGCAGGAACCTCAACAGGTCCCATGGTGTCTTTTTCGATACGAATCTTCATGGTGGTGGGTGGTGGGTGGTGGGTGGTGGGTGCTAGGTGGTGGGTGGTGGGTGGTAGGTGGTAGGTGGTGGGTGCTAGGTGGTACTTAAGTGTCTTCATTGGTCACCGGTAACCGGTCACTTGTCACTTGTCACTTGTCACTTGTCACTTGTTACTTGTTACTTGTTACTGGTCACTGGTCACAGGTCACCTATCTACCGACTTCCCTGCATACTCCATCAGGAATGCTTTCATGAACTCATCCAGGTCGCCGTCCATCACGCCCTGAACATCGGATGTTTCGTGATCGGTTCGGTTATCCTTGACGAGTTTATATGGATGGAAAACATAGGAACGTATTTGACTCCCCCACTCGATTTTCATCTTGGTTGCTTCCGTAGCGGCTTTGGCTTCATTACGCTTGCGCACTTCAAGTTCGTAGAGTTGTGAGCGAAGCATTTGCATCGCGCGCTCCTTGTTGCCGCCTTGCGTGCGCTCCACCTGACAAACCACTACGATTCCCGTTGGATGGTGAGTGACTTGCACCTTGGTTTCCACTTTGTTTACGTTTTGTCCGCCTGCACCGCCTGAGCGTGAAGTTTGGATACTGATATCGGCGTCCTTGATTTCAATGTTGATGGTGTCATCGACCAACGGATAGGCAAAGACGGATGCGAATGAAGTGTGCCTTCGGGCGTTGGAATCGAAAGGAGAGATGCGTACCATTCGATGTACACCGTTTTCGCTTTTGAGGTATCCATAGGCGAAAGGCCCTTCGAATTCGAGTGTGGCCGACTTGATACCCGCACCATCACCATCGGTACGATCAATCTCCGTCACCTTCATTCCGTGGCGTTCACCCCAGCGGACATACATCCGCATGAGCATCTCTGCCCAATCCTGGCTTTCGGTGCCTCCGGCCCCTGAGTTGATGGTGACTACGGCGTTTAGCGAATCCTCTTCGCCACTAAGCATGTTCTTGAATTCGAGGTCATCGACCATGCCAAGCGCTTTGGCATATTGGTCATCCACCTCCTTTTCGGTGACCTCGCCTGCCTTGAAAAACTCAATCAATACGCCTGCATCTTCAACCGCACCTTCCGTGTTACGGAATAATTCGGTCCAGTCCTTCTTTTCCTTGATTTGTTTGAGGATACGCTCGGCTCTTTTAGGATCATTCCAAAAGTCGGGAGCGTGTGTCAGCTGTTCCTCCCCGGCTAACAGCGACAGCTTTTTGTCGATGTCAAAGATGCCTCCTCAGGGCACCGATTCTATCCCTTAACTCTGATAACTGGTCTGTAGTCATGCTGCAAAATTACCAATTACAATGATTTAAGCCATTGGGAGCAGCGTTGATGTAATGTTTTTACTGTCAGTCTATTATATTTAATCGTTCGCCTATCAAAACCATGCATCCATCAAAAAAAGCTTGACAAACAGGTAATTGTCGAAGAAATACTTGACTGGTATTTATATTATGCCTTAATTTTGTTAAACCCTATTATTTCAATTTAACCGAGTACTAACCTATTTTCAAGATGAACCCTTCAGCCCCCAACCGCAAGGGGTCTGGTTTTGCCTTTTTGGCTTCAACCAAGACCATCCTCACCATCGTGGCTTTTATCGCTTGCGCAACCGCAACGATCAACACCAGTGAGGCCCAGAACCTACAAATCACCGATTTTGTATTGTTTGCTGGCGACGGCACCAACCCTAACGGATTAGCAGTTCCTCCTGCGCCTGGCTATGGTGTGAGTATCGGTACCTCCAACACCATCAACGGTGGCAACATCGGTGCGAAGGTGCTGGTGAAATCATCGGGTAACATAACGGGTAACGTAAGAAGCGGACAGCGTGTGGAATTCGCCAACAGCATTATAATGAACGGTAGCATATTTGCCGCTAACAGTGTTGGGTCCACGGGTAACACGGTCCTTACAGGATCCAGCCTTTCCCTGACCGGAAACATTTTGGCCAACGGTAACATCAACGTGGGCGGTGGCACCATCAGTGGTAGTGTTACCAAGCCATCCAACTTCACCTATACAGGTCCCACCCCGAATGGTGGCATCATCAATGCGGTTCCGGTGATTCCCGCCCTTCCTTCACTCCCTACACCTACAGTGATTCCAGCCGCTGGAACGCAAAACATCACCGCCAACATCACCATCACCCCGGGTGCTTATGGTAATGTGACATTGGGTGGTAATCGTACCGTAACCCTTAGCGGACCTGGCGACTACATCTTCAACTCCATCAACAATTCAGGAACAAGCAACGTATTCCGCTTCGACTTCCAAAATAACCCTAACGGTGTGTTCCGCATTTTCGTTAAGGGCAATGCATTTTTGAACAAATCCACTTCCACACTTATCAACGGCGGAAGTGCCAACCGCATCTATATGGAAGTGCAAGGGAATGGTGCGGGTTCTTCAAGCAACGCTTATGCATTCGTAATAGCAAATGGCGCCTCCGGAGGTGTTTCTCGCTGGTTCGGTACCGTATATGCACCATACGCTGGTATTTTGATGGGATCAGGAACTGGCTCGACCTCCATCACTGGAAGCTTATGGAGCGGCACACAAGTAATTATCAACAGCGGCGTAACCACCAACTACGCGGCCTATGTGAATTGCCAGACCCCTACAGCAAATGCCGGCCCCGACAAAACCATTAATTGCACGAACACCATTGTGACATTGAACGGCTCGTCGAATGCCATCAACGCAACCTATTCATGGGTGGCATCAAACGGAGGAAACATTGTTTCCGGAGCCAACACCGCCTCTCCAGTTGTAGATGCGGCCGGCACTTACACCTTGACTGTTTCTGCAGGGTCGGTATGCAACGCCACAGATGTGGTTGTTGTGACCTCCAATTTCACAACACCAAATGTCAACGCAGGTGTTGACAAGGTATTGACATGTGCCACAACTTCGGTTGTATTGAATGGCTCCTCTACAACGGCAGGGGCCACCTATAGCTGGAGCGGTCCGGGTATCGTATCGGGCGGAAACACGCTGACTCCAACTGTGAACGCACCCGGCAACTACAAGCTTACCGTAACAAACCCAGCCAATGGTTGCTCTGCATTTGATATCGCATCAGTGGGAACAGATTACACCCCACCCAATGCGAATGCAGGAAATGATGCGGAACTCACTTGCTCCTTGACCAACATCACCCTTAATGGCTCATCCACCAGCAGCGGTGTATCTTACAGCTGGACCGGACCTGGAATTGTTTCGGGTGCCAATACGGCCAATCCATCCATCAATGTTGCAGGAACCTATACTTTAACAGTTACTTCCAACTCGAACGGATGTACTGCTACCGACAATGTGAACATCACATTGAATGTAAAAGTGCCTACAGCCAATGCAGGAGCGGATAATGAACTCACCTGCACAACCACTTCTTTGAATTTGAGTGGCTCATCCGATGTTTCTCCTGCCGACTTTTCATGGAGCGGACCTGGAATCACCTCCGGAGGCAATACGGCAACCCCTTCCATCAATGCGGCAGGAACCTATACCTTAATAGTAACCGATCCATCCAACGGATGCACAGCAACAGATCAGGTGGTTATTATCCTCAACAACACTACACCAAACGTTGATGCAGGATCAGACAACACCATCACTTGCACAAATACCACTGTATCCCTCAATGGCAGCTCATCCACCAGTGGTGTAACCTTCCAGTGGAGTGGACCCGGCATTTCAGGCAACTCGAACACATCGAGCATCAATGTGAATGCCGCTGGCTCTTACGACTTGACTGTTACCAATCCAGCCAATGGTTGTACGGCCACCGATCAAGCGGTTGTCATTTTGGATGTAGCGCTACCTGGAGCTGACGCCGGATTTGATAAAACCTTGAATTGTGTCGTTAGCTCTGTCACGCTGGATGGTTCATCCTCCACAAACGGGGTCGACTACTCATGGAGTGGTCCCGGCATCGTCGGTGCCAACAACACCGCTGTTGTTACAGCCAACCAGCAAGGAACCTATGTGCTTACCGTCACCAACCCCAACAACGGATGCGTTTCCTCCGACCAGGTGGTGGTTAATGCGGATTTCACAGCACCGAATGCCAACGCAGGAAGCGACCAGACATTGAATTGCGTTGTTTCAAATGTCAATTTGTCTGCAAGCTCCTCCACAGTCGGAGCTACATACCAATGGAGCGGAACAGGCATTGTAGGTGCTTCCAACCAATCGACCATTAATGTTAACGGAGCAGGAACTTATGAAGTTACCGTTACCGACCCATCCAACGGCTGTACTGCCACTGACCAAGCGGTTGTTGTTACAGATTACACAGCCCCAGGAGCAGATGCTGGAAACGACAAAACTTTAAACTGTATCGTTTCAAGTGTCACTTTGAACGGCTCATCCGCGACAGCTGGTGTAGCTTATGCATGGTCTGGGCCTGGAATTGTTGGCACCTCCAACACAGCCGATATCACTGCCAATGCAGGAGGAACCTACACCTTGACCATTACCAATCCAGTCAATGGTTGCACCTCTACTGACCAGGTAATTGTGAACACCGATTACATCGCTCCTGATGCAGATGCCGTTGCTGATCAAACATTGACTTGCGTTAGCAGCACGGTTACTTTGAATGGTTCTTCATCCACCGCAGGTGTTACTTACGCTTGGAGCGGTCCTGGTATCGTATCCGGAGCCAGTAGTGCAAATTCGGTTGCCAATGCCGCTGGCACTTACACTGTTGTTGTAACGAACAACAATAATGGCTGTACCGCATCTGATCAAGTGGTGGTTGGAACCAACTTCAACAACCCTAATGTTGATGCAGGTGAAGGCAATGCCCTTACTTGTGTGATTTTGGAAGTGCCTCTCAACGGCTCATCCACCACATCTGGTGCACAATTCGCGTGGAGTGGCCCAGGAGTGGTTTCCGGAACAAATTCCGCAAACCCTACCATCAATGCCTTAGGCACTTACTTCCTTACTGTCACTGACCCTGCCAACGGTTGTACCGCTGTTGACTCAGTGGTTGTTGAGGAAGGTCCCTGCATCATTCCATACTACAAGCCCTGCCCTAATGGAAAAGATCAAACCAAGTTGGGTTGTGAACTCACCTCGCTTTACGAAAACTATCTATTGGTAGGTCTTGATACTATCCAACAGATTTTCTTCGCCACTCCCGATACGGTATGGATTGAGATCATCACCGTAGACGGACAAACTCAAAACCTGTTCAACATCCTGTATCAAACTCCAGGATATGGTCTTACCGATACCATTCCTAACGGATTGAATCCACTAATCCTGACCGGCCGTTACCCAATTGCCAACCTACCCAACCTGCTTAACATAGGCGTACAAGACAAGATCGTATACGTTCGTCCCGTGTACCCAAGCATCAACAATAGCGGTGTTGCGCTGACGCAGGGTGATGTGGCACAAACATCTGACCTTGCTCGTGAAGGATTCAATGTAGACGGAAGCGGCGTTAAGGTTTGCGTACTGTCAGACAGCTATAACACCGTTCCCGGCAACAATGCGAACACGGATGTGGTGAACGGCGATCTTCCCGGCTTGGGCAACCCTGCCGGAAAATTGACTCCTGTTCAAATTTTCAAAGACTTCCCTTATGGTCAGCGTAGCGACGAAGGTCGTGCCATGTTGCAATTGATTCACGATGTAGCGCCTGGCGCAGAGCTCGGTTTCCGTACCGGTGTGATCAGCGAAGGCGATTTGGCAGTTGGTGTGTTGGAATTGGCGCAAGGCGGATGCGATGTAATCGCTGATGACATCACCTTCATCACCTCTCCATTCTATCAGGATGGTGTGATTGCCAAAGCCGTTGATTCGGTAAACGCACAAGGTGTTACTTACTTTGTTGCTGCCGGAAACTTCGGATCCAAATCCTTTGAAGGTGTTTTCAACCCCATGGCGGCTCCTGCCGGCATCATCGGCCAGGCGCATGACTTCGGTGGTGGCGACAACCTGCTTAGCGTGAATTTGCCTGCAGGCACCTATACCATAGTGATGCAGTGGCAGGATTCCATCTACTCTTTGGGACAAACAGCCACCGGCACCCAGAATGACATGGATCTGTTCCTCACCAACCAATACGGAACCAAGTACTTCGGATTTAACCGTAATAACCTTGGTGGCGATCCATTGGAAGTATTGCCATTCACCGTACCTGCTGGACAAAACGTTACTGCAAATCTCTCTGTAGTGCGTGCTGCTGGTAACACTCCTGTGAAGTTCAAGTTCATCGTGTTCCGCGGAGAGCTATCATTCAATGAATACACCACCGGCGCTTCCACCATCGTAGGACAATCGAATGCTACAGGTGCCATCACCTTGGGCGCGGTGAACTTCACCAACACGCCTCCGTTCAACCCTGCTCCTTTTAATCCTCCCGTACAAAACTTCTCTTCCCGTGGTGGAACCGAAGTAAACGGAGCGGTGCGCAACAAGCCCGACTTGGTAGCTCCTAACGGCGGCAATACCACCGTTGCTTTGGGTGCACCCAACGTGGATGGTGATGCCTTCCCGAACTTCTTCGGAACTTCGGCGGCTGCTCCGCATGCGGCTGGTGTAGGTGCGCTATTGCTACAAGGACAACAAAAGTTCTACAACCAGGTGATGTCGCCCAGTACGGTGAAAAATATCCTGCAAACCACCGCCCTTGATTTGTCGACTCCCGGCTTTGACTTGGCAACAGGTAGCGGATACATTCAGGCGTTTGATGCCTTGGCTACTTTGGCAGCTCCTACTCCAGGGCTTGATTCCATCAAGACTCCTAACGGTATTGAGCCAGGTACCGTTGCCACCACCGTTACTGTTTACGGACAATTCTTCACTACACAGTCAATCGTGATCTTCAACGGCGACACCTTGCCTACTTCCTTTGTGAACGGCGATGTGTTAACCGCCAGCTTGCCTGCTTTCTTCGGCAACTATGGACTTTATGTGTACACTCCTCCTATCGTGCCAAACATCAACGATGGCGGCAATTCCGACACCTTGTTCTTCTTCGATCCGATCAAGAAGAATGTAGTGGTAACGGCCGACAACAAAACCAAGAAGTATGGCGAAACCGTTCCAACGCTCACCTACAGCATTACAGTGGATGGAACACCACTGGCTTCATCTGGCTTCACCACTTCGGAATTGGGCTTGGACAACCTTACCATCTCGACGCCTGCCAACAGCATGAGCAACGTAGGTATTTATGCCATTGCCCTTAACCAAGGTTCTTATGACCCCGGCTTCAACACCTTCTTCAATTATACATTGAACAATGGACTGTTGACCATTAACATGATGCCATTGGTGATTACTCCGAAGGATACAACCATTACTTATGGAGATAAGATTGAAATAAGCGGATTTGAATATGCTTATGATGAAACCAACATCGCCCAAGCCGAACGTGCAGGATTCCTGACCAACTTGGGCAATGACCACCAAAACAATATTGCAGATGAAATCGCATTGGTCAATGCAAGAGCATTGGTTAACGCCAGGGCGTTGGTCAACGCAGACCTTTATAATCTGAGTGCCCTTGCTAGTGCACGTGCACTGGTTAACGCCAGGGCGTTGGTGAATGCAAGAGCATTGGTGAACGGCGGGTTTTCAATTGACACAACTAAAATTGTGGACGTTGCAACGGCCTCCATTTTCAACTATCAAGTTGATTCTGCAACAGCCACACTTGTGAGCGCTCGAGCCCTTGTGAATGCTAGGGCCCTGGTCAACGCAAGAGCTTTGGTAAATGGAACGGCCGTTGTAAATGCCAGGGCGTTAGTAAATGGATCGCCCATTGTAAATTCAAACAGCACTGGTGCTGCAACCAGCAACACTAATGTTGCAGTAATCATTGACTCAACAGATGCCTATGCGCCCGTTAACGATACACTATCGATACTTAAGGGTATCAATTTGATTACTGGTACTTATGCCGGAACACATGCCATAGCACCTGCCGCATACCTATCCAGCAATTTTGAAATCAGCTATGAGCTTGGCACCTTAACCATATTACCACGCGCAATTCAATTATCAGCCAACAACAGATCAATCACCTACGGCCAAACCGCATCATTCACATCAGCGGTTAACGGCCTTCAGTATGGTGAAACCTTGGCACAGATAAGTACCGGGACTTTGAATTATACCGTAAGCGGTAGCAATGGAATCGTTTCGCCGCTTTACCCTGCCGGATCCTATAATATCATTCCTTCCGGTATTTCGCTGATTCAACCTGCTGATTACGTCTTAAACTTCAGCAATGGAACATTAATTGTTGCACCCGCACCTTTGACGGTAACAGCTGACCTGAAATTCATAAACCGTAATGATCCATTACCAACCTTTACCTCAACTATAACAGGTTTCGTTACTGGTGGACAAAATACAATCTTATCAGGACCTACCTATTCACTGAGTCCTTCAGGATGCTGTACACAAGCCGGCCAATATACGATTACGCCTTCTAATCTGGTTCTTGCAGCACCGGGCAACTACTCAATCAGCTATGTAAGTGGGCCATTGTATGTGAATCCGAAAGGCCAAGGCGCCAAAAAAATCAATGTATCATTAGTTTGTGTTGACACGGTTTCCAACCACCCCTCGGGCTTTCCATTCTTGGCAAGGTTCCAGTGGGAGAACCAAAACAACACCCCGGTTTATGTACCACTCGGGCCAAATAATTACTTCAATTCATCAGGCCAATACATTGGTGTGCCACCCGTCATATTCGCAGCCAATACAATTGGTGTATTTGAAATTCCATTCGACGGGCAAGGTATCCAATGGGTTTGCATCAGCTATAATGGAAACCAACAAGTGACTGCTGCGAGTAACTCAGGAACATCTACCTCAAATAAATGTGCCGCTCATTTGAGTAGGACCATCGAGGAGACATCGGAAGTACTACAACCATATATCATATTTCCAAATCCAGCAAGTAATGAAATGACAGTGCTTTCTCAATTGGAAGATGAGTCAATCAACAAGATTTCAATTTATGATGCTTCAGGAAGATCCGTTTCGGGACTGAATCAAGAGTTTGAAAATCCTGTTGGAGCGACAAAAGTAGATGTTAGTAATCTTCAACCAGGCTTATACCTAATATCCATCAAATCAGCTGATAAACACTTCATAATCAGATTTATCAAGATGTAAAACAGGCAATAGATTTTTGAAGGGGAAGGGATTTCAAAACCCTTCCCCTTTTTTTTATATGAATATCCCTATCTTGGTAGTCGAGGAACTATTAGTTGTGAAGCTGTACAAACAAATCAATATACCTATTATACTATTTCAGCTGTTTGCATGCCTGATATTAATTGGTCATGACAAAGCCTCAGGAAGCTGTGATTCAATCGCATTAGGACAAAAACTTGAAAACAGTAAACAGTTTTACAATTCCAACCCAAGCCTTGCCATTGATATTTCAAAGAAGGTTTTGATGGAAGCTCAGCAATGTAATTTATTGAAAACAGAGGCCAATGCATTGAAAAGCCTTGGAATCATTTATTATAATAAGGGCGATTACATTAGCGCATTGGAAAGCTGGAATAACTCCCTAACAATTTTCAATTCGATTGGCGACCTGAGCGGAGTTGCAAACATTGAGAGCAATTTAGGTGCGATTTACTTCAACCAAGGTGATGACGTAAACGCATTAGACTATTATTTAAAAGCTCTAAAAACAGCTGAAGAAATAAAAGATACATTACGAATTGTCACAACTTGTATCAACATCGGAGGTGTTTATTCAAACAAACCTTCCACAAAAATGAAGTCCGTAGAGTATTACATGAGAGCCTTACCACTTTGTGAAAGCATTGATGACAAAGATGCCATTGGCACAGTATGTGTAAACATCGGAGAATATCATCTTGAAAAAAACGTACTTGACTCGGCATTGTACTATTTTGAAAAGTCGTTAGTCGCCTTTGCAAATTCCGAAAACAAACCTTACGCCTTAATCAACATTGGCAAGGTATATAACAAGCGAGGCCTTTACGAGGAGGCAATCAAATACCAGGATCAAGCCTTGAAACAAGCTACTTCCTTAAAATCAAAAAACGACATAGCATTAGCGCTACTCGGTTTGGCAGAAACGCATGAAGCAAAAGGAGACCTGGATAAAGCCATTAAATTTTATTCTGATGCAAAAAGCATCTCATTGGAAATTGGTGCGGATTATCAATTGAAGAATGCTTACCAAGGATTATCAAACACAAATGCTGCCCTTGGGAATTTCAAACAAGCCTATGAGAATCAAAATCTGCTGATGGAAATCAAAGACAGGTTATTCACACTTGATTCAGAAAAAAAAATAGGCACGCTCCAATTCAGTTTTGACTTGTATAAAAAGGAGCAGGACCTAGTTGAAAAACAAGAACAGATAAAACGTCAAAAACTGGTCCGTAATGGTTTCATTGGTGGATTTACAATCGTTTTGCTGTTTGCAGGTGTATTCCTTTCACAACGCAACCGCATATCCAAAGAAAAGAAACGCAGCGATGAGTTGTTGTTGAACATCCTGCCAGAGGAAACCGCGGAAGAACTGAAAGCAACCGGCAGTGCTAAAGCGAAAAGCTTTGATTCCATATCGGTACTGTTCACCGACTTCAAAAACTTCACCCAAGCCAGTGAGATCTTGTCGGCGGAGGAGTTGGTAGAAGAAATCAACCAATGCTATTCGGAGTTCGACCGCATCATCACCAAACATGGTTTGGAGAAAATCAAAACCATCGGCGACAGCTACATGTGTGCCGGGGGCATTCCGGTTACATGTGAAGACCATGCCGAACGTATGGTGCGTGCCGGACTGGAGATGCAGGCCTTTATAGAAGAGAATAAACAAAAACGGATGCAAGCCAACCTGCCCTATTTTGAGTTGCGATTGGGCATACACTCCGGCCCGGTAGTGGCGGGTGTGGTAGGTACCAAAAAATTCGCTTACGACATTTGGGGGGATACCGTTAACACCGCATCACGTATGGAGAGCAGCGGGGCCATCGGCAAAGTCAACATCAGCGAAGCCACCTACGAACTGGTTAAAGAGAAGTTCAAATGTGTTTCCCGTGGCAAGGTAGCCGCCAAAAACAAAGGGGAAATCGAAATGTATTTCGTAGAAGGTGCTGTGGCCTAAGCCAACAACAGCCTCACCTTTTCCAAAAAAGCATCCTTGGCTGGCTTTCGCTCCAGCTTTGATGTCTGTGTAAAATAATGATGCTCCGACAAAAAGCGAACCTGCATTTCATTCCACTCGCGCTCGGATATCAAATGACCGAACTCAACTAGTTCACGAAAAACCTTGTTACCTGTCTCAAAGAAATCATCACGACCCAGGTAATCCAAATCGGCATCGCATAAGATCATCTCCCAATCGTTTTTGGGTTGCTGGGGAACATGCGTAGCCATGATCATCCCACACACCAATTCGATTTCATTTTCATTGAAACCGGCTCCAGGAAGGTAATCACGTGCAAAAAGACATCCAGTGGCCTCATGATCCTTGACATCCAAAATGAACCCGGAGTCGTGAAAAACCGCCGCAACACCAATCAACTCCAATCCTGCATCATCAACACCCTCTGAACGGCCTATTCGCAATGCTGCATTTAACACATCGCGAACATGATGCACATTGTGGTAATGCAAGCGTGGCGACAACTCCCGCTCCAAACGGGTCATCATATAATCGTGGGCGTTTTGAAAGCGAGGTGACATGCGCGGCTTGACTCTGTCGAGACACTAAATTACTGAAAAAAGCAGAATGGTTTGAACCGCCTTGATCAATTTTCATCCACATCCATTCGCATACAGTCGCGAACCAGGTCGGGCTCAAATCCATGGCTGATTCCAGCTCTTAACAAGGCCTGTTTCGACTTGAAATCGTTCTTGCCACCCAATGATTTGCGCTTTACCTCCAGAAGCTTTTCCAGGGTAGCCATGTATTCGTTATCGTCCAATAAGTCCAAAGCCCTTCGAATACAAACATCAGAAACACCATGCTTTTTCAATCCCATTCGAATCTTAATGCGGCCCCATCGTTTGATGCGGTGCTTGCCTCGTGCATAGACTTCTGCAAACCGTCCTTCATTCACAAAACCCTCCGATATCAAGGCCGTGAGCCCTTGCTCCACCTCATCCTTATTCATACCTAAAGCATACAATTTATCACGCACTTCTTGCTGACTGCGCTCTTGATAAGCACAATAGGAACGCAATCTTTCCAACGCCGTAAAAAGGGTATACACAACGGATTTGGGTGACTTGGGCATAGTGCTAAATTAATAGGAATTCCATCAGATTATGTTCTAGGAACACGGATAAAAGGGATCATAATAGATTTCCACGGATTTGATTTGGGTAATTAACCGTGCTTGTAAATCCCAAAACAAACCCAAAAATCACCATTACTCGTTAATTCATTTAATTTCGCCTCCTCATGACTGCAGTGAAGCCGTTTATTTCGCCTGGTGCCCGGCATATGCTGCTGGCCACCTTTTACTTCGCCTTGATGAACATCTTCATCAAAGCAGTGAGTCACCTCCCTACCATGGAGGTGGTGTTTTTCAGATGCGGAATCTCCTTGTTGATATGTCTGTGGTACTTGCGAAGTGAAGGAGTGGATTGGAAAGGCACCAATCGTCGACTGCTATTACTACGCGGAGTTTTCGGAACCACTTCACTTGTGGCCTATGTGGCAACCATTGCA
>Ga0315906_10001289_pt1 | contig 37516 bp, 30 predicted proteins | sample LakEriMetagenome_4_FD_203526 | JGI IMG/M metagenome (GOLD analysis project Ga0315906, IMG submission 203526) | Freshwater fungal communities from buoy surface, Lake Erie, Ohio, United States - Buoy 2 MA122 | ecosystem: Environmental > Aquatic > Freshwater > Lake > Lake biofilm | place: USA... | reverse complement strand
AGAGAGCTATCGATGAATTAGAGAGATTATCACCGAATAATCCCCTAAAATCGGCTTCCTTAAACTTATTGTATAATTTGAGTAGAAATCTAGAAGCATTATCGAAAAAAACACAGGAGGATAGGGAGTTTATTATGCGTTTAGCTCCACTTTACCAACAGGATAGGGAACAAGCGGTTCAACAAGGAAGACAACAGGGAGAAGCAAAGTTAGTCCTCCGTCAACTTCAGCGACGTTTCGGTGAAATACCCCAGAATCTAGAAGAAACCATCCGTAACCTTCCTGTGGAGCGGTTAGAAGACTTAGGACTCGCTTTATTAGACTTTGACACTTTGACAGATTTAGATAACTGGTTGCATCCGTGAACAATAGCGAGCGCATTATCCATCCTTGATTATTCTATCGTCAAGGGGTCCACATCGATCGCCATACTTACCTTGGGTAAAACTAAGCTTTTCAAAGGACGAAAAAGATCACCGATATCAGCCTTTTCTCCCGATAATTTTAACAGAATTTGCCAGCGATAACGGTTAGCCACGCGCATAATTGTTGCGGGTGCAGGTCCCAAAATATCCCAATCGGAACCCAAATTATTAACACATTCCTCCGCAACATTTTCGGCACTTTTCTGCACTGCTTCCCCATCTAAACCACTAAAGCGAATTAAGACTAAACTGCCGTAGGGAGGATAATTTAAGCTCTCTCTCTGCATTAATTCCGTCTCGACAAAACCCTCATAATCGTGGGTTTGTACTGCTCTAATCACAGGATGTTCAGGGGTATAGGTTTGGATAATTACCTTTCCTTCTCTTTCTCCCCTTCCTGCTCTCCCTGCTACTTGAGTTAGGGTTTGAAAAGCGCGTTCGGAGGCGCGATAATCAGAGTGATAAAGTAAACCATCGGCAGCCATAATTCCCACTAAAGTAACTCGCTCGATATCTAATCCTTTGGTGAGCATTTGGGTTCCAACTAGGACATCGAATTCACCATCAGTAAATAGTTTTAATAGTTCCCGGGGAGCATTTTTGTTGCGGGTGGTATCACTATCAAAACGCAAGCAGCGCAAATCGGGAAATTCTTTGGTTAATTCTTGGGTGACTCGCTGAGTGCCAGTGCCGAAAAATTTCAGATAGGGAGAACCGCATTCAGGACATTGTTTTGGATGAATGCGACCATAGTTACAGTAGTGACAGCGTAGTAATTCTTGCGCTCCCGGTTCGGTGTGGTGATAGGAGAGGGAGACATCACAGTGGGGACACTCTAGCACATAACCGCAACTTCGGCAAGATACAAAGGTACTATGTCCGCGGCGACTGACGAATAAAATTGCCTGTTCTCCCTTGTCGCGCAGGGTTTCCAGAGATGAACGCAGGGATTGACTAAACAGGGAACGATTGCCTCGTTGCAATTCCCTTCGCATATCGACGATTTCCACCCGCGGTAAGGGGCGATTTTGGATGCGATCGGGCAAAGATAGGTAAAGACTGGGATTAACTTGGGATTCTAGCCATGTTTCTAGGGATGGTGTCGCCGAGCCTAAAATTACGGGACAATGGTTTAATTGAGCGCGCCATTTAGCCACGGTACGCGCGTGATAGGTGGGGAGTAATTGGGTTTGTTTAAAGCTGCTATCGTGTTCTTCATCGAGGATAATCATGCCTAGATGGGGTAAAGGGGCAAAAATCGCCGATCGCGTCCCGATAATGACTTGCGGGGTTCCTGTCAACATCTGTCGCCAGGTATCGTATCTTTCTCCTTCCGAGAGGGCGCTATGATAAACATAGACTCGATCGCCAAAACGGGCCACAAAGCGATCGGTTAGTTGCGGTGTTAATCCAATTTCGGGGACTAAAACCAAGGCAGATTTACCCGCTGCCAGGACAGGTGCGATCGCCTGTAGATAAACTTCTGTTTTACCCGATCCTGTAACTCCGTGTAAGAGGACGCTTTCACCACCTTTCAGGGTTTGAATGGCTTCTAGGGCTTGTTTTTGACTAGAAGTGAGTGTTTTTGGTTGATCCCTGCTCATAATCGCCGAGGATAAGCGCAGAAATTCCCGATCCTCAATCACCACATAACCCTTGTCAATCAGCGGTTTAAAATGTTTTGTCCCCGCGAGTTGTGCCAATTCTGGCAGCCACATTTCTCCTCCCTGGTGGCGCAAGATTTCGACAATTTTGCGCTGATTTTCGGTTAAATCAGCGGGAAAGTCGGTTATTAGCAGGGTAATGGCTTTTTTTAGCTTAATATTAGGATTTTTGGGCGCTTCTAGATAGCTTTCTACCCAACCGCGCTTAACTAAGTCTCGGATACCGTAATTGGCATTTTTTACCTTTTCTTGCAGGTATTTCGCCGAATAATCGCCTTCTTTTTGATTTTTGAGCAGGGATAAAATCTGACGGGAGAGGGGAGTACAAAAAACTTCCGCACCGGGGGGAATCGCTTCTGGTTTTAATCTGATGCGACGTTGGGAACTTCGCAGTAAACCCGTAGGTAAAGCGACGCGAACAACGGTGATTAAATCCGTTGCGTAGTATTGGGCGATTTTAGTCAATAACTGCCAATAATTATCGGGGAAAAAGCCCTTAGTAATCACATCTTCCACGGGACGAATTTGATTTTCTTCTAGTCCTGCGGGCAAATTTTCGAGAAATCTAAGAGCAATTCCCCCAATTACCTGAGAACCGAAGGGAACGCTTAAAATATCGCCAATTTCTACCGTTAAATCGGGGGGGATACTATAGGTTAATATTTGCTGATCCTCTTGACTATCTCTAGGATAAGGGCGATCGACCAAAACCTCTAACCACGGTTGTCCAGTTGTGGTTAATTGGTAAGGTGTGCGAGGTTCCGCTACAGTTAGAGTAGCACAGCGATCGAGCATGGTTATCAGTTATCAGTTATCAGTGGGAAGTGGGAAGTGGGGAGTGGGAAGTGGGGAGTGGGAAGTGGGGAGATCACTCGCGTTGCGGGGGGGGGGAGAATAGGGTATTTAAATTATAGTTTAAAGCTTGAGGGGAATAAAAATAGCTAATTTTGTCTAAAAACACTTTAAATATTGCTTTTTTGCCCGCAAATTTTGATTTTTAGCCCGTGAAATCTTTCCAAATGATAATTATTGACTATTAGCTATTGAATCAAAGCATAGTTAGTCAAAACTTGAGAATAGTTCTCAATAAAAAAAGCGAAGAATAGTCATAAAAAGCTGACTGCTATCTTGATTGTTAAGAAGCGTGATCTTTACCTAGTCAAATACCAAAAACCTTAGTTAGAGTGTATGAGTAGAAACACAAAAAGTTCCTCCCATTCACCAGAAAATCTTATTGTCTGGTTCGGCGATTTGTAACCATCGACACAGAATCGCGCAATTATATCCCAGAAATTGCCGCCATTAATTAAGAAAACGTTTAAAAAATCTGCTCCCCGAAAATTCAATGTAACAATCAGCCCATTGGGAGAAACCGAGTTTTTCCCCGCTATTATAACCCCACTCCATCCATAACTGCTTATGAAAATCTCTAAACTAGCCTCTGATGATAATTTTAATCAAATCATTGCCCTGGAGACAAATCCTTTAGAACTAGACAGCGTGGATTTTGCTGAAAGAACTGACGAAGATCTGACTGAACCTTTACCGGAAACCCTAAAAACCACTCGTGGGGGTAGTGGAACTGGATACGATAAAGGCAGCAATGAAGATACTGTTGGAGCATTTTTTAAAGAAATGGCCCGTTATCCCCTGCTTAATGCGGAAGAAGAAATTGAATTAGCCTACTCGGTTAAGTTTCTGATGGAAGCGGAAGAAGTGCGCCAAAAACTACAGGAAAATTTACATCGTCCCCCGACAAAAACGGAATGGGCGATCGCTTTACAATTAGATAATGAACGTCAACTGGAAAACCGTCTTTATCGGGGAAGAACAGCTAAACGGAAAATGATTCGTTCTAATTTGCGCTTGGTGGTTTCTATCGCTAAACGCTATTTAAATCGCGGGGTTCCTTTCTTAGATTTAATTCAAGAAGGTGCGATCGGACTCAACCGTGCGGCCGAAAAATTCGATCCCAATAAAGGTTATAAATTCTCTACCTATGCTTATTGGTGGATTCGACAAGCAATCACCCGCACCATTGCTAACGATGCGCGTACAATTCGTTTACCGATTCACATTGTCGAAAAACTCAATAAACTCAAAAAAGCGCAGCGCATTCTCAAGCAAGATTTACAACGCAATCCCAATGAACGGGAACTCGCGGAAGCGTTGGAAATGACTCCCGAACAATTGCGGCAATTATTACAATTGCGTCGTCAATCTCTCTCTTTAAATCATCGTGTAGGGAAGGGAGAAGATACGGAATTAGTGGATCTGTTGGAAGATGATGATCTACAACTTCCCGAAGATAAAATGAATGAGATGATGATGCGTCAGGAAATTTTCGCAGTTTTAAGTGATGTTCTCACCGAACGGGAAAAAGATGTTATCTCTCTCCGTTATGGTTTAGCTACCAGTCAACCCTATACCCTAGAGGAAGTGGGGGGAATGTTCAATTTATCTCGCGAACGAGTACGTCAAATTCAAACTAAAGCGATGCGAAAATTACGTCGTCCTCAAGTCGCGCGTCGTCTGAAAGGATGGTTACATTAATAATTTTTTCTAACTCGTTCTCTCCCCTCTCCTTTTTCCTGGAGAGCTTTTTTTGTCGATATTTAGCTTAAAATTAAGATAAAGTTGATTTTCTCAGTAGATGGTCATAATACCTATGAACGTACATCTTACCCCACAACAAGAGCATCTAATCCAACAGAAAGTGAAAACGGGAAAATATCAATCTCCCGAAGATGAATACGAACGTTTTCAACCCATCGGAGATTAATCTAAAATGGGTGGTTATATCATAAATATACTAGCTATTCAGTCTCTGAATACAATAGGCAATTTTTCAGCTATTTTTTCTAGTTTTGAATAAAATCAAATTAATTCAATATGTCTAAAAATTCTTGGTTAATTCCCGATAATATTTATTTTCTCAACCATGGTTCCTATGGTGCAACCCCTAGAATAGTCTTGGATTATCAGCAACAATTGCGGGAACGAATGGAAAGGCAACCTTTAGCATTTTTGGGGAGAGAATTAGAGGGTTTATTAGATATTGCTAGGCAAAAATTAGCGGATTTAGTCAGTGTAAATAGCGATGATTTAGTCTTTGTTCCCAATGCAACCACAGCAGTGAATGCGGTGTTAAATTCCTTAACTTTTCAGGAAAATGAGGAAATTCTGATCACCGATCAAACCTATAATGCTTGTGCTAATGCAGTTAAACATATAGCTAAAAGATGGGGTTTAAAGGTAATTATCGCTAAAATTCCCTTTCCTGTGCAGTCTCCTTTAGAAATTAGTCAAGCGATTTTAGCATCAGTTTCTCCCCGGACAAAATTAGTAGTTTTAGATCATGTCACCAGTCCCACGGCCTTAATTTGGCCAATCGCAGAAATTGTGCAAGAATTAAATAATCAGGGTATTGATACTCTCATCGATGGCGCTCATGCTTTAGGTTTTTTACCCCTTAATATCGGGGCAATTAATCCCACCTATTATACTGCTAATTGTCATAAGTGGTTATGTAGTGCCAAGGGGGCTGCTTTTCTCTATGTGCGCAGGGATAAACAGGCAATAATTCGACCTTTAACTATTAGCCATGGAGCGAATTCCCCTCGACAAGATCGCTCCCGTTTTCAGTTAGAATTTGCTTGGATGGGAACCGATGATCCCACCGCTTATTTATCAGTGCCAAAAGCGATCGAGTTTTTAAATTCTCTCTCTATTGATGGTTTACTAGGTCTGATGGCGAGGAATCATAATTTGGTTTTAAAAGCCAGAAATTTACTTTGTCGTGCCTTAGAGGTCAATTATCCCTGTCCAGAATCAATGATCGGATCGATGTCTTCAATTCTAATTCCTAGTTATGCTTGGGCAGCAGAAGATTTATCTAGACAACTGTGGGAAAAATATCAGATCGAATTGCCGATAATTCCCTGGGGAGAAGCATCATTAATTGTGAGAATTTCTGCTCACTACTATAATTCGATCGAGCAGTATGAATATTTAGCTGGGGTTTTGAATTACTTGCTATTGGAGCTAAGATAAGCGGGGAGCATCGGAGCAGGGAAAAAAATCCATAACTGAGTTTTTAAAGTTGAATTGGGAGTTAATAACGGACTTGCTATGATAACCGAATAATTGGGCTAAAATGCCTCTTGGACCATAGTTTCCTTGAGCATTTCTAAACCCTTTTTCACCCGACGGGAGACGGTAACAACACTAATGCCTAATTGTTCGGCGGTTTCCCGTTGAGTAAGATCCTTCAGGAAGACAAATTCGAGAATATGACGGGTTTTGTCTTCTAATTGAGCCAGTGCTTGTTGTAAACGAATGCGATCCTCTTGACAAAGTTGAAAGCTGCGATAACCGGGATCGGGAATGAGGTCTTTTAAACAAGTATTATTATCTTCATCGTTATTAACCGTCGCATCGAGACTGAGGGGTTCACGGTTTTGGAAAGCCAGTTTTACCTCTTGCCATTCTTCGAGCGAAATATTTAAAGCGAGGGAGATTTCTGTATCATTGGGTTGACGATTGTGGATAGTTTGGAAATCCCGACGCATATTTGTCGCTTGTCTGCCTAAATCTAACCAACGACGAGGAATACGAACCGTGTAACCCTTATCGCGCAGATAGTGTTGAATTTCGCCGCGAATATAGGGAATGGCGAAAGAACTAAAAGCATGACCTTTGCTGCTGTCAAAACGCTTGATCGCCCGAATTAGTCCCATACAGCCAACCTGCACTAAATCTTCGTAGTTTTCATGGCATTGATTGACCCAATGATGAGCCTCCCTTCTGACTAATCCTAGGTTTAACCGTATAATTTGATCCCGTAACTTATTATCCCCTGTTTTTTGGTATTTTTGAAACAGGGTAAGAGTTTCTAGTTTAATATTTTCTTTATTTGGGACAGACATAGGGCGTTAACAGACTTAAAAAATTATTGACTATAAAAGCTCACTATTGCATAGCTTTGACCAATCCCAACATAGTCTGGATGAGAAGCGGCAGGCAATGACAACAATGTAACTTACTACGATCTTCATCATACAGTCTTTACACAAGGGCTTGTGTGATTTCAAGCAGTCAAGGCAGTATTTAAAGACACAAGTGAGCTAAAACGCTGTAATTAGTCAGCGCAATAAGAATTGTTAAGTACCTAAGCAAAATTAATTACACATATCTAACCACCTCTTGCCTCTTGCCCCTTGCCCCTTGCCTATCTTCACTAGGAAATTAATTTTGCACGACTACTTAACTGAGAAGGGACGGAAGCGACCAGATTATTCCTACAGCCTTTATCGTAAAGGTGAAGTATAGATTAAACCTTGCCGAAGAGCCGGATTTCAAAGGACACAAGTGAGCTAAAACGCTGTAATATCTAGAAAACTATAACTCAAACAAAGGTAAACTCCGATCATTCTTTTTCGGCAATTTCGCCAGTAAACCTAAATGTTCGTAGGCGGCTGCCGTCACCACGCGACCCCGGGCAGTACGATTAAGATAACCTATTTGTAATAAATAAGGCTCATACACCTCCTCGATCGTCTTGGCATCTTCTCCCGTGGCTGCCGCTACCGCTTCCAATCCCACGGGTCTGCCTTGAAACTGTTCGATCATCGTCTTTAATACTAATCGATCGGTCCAATCTAAACCCATAGAATCCACATTTAATTGATTTAATCCCTCAGCGGCTAACTGGGGGGTAATCATAGTTTCTCCCTTCACCTGCACATAGTCGCGCACCCGTTTTAATAAACGATTGGCAATGCGTGGAGTTCCCCGACCGCGACGGGCAATTTCGATCGCACCCGCTTCAGTCATGGGAATATTAAAAATAGTGGCACTTCGGAGAATAATTGTGGTTAATTCCTCAACTGTATAGAAACGCAGACGTTGAATCATGCCAAAACGGTCGCGCAAAGGCGAAGTTAAAGAGCCAACTTTGGTAGTAGCACCGATTAAAGTAAAGGGAGGTAAGGAAATACTGCGAATTTTTGCCGCTTGACCCTTGCCAATCGTCACATCTAGGCGATAATCCTCCATCGCTGGGTATAATAACTCCTCCGTTACCCGATTCAGTCGATGAATTTCGTCGATAAAAAGAATATCCCGGGGTTGAAGATTGATCAGGATGCCGGTAATGTCCCGGGGACGCTCTAAAGCGGGGGCGGCAGTAATGCGGCAATTTACTCCCATCTCAGCCGCTAAAATTAAAGCCATGGTGGTTTTTCCTAACCCCGGCGGTCCGTAGAAGAGCAAATGATCGATCGCTTCTTGTCTAGCTTTGGCCGCGGCGATGGTGACTTTTAGATTAGCCTTTAAGTCCTGTTGACCGATATAATCCTCTAGGGATTGCGGACGAATCTGCGCTTCTGCTTTTTCCGTTTCTTCTATAGTGGGATTGGGAGTGAGCAGATTTTCCTCGGCAGCCGGGGTGGAATTATGCGATCGTTTGATGGCCATTGTTACAATCAAGAGTCTAGGATATGTTAGCGAAGCGGATTTTGCCTTGTTTGGATGTCAATAAAGGTCGGGTAGTTAAAGGGGTTAATTTTGTCAATCTTCAGGATGCTGGCGACCCCGTGGAGTTGGCCCGCTTGTATAATCAGGCAGGGGCTGATGAGTTGGTTTTTCTTGATATTACTGCTACCCATGAAGATCGCGACACGATTATTGATGTAGTCTATCGCACGGCGGAACAGGTTTTTATTCCTCTGACAGTGGGTGGGGGCATCCAATCCTTAGAAAATATTAAAAATTTGTTAAGAGCCGGGGCCGATAAAGTCAGCATTAACTCGGCTGCCGTGCGCGAGCCGGAATTGCTCGATCGAGCCAGCGATCGCTTTGGGAAACAGTGCATTGTGGTGGCGATCGATGCTAGACGACGTAAGGATGTGCATAACCCCGGTTGGGAGGTTTATGTTCGGGGTGGACGCGAAAATACGGGTATTGATGCTTTATTATGGGCCCAAGAAGTGGAAAAACGCGGGGCAGGTGAGTTGTTAGTTACCAGTATGGATGCCGACGGCACGCAAGCGGGTTATGATCTGGAATTGACAAAAGCGATCGCTGAAAGGGTGGAGATTCCTGTGATTGCTTCGGGAGGAGCGGGTAATTGTCAGCATATTTACGAAGCATTGACGGAAGGGCGGGCAGAAGCTGCTTTATTGGCTTCTTTGCTCCATTATGGTCAATTAACCATCGCTGAGGTCAAAAATTATCTGCACAATCAACAAGTACCCGTGCGTTAGCCAGGGAAAATGAGGGCAAGATTAGCAGAACTTAATCTCGTGATTGAGTCGGTTAATGTTATTAGTTGCTGCCGATTTCTTCGGACTGAAACCCAAGAAGAGCAAGGTTTACAGCTATTACTGAAAGCTAATGGCTGACGGCTGCCAGCCGCGATCGAGCAACCGGCAAAAATCCCTGTTTTTAACTTCAGTCCGATTATCCCCAGGGAAAATTATGTATTAGAATAGAGGAAAGTTAACAAAATTTAAAATATGTTAGTTCCGATTCTCATCTTTGACCTCGGTCTTGTGGCTTGGTCATTGCATCTGATGCAGCAAGCGTTCGACAAGCAAGAGTTTTCCTTGATGCTGGCGGGAACCTTAGTGGCAGCAGCGGCAGTGGCTATGTTAGTAGTTTATTTCCTCATGGGTCACTGTTTAACCTATTTAACCCAAATTTCGGCTCCTGTCTAAATGGGGGCAATTTTTTCACCATTGTCAATGAGCGATCGCCTTTTGATTGACAAATTTTTTTCTCGTCACCCCTTGACAAAATGATTCTATTTAAGCTATATTCAAAAATGGTCTTCGCGGGGTTATAGCTCAGTTGGTAGAGCACCTCAATGGCATTGAGGGGGTCAGCGGTTCGAATCCGCTTAGCTCCATACAGTTAGGATAAGAGTTTCAGGGTTACTGGAACCAAAAAAGTAACGAGGAGATGCTAGATTGAAAGAGGATTTCTGGTTAGAAAAGTCTCTTTTTACCTCGGGTTTGCTGAATAAATCTAAAAACCTTGTTGGATAAGGCTTTTAGACTTTTTTTCCCTGAAAAAGTGCCTACCATTGGAGTGATTGGGGGGAAAATTTAGGGATTTTTTCCCTGAAAATTAGGTAATTGACCACCTGAAAATGGGTAAAACCCCACACCCCACACCCCACACCCCACACCCTGCCCCCACGAAAAACTTTTTCAGCAGCCCCTACCTCGATACTCTCTCAGGACAAAATTAGTTATATGATAGAGCTTTTTAAGCAACTACCTCGTTGGTTGCGGCTAAGTCTAGTTTTTCCGCTCTTATTTCTCAATGGTTGGTTATTATTCCAATTATTTAGCTACCTAGAACCCTTAGTCAGTATTTTTGTCACTGCTAGTTTACTAGCTTTTGTCTTAGATGTTCCCATCAAACTGCTGCAAAGACGCGGGGTTAATCGCAGTGGTTCGATCGCTATTGTCTTTTTAATTGCCCTATTAATTTTGATTGTTTTAGGTTTAATTTTAATTCCCCAGATTGTCGAACAATTAAGCAGTTTAATCAATAGTTTGCCCCAGTGGATCGAGTCGGGAACCGAACAGATACAAAATTTAGAAAAGTGGGATAAAACTCAGAAATATGCGATTTATATCGAGCAATCAATCACCCAGTTATCGGAACGACTAACCAATGTTTTACAAACTCTTAGCACTCAATTACTAAGCTTTGTGCTGGGAACTATCAACAGTATCCTAAACATTCTCTTTGTTCTAGTTCTCACCGTCTTTCTGGTTCTCTATGGCGAACAAATTTGGGAGGGAATTTTAAGTTGGATTCCCTCTCCCTGGAATTTCAAATTAAGAACGATTATTCGTCAAACTTTTGAAACCTATTTTGCCGGTCAAACCATTTTAGCGGGAATTCTCAGCCTTGCTCAAATTTTTGTTTTTGTGGTTCTCAAGGTTGATTATGCCCTATTATTCGGGGTGGCGATCGGTCTAACTACATTAATTCCTTTTGCCAGTGCCTTCACCATTATTGGCATTAGTACCCTACTGATGTTTCAAGATTTTTGGCTAGGATTAAAGGTTTTGACCCTGACTATTATTGTCGGTCAAATTAATGATAATGTCATCGCCCCTCGGTTAATGGGAGGTATGATCGGACTTAATCCCGTCTGGATTATTCTATCTCTTTTTATCGGGGGCAAAGTGGCAGGAATTCTCGGTTTATTGATAGCAGTTCCCATCGCTAGTGTGCTGAAAAGTACCATTGATATCATCCGCTCCCAGCAGCGGGAAAAAGAACCGGTAGTTTTCCTAGAAGAAACGGTGAAAAATTCCTCGGAGGAGAGCAAATAATCATAAATCCTGTTTTTTCAGTGAACAGTAAACAGTAATGAGTGAATTGAAAACTCACATCTGCTAACTGCTAACTGATAACTGATAACTGATAACTGTTATGAGCGGCTAATTTCTTCGAGAATAGCCATCGCTTCCGTCACCCTATCCCTAGGGATAAATAAATGATCGTGATAATAACCAGAAATGACATTGACGCTAATTGCTGCTGCGGCCAGTTTCTCGCTAATCACCGCTAAAAATCCCACCGCCGCTAAACTAGAATGCACAGAAAGAGTAATTTGTCTATAAATATATTTGTACTGCAAGCTTGTGCGATCAGCTTGCTGACGGGGAATAATCACCGTTAGGCCTTCCTCTTCCTGAAATTGGCAGATAGGGGTTAATTGTAGCTGTTCTAGTTCTGTTGCTGTTAGGGAAGAAAAAACGAATTCTTCGGTATTTAGGATTGGTTTCAGGGATTGGAGCAGAATATCGAGATTAGTTTCACCTTCCTTCGGTTTTTCTGGCGATTTTTTCGCCTCGTCCATACAATGATTGGCAGCAGCGTCAGCCAAACTATTTTTAGCTCGTTCAATCCAGCGCCAGCTAATGCGATCGAATTGGGCGACTAATTGACAAGTACGCTGATAAAAGGGACGTAAACTATCGCTTTTTACCTTCCAGTCTCCCTTAACTTGATTAATGACTAATTGACTATCTCCGCGAATTTCTAGGCTTTTTAAGCCTAATTCTTGGGCTTTTTCCAATCCAATAATCAATCCCGTGTATTCAGCCTCGTTATTAGTGGCTCTCTCCATATATCTAGTCGTTGTCAAGGAATTACCCTCGGCTAAAACTATTACCGCTGCACCGGCTGCGCTCCCCGGATTGCCGCGAGAACCACCATCAAAATAGAGAATTGCTGAATTATCGGTTTTTTGAGCTTTTTTATCCATAATTTTCGTTAATAAATCTTGTTATCTCCATTTTTATCTCTTTGACAATTCTAGGCGGTAGGGATTCCGGGATCGGCAAAGCGGACAAGCAAGATTTTAGCTGATCGCCGCTGCCGGGTAACTTTTTTTTCTTCGGGTTATTGACAATTATTTGCAGTTGTCGGTTATACTGAGAACAGCAGCCTAGAGTTATATTGCTAATAGTTCTCAATTAAAAGCCCCATGGGTATAGACAAATGGCCATCGGAAGGTGAGAAAATCTTCAATATTAGTGCTTGGGATCCCTGGCAGGTCTACCACTGGCTCCAGACCCTAGACATTGAATGTAAATGCTCGCTCCATCAGCTTTTGCCAGTTCGCATCGAGGGACAGGATCAACTTTTACAGCTGTGGATTGTCCTGCGATGGGTAGAGGCTTCCCAAGGCTGTTTAATCCCTTGGCTGGAAACCTGTTGGCGGGTATAATCCTTGAGAAAAATTAGCAATCTGAGAGTAAAAAGTGAGAAAGTATGTCAAAATCTGTAACTACCATGGTTCCCTTTCAAGTGGTCGGTCAATTCCTCGGTTTTGTCCTCAAGGACGGATATAAGGTAAAATACCTGAGAATCAGTGTTGATAAACGGGAATATTGGTTTAAGCCCGAAAAACCACTGCGAGACCACATACCTCTCAATATTGCTCTCCACTCATGGCTAAAAGTGACGGGAGAAAGTAGTCTTTGTTCAAAAAAGGGAAAATTAAAACTGAGGGTACTAGGGATCGAGCATTTATCTGGCGAAAAAACCCCAGAAGTCGCCCCGGCAAAAGCTAAAAAAGCCACCGTCTTAATCTGTCAGAAGTCCGATTGTTGGAAAAATGGCGGTGCGAGAGTCTGCCAAAGGTTAGAGAGTGGTTTAGAGGAAAAAGGACTGGGAGAAGCGGTGAATATTAAATTAACTGGCTGTTTAAAACAGTGCAAAAAAGGGCCGAATCTGGTGGTTATGCCCGATAAAAAGCATTATAATCAGGTAGCTCCCCAAGATGTCCCCTCCCTAATCGAGCGGCATTTTGCCACTTCTGAGCAAGGGAATAGCCTATCAGTTTAACCGGAAATTTAATCGGCGATCGCTATTGACAAACGATCTTTTTTGTGTATCAAAGGGACGAAGTGCCTAAAATTGTAATAAATTAGGGGTAGAAAAAGTCAATTCTTGCCACCGATAATTTATGACTGCTGCCACTGCAACCTTGTTAATTTCTTGTCCCGACCAGATTGGTCTGGTGGCGAAAATCGCTAATTTTATCTACGCTAATGGCGGCAATATTATCCATGCTGACCAACACACGGATTTTTCGGCGGGATTGTTTCTGATGCGGATAGAATGGCAATTAGAAGGGTTTAATTTACCCCGTGGGATGATCGAACCAGCTTTCGCCGCTATTGCCAAACCTTTGCAGGCTAGTTGGTCCTTACATTTTTCCGATACTGTCCCGCGTCTAGCTATTTGGGTGACAAAACAGGATCATTGTCTCCTCGATTTATTATGGCGACAACACGGGGGAGAAATTAGGGCAGAAATTCCTTTAATTATTAGCAATCATCCAGAATTACACTCAGTTGCCAATCAATTTGGTATTGATTTTTATCATCTTCCCGTTACCGCCGAAACCAAGATTGAACAGGAAGCCAGACAATTAGAGTTACTGCGGCAATACCAGATAGATTTAGTGATTTTAGCTAAATATATGCAGGTTCTCACCCCAGATTTTATTAACTTTTTCCCCAATATTATCAATATTCATCATTCTTTTTTACCGGCTTTTGCGGGAGCCAATCCCTATCAACGGGCCTACGATCGAGGGGTAAAAATTATTGGAGCTACCGCCCATTATATCACTGCCGATCTCGATCAGGGGCCGATTATCGAGCAGGATGTGGTCAGAGTTAGCCATCGCGATACCGTAGGAGATTTAATTCGTCAAGGTAAGGATTTAGAAAGGGTGGTGTTAGCGCGAGCGGTACGTTTACACTTGCAAAATCGCGTTTTGGTTTACGCTAATCGCACGGTAGTATTCGCTTAAAATGGGATAAGATGTACTTGACAAAAAAGAGAGCATTGAAGCTTAAAAATTAGGAATTATCGGCGCAATTGACTAAAATAGTAATAGACCAGATCAGAAGGAAAAAATTATCTATGGCAACTACATCCGAAGACGTATGGCAACTCTTAGCCGAATTAACTACCGCTCAAAAAGAAACTGACCGACAACTCAAGGAAACTGACCGACAACTTAAGGAAGTTAGTCAACAACAGAAGGAGACTGAACTACTATTGAAGGAAGTTAGTCAACAACAGAAGGAAAACGCCCAACAACAGAAAGAAACTGACAAACAACTCAAAGAACTGGGCAAACAAATTGGGGGACTCGGTGCAAAATTCGGCAGCTTTACCGAAGGACTTGCCCTTCCCTCAATGGAAACGATTCTCAGACAACGCTTTGGTATGGAGGTTATCAGTCCCAGTGTGCGGGCCAGTAAAGAAGGACAACACCTAGAAATTGATGTTCTTGCCTATAGCAATGGTGAGCTAAATACTGCTTATATCGTTGAGGTTAAAAGTCATGTTAGACAGGAAGATATTACTCAATTAAAAAGTATTTTGCAACGGTTTCGCCGCTTTTTTCCTGAACACAAAGATAAAAAACTCTATGGTATATTAGCAGCCGTTGATTTATCCCCAGAATTACGCGAAAAAATTCTGCAAGAAGGGCTTTATGTGGCTCAGATTCATGACCAAGTATTTGAATTAGATATTCCCGATAATTTTCAACCTCAAACCTATTAAAAATTTAGATGTGATCGCTATATCTTCCCCAAAGGCAGAAACACTCTCTTCTTCATGAATCGGCAAAATTTAGTAAAATAGTAATAGACCAAATCAGAGAGAAAAAATCATCTATGGCAACTACATCCGAAGACGTATGGCGACTCTTAGCCGAATTAACTGCCGCTCAAAAAGAAACTGATAAACAACTCAAGGAAGTTAGTCAACAACAGAAGGAGACTGAACTACTATTGAAGGAAGTTAGTCAACAACAGAAGGAAAACGCCCAACAACAGAAAGAAACTGACAAACAACTCAAAGAACTGGGCAAACAAATTGGGGGACTCGGTGCAAAATTCGGCAGCTTTACCGAAGGACTTGCCCTTCCCTCAATGGAAACGATTCTCAGACAACGCTTTGGTATGGAGGTTATCAGTCCCAGTGTGCGGGCCAGTAAAGAAGGACAACACCTAGAAATTGATGTTCTTGCCTATAGCAATGGTGAGCTAAATACTGCTTATATCGTTGAGGTTAAAAGTCATGTTAGACAGGAAGATATTACTCAATTAAAAAGTATTTTGCAACGGTTTCGCCGCTTTTTTCCTGAACACAAAGATAAAAAACTCTATGGTATATTAGCAGCCGTTGATTTATCCCCAGAATTACGCGAAAAAATTCTGCAAGAAGGGCTTTATGTGGCTCAGATTCATGACCAAGTATTTGAATTAGATATTCCCGATAATTTTCAACCTCAAACCTATTAAATAACCCTGTACTAGGAAAAACTTTTTCAGTAAGCTTTATTGTAATTGTCCGCGCAGAGCATAACGATCTTTTTCTAAACCGAAAGCGAAGAGAAAAGAATGGCTTATAGTGGGGTTAGAAAGAGTAAAAAAGAGAAAGAGAGCGATAACAGCCAATCCTGACGATAAACTAAACATAGTTTTGTAGGAAATTGCTAAAACCCCCAGAATTGGACCTGCTAAGGCTGTTCCCACATCAAAACCGCCGATACAGATAGAATAGGCCCGGCCGCGTTCTTGGGGCCCAGAGCGATCGGAGATTAAAGCCAGTAACATAGGGAATAAAATCCCCCCTCCCGTACCTTCGAGAATAGCGGCTAAAATTAAAGCGGAAGGAGATCGAGCAGAAGATAGAACCAACATGGATAAACCATAGCAAAAAACGCTAATAGTGATGAATAAACCCCGTCCATAGCGATCACTGGCTCCTCCCGACAAAATCCGTCCGATTACCCCCGATACTGCCGCACAACTGTAGAATAGACCGGCACTGAAAGGGATCTGATTTTCGAGGAGAAACAGGGGTAAAAAAGCGACTAAACCGCCGAATAAAGTACCAACCAGCAGAAAAACTAAGGTGGGGACTAAAAAAGCTCGCTCTTGACATAATGCCCAAAAACTGCGCTCAATTGTCGGATTTTCTGCCTTCATTTCGGCTAATTTTTTCTTGAAGTCCAGTTCTTGAATGGAGAAACTCAGGAGAAAGGCGATCGCTCCCGAAGTGGCGGAAACTAGAAATAAACCGTCATAACCGATCGATTTGTAGAGATAACTGCCTAAAGCTGGACCGATTCCCATGCCTATGGGTGCAGTTAAGCTCATATAACCAATTATCTCTCCCCGTTGACGAACGGGGGAAAAATCCACCACTAGGGTACTGTAACCGGTGGTAAAAGCGGCGATACTGAGGCCATGGTAGGCACGGACGACGAATAAAGAGGAAAGATCGCGAAAAAATAGATAACCGAGGGGTGCAGTAGCGGCGACAATAGTTCCAAATAAAACCACTAATTTGCGACTGCGGCGATCAACTAGATTGCCTAACCAACTGCGCGATAAAATTAAACCGATGGCAAAAGCCCCCATGACAAAACCGATATCTTGTTTGCTACCGCCTAGGGAGTCAATATAGATGGGGAGAGTGGGGAGGAGAGTGGTGATACTTATCCAGAAAAACAGCGCCGTGACGAAGAGAATGAGTAGTTGACGACGAGTTTCGGCAGTAAGCGATCGAAAAGTTTTGAAAGCGTTCACAACAGCGACCGTCACAGGCAACAAAAAGACCCGGAGATCACGCCAGTCACAAGCATCCCGTATTGCTGCTACCTTCCGGTCCTGACAAGGTTAAGGCGTTGCGATCGCATGAGTCCGAGTCTTTTCTATCATAACATCTTTTTCCGGGATACTGGCATTTTTTTCCAGAGAATTTCCTCTCAATCTAGACTGTGAACAGAAATTTTCTCAACGAGGGGGTTTTTGTAATTGTTGTTGTAGAGAAGTTTCCGCTTCGATCGCCAATCCGCTAAACTGTCGGATTAAGGGTGAAGGACTCTCCCCAGAATCGGCAGCCAGGAAAAATAACCAACGGCTGCCGGGGGTGAGTTGTTCGATGGAATTGAAGTTACTTGTCAACCAAATTAGCGGTAAATTAGGCAGATTGGCGTTTTTTTGACGAGCTTTTGCCTCTATACCAGCTAAAGTCTCTAAAATGACCCTTTCCCCTTGAATTAAACCCGTTTCACCGGTCCAGAGTTTCACATTTAATTGCCGACGATGGGCATAAAAATAGAGGGAAGCAGCGGCAATAATCGCCCGTTCAAAACTGTCTTCTTGCCAATCACAGAGGGTATCGAGACAGATAATCACTTCCTGTCCTCCCGTTAACACTTCTAATTCCCGAATTTGAAATTCTCCCAAACGGGCGCTAGTTTTCCAGTGAATTAAACGGGTAGAATCACCCTGGCGATATTGTCTCAGGTTACGCGTAAGTCCTTGACTAGCCCTTTGATAATAGCGATTATTTTCTAATTTTTGTTCCATCTCTTGACCGAGGGAATCGATTAGGGGACATTGTTGTAAGGGTAAAATTTGGGGATAAACTAAAGCTTTAGCCGCTGCTTGCTGACAACGACGACACCAAAATAAACCGAGAGGGGCTGCTGTTCTTAATTGTACTTCTTGCCAGTGATAAATACCCCGTTTACTGGTGGGTAAATAATAGGTCAAACGATGGCAACTTTTGGGGGCAATCGCTTCTATTGGGGTTATTTTTGGCTGATTGAGGACAATTGGCAGCATATCTGTCACTTCTAGCAGATTTATCGGCTGATTGCTGGTATTTTCTATCTCTAGGCTTATACTAAGATCGTCCCCCGCACTCACGGGTACAATGGCAAGACGACGCACTTTTAGGGGAAGAAGGGAACGACGCGGTAGAATTATTGATAAAATTAAAACAGCGATCGTCGTGCCACAGATAGCATACAACCATCCCGCCATGGTATTGGTCGCCGCTCCGAAAAAACAGAGGGTAATGCCAATGATTACCCCCCCACCGTAAGCGGGTAAAATACCGCGATCTTCTAACCAAGTTTTCATAGGGTTTAGTGGTTTTGTCGTCTTTGCTGGAAGGCTAAAAATCAGGCCCACACTTCTAGAATTACCCCAAAATCCCTCTGATCAGCGAAGGGAGTCCTATCCCTTGTCACTATTGTTATTTTTCTTAACAAAACTTAACAATTGATGGCAAAATTTTGCTTGCTTTTGTGGGCAGATTTTGGGATAATATTTTTGAAAGAGTTTATTCATAATTGGAATCTAAGCAGTCAGAAATAAACACAAACATCCCATTATGAAACAAGCATAACCCAAGCCGCCGCTAAAGTCAAGCACTCATTCCTAATTATTATTAGATTTCTTGCATAATTAATTTTTCAGAGTTCAAATATTTATTAGTACAAAAAGACCATTTGGAAGTTAACGAATTGATCGGGGTTTGAGCGAGTCAATTGGCGATCGCATTTTCGGCACTTTTCTGCTTACTTTATTCGCTAAAAAGCATACAGGATAAAGGTTACAGCAATTTTAAAACCCTTCCCTTAAAAAATTAAGCGAACAATGAGTCGAAGGCTCTGCCTTAAAGTAGTATTCAGGTAGAACCTGGGAACGCGCTAAAAATCAGGCCCACATCTCTATAATTCCCCCAAAACCCTTGAGAAACTATCAAGGAGATCGGACTGATCTGTTCAGGGAGTTCTCTTCCTTGCCACTCTTAGGACTTTTTCTTAACAAAACTTAACAATTGATGGCAAAATTTTGCTTGCTTTTGTGGGCAGATTTTGGGATAATATTTTTAAAAGAGTTTATTCATAATCGGAATCTGAGCAGTTGCCGATAAACACAAACATCCCATTATTAAACAAGCATAACCCAAGCCGCCGCTAAAGTCAAGCACTTACTCTAATTATTTTTCGCCTGAAACTTCTAATTCCGTGGGGGGTTGGGGGTATGAATTAAAATAACAAAGGTTGAAAACCGTGTTTGCGGGAAGCTGCGCCGATTTGTTCCATTTTAGGGACGGTAATTTGATTGCGTCCCCAGGAAAAATTAGTTTGCCAACCCTCCAACTCCAATAAAATCGCCTCAGCAAAACAGGCAAACATTTGACGAGAGGGAATATCCATATTAACGATTTTCATAATTTTCCAGTCAATATCGAGGGAATGCTCGACAATGCCGCCCTTAATCACCGAAATATCGGGGGCATTTAACACCGTGCCTAAATTTTTCGGATAACCACCATCAATAATAAGACAGGGGCGCTTGAGTTTATCCGGATCAATTTCCACCCCTTTAGGCAGACTAGCCACCCAAACAATGATATCAGCCAGGGGTAAAGCCTCCTCTAGGGGAAGAATTTTACCGCGTCCTAACTCCTCTTGCAGAGATTGTAAACGCTCTTGATTGCGTGCCACACATATTAGTTCTTTTGTATTGGTTTTTTCATTTAACCAACGACAAACGGCGCTGCCGATATCTCCGGTGGCCCCACAAACCACGACGGTAGATTGAGCTAAATCAACGCCCATTTTTTCAGCGAGGGTTTCCACCTGAGTGCAGATGACGTAAGCGGTGTGGGTGTTACCGGTGGTAAAACGGCCAAAATCTAGCTCGATATTGCGCACCTGTCGATTATCTTTGAGATTAAATTCCTCGAAAATAATTGAAGAAAAACCGCCGAGTGCGGTGATATTGATATCACTTTTTTGAGCGAGTGCCATGGCATTTAGCACCTTACGAATAGCAGACTTCACCCAACGATTCGACAACATCTCCGGTAAAAAACAGGATTCGATATATTTTCCTCTGATGGTTTGCCCCGTGATGCTGGTGACATGAAAATCATCGACAATTTGTGGGGGGGCCGCACACCAAAAATCTAATCCCTGGTTAGCATATTCAGGATAACCTAGATCGTCGGCGACCGATTGGGCGTGTTCTAAACTGGTAAGATGACCTATAAGACCAAACATTGATTGTTCTTTCGTTAGACTAGATGGCACTAGATAAAAATTAGGATATTGCTAAGAAATCGTTAAGACTCTTAAATATAATACACAAAAGTGCCGCTCTGTGTTGAGCGGCAGCCCGGCGAAAAAAAGAAATCTAGACGCTCAAGCTTTAGACAGCAGTTAATCCGTAGGCAGACATTCGCATGATATCACGGGTGCTGAAACCAATATTGCTTAAAGCTTCCCCGTAGCTAATCATAAAGTCTTCCACGAGGGCCTCTTTTTCCATAGCGAGGACGCGAGCATCATCCTCGACTTGATTGAGCATTCTCCAGACAATGGGAAGATTAGCGCGATTTGCTGCTTCTAGTTCCTCTTTAGCGGTTTCAAAGTTAGCTTTTAGCCATTCTTCGCCAAAATTGAGATGTAAATATTCGTCTTTAACTACGCTTTCAGTAATTTTACGCGCAAAAGGATCAGCAACAGGAATATAAATATTATAGGCAGCGATCGCAAAAGCTTCGATAATCAAAGATTGGATTAATAAACAGGTGACAACTTTACCTTCTGCGTAGGCAATTTGGAAGTTATCGTGCAGAGAGGAAAAGAATTCTCTGGCATAATCCATATCAGGAGTGATTTGCAAATTTTGGCCGCAAGCTTGAAAACCTTTCATGTGACGGTTTTCCATTTTTGCCAGACGGTGTAACTCTTCTTTGTTATCGGTGAGGATGTCTGCTAATTGAATATAATTGCTATTGGCCTCGTATTCTCCTTCAATAACGATGGCATTAATGCGACTATAGGCTGATTTATAGGTTTCGCTGGTGAAATCAAGCTCTAATGGTACAGCAAGCTCTGGCATAAACTCGATTGACTCCTATTTCTGACGAGATTTTTCCGACGTTCTTTCCAGTCTAGGGTAAGCCTTCTAGATGGAGTGATCTTTTTACGAGTCTAGCTCGATCGGTCTTTTTTGTATAGCTTGGCTTGAGAGGCTGACTTGCCAAGTTAGCTATAGCGGTTATCTTTTGCCACCGAAAACAAGTTTAGAGGCAACCCCTTCTTAACAGACGAGATTGCCGGCTGTTTGCTCAAACCGTGGCTAAAGATTTCCGGCGCTCGGCCTGTTGTAAGATGGCCCTGGCTGCCTGTTTACCCGATAAAGTGGCCCCTTCCATGCTATCAATGTAATCCTGTTGGGTATAACTACCAGCCAGGAAAAAGTTAGGGATAGGAGTCGCTTGCGAGGGACGATAGACATCCATCCCCGGTGCTTCCCGATAGAGACTCTGGGCCAATTTCACCACACTAAACCAAGTCATCTTTAACTCCCGCGAGGAGGGAAATAACTGATGGACTTGCGCTAAAACGTGCTGGGCAATATCTTCATTTTTAGTTTTAATAAAAGGATCCCCGGGGGTTAAAACTAACTGTAATAAAGAGCCTTCTCCGGGGCGATAATAATCCCTAGGACTGGTGAGAGCAAGATCTGCAAAACAGGAGAAATCCGCTTGGTGGGTGTACAAAAGATTGTCAATTCCCACCGCTTTTTGCAGTTGTCGGCGTTTTTCGGCATCATTTAACTCCGTCACCCAACCGTCAAAACGCAATTGTACCGTAGCGACGGGGACGGCTTCTAGTCGGAAAATATTGTCAAAAATCGGCATTTTTCGCCAATCTTGGGGAATGAGACGCTGAATACCGGGGACATCACCAGCGCAAACGTAGGCATCTGCGGTGATAGTTTCTGTGGTTTCTCCGTTAGCGACGATCAGGCCATTAACTTGCAGATTTTCGCCCTCTCCAGAATAGAGAATTTCCCGCACCTGACGACGGGTAGAGATTTTGGCGCCCCGTGCCTCCAGATAGTTAATAATCGGTTTATGTAGGTATTCGTGGGGGGAACCTTCCAACATCCGCAGGACGGAAGCTTCGGTTTTAGCGGCAAAAAATTGGAAAATCGTCAGCATACAACGGGCCGAGATATTTTCCGTATCGATAAATCCTAAGGCATAGGCGATCGGATTCCACATTTTTTTTAAACTGCCGTCATTACCGCCATGGCTACGAAACCAATCGGCAAAACTAATCGAGTCTAGATCCCGAATCGTTTTCATCGCTCCTTGAAAGTCTATCAGACCGCGGACGATGGGACTGGTACCTAAGGCCAGAGAATTAAAGATTTTATCGGCTGCTGAGAGTTGGGAGGAGGTAAAAAAGGCTTTTAAACCGTTAAAAGGCGCACCTGCGACGAAACGAAAGTCTAATTCGCCGATTTTTCCCCCTTCGTTAATAAAAGTGTGGGTGTGTTCTTTGAGTAGTAGGGATTGAAAAGCGCCCACTTTTTTCATTAACTCAAAAAGATTATAGTAACAACCGAAAAAGACGTGCAAGCCCATCTCGATGTGATTACCGTCCGTATCTACCCAACTACCGACTTTTCCACCGACAAAGGGACGAGATTCTAAGATTTCTACTGTACAGCCCGCATCGACCAGATCGATAGCTGTTGCCATTCCCGCTAATCCCGCACCAACGATCACCACTCGCATTTGTCAAGTTCCTGTTACAATTTTTCACTAAATCTTTATTTTACCCCGATCGGTCTGGTGTTTCTTGCTGGCGATTTTTTCAGGGTCGCTTGAGGGCGTGGCAAAATAATTGAGAGTTGCACTAGGGAGAAGTCATTTTGAAGCGATCGCTAGATAGGAGACAGGGATTAATTATTGTCAGTATTATATGGATATTGGGGATATTAGTCGATAGATTCTGGTTTAGTCTCGATCATACTATTCCCGCTTGGGATCAGGCCGATTATCTCAACGGTGGGATTATCTATAGCCAAGCTTTCCAAAATCCGCGCTGGTTTGATGGGGATTGGTGGCGCGGTTTATGGCTAATGTCGCCAAAAATTCCCCCTTTAACCTATCTTTTAACGATTCCCTTCTTTAATCTCTTTGGTATTAGCGTTGACGCGGGTATGTGGGTAATGGCTATCTATAGCGCCCTACTGCTCTTTTCTGTGTACGGATTGGGAATTATCCTCTTTAATGGGACTGTGGCTTTATGGGCGGTCTTAATCTGTCAATTTCTACCCGGTTTATACTATTATCGCCTCGAATATCTCTTAGATTTTCCCTTAGCGGCAATTGTAACGTTTTCTTACTTTTGCTTGACATGGTGGCGATTTAGTGGTCAAGGCTGGCTAAAAGCGATCGCTGTGGGGATTGCTTGCGGTTTAGGGATGTTAGTCAAACAAACCGCCCTATTTTTCCTCTTTTTACCGATTTTGTGGGTATTGGGCGAAAATCTCCGGCGAAAACGTTGGGGCAATCTAGCGCAATTAATGCTCAGTTTTTTAACGGCAGCATGGTTAATGTTTCCCTGGTATCGGACGAATTGGTTATTAATGTTAACCGCGGGCAAACGTGCCACGGTAGATTCGGCGATTTTGGAGGGAGATCCGCCTCTTACCAGTCCAGATGCCTGGACATTTTACGCCCAAGTTTTACCCTATTTTCTTTCTTGGGTATTGTTATTAGTTCCCGTGGTGGGATTATTAATCTCCTTACGCCATAGAAAAACCGAAGATAAGGTTAATCGTCCTGTGTGGATTTGGTTAGGAGTTTTTCTGCTGGGGGGATACCTATTATCATCCCTCAACATCAATAAAGATGCTCGTTATATTTTGCCGCTTTTACCGACTTTATCCTTAATTTTATCCGTTGGTTTATTATCTTGGCGCGGTCGTTTTGCCCCCAGTATCCGTTGGGGAACGATAACTATTGCCGCTATCCTCACCAGCTTAAATTTATTCCCCTTGGGGGGAGATATAATTACTAACGTTTTCAGTCCCAAATTACAACACCATCCCTATTTAAAAACTGGCTGGCAGCACGAAGAAGTAGTTAAAGAGATTCTAGCCGATTCTCCCTATCTTCGCAGCACCCTAGGGGTTTTACCTTCCACCCCCGAATTAAATCAACATACTTTCTCTTTCTACGGTGGTAAACATAATTCCCAGGTTGCCGGCAGACAGGTGGGAGTTCGGGAAGAAGATATCGAAAAGGATGTCAATTCTTTAGATTGGTTTTTAACTAAAACTGGTGAACAGGGTTCCGTCCCCAATGTCCAGAAAAAAATTGTTAATCGAGTCGCCACTGGGCCAGATTTCCAAGTGGAGAAAACTTGGCAGCTACCGGATGATAGCACCCTGTCCCTACACCGAAAAATATATCCTTCTGTCACGGTTAACCCCCTTGAAAATGCGCCAAAACGGGTGGAATTAAGAGAGATTGCCATTACCGAAAAAGCTTCTCCTAATCAAGCCATTCCCGTGGTTTATAAATGGGCAGGAGACTGGCAACAATTAAAGTCAGGGATAGTGATTTTAAACTGGCAAGAAGTGGACGGTAAGGATTATTGGATGCACGATCACGGTATAGCTATGGGGGGATTAATGGCAGAAAAATTAACTCCAGAAGAGCAACAAAAGGGTTTTGAAGTCACTGAAAAAACCGCCATGCAGTCGGCAGCAACCCCCGGAGTTTATCGCTTATCTGCTGTTTATCTCAATCGGGAAACTGGCGAAACCTATCCGATTAAAACTAACGCTCAAATTACCATCGATCCTCAAGTTCCCAAGTTAGCAACGCCCCAATTAGATTTAGTGACCCAATTGCGCTTAAAGTCTGCTAATATTGGTCAAGGATTAACGGGTATTGAGCCAATTTTTGAGTTAAATAATCGTATCAATCAATACGATTCGATTCAGGATTATGTGCTGCAAGCAGACAAGGCTTTTTCCTATCGTTTACAGCAACAAAATCCCCCCGATAAGTTATCTTTAGCCTACGGATTAGCAATTTCTAAGGTACTACAACAGGATGTGGCAGGGGCAATAAAAGCCACGGAGGAAATGATTAAAATTGACCCCCATAATCCCTATCATTATGCTTATCAAGGGTTTATTTATCTCTACGATTGGCAACCGCAAGCAGCCCAAAAAGTCTTAGATAAAGCTAGACAATTAAATCCCGATAGTGAGGAAATTAAGACTTTAAATGCAGTGGCTGCCTTGATGGGGGGAAATCTCGTTAAAGCTTGGCAATTATGGCAGTCAAATTAAAATAGAGTGGGAATTATGAATTATGAATTATGAATTAGGAAGTGGGAGAGGGGAGAAAAAAGCTGTCTTCTGTCTCCTCAATCTTGAATCCTAACCCCATGGTAGATGTGGGATTTTTGCAGGAGTTATATTTTCCGACAAAGATAAGCAAAAGTTATTTATTGACTGCAAAAACTTGAGAATATTTAAATTAACATTCCGCAATATTTATAAATTCTTAAGAATTAATTGAGAAAGATTTTTATTTAACAACGACGTTATGCTAGTTACAGCGATTTGATAGAATTTCATAATGGGATATTCTATGCTTTTTTGGGCAGCAATGGTTGAAACCCTTGCCACACCTAGAAGGTGATCCTAATTAAGACGGGTAAATTAGTCAATTTCACCCACAACGATGATCTTTTTTTTATGTAGTTTTATTGCAAAAAAAAAGTTTTTTTGACAAAAAGCACAAAGTATGATAGGAACCCAAGGTATTTCTGGTTGCGAGTAATTATTGTAGAGAAGGGAGATGGGAGGGGGGTGTGGGGTGTGGGGTGTGGGGTGTGGGGTGTGGGGTGTGGGGTGTGGGGTGTGGGGTGTGGGGTGTGGGGTGTGGGGAGTTTTCTCAGTGAACTGATAACTGATAACTGAATACTGACTCCTGACTCCTATCTCACCATTGAGACAACTACTGTAACAACTCCCTGGGATCGGTGACTTCCCCTTTAATTGCTGCCGCTACCACCATCGCCGGACTCATCAACAAAGTACGACCGGAAGCGGAACCTTGACGACCTTTAAAGTTACGATTGGAGGAGGAAGCGCTGATCTGATCTCCCTGCAATTTATCGGGATTCATGGCTAAACACATGGAACAGCCAGCCTCACGCCATTCAAAGCCTGATGCTAGGAAAATTTGGTCTAATCCTTCTGCTTCCGCCTGTTTTTTGACTCTTTCGGAACCGGGGACGATAAAAGCTTTCACATGGGGGGCAACACGATGACCTTGGGCAAATTTGGCTGCTTCGCGCAGATCACTGATCCGGCCGTTAGTACAGCTACCGACGAAGCAGACATCGATTTTTGTGCCTTTAATCGGGGCGCCGGGGGTGAGTTTCATGTATTGATAGGCTTCCTCTGCGATCGCTCTTTCACTTGCCGGTAAACTTTCGGGAGTGGGAATGACTTCGTTAACCCCGATTCCTTGGCCTGGAGTAATCCCCCAAGTAACTGTGGGTTCGATTTCGCCGGCATCGAAGACCACCACATCGTCATAAACCGCATCGGCATCGCTTTTAATGCTTTCCCACCAATTAACCGCACTTTCCCAGTCTTTGGGCGCAAAATCACGACCTTTGAGGTAATCGTAGGTGATTTGATCGGGGTTGATATAACCACATCGGGCCCCACCTTCGATCGCCATGTTACAAATCGTCATCCTTTCTTCCATGGACATCCGTGCAATTGTACTACCAGCGTACTCGTAGGCGTAACCAACACCGCCTTTAACGCCTAATTGACGGATAATATGGAGAATTACATCTTTAGCATAGACACCGGGGTTTAAATCGCCGTTTACCTCCACTCGACGCACTTTTAATTTCGATAGGGATAGGGTTTGGGTAGCAAGAACATCCCGCACTTGGGAAGTTCCGATGCCAAAAGCGATCGCCCCAAAAGCGCCGTGGGTGGAGGTGTGGGAGTCACCACAAGCGATCGTCATCCCCGGTTGGGTTAGACCCTGTTCGGGAGCGATCACATGAACTATACCCTGATTGCCGGAACCGATGCCGTAGAAAGGAATATTATTGGTTTGAACATTAGTTTCGATCGCCAGGATCATTTCCTCGGCCAAATCGTCAAGGAAAGGACGCGCCTGATTTTCGGTGGGGACTATGTGATCAACAGTGGCAATAGTCCGTCCTGGAAATAATACTTTTAAACCCCTTTCTCTCAGCATCGAAAAAGCTTGGGGACTGGTGACTTCATGGACTAGATGCAGTCCGATAAATAATTGTGTCTGTCCACTGGGAAGAATATTAACCGTGTGTGCGTCCCAGACTTTATCGAATAACGTTCTTGCGCTCATTGACCTTGGAATGATAGTCATCCCCCTAATCATATCAGCTAACCCCGGCCGATAAATATTAATTTTTTCTTTTCTCTTGGTTAGTAGGGATAATAAATAAATAGCTCTGTTTTTGCCAGAGATTAAAACCATCGGTTTTTGAGTGAAAGAAACGACTTTCGCTAATAACTATTTAAGTAATTACTTCTGCTCCTTATCCCCCGATACCTATAATTTTTAAATAGGATTTAGTCTAACATTCTCTAGGTTTGAATAACCCCTCATTCCATAGCAAAAAAATTTATTCTTTTCTTGTGACCGCTAAATTATGCTTGCTAACTTTCCTGTTCAGATAAATTTCTCCAACAAAAATTAATCCTAGAATCAGAGATAAACTCAGCCATGATACTAGGATTCCTAAGTAGTTAATACTAATATAGTAATACTCAAAGATTCCTCCCAAATTAACTAACAATAAAGGTCATGGAAGTCTTAGGGATATTCCTCATTGCCTTTTGCTATCAGACAATAGTTCTCTTGCATAATTTTTTTATGGTATAGTGGAGGATTTTGCTTTTTTCTCGATTTTTAGATGGAAGTAGAAAAAAGAATAAAATGTGATCTTAGGTCAGGAAATAATCTATAATTTTGCTATGTTTATTAGCAAGATTATAGATTATCAAGACTTATCAGATGAACAGTTAAAACGCCGTTTAGGTGTGTATAAACAAACCTGTAGAAAGATGGTAGAATCAGTAAAAAGTGTTGAAGCTGACTCTAATTCAGCATCTACAAGGGGACCGAACCCTAAACTATCTATAGAAGAACAAGTTTTAGTAACGTTAGAATATTGGCGAGAATATAGAACATATTTTCACATTGGTATAAGTGGTCAACTATCAGAATCAACTATAGGTCGGATTGTAAATAAGACGGAAAAAATGCTTTTACAATCGGGAAACTTCCGTTTAAAAGGAAAAAAAGCTTTACTCAATCAAGCAGAGATACCGGTCATAACGGTAATGGATGTAACGGAAACTCCCATAGAAAGCCCCCAAAAGAAACAGAAAGATTTTTTTGGTGGTAAAAAAGGTTATCATAGTTTAAAATCCCAATTAGTAGCTGATAAAATACAGAGGAAATTATCTGTGTCTTTTGTGGGAAAGGTAGAGGTCATGATTTTAGTTTATTTAAAAAAAGTCTGGTTCGTTTTCATCCTTTAACTACCAGTATATAAGACAGTGGTTATCAGGGAATGGCTGCATATCATAGTAATATTTATACACCTAAAAAAATCGAAAAATAGAAAATTAACAGAGTTATAAAAGGAATATAACAAGGCTTTAGCCAAAGAAAGGATTATCATTGAACCTATAAATAGGAAACTCAAAATCTTGAAAATCTTATCCTGTAAATATCGGAATTGTCGTCGAAGATATAGTTTAATAGTTAACTTGTTGGCGGCTATTTGTAACTGTGAGTTAGGGATAGGTATAGCAACTTCTTAAAAGTTGCCAAACATTAATCTACAAGGATAATTTATTCTCAATTTTTATAATTGAGATAGTTTGTGCCGCTTAAATAAAGAGGTTTTGATAACCAAATTAAAGCAGCTCTAAAGAGTTTTGAGTTAAAAGTAAAACTTCAGGTTTTGATTCAGAACAAATGTGCTAATTAACTAATTTTCCCAAAAAAATTAGTTAGCCTATCATTATAACATATAATTAATTTGCAATAGTTCTATTAAAAACCTGCTCACGGCTAAACTAAATAAACATATTACCGCCAACAAAAAAGTCTTCTCGATCCTGATAGGCTTGTTCGATAGAATCGATTAAGACATTCATGGCCTTGCGGTGACGGTGGATTTCCAATGGTTATCCGTCATCAAAAATCAAGTCTTCTGGGGGAATGGGGGGTTCTTCCCAATCGATAACTGGAGGAGTGAGGGGTTGAGTCATCGGGGTTACGTCTGGGATAGAGATGGTTTTATTTCATCTGCAAGACGAGGCGATATTTAGGTTGTCCAGTTCTCAATTTTTCCATGGCTTCATTCACCTGCGAGATAGCATAGGTTTCCGTGACCGGTTCAATGCCATGGCGAGAGGCAAATTCGATCATTTTATTGATGGTACTGGGACTACCCAAAGGACTGCCAGAAATCGATTTTTGACCCATAATCAAGGGGAAAGCGTAGGTAGCCATGGGTTCAAGAACGGCCCCAACAATATGCAGACGACCTTTGGGACGTAAACAGGCGATATAAAGACCCCAATCGAGATTAACGTTAACGGTAGAGATGATGAAATCAAAGTAATTTTGTACCGATTGCAAAGCTTCGGGGTCTCTGGAATTGATAAAATGAGTCGCCCCTAGTTCTTTTGCTTCTGTTTCTTTATCGGGACTACTAGAAAAAGCGGTTACTTCGCAGCCCCAAGCTTTGAGGAATTTTAAGGCTATATGGCCCAATCCACCAATACCAATGACACCAACTCGGGCCGTGGGTTTAATATCAAATTGGACAATGGGATTAAAGACGGTAATACCACCACAAAAAAGCGGGCCAGCTTTGGCAGCATCTAACTGGTCCGGCAAGGGAACTAACCAACTATGATGGGCCCGGACTTTTTCAGCAAAACCACCATGGCGACCGACGATAGTTCCTTCGGCAGTGGCACAAAGGTTTTGATCCCCCGACATACAAGTTTCACAGGTGGAACAGGAACGGGAAAACCAACCAAGACCGACTCTTTGCCCTAGGTTTAATTCTTTGACTTTAGCACCGAGAGCGGCGATCGTGCCGACCACTTCATGACCGGGGACAAAGGGATAGGTGGTCAGTCCCCAATCGTTATCGAGCATACTTAGGTCACTGTGACAGATGCCGCAATATTCCACCGCGATTTCCACATCTTCATCCGCTAATATACCCGGATCGTAGTCAAAAGGCTCTAGTTTTCCCCCTTTTTCTCGGGCAGCATAGGCTCTAATCATGATTAAGTCCTCTAGGATCGGTGTATTGGTTATCTTATCCCAAATTGATCTGAATTCGGGTTAAGAAGATTTGGCGATCATTCCACTGCTCGGCACATCAACATCAAGGAATTCCGCTCGTGATCATTAAAAAAATCTTAAAAACGGTAATTTTAAGAATAGCGAGAGGAGATCGCTAACTGTCAGCATCAGCAAAATTACTGGTTTTGGGTTACTCTTGATATATAGACCGCTCGCCAGCCGCTTGCGGACTTTACCGACAAGTTTTGTTAGGAGCGGACGAAAATTGTCCTGTTTCATCCTCGGCAAGATTAGACGAGGTAAAAAGCCCGTTTCTAATTTTGGGATAATTTTTGTCAGCGATTGTATCCTATTAACTACCGTTATTATTAGAGCGTCATGGGAAAAGTCATCGGCATCGACTTAGGGACAACCAACAGTTGTGTTGCCGTACTCGAGGGAGGTCAGCCGATTATAGTTCCTAACTCGGAGGGGGGAAGGACAACTCCTAGTATCGTGGGGTTTGGCAAGGGCCAGCGCCTAGTGGGACAACTGGCCAAACGTCAGGCGGTCACTAATGCCGAAAATACCGTCTATAGCATCAAACGCTTTATCGGTAGGCGCTGGCAAGACACGGAGGCAGAAAGGGGACGAGTTGCCTATCATTGCCAACGCGGTCGCGATGATACCGTCAATATCAAAATTCGCGATCGGGAATTTACCCCCCAAGAAATCTCGGCCATGATCCTGCAAAAATTAAAGGCCGATGCCGAGGCCTATCTGGGAGAAACGATTAACGAGGCCGTGATTACAGTTCCCGCCTATTTTACCGATGCCCAACGTCAAGCCACTAAAGACGCGGGGATGATCGCAGGACTAGAAGTATTAAGAATTATTAACGAACCCACCGCCGCCGCCCTGGCCTACGGTTTAGATAAACAAAACGAAGATCAACATATCCTCGTTTTTGACCTAGGAGGAGGAACCTTCGACGTTTCCATCCTGCGACTGGGGAAGGGAGTCTTTGAAGTGAAAGCCACGGCCGGCAATAACCATCTTGGGGGGGACGATTTTGATAACCTCTTAGTGCGGTGGCTGGTGGAGAACTTTCAAAGCCAAGAAAACATCGATCTGGCCAGCGATCGCATGGCGATCCAAAGACTGCGAGAAGCCACCGAAAAAGCCAAAATCGAGCTTTCTAGCATGATTACCACCTCGATCAATCTCCCCTTCATCGCCGCCGACGAAACCGGCCCTAAACACCTAGAATTAGAACTAACTCGCGCTAAATTCGAGGAATTAACCAGAGAATTAGTGGAAAAAACCCTCGAACCCGTACAACAGTCCCTCAAAGATAGCGAACTGCAGCCTAGCGATATCAATCGTGTCATTCTCGTTGGTGGTTCCACCAGAATCCCCGCCGTGCAAGAATTAATCTCCCGTTTCTTTTCTACCGGCCAGATCGATCGCTCTGTTAACCCCGATGAGGCCGTTGCTTTGGGGGCAGCGATTCAAGCCGGAGTTTTAGGTGGAGAAGTGGAAGATATCCTCCTACTCGATGTCACCCCCCTTTCCCTCGGCATTGAAACCCTCGGCGAAGTCTTTACCAAAATTATCGATCGCAATACCACTATCCCCACCAGTAGATCTCAGGTTTTCTCCACCGCTGCCGATGGTCAAACTTCGGTGGAAATTCATGTCCTGCAAGGGGAAAGAGCTATGGCCCAGGATAATAAAACCCTCGGTAAATTTCTCCTGACGGGAATTCCTCCCGCCCCTAGGGGGGTGCCACAAATCGAAGTGGCCTTTGAGATCGATGTCAACGGCATCTTGAAAGTGGCCGCCAGCGACCAAGGCACCGGCAAAGAACAAAGCATTTTAATTAGCCATACTGGAGGGCTGAAACCGAACGAAATTGAAAAAATGCGCCTAGAAGCCGAAAAATACGCCGAATCCGATCGCCGTCGTCTGCAAATGATCGATATTCGCCACCAATCCGATAGTCTTTTCTATAGCTACGAAGTCACCATCAGGGAAAACAGTCAGTTAGTCGCCCCCGATATCCGGCAACTGGCCGACCAGAAGCGGCAACAGTTGGAAATCGCTCTGCGCGACCCCTCCATATCCCCAGAAAAGCTAAAAACCACCTTGGCAGAATTTCGTCAGATTGTCCTCGAAATCGGTACCCGCATCTACACAGGTAGACAAGAGCAAAACCAAACCCTTAACGGTACTGGTTTTGAACCGATCGATGTCACCGAAAAACTGACTCGACCCACCCGCACCCAAGCCACTTCTTCGAATACCTTCACCAACGGGCCAACCCTCTCCCCCACTCAAACCAGAACCTATAGTAATCTGGAAACTAAATCCACCGAATCGGGCAGTGATGATGATCCCTACGATGGGGAAGAAATGAGCGCCAGTGACTACGAGGCCGTAGATTAAAAAGTGATCAGTAATCAGTAATCAGTTATCAGCTTTTTTCTCCCCTTCTCCCCACACCCTACACCCCTTCTCCCCACACCCCACACCCCCACACCCCAACCCCCACCGAAAAAAATAGTAGGGATAACCCAACTAAACTATTATGTATACTTTGTTAAAGTAACAACTAGACCGAAAATTTATTTATAAATTGCGAGCAGAACCATAGCCCCCTATGCCCACTGATTATTACGAAATTCTAGGTGTCTCGCGAGATGCCGGTAAAGAAGACATCAAACGCGCCTATCGTCGTCTCGCCCGAAAATACCATCCCGATGTTAACAAAGAACCGGGAGCCGAGGAACACTTCAAAGAAATTAACCGCGCCTACGAAATTCTCTCGGAACCAGAAACCCGCAATCGTTATGACCGCTTTGGTGAAGCTGGGGTTTCTGGGGGCGCTGCTGGTTTTGATCCCGACAATATGGGCGGTTTCGCCGATATCTTTGAGACAATCTTTAGTGGTTTCGGGGGCATGGGCGGCCAAGCAACCGCCCGCCGACGCACAGGCCCTACCCGGGGCGAGGATCTACGTCTCGATTTTAGACTAAAATTCCGCGAGGCGGTCTTTGGCGGCGAAAAGGAAATCCGCATCCGTCATCTGGAAACCTGTCAAACCTGTAAGGGCAGTGGGGCCAGACCAGGGACCGGTTCCCGTACTTGTACTACTTGCAGTGGTACTGGTCAGGTGCGTCGCGCCACCCGTACTCCCTTCGGTACTTTTGCTCAAGTTTCGGTCTGTCCCACCTGTGACGGCGCTGGCGAAGTGATCGAGGAAAAATGCGACGTTTGCGCCGGTTCCGGACGCAGACAGGAAACCAAAAAACTGAAAATTACCATCCCCGCGGGGGTTGACAACGGCATGAAATTGCGCGTTGCCCGGGAAGGAGACGCAGGACTTAAAGGCGGGCCGCCAGGGGATTTATTCGTTTATCTAACCGTGGAAACAGATACAGAATTTCAACGGGAAGGCAATGATATTAAATCGGATATCACGATTAGCTATATCCAAGCGATTTTAGGATGTACCATCAAAGTTAATACGGTAGATGGCCAAGAAGACCTGACTATCCCTGCCGGTACTCAACCGAACACCGTACTGATTTTAGAAAATAAAGGGGTTCCCAAATTAGGCAATCCCGTCAGTCGCGGTGATCATCGCATTACCGTTAAAATCTCGATTCCTACCCGTGTCACGGGAGAAGAACGGGAATTGCTGGAAAAAATAGCGAAAGTTCGCGGGGAAACCGTGGGGAAAGGCGGCATCGAGGGATTTTTAGGTAATATCTTCCATAAATAGGGCAGGCTGAATAAATCTAAAAATCTTGTCGGATAACGGAGGCAGGGGGCGGTCGGCGGTCGGCAGTATTCAGGAGTCAGGAGTCAGGAGATAGGAGATTATTTTATTTATTCTCCCCACACCCCACACCCCACACCCCACACCCTACACCCTGCCCCCAGGAGAAACTTTTTCAGGAAACCCTAAATAACTATGACTTTAGACCTGCGCGGCACTCCCTGCCCGATTAATTTTGTCCGCACAAAATTGCAATTAGAGAAAATGACCGCCGGGGAACGGTTGGAAGTCTGGTTAGATGCCGGGGAACCGATCGAACAGGTTCCCACTAGCCTGACAGTGGAGGGTTATCAGATAGAATCGATCGAGGACCGAGATAGCTTTTTTGTTCTCAAAGTCTATCGCCCCGATTCCTAAATGGTAGATGCACAATTAACCGATTTATACGGCACAGTGGTGGCCGTACAGGCAAATTTTTATCAGGTACGCTTGGATTCTGCCGTTATGGGCGAGAATCTTCTCTGTACCCGTCGCGCTCGCTTGCAAAAAATCGGTCAGTCGGTCATGGTTGGCGATCGGGTGCGGGTGGAGGAGGTAAATTTTGCCGATCAACAGGGTGCGATCGCAGAAGTCCTCCCCCGCAGTACCGAGATCGATCGGCCAGCCGTTGCTAATATCGAGCAGATTTTGCTAGTTTTTGCCCTTGCTGAACCCGTCCTCGATCCTTGGCTGATCAGTCGTTTTTTGGTGAAAGCCGAGTCCACAGGCTTAGAAATTGCGGTCTGTGTCAATAAAATCGATCTGGGGGAAGCGGAACAAATAGAACTCTGGGGCGATCGCCTAGCTGGTTGGGGATACCGGCCCTTTTTTGTCAGTGTGGAGAAAAATCGGGGATTTGAGGCTTTATTGGCACAATTAAACCATAAAATTACTCTCTTGGCCGGTCCATCGGGAGTGGGAAAATCGAGTTTAATTAATTGTCTAATTCCTGAGATTAATCAACGGGTGGGGGATGTGTCGGGAAAACTGCAAAAAGGTCGTCACACCACCCGTCATGTGCAGTTATTTGCTTTACCAAATCGGGGTTTATTGGCCGATAGTCCGGGGTTTAACCAACCGGATATTAACTGTTCACCAGAACAATTAACTTTTTATTTTCCGGAAGTGAGAGAGCGTTTAGCTTTAGGAAATTGTCAATTTAATGATTGTACTCACCGTCGGGAACCTAACTGTGTGGTTAGGGGAGATTGGGAACGTTACCAACATTATTTAGAGTTTTTAGAAGAAGCGATCACACGAGAACAGTCATTGCAGAAAACTAGCACAAAAGAGTCAAGTTTAAAGTTAAAAATTAAAGAAGCAGGTCAAGAAACCTACGAACCCAAATTAGCTAATAAAAAATATCGTCGTCCTTCCCGTCGCGGCAAAAATCAAGATCAGGAACGCTACGAAAATAAAACTCTCCAAGATATTTATAATGATGATTCTGAATAGAATCGGTTAGGTTGTCTTTATCTTCAGGGTCACTAAAGTAAGAATTGGGAAAAGATGTTAAGGGGTGTTATACTTTGAGTCCATTTGCTGCATTTTTTGATAGACTAATTCAGAAATTTTTGGGAAAATTTGCCAATTTTGAGCGTAGGCAGCATCTTGGGTAAATACAGCTAAAATATAAGCAACTTGACCATCATTAATATAAGCTACCTCACTACGACTGTCACTTGTCCAACCAGCTTTAGAAGCAAATTCTTGGATATTTTTAGGGTCACTGTTAGCAAAATATTCACCAAAAAATCCTTTAATGGGATTAAAATGACCTTGACCTTGATTCGGGTCAATATTTTTCCAGCTGCCATCTTGCATCATGTTTATTCTGTTCAAATAGTATCGCATCTCCTGACTAGATTCTGGTGATATAGCTTGTCCTGTAATAATTTCATACATTAATCTAGCAGCTTGTTCAGTTGTAATTTTATTTCTAATCGGATTTTTAGGATCATTGCCTCTCATTTTTAAATCAGCACCTTGAGGTTTAAACATTTTTTTAGAAGGAATGGGATAGGTTTTTTGGTTAATATTGATACCATTATAACCTGCATCAACAAAATATTGATTAAGTAGATTTCTTTTTTTTAACCACTCTTGATAGTCTGACTGGCTCATATTTTTATGATTTGATTTTGCTCCAGTGATAGCATCAACAATATTACTTGATTCTTCATTGTCTGACTTTCCGATCATTTCTTGAATTTCAATAGTATATTCTCCTATATCTCCTTGATGATAATTAACATAACCGTACAGAGCGACTAGCCAAAAAAGCTTGACAACACTAGCGGGAAATCTTCCTATATTTCCTTGATAATTTTCGCTACTATTGGTTTTAAAATCGATTAAGCTAATTGATAATTTCTCAGTTGGTAAGTTATTCTCTGCAACATAATCAGTGACATTTTTAATAATAGATTGTAGTTGGTCGTTCCGCTTAAAATTTGGCGGTCTATCGGGAGTATAAATAAACGTTTTTTGAAAATTGATACGATTATTATTATCAGGAATAGGCAAAGATGGCAAGGCAATTTGTTGATTATTAAGTTCAGTTTGCGAAGTGATAGGAGTTTTCATTGTGGGTATATCTGGGGTTTTATTAATTATTGACTGAGGAGATTTTCTGTAAGATATGGAGGACTTATCATCAGTTACATTTGTTGTTTTCTGAGATTGATTGAAGATTAAAAAACCGACCACAGCAAAAGTCATCGCGACTAAGCTAGATATCAACAGAAACTTTATATCTGATATACCAGTATGGTATTCATAATTGTAGTTAGATGTCTCTGTTTTTTTGTTATCTGAGTTGTTTTTCATTTTTTTGTTTCTACTTTGTGATTAATTCAACTTATCTACGAGCTAAATTTTTAATGGTTCTATAGCGTTTTCAAATAAGACATGAAAAAGCATCGTAATTGTGGAGATTAGGAAAAGTAAATAGTTTAAGGTTGATTAAAAGATTAAATATCTTCTTCATAATCCCAAAATTTTTACAGAAACGG
>Ga0315906_10001284_pt1 | contig 37648 bp, 52 predicted proteins | sample LakEriMetagenome_4_FD_203526 | JGI IMG/M metagenome (GOLD analysis project Ga0315906, IMG submission 203526) | Freshwater fungal communities from buoy surface, Lake Erie, Ohio, United States - Buoy 2 MA122 | ecosystem: Environmental > Aquatic > Freshwater > Lake > Lake biofilm | place: USA... | reverse complement strand
GTGCTCAAAGGGCTAGAAAACTCTGTGACGTTTGATGATACTGTGTCAAAAAATGCAGCGAAGGGAATCGTCAACACGATTACCCCCATTTCTGAACCAGTGCACGAGTACATTCAAGACTCAGCTGGTTGGTACCATGTCTACCCGCCTGAAGTTATCGACCTCGAACAGAGATACAGTCCAACTTATACAAGCGGAACCACTGGGAGTAGTGGGTGGGCTACTTCTACGGCTTCAGCTATTTCGTGGGGTAGCACATGACGACACCAACGCAACTGATAGACAGAATACGCAAGGTCAACAACATTGTCGGCGACAATTTTTTTAGTGATACGGAAATACTCGACCACATATTCGATGCGCACACGGAACTTGCAACAAAGTGCTACCTGATCGAAAGAACGCAGGTTACGACGACCGTAGATGGAACGCAGGAATATGCACTTCCATCGCGATACTATTCGGTCAAACGAGTGGAGTTCGCCGGCAAGAAACTGGTCAGAATAGATTTTGATGGTGACGACCAAGTCACTTGTTTCGACTCAAACACAACAGCAAAAGGTGAGCCACAATTCTACTATCAATGGCAAGACTCTATTTTTCTGCGCCCTATTCCAGACACCGCATCGACGTTGACCGTATTCTGTTTTATGAAACCGCAGGATCTGGTCATCACGTCGACGTTTGAAATATGCTCGGAGTTCGACAAAGCGGTGGTTGATTTTGTCAGTGGTCAACTGGCTCAAAAGGAGAACAATTTCGACCGCGCAATGTATTATGACGCTCGTTGGCAGAAGCACATAGTCGAAGCACTGGCAAAGAAGCGAATGCGCAAGCGCGGCGATACCTGCGCACAAGTCAAAGACGAATCGACAATGATTCGCGCTAGCACGGAGTGGGTGTAATGGCGACACGACACGGCATTAGGTATCCAGGCAATTCTCGAATCATTTTCGACGGCGGTTTGAACACAAAAATTAGTCCGCCCAACTTGCTTGATAACGAGAGTGCCGATTGTCTCAACATCGAAATCACCGACGGAGCCATAGCAACGCGACAAGGGTTTTCACGTTACAACACGATATCCGTGGGGACGTTCACGGTCGACGGTTTGTATACCCGTCGAGGAAACGACCGCTCAGAAACGCTTGTGGCGTTCGCTGGTGGCCACGCCTTTGCGCTGGGCACGACAACGTTCGTCACGATACCGTCCGCTCAGTCTTTGTGGACTGCGGGCGTGCGTGTGGCTGGCGTGAACTACGCCAACCAGGCGTTTTTTTCCAACGGTAATACGCCTTATAAATACAATGGCAGCGCGTGGACTCGGCACGGAGTACCTGCGCCCAACTCTGGGCCAACAGCCGCCAGCGCGGCGACCGGGCCACTCACCGGCGGCTACAGGTACAAAATCACGTACGTCAACTCTTACAGCGTCGAAAGCGACACAAACACCGCAACCGCAACGTTGACCGCGGCAAGTGCCACGATTGGCCTAACCAGTCTTCCTCTCGCTCCCGTGAGTTTTGGCGTCAATGCTCGGTACATTTATCGTACAGAATCTGGCGGCACGGCATACAAAAGAGTCGGCACTATTGGCGACAACACGACCACGACTTTTACCGACTCGGTGGCCGATTCCGCTCTTGGCGTTGCGGCTCCGAGTGACCAAGGAGTACCGCCCAACTGGAACGCAGCTGTTTGCCACCAGGATCGTTTGTTCGTCAACGACACGGCCAATCCCGCTTGGGTATGGTATTCAGAACTCGGTGAACCACATGTATTCAAGAGCACAAATTTCATCTTTTTCGGCGATGACGCGGGCGATACGGTGGTCGGGTTAGCAGTGTTCAACAACACGCTCGTTGTCGCCTGCGAAAACTCGATTTGGCTTGTGTATATGCCGTCAACAGATCCAACCGAATGGCAGCGAGTCAAGTCAAAAAGTTCATACGGAACGCTTTCGCCATATGGAATCATTTCAGTAAACAACTCGGTGATGTTTCCAGCAGTGCAGAACGGAAAATTTTGCGGCTTTGGAATGATCAGTGGTGTAGAGGCTTCATCAAGCGTGGCACTATCGACTGTTGGAATTGTCGGCTCAGAGCTAGAATCACAGGTTATTGAAAGCGAGATGTTTTCGGTTAAAGAAGGAACGACGCTCAAAAATATCAGCGGAATCGTCTACAAAAACAAAGCGTACTTCACTGTTCCATACGGGGATACAGCAACTAACAACAACAAGATGTACGTGTTTGATTTTTCGATCGAGAATATCGTGTCGGACAAAAAGCCAGGTTGGATACCGTGGTCTGGCATGTATGCGTCGCAGTTTGCAGTGTACCAAGGTTTTTTGCTTTTCGGCGCATCGGACGCGACGGGGTACGTGCACAAGCTTTACAACGGAACATATGCTGATAATGGCGCAGCAATTAACTCCTATTTTTATACTAAAGAATTCGGCGGTTTTCAGAAAGACTGGGAGTTCACAAAAGATTTTCGGAGCGTGTCAACGCTTGTTGATCTTCCGGGTGACTGGTTTATGGACGTTGGCTACCGCACCGACTCGGCCGTCGGCGGAGCGACAACAGTTCAGCTTGCGCTGACCCCTGGCGGCACTCTGTGGGGCACTGGAATATGGGGAACATCGCTTTGGGGAGGCGGCAAGTCGCGAGAAGACCGACGAGTGACAATCGCGGGCGCTGTTGGCAACAGAATCCAGTTCTACTTTTCCAATCAGAATAAGGTCAATCAGTATTTCAAGGTGCACAATATCGCGTTCAACTATAACGTGCGAGGAGAGAGGTAATGGCAGCGACATCAGTATTCGAGCTAGCGAAAAAGCGAGCGCAGCAAAAAGCGACCGAGTCCCAGCAACAATCGACTGATGCGCTCAAACGTCGATTCGCGCAGATGGGCGCGCTTCAGAGTGGCGCAGCTATCAAACAAGAGCAGCTGGTAGCAGAAAAAACTCAAGAGCAACTGGGCCAGGAACTTGAAGGCATTGGTGCCCAGGAAGCGGAGTTCAACCGTCAGCAGCAAGAAGTGAAAGAAGGGCGCGAGTGGCAAGCCGGTCAAGCCGATATTCAGCGAAAATTTGAGTCGGGAGAGTCGGCACTTGGCCGAGCATTTGCAACAGCCGAGGCGCAGAAGGGGCGCGAGTTTACCTCAGGCGAAAATCTAACTCAGCGAAAATTTGAGTCGGGAGAGTCGGCACTTGGCCGAGCATTTGCAACAGCCGAGGCGCAGAAGGGGCGCGAGTTTACCTCAGGCGAAAATCTAACTCAACGCCAACATCAAGAAAAGTTGATGGGCATGGAGCAAGAATACAACCGTCTCGAAGCGGAAAAGCAGCGAGCTTTTGCAGCTGGTGAAAACGAAAAGGCACAGCGTTTCCAGGGAACGCAAGCTGAGATACAGCGCAATTTTGAAGAGCAACAGAACTTCAAGGCGAGAGAATTGCAACGTGATCAATTCAACACAGAAATGAAGTTTAAGAAAAGCGTCCAGGCGTGGAACAAGTCTCAAGCTGCGGACGAATACAAGTTGCTGCTTAAGCAGTACGAACTTGATAAGTCGGCGCAAGAATACAACACCAGGCTATCGCAAGAAATGGCACGACTTGAAGGTGCAGATATCGGATATCTTCGCACCGGAAAGTACACGCCCGCGCCGACACCAGCGCCTGCTTCAACGTCACGGTATACGCCGAGCAAACCGGCCTATTCGTCGGCAGGCAAGTACGGCTATTCGGATCGATAGGAGGACGAAATGGGAAAACAGATATCTATTCCCGGTCGACGACCGCAGCAAACAAAAGCTGCGGATTCTGGCAGCGGTTCGCTGTTTGGCGTTCTTGGCGCAATTGGCGCCGGTGCACTGGCTATTCCGACGGGCGGAGCTTCGCTTGCGGCAATGCCTGCGATACTGGGCGCAGCGGGCGCTGGCGCGGGGCTTGGTTCTTTGCTTGGCAACGTGGTGAATCCCGGGAATCAAGCTGAGTACAAGCAAATGAGAGAACCAGCACCAGTTAGTGGCCAGGGCGACGACAGTGCGCTTTTTCGGCGCATGCAGCAACGCCGTGAGTCGGCGGTGCAATCGCTTGCTCAAGCCGATCAGGCGCTGCAAGGAATGCCGAAGAATATTCAGCAGCAATACAGTCCAATAATCAAGCAGGCGTTGGAATATGAACGTCAAAAAGAGAGGTATGCATAATGGCAGCAATCAATATGCCTTTTCGGAGAACCGCTCCGGAAGAGCAAGAAAAAACTAATCCACTTGACCTGCTGTTGAAGGGGCTTGACGTTGCGAGCAAGGTGACCGGCATATACTCCAACGTCCAACAAGCAAAGGACCTCAAACAGCGGCAAATGCAGAACGAATATGCGCTCAAAACATTGCAGCGCGAAGAAGAGACGGCTCAGCAGATTGCTCAAGGGAACCTCACGGAGGAAGCCGCTTGGCAACTGGCGTCGTCGGGCAAGGCGATTGTCGGAAACGTGCCTTACGTGGTTGAGCCAGATGAAACCGGGAAACCGGTACGCAAGGCAAACCTTCCTGAAGGGGCGCGGGCGTTTACGCTGGTCTCTCGCAACGCTCAAACTGGAGCATATGAGCCAACAGCGCAGGTATATGTTCAGCCAAAATTTGTGTCTGAAGAAATCGCAAAAGCGGATCTGGAATCGTACCGCCAGGGAGCGATGACCGAACGAGCGGCGCAGGAAGGCGAGCGAAAAGAAAATCAATTGCTCGCTCGACAAGACTGGGAAGCAGAACAACGGCGTTTGGATCGCGAATGGAAGACGCGACTCGGTGCGGATAAAGACGCATCTAAACGCGAATCAGAACGCATCAAACTAGCTCAAAATACCGCAAAAGATGCGCTGAAAGTGCGGCAAGGAATTGAAAGCGAAAGATTCATTGACGTTCCTGATATCGTGAAGAAGCAAGCTGAATCACTGGTCGGAAGAACGTCAACTCTCAGTTACATCAATGAGATGCTTAAAAACGATTTTGAAAACTTCGTGAAAATACCTGCAAATGACATTGGAAAGAAGTACGCCGCTGCTCAAATGATGCTGAAGAACTTGAACTCTCGCGTTTCGTCGGACGCGGTTGGAACGGAAGAGCGCAAAGTGTTCGGCGGTCTGATCGAATACGGCTGGGGCAATGTTTTCGGCGGCGGGCCAGCGCAGTTCGGTCGCGAAATTGGGAAATTCGAGGAGCTAGTTTCTGGGTTGATTGACTCTTCAACTAACGCTGCTGAGAGCCTGCAAGCGCAGGTCGACGGCATGTATGCTCCGTATCTCAACCCGATGTACAAACCGGCGAACCAGCGCTATTCTGAAGCCGGCGGAGCGGTATCGCAGAACGGTGCACCCAACACTCAGGTCACCGCTTCGCCTCCACCTGCTCAACAGAATCAGGCGCCAGTCCAAACAGCTCCTGCGCTTGGCGGGCCTGCGCAGACCGCTCCTGCGTTTGGGGTAGCAAACCCAGCAAGTCAACCCGCACCCACAAAAATGCCAGCCGACCTGGCCAAAGCGTACCGCGAAGCTCAGATACTCTATAATGACACGAGGAAACCAGAAGAGATGCGCAACCGGGCGAAACGAGCAATTGACGCGATTGAACGCAAGTATGGGAGGCAATAATGGCTGATATGACTCCTGCAACAGAAGAAATATCTGATGACTTGCGTGAGCTTCTCAATGCCTATGCTCCTGCCGAACGAATCGGAGCGGGCGAGGCAACTGCGCGAGCCGCTGCCCAAGGAATTTCGTTCGGTTTTGCGGACGAAGCTGAGGCAAAATTCTTATCGTGGAAAAGGGGAACCGAATACAAAGACGAAATCGAAAAGGTTCGCGCGCGGTATGAAGAAGGCAGACAAGAATATCCGAAGCTTTCGACTGCGGTTGAGCTGGGCTCATCGCTAATCGGGCCTGGCGGTATCGTTGCTGGTGCGGGACGGCTGGGGCTGAAGACTGCGATCAAGGCGGCAACGTCAACCATGGGGCGACGCGTTGCTGGGCAAGCTCTGGCCGGTGCCGCGCAGGGGATTGGGATGTCCGAAGGTGACCTGCTCAGCGGGGAAACCGCTGCGAAAGCAGCGATGGGCGCGGGACTTGGTGCAGGCGGGCAGCTGCTTGGCGAAGGAGCGAGCTCACTTATCAAACGCACCGACCCTCGAGCACTTCGCCAGTTTTCGCAGCAAAAAGCGATATCTGCCACAGGCGCGATGACGCCAGAGCGAAGAAAGATGAGCCAAACGCAGCAAGCTGAACTTGGTCAATGGCTAGTCGAGAACAAGATTGTCACCCCGGGCGTTGCGTTTGGAACGGTGGCCGACCGTGCGGCGGGCGCGATGGAAGCGTCGGGCAAAGAGATCGGTGCGATACTCGGCAAGGTTGATGATCTCGTCACAGCAGTCAAAGACCGAGTGAGCAAGTTCAAAATATCCGACAAACAAAAGACTGCTTTCAATGCGCAGGTCGACAAGAATTTTCAAGTGAGCGCTGAAAACATAGCGAAAAGAATCGAAAATGAAATAATAAAACCGAACAGAAAGAACCCAATTGGTTCGCCTTTGGTGCGCAAAGAAATGGACAATTTGCAGGAACTGGCAGACTTCTACCGTACTCAAGGTATAGGTTCGTTGAAGCAAGCGAACGAAGCCAAAATGATTCAGCGCAAGAAAACAAACTTCAAGTCTGAGTCGGTGCCAGAAGGGTATAAGCAAGAAGTGTACGATATTTTGAAGACAGAAATGGAAAATATTGTCGCCAAAACTGGAACGCTTGAGCAAGGCTTAGCGAAGGCGCAGGGCATTGGCATTCTCGGGATTGGCAAAGCAACGGAATCAGGAACGCAGTCAGCTGGCGCAGTTTCTCGTGCGTACGAAGCGGCAAAAAAAGAGTACGGGAAAGCGAAAACGGCTCTCGATTTTGGAGAACGCGCGGCCGACCGGTTGCAGTCGAATCGCAGTCTCGGATTGAGCGAACAACTGGGCATTATTCAGGGCGCAATGGGCGGCGGTATTCCCGGCGCTCTGGCAATGGGAGTCACCCAGAAGGCTATCAAGCGTTATGGTGATTCATTTGCTGCTGTTGGGGCGTATAAAGCTGCTCAGGCGATGGAAAAGCCAGGCTTTCAGTTTGCTAAGCGATTGCTTGATGCAGCGGCAAAGGGGCCAACGGCGTTTATGGCTACGCACGCGGCACTCATGAAAAGTTCGGCAGATTATCGCGAAGAAATTGGTGCCTCGAATGAAATGCTTGACAGTCTTGACAGCGTGATCGAGAAGTACCAGTTGAATCTGGAACCAGAAAAAATGTAGAGGAGAAAGCAATGGCAGGGCCAACAGTAACTTACACTTTTGCAAACGCCACGACCGCTGATGCGACGCAGGTGAACCAAAACTTTACCGATTTGATCAACGGAATGACCGACGGTAGCAAAGACTTGAATATCAACGCGCTGACTTGCGCAGGCGCTGCGGTGTTCAACGGAGCAGTCACGCTGGGCAATGCGTCGAGCGATGACCTAACGATCACAGCTTCGCTTGCATCGACTCTGGCAGTCAAAACAGACAACTCATTTGACTTGGGCGCGGCGGCAACAGCGCTGAAGGATATCTACTGTTACAAAGTGTATACCGATGCGCTAGATGACCGTGGTTCGAGCGGAATTACATGCACGCCGGTGTTGATTTTAAGTGCTGGTTTGCAGGTCAATGGCGGTACGGCTGGCGCAAAGAAAATTGTTTATGCCAGCACATCAATTGACATCAACAATGGAATATTGATCGTTTCTGATGCGGGTTCAATTTCTGCTGGTGCAGCTTCTTCCGCTGCTGATTTTGTGGCTTTTTATACAACGCAGTCCAATACGGCTACAGGAGGGAATTTTGTTTGGTGGAAACTAACGAATTCATCGACTGCTGATGGGACTGGCGCCCGCATTCGTTGCGCGGCCGGGAATGGCGCTTGCGTGGTAGATCTACGCGCATCTTACGATACGACGGCTGCTGATAGTTATTCAGCCATTGAATGGTTGCACGGAAGCGGAGGGAGATTCTATTTTGTCAGCGACAACTATGGTGGTTCAGTCGGAAGTATTACTGGTGGAGGTCAATGGGTTTTAGGGAATACTTCAGTTAGTGCACCACATTATCTTCAGGTAAACGGAAACGGTAACTACATTGTGCAAATGGATAACAACGGAAACTCTACGCCTAATGGAATATTAATTCAGTTTTTAAGCGCTTCGCCCGATAACAATACTCAACGATTTTTATCATGTAGTGACAATACAACAGGAAGGTGTATCATATACTCTGATGGGGATATTGTTAATCACGACAACTCGTATGGAGCAATATCCGATATAAGGTTAAAACAAGACGTAGTGGACGCAACTCCACAACTTGATGATGTTTTAGCATTGCGGTGGAGAAAGTATAGGTTCAAGTCTGATGCATTCATTAACCCTAGTTGTGCGTTGCATATGGGACTAATTGCGCAAGAAGTTTTAGAAGTATCTCCTGGTTTGGTTACATACAATACAGAAGAGGACACTTACCAAGTGCAATACTCTCTTGTGGCGCTTAAAGTAGCCAAAGCATTACAAGAAGAACATGCGATAGTACAGAGTATCGAAAAACGATTGCGGACAATTGAAGAGGCTTACAAAGAATAATAACTGAGGTTTATATGTTTAGAAAAGGTGTAGAAAATCCATACGGCGACAATGCAGAGTACTGGGAATGTATAGCAATTAACATCGACCCTATCAAGAAGATATCGGTGGTTCAAATTGCTCTTTACAAAAACAAAGGGGCGTTTGTTTCTGGAAAAGCACCGCAAGAAACGAAATATATCGCGTTGGATGCAGCCAACTTTCCTTTCGGCGGTCAACAACTAGCAGACCTGCTCGGTTTCATCCAGCAACGAGTAAAATTGACTAGTGCATTTTTTTCTGATGCTGGTTTTGAGTGATGAGCGTACTTGATCAAGTCTTGGGTGCATTGCTCCAGGTGCAAAGCACTCAAGGCACGATAATTGAGCGACTTGATCACACTATTCAGCGTGTAGATGACGTTCATTCAATTTGTTCAAACTGCGGTGCTCGCAGGGTCAGCGAGTCAAAAGCGGAGCTAGCGCAAGCTCACTCGCTTGCTGGGACTGCCAGAGCTGGGCGTTTCTTCTACCTGGTTCTCTTGTTGTCTGTTGTGCAAACGGCCGTTACCGTGCTAGCTTTGTTGCGTTAGTGTTTCAACTCTCCAAAACGAGGTGATTTTATGATTATCGAAAGATTGAATGAATCCGCAATACTTCCAAATGGTGAATGTATTCGCAACGGCGAAAAGGATCTTACGCACAAAGATCTGATCATTTCAGCTTGTCTGAACCCGTTGCAGGAAGATCAGCAGCTCTCGGGAACTGAGAAGGTGGCTTTTGGTGACTTTGCGCACCGGTGTTTTCGGTGCGAGGAGCCAACTATTGAAGTCAACGTTGAACTAGCCAGCAAGATTTTGAAGCGAGCCGAAAAAATGTTTGCGAACGGCGTTTATTGGGCTCTTAGGCAGGTGTTAGATCCCTCCAAGGAGAAGTAACATGGGATGCAAGGGCAAAGGCAAGGACAAGGGAAAGAAAGGCAAATGACAGACTATGGAATTACAACTGATTGATGCTTTGTCGGCTGGGCTGTTGCTCAGCCTGTTCGCGAATATCTACCTCGTCTACCGCTTGAAAAAGCGACCTCGAAAGATCCTGCAAGAAACATATGACGTGACTGATCTAATGGCGGACTTGCTGCAAGGCCACGCGCTGGTTCGAGTTGAACGGGTATGCCCAACGAACGTGATTTTGCGTTCTCCGAGGACGAGACGATGACAAACACGAAAATACAGATTATCGGTGCGAATGGTTCAATGGGAACGCGCTATCAAGCGATACTTCGCAAGTTCGGTTGCGACAGCGGCGACCACGTCGATCTCGACAAAGGGGCAATAGATTTCGATTGTAGGAACTTCATTATCTGCACGTCTACGGACATACACTTCGACGTTCTTCAAGGATTACCTATTGGTTCAAGAGTTCTTTGCGAGAAGCCACTGGCAAAAAGCTCACAAACTGTTCGAGAAATGTTGAATTACGCTGATCAATCGCTAATAGATTTGCAAATGGTGTTGCAGTACGTCGAACTATTTGATGAGCGAATGCTGAGAAGAATGGATTCACTTTTGCGGAATGCGTCGGTGCGTTCCTATTACGACTATTTTCGTCATGGCAATGATGGTTTGGTATGGGACTGTTTGCAGATAATCGCTTTGTCACAGTGCCCGGTTTCGCTGAGTGAATCGAGTCCAATCTGGCAGTGCATGATCAACGGTATTGAGCTGACAGCTGGGGCGGCGATGGATATCGCCTATTGCGAACATGTCCAAAATTGGATTGAGCATAACCCTCCAAAGTTCTTTCGAAAGGAAAACAGCCATCAAAATTACCAATCGTGGCTCATTGATATACACCGAAAAGCGGAGGAAATGGCAGCATGTCAATTGTCGCGATAATCATTCAAGCGCGCTCAACCAGCACACGTTTCCCGAACAAGATTCTCGAGAGCGTCGGCACACGGCCAATGCTGAAATGCGTGATAGATAACTGCAAGGCGAGTGCCGAATACATCAACAAGATAAACATGAATAAGCGCGCTACTGCACTTGTGGCGATGGTAGTGCCGCACAACGACCCGATTATCAAGCGGTGGACCAACTGCGTACCGATTTTTGCAGGTTCAGAGCAAGACGTTCTTGCGCGATACGTGCAAGCTCAGAAAGAACTGCGTGCAGATTACGTTTGTCGCGTGACATCTGATTGTCCAATGTTGCCTCCATACATAATCTCAAAGCACATAACGTTAGCTGTGATGAACGAATACGATTATGTGTCCAACGTAGACCCACGATTTCGCACGTCACCGGACGGGTGGGACTGCGAGGTTATCAGCTCGAGAATGCTTGAATGGCTGGGACAAAATGCGCAGACACCGGAAGAAAAAGAGCACGTCACGTTGAAAGCCAGAACTGACCCGCCGCCGTGGATTCGGCACGGGGTGACGATTGGATTCTACGATTTGGCAGACATCAAGATCTCGGTAGACACCACTGACGACTTGGAAAAAGTGCGCAACGAGTGGGCAAAAGTACGCACAAAAGTTGATACCGCGCTCGAGTATTTTGGTGAGTATAACGTTCATCGTTTTTGAGGGGATTTATATGAGTATTTCACTGTATGACCGTGCGAAACACTGCATTGCTCAAGGGGCGTTGACCAACTCGAAACGCCCAGAGTCGCTTATCAAAGGCGTTTACCCGACGCACATTGTCGCTGCCAAAGGTGCAGAAGTGCGTGACGAACGCGGGAAAACGTACGTCGATTTTATCTGCGGGCTGGGCTCCAATCTTTTTGGTTACGGCCACCCAAAGTTAGCGTTGCCGCTAGCGGTGGCAGCGGAGATGGGTGCGAGTCACTCGTTGCCAACGATTCACGAAGTGGCAACCGCGGAAATATTGAAAGAGATGTTCCACTGGGTAGACCGTTGGAAGTTTGTAAAAACAGGTTCAGAAGCTTGCTCAGCAGCTATCAAAATCGCGCGAGCGGTAACCGGTCGGTACAGGATCTGGTCAGAAGGGTACCACGGCTGGCATGAAACGTTCGCTAGTTTGGTGCCACCGGCACACGGTTGTGGGGATTCAGCGTCGCTTGGAATATGGCGAATGGGTGGCCTCGACCACATCGACGACAGCGTTGCGGCGATCATCGTTGAACCCGTGCAACTTGATGCAAGCGAGTACCGAATGCAGTACCTGCAAGAGCTGCGAAAAAGGTGCACAGAGCATGGAGTTCTGCTGATATTTGACGAGATAATTACCGGGTATCGATTTCCGCAGTGGAGCGTTTCCCGCGCTAGCAACGTGACCCCAGATCTGATCCTGATTGGCAAGGCAATGGCGAACGGGATGCCGCTGGCAGCGGTTGGCGGCAAAGCAGAGATAATGGATGACGTACGGTATTTCGTGTCTGGTACGTATTGCGGTGAAGTCGCAAGTCTGTGCGTTGCGCAGCGAATAGCTGAAATATGCCTAAAAGAACCGAATGCGGTGACTGAACTAGTCGAAGAAGCGCAACGTTTCTGTGCAAAACTGAATGAGCTGCTTGCCGAGTTCGACGTTAGAATCGACGGTTACGGTACTCGAGGGGCGTTCGTCGGAAACGAGGTAAGCAAGGCGCTTTTCTGGCAAGAATGTTGTCTAGGTGGTGTGCTTTTTGGGCCTTCGTTTTTCTACAATTACGCACATGCAACGTACAGTGTGTTGGTGTGGGACGTGGTGCATGACGTAGTTCGGAGAATGAAAACACGGAACATACCGCTCAAAGGCGAACTTCCATCATCGCCATTTGCAGCGAAAGCGAGGGAAAAATGACTTCCTATAAGAAATACGAACTTTCGCGGATGTTTGACGAGGAAACGGCTGACAAAATGCTGCGATGGAGGAACAGCGATTCCGTAAGAAAATACTGTCGCCAGCTCGACTTTATCACGCCCGCCGACCATTGCCATTACATGAACCGCATGGAAATAGACTCAAGTCAACGCATGTACGTTCTGAATTATAACGGGACTGCGATTGGAATATGCGGTTTCACTTCAATCGATACCACAGCAAGACGCGCGGAATTCTCGTTCTATATCGCGCCAGAATTCCAACGACGTGGGCACTCTGTTCCGGGATTGACTTTGCTGTTTGACCACGGTTTTGACGTGTTGAACCTGAACCGGATATGGGGTGAAGTGTTCTCCTTCAACCACGCTGCTAACATTTTCGAGAAAATCGGCATGGAAAAAGAAGGTGTTCGCAAAGACTTTTATTTCAAAAATGGCCGGTATGTTGACGCAACTTTGTACTCGATTGGAGCTGAAAAATGGAGGGGTTTACGATAGGCATTTCGGAAAGTGTTTTTCTTTCTGCGAATGTGCTTCTCGCTGCGATCGGTGTGGGTTTCGCAATCAAAGCGAGGCTCACTTCTCAGCGGGCTAACCAAAACAACTCAGCTAGCGCGGCTTTTCCGCCAAGGAGCGAGCGACGTGAAAAGTATCAAAAGCGTATTCCGAAAGCAAACGACGACTCGAAAGCCGCCCAGCTCGAAGACGAGGAATTGCGTGCTCACGAGCGTAGCGCTCTTGCTGCCGTCGAGCGTGAGCGGTTGCCTGAGCGGAAGCAGCGAGTCTTCAGGATCTAACGGAAAAGGCATTGTGCGCGCTTCTTTGCCGTTCGATGTTGACGGTGTTTCATATGTTGGGACTGCGATACTTCAACGAGTGAGCAGCGGTCAAAAGATTCGTTTGCGGCTACCAGAGAAGACGGCAGTTCTGTCAATGACTACGTGCCACCGCGAGGAAGTTTGGCTGAAGCCGAGTGCAAGTTTCGAGTATCGGTGGGTACCGGCGATTTTTCTCGAAAACTGGGATTCGTGCCTGATGACGTGGACGGCGATCACCCAACAGGGCAATGCGCTCCACGCCGTTATCGATTTTACGAGCAACGAAACGTTGCCAGGCAAAAGCCAGTGCAACGGTATTAATGTCGATTCGCTCAAGGGAGCAACGTTCTGCCAGGCGCGAGCCGGGCTGGTACAGCGCATTGTGTTCAACGAGCGAACGATTGCAATGCCGGGGGCGGGATGTCCGTTGCTCACAGCAGACGGCAACGCATACACCTACGCAGTTGGCGAAGGACTGTGCGCGTACGGGTTCTCTAGTGTGGCGACCAAGGCCAGGCACAGGTTAACAACTCGCGGATACACAACGCTCGAAAAGGAGTGATTATGTGGCAATTGATTGGACCAGTTTTGCTCAAGGTAGCAGATTTAATCTTTTCTGACATCGAGAAACGGGCGGAATGGAAGCGCGCGATCGAGGCGCAGATGGGGCGCGTGGACTCCCAGGCGGCTGAAGCCGCAAAACTTCGCGAGGAACATGCTAGGATCAACGAAAGACTGCGCGAGACGGAACGAAACCAGCCTCACTGAGGCAAACTAAGGAGTACGCAATGGATATCAAGGAAACGAAAGAGGCAATCAAATTTGGTATGGCAGTGGGCGCGGGAGTTTTCCAGTCGTTGAAAGACGATGGAAAGATCACTTTGGCCGACGCATCAAATTTTTTTGGCGCGGTGCTTGAGTTGCCTACCGCGATCATGGGCGCGAATCAGATCCCCGCTGAACTCAGCGACCTAAGTGATTCGGAGCTTGTGGAGATCCGCGACATGGTGTTGAGCTCGCTTCCGGGAATCGGCGACAAGTGGCTTCAGGTGGCCAAGGGCGCGCTCAGTATTGCAGGCGGGGCGCTGACAGTGTATTCTGCGTTCTCTCCAGGTTAGAGCAGTACACTACGGGCGGTGATCCTTTCCACCGCCTTTTTTTGTGTGTCATTTGTGTAGGAGACTCTTATGAAATCGATTGTTGCATTTTTGTGTATCGCATCTTGCACCTATGCACCAACGCCAACACCAACGCCAACGCCAACACCAACACCAACGCCAACACCAACGCCAACACCAACACCAACACCAACTATCACCGGTTGGAATACTTTTATCACTGATACTCGTAGACAGACTGAACAAATGCCTAAACAAATGTATGCGCTTCTCCCAGACGACGTAAAAAGCCAGTGGGGGTATGTTTTTTGTGGGTATGGAGTTCCCCCTACAAAAAACATACTCCTTTTTGACAACTATACCGGTTTCCAGGATGCTAACGTTTATCCAGACTGGGCACAAGAACGGCATAATAATACTATTACTTGCATAGAAAATGTCCTAAAAAATTACTCAGATCGTTCAATCACGCTGCAAGTGACTCAAGGCGATTCGACTAACCGTAATTTTGCGTTAGAAATACGGAAGAAGTTACAAGCACGGCAGGATGCAATCACAGACAAATATCGTGTGAAACGCGCACCGATCACTTTCGGGGCAGACGAGCAAGCGACGCAGGGGATGGCATTCTCGTTGGGATCAGTTGAAGCCGACGTCATTATTTCCAACCCTGACGCCAAACAACACTACGATGGCGATGTTCCTGCAAAGGATCTAGTTGCTGCTAAATTAGGTCAAATTGGGCTAGTGCAGAAAGCAGGAGCACCTCTCCGCATCCTCGTGCTCACGCGGCGACCGGGCGGAGATATTGTAGATTGGCAAGCAGATGATACGGCACAGCAGGCTTTTGATAGGGATTTTTTGTTGAAAAATACTGTTGACGCAAATACTGCGATTGTCGATGCTCGCTTATACAACGGCGCTTGGGATTCAAAGAGCGCACCGAAGCGTTGCGATTATCTTGCTTACGGAGCTTGGGGAACCTTTGGAAACTCCTTTGGACAGACTGCATCAATTGCTAAGATCCTTTATAAACTCAACGTAAATGCTGATACTAAACGACGTCTACTACTAGAAGCCGTCGGCCATGATGTCTTTTTTCAGGGGTATGATGACGCCCAAAGGCGCGGTTTCAGAGATATCGTTGAAAGGGCAGGGTACACGTACATGCATTATGATGAATATTCATGGAGTGATGCCAAGAAAATATATGTTCTTCTCAACGACTATGTCAATAAAAGGATGACCGATCACTTTAAGGCAACTGGATGTTTCGATGGAAAAAAGATTCTGTTAACACCACAAAGGCCGGCTTTATTTGAAGCCATTAGCGAGATTAAATAAGGAAATAAAAATATGACAAACGAAGCATTTCCGTACGATAAAGTGACTCTGTTTGAGTTCAACCGCAGCGACCGGGGTGAACCGACAATTACAGCGTACTTCGACAAAACGCCAATAGCTACCCGATACCTCCGCAACACCGAGCACTTGGTGCAGTTTATCAAGTCGTTTGAGTTCGAGGATGTTGCTGTACGCGTAGCGAAAACAGAAACCGAAATCATCCCCAATGTTCCTGACGTTGGAGTCGTAGATCCTGAACTCAAAGGCTTCAAAATTATGTTGGATGCAGGTCACTCTAAGAGCCGATCTGGCGCGCACGGGCAAGGGCCAGTTGGCACAAGACCAAACGAATACGAGTGCAACTTATTGCAAGCAAAGCTGCTCAAAAAGGAACTTGAGGCACACGGTGCTGAAGTGACGTTGTTCGACCCAGATCCAGATAATCTTGTGGCAGTCGGGCAAAAAGCCAGCGGGCATACAATTGCGTTGTTTTTGCACCACAATGCCGCTAACGCTGACGGGAATGACGAAGGCACGGAGTGTCATATTCACTCAGCGGGTAGCAGTTTGTCGCTGAAACTGGGGGACAAGATCGCCACTAACATCTCAAATACGCTGCAATGCAAGAATCGGGGAGTCAAACGCTCAAACTTTACCGTGTTGTCTGAGTCGATAAATCGTTGTGAATGCTGCGTGCTCGTCGAAAGTTACTTTATCGACGACTATTCTAATGCAACAGTTACAAAAGAACGCAGCACCAAGGCTGCAATGGCGATTCTTGACGCGATTCTCTCCTCAGCTCCATATTTCCATCCAGGCATGTACGTATAATCCGCGAGCAAGCTCCTCGCTATTGCCTTTTAAATCCGGTTGTACTAGATTGCCTGAAGGCAATTGATTGCCTATCAGCAATTTCAACCGGAGGTCACATGGCTCAGATACGTTTCATCATTCCTGACCCGCTTCATGCGAAGATTCGCGTCGAGGCATCGATGCGATCGGCAACAATACAAGATACATGCAAGCAAATTTTTGAGGAATTTTTTGACAGAAAGGATTGGCCATATGTCGAAAATCACGAACGGACAGTACAATCAGACAAAAGCAGTGCGACAAAGTCACTTAAAGCAGATATTGCAAAGCCCAGCACATTACCGCGTAGCAGTCGAAAAAAGTGAAGACTATTCCGAGTCTAAGGCAATGCTAATTGGCTCAGCAGTGCATTGCGCTGTGCTCGAGCCAAACGCGTTTGCGCAACGGTTTATCGCTATTGACGGGAACCGCAACAGCAATGCGGTGAAAGATGCAATTGGGAGAGCGGAGTCACTAGGTTTGTCTGTGCTCAAGAGCGAGGAAATGGCCGAAGTTTACACCATGACGAACGCTATCAACTCTCACCCCCAGGCGGGGCGTTTGGTGCAAGGTGGCCTGGTAGAACTCGGCTTATCGTGGCACAAAGACGGAGTAGACTATAAGTGCAAGCCGGATCTTATCCGAGACGATCATATATTCGTCGACCTCAAGACCACACGGGACGCTTCGCCGAGGAGCTTTTCGCGTGACTTCTTCGACCATGGGTACGACTTTCAAATGGAGTTTTACCGAGAAGGTCTAGCAGAAAACGGCTTTGAGTCGTTTACGCCGGCAATCGTTTGCGTAGAGAATGTCGCTCCGTACAACGTTATGGTCTACGCGATACCGGAGGAAGTGTTGCAATACGGCCGAAAGAATATCGAAAAAGCCAGGAAAATACTGAAAGAATGTATTGAAAAAATGACCTGGCCAGGTTATAGTACCGAGATAGAAGAAATTCTGATACCCTACTATCTGAAGAACGAAATTAACCAGTATTAAGCAGAGGTGACCCATGGATAAATGGCTAAATAACGCAACATTCACTTGCGCTTCATGTATGTATTACGAGAGTTTTCGCTGTAAACGCAGTGCTCCCAGCATTAAGGGATACCCCGCCGTTTACCCCGATTCAGATTGGTGTGGCGAGCACAAAATATCTAAACGAGTGATGAGAGAATTGTCGGATCAAACAGTCGATACGGAAATCAAAGAACTCCAAAACAGACTGCAAAAGGTGTAATATGACAAATTTAGTCGTTAAAATCGACAGTAACCAAGTCTGGCTTGACAGCGAGAAATACGACCAAGCGTTTAAGGCGGCGGCCATTTTTGCGAAAAGCTCGCTAGTGCCGAGTGCGTTTCGAGGGAAAATCGAAGACTGTTTTATCGTTTGCCAGATGGCCTTCAGAGTCGGAATCGACCCAATGATGGCGTTGCAAAACATGTATTTGATCGACGGGCGACCGGCGATGAGTGCTCAGCTAGCTATCGCTCTCGCGAACCGCAGCGGGCGGCTCGACCGACCGATCACATACGAGATGTCTGGCCAGGGAGCGGAACTGCGTTGCGTTGCTACTTCAGCGGTCGGTGGTACCGAGATACGCGCAATGGCAGGCATGGAACTCAAGCGGAACTCGCCCGCCTGGGCACAACAGCCCGACCAGATGCTTCGCTACCGCGCGGCGCTGAAACTGATTCGCTCGACCATTCCCGATGCGATTTTTGGCCTGCACTCGGTTGAAGAGTGGGAAGATGCGGGCGATGACGTGCAGGTTCGCAAGCCCCACGTTGCAGCGATAGCGCAAGCAGTGGCGGCACCAGCTCAGGCTCAGGCGGCTCGAGTCGTCGAGACGCAGGAAGAGACGCCGGAACCGGTTGCCCAGGCTCCCCGGCGTGGGCGCCCGTCCAAGGCGTCTAAAGAGTTGCTGCGATCCGAGCCGCCAGCGCCGCAGCAAACACAACAAGACGAAGAAGCGGACTCAGACATACCGTACTGAGTCCGGTGAGGAGCTATATTATGTTATCGAAAATTATCGTACACAGCAGCAACGTGATACCGGTCGGCGAATATTCGATCGGGAAAATCACGGTGCTGAGCGGAAAAAACGGGAGCGGCAAGACGTCTTTGATGCGGGCGCTGTTGCTCGCGCTAACCGGCCTCGGAACTGAGCTAGTTCCCGACCCCGCAGCGGTTAGGGAGTCAGACATCTCATTTGAGTTCGACTCGTTCGGGCTGAGAAGGAAACGTTGGAACGGAGCAACATTGCTGGAGCTTGACGGTGCAAAAGTCACACAGGAACATGTTGCGGCGAAATTGGGATGTCCCGCGAAGATCTGGGCGATCATGTTTTGGCCGGGCCTGTTTTTCGACCTGACAACGGCGCAAAGGCGTGCATTTTTGCAATCTGTTACGCCTGAAATAAACCTGCAAAAGCTGGCAGACGAGCGTTTCGACGGAGTTAAGCTTCCCGATGGATATTCCGAGAAAACTCACGAGTCACTTCGCAAACAATTGACTGCAAAGCTAGACAAAGTGCTGGTAGACAAAGAGGAACTGAAAAAGAAGTCGGCATATACCGAAGATGAACTTGAATTGATGCGCCAACATTTTAGGATGGAAATGGACACGTATGCTCAACTGGCGCAGCAAGTATCAGATCACAACAAGCAGGCGGAAGCGGTCAACTTGCGCATCGATACCTTCGAGAAAGATCCAAAATACCAATCGATGATGCAGCAATATCGCAGCGCGAACTCGAAAAAGAATCAAGCGGTGGGCAAGCTTTCAGAATGCGAGAAGCTACTAGTTGACGCACAGAAACAACACGACACGTTTACAACTAAGTGCCCAACGTGTGGGCGCGACTGGGCGGATGCAGCGAAGCGCGAAGAGATCCTTTCTGCCAAAGTAGACGCGTACATAAAATCGTGCGAGGAGCTGAAGAAAGAGTGCTTTGCGTTGGGAGAAGTTGAGCTACAGCAGCGAAAAGCAATTGACGAGTTCAGGAAGTCTATACCGACGCGGATGGAGCGGCGAATGCTTCCTTCACCGCCAGCTTCCGTAGAAGAACGCATTGCCGCTTTTGTGAAAGAGCGAAAAGAAGCAGGCGCGAAGGCAACTGAGAAGATGAAAACAATTGAGCTAGCAGAGCAGAATCTACTTGCTCAGCTTGCAGCAACCGACCTCCGAACGGGCGTGTTGCCGCTGGCGCTCAAAGCGAAGCTCGAGTGCATTTCTATGCCAAACTTTGCGTTTGATTTTGACGAGAACTCAGTCAATATTAAGCGAATCGAACCGCCCACGGAAATTGACCGGCTATCGAGTGCGGAACAGATTCGTTTTTGCATAGAATTGTCTCGACTGCTAGCTAGAAACAAACGAGTCGATCCGCTTGAAAAGCTTCTGTTTATCCAACACGAAGACCTGCTTGACGAGAAGAAATCGGTAGGCGGTTTTCAACTTATCGTCGAACGAGTTGTGCAATCACCGCTAACCTGCGAGGTAGTAAAATGACGCCAACATACGAGCAACGGTTTCGGCGCTTTTCTGAGCTGCGGCAAGTGCCAATTGAGGAGAGAGAAGGTGAGCTTGTGATGACTCTGAGCCCGATACTTGCACCGGAATACGCCCACAAAGCGTACGGCGCGGGTTGCCGTCTTGAGCAACGTCGAGCAGGTACTAGAGTTGAGTTCGTTTTCCGTGCCGCGATGGAATCGCCAGACTGGGTTTCGCCCAGCCGGCGGCGCAACCGGAAGAACGAACCAAAAAAAGAGTCTACCGAAGTCAACCAGTTGCAAAAAAAAGCTCAAGAACCTCAAAATTGAGCCGAAATAATAAACAAGAGCGGGAGAGAGACTGTTTGCCTCCCCGGAAGCCCGCTCGTTTCCTCGGAGGCACCAATCCTGAGCGGAGGATGACATGAGCCAAGAACAGAACACAATTACGTTGCACCGAAGCCCTGATAGCAAGTGCTGGCTAGCGGTTTTCAGCGGGCCACATGCCGCAGAGATGGTCGACCTGTTCGGCACCGCGACAATGCCATTGCCTTGGTGCCACACGGCAAAAGCTGAAGACGTTTTGCGGTCGCAGGTGCGCGCGAATCCTTATTGCATGGTAACTATTTCTGATGTTGAAATTTAAGAGGTGACGCTATGAGTTTTGATAGAGACCCGAAGGAAGATTATGAGAGTTTTCCGTGCGAATATTGCAGTTGTGGTGATGTGATGTATTACCCCACTGACAGAAGTTGGATCTGCAACGGTTGTGGGTATGACTACGGGGAGAATGTGACATGAGATACGGCTGGCTAGCTGAATACATGAGTCCAACCGCGACAGCGGAAGAAGCCGATGATTTTGCCCAGTATCTTCAGCATTGTGGTTGGTATGTCCCTGCGGAAAACCCGGGCACGTTGGGAGCTAGCGCTATCGTGAACGAGCGCGGGGAGTCGATAACTGACCACGACTGGGATCTGGAAAAGGAAGTTTGGTCGTGCACGCGCTGAGAAAAGTTCGGTATGTAGGAGGTGATTTGTGTTACGCATATTTGTTATTGTATTAGGGTTTTTGCTGACTAGATGTGGAGCCAACGACGATTCTAATACTGATAGTAGCTCCTTTTCCGGCAAATATGTGCTTAAAACTGTGAGGATGTCTAGCGCCAGTGGGTTGCATAATGCTACCGGTTTGGTTTCCGCAGGAGAGTGTTCTGTGGAGCTGACAAACAGAGAGCCAGGGATCTATGATTTCGTGCACGTTTCTGATTGCTACGTAATATTCAATGGGCAGCTTGTTCCGGTGCGTTCACACAGCGCTGGGACAATCAAGATCAACGACGACGGCCAGGCGATCGAGATGTCAGGCAACAGTGCGAGCACGGACAGCACAACCACAGTTTTTTCTTCGTCTGGTTCGACAAAAACAGTGATTGTCGATATCGACGGAGAGCTCGTTACTTATATCTATGAGTATGTTCGTCAAGCGCTTTTGTAAGTTGCAAAGCTTTGTCGAGAGTCATTCTTTGATGACCTTTGTGCCACGCAGCTAGCGTTTGTCGTCGTATGCCTGTGATTCGTGCCAATTTGCCGTAAGAATTGCTTGGAGTTGCGGCAAGAGCATCAGAGATCAGTTCACTTTGGTGTTTGACCAGGCTCAGCAACGCTGAGAGTACTTCATTCACGTCTTTCTCCTTCACTGTTGCCGGGTGCGAACTTGCGCCTTCCGGACGTTTGCACCTGACCATACGAAATGAGCGAGAGGTCTTCACCTTCACCAAAAAACAGGAAAAAGAGTGAAGGCAGATCGGGTGGCGCAAAAAACGCGAAAAAGGTGACACCCATCCCGATTCGCGAACATGCGAGAGTCAACTTCCCCAAGACTCGCCAAAAAGAGTGAAGCCGCCGTCAAGGCCACAAAGTAGCGCCGAGAAACGAGGCCTCCGGAGCCGGGCGTGAATCCCGGTTCTCCAGACCGTAACAACCGATAACTAGTACACAAAAAAATGTTGGCCAGTTGACTTTCTACTGTGTCTGTATTAAGTACATGTCATTCCGTAATAAGTACATTTAAGTCGCTGGGGGTTCCCGTGCAAAAAAAGAGGTCGTACGCTGAAACGAAAAAACTTGTGCTTGAGTTTTTTGTCAAAAAAAATAAAGCAAAATTAACCGTTAGTGATATTGCGGACGTGCTCGGCACCGGGCGCGTGATGACGCTGAAGGCGATCGGGGAATTGCGGAAAGAACAGAAACTAGAGTGGAACCCCGATCGCTCCTTTAAGCGCGAGTGGACTTATCGTCTCCTTGGGGGGGTATAGTGGTGTACGTGCGCATCGATGACCAGTTTTTTGGTGATGCACGACTGATCGCAGCCGAGCGCGCGTTACTGAGTGCTGGCTGGTCACTTGAGGAGTCCAGGTTCGCGGTTATCGGCGCTTTGGTATCACTCTGGCATTACTGCCAAGACAAGAAAAAGTCAAACGTTGACAGCAAAACTATCGCGATAATTTTGGGAAGCGAAGCAATTAAAGATGCGCTGACTTTTGCGGGTTTTATCGTTCTGGAAAACGAAGGTTATGAGGTTGTCGGAAGTCGAAAAAGACTCGAAGAAATTGAAACCTATCGGATGCAGCAGAGCGCTGCGGGGAAGGCTTCAGCAGCTCAACGGTCGTTCAACGGTCGTTCAACGGGCGTTAACGGGCGTTCAACGGGCGTTAACGGGCGTTCAACGGTCGTCAACCTTCCTGATCCTGATCCTGATCCTGATCCTGATCCTAAGAAGAAAATACAAATACAAGATTTCGATCTTCGATCGACAGCCGACACGATCGAAAACGCGGAAACGCTCCCGCTGCGCGGACCGAATCCGGCGCCGAGCGCCTTCGATTCGGTACCTGTTTCGGAGGAAGTCGGAATCGTCGATTCTAGCGCTGGGAAGGTGTCGACCCTGACTCAGTTACCCAAACTCACCCCAACGCGCCAAAAACGGCAAAAGAACGACGCTGAGACCCCGCCGGGCGCGCTGGTGTGGGAAGCGTATGCGGCGGCGTACGAGGAGCGGTACCGAGTTGCACCGATTCGCAACGCCAGGCAAAACGCGATTGCGGCTCGGATCGCAAAGTCGATGGGACTCGAGGATGCAATTTTGTGCGCTCGGCACTTCCTGGTGATCAACGATCAGTTTTTTTTGAAATGCGGCCATGCATTTAAGTTGCTCGAAAGCAACTGGGAATCAATACTGTTGCAGGCAAAAAAAGGCGTGAGGTACACCCAAGCAGCCGCAAAAATAGCGGACAGGGATTCGCACAATGATGACGTCGGTCGAAGAGTGATTGAGCAATTTCGTCTTAGAGAAGAAAAGGCTCGCACGAACGAGCCCATTGAAGAAGGAAAAACGCAGTATGGCAAAATATGAGAGACTTGTCAAACTGTACCTTGACTGTGCGAAGATCGCTGGCAAAGATATTCCCGAATCAGTTCTCGCGGCGAGAATCAGCGCTTTGATGCAGTTTCCCGACGACCTCGCCTTCAAGGCGTTTACTCTTTGGATGGAGTCGAACGACAGTATGCCGACTCTGGACAATTTGCGAGAGTGCGTTGGGTTGCCTACGCTCGCCGACAAAATACATGCAAGCAGAGCAATTACGGAAGGAAAAATCGATAAGTGGACTGCGCAGATCAAAGGCGCGGCTTGGTCGAACTCGAAAAAAGGTTGGGACGCAGAAGCCGCAGAAGTCGCTAGCAGAGCGGGGATAACCCCATCTGAAGTGTATTTCAATTGGAATGTAGACACAGAAACATCATTCCTGATACGGATCGCGAGAGCGGCGAAAGCGTATATCGCGGAACAGGAATGCGACACAAAGCAACTATCTGAACACGAAAAAGAGCAGAAAGCTCTTCTCGAAGATCCACTGATGAAATGAGGTAACCATGGCAAAGAAAGTAGAGTCAAAAAAGAAGTCGGTAGCGGGTGAATACGTCGAAACGGCAACGTTCGAGCACGTTCTGATCGACAGTTTGATCCCGTACGCAAAGAACGCTCGCAAGCATTCACCCGAACAAGTGCTTCAGATAGCAGCCAGCATTCGAGAATTCGGGTTTCTAGCGCCGATAATCGCGGCGGCTGATAACACCGTCATCGCAGGGCACGGGCGGCTTGAGGCGGCAAAGAAGCTCAATCTTGAAGTTGTGCCAGTTGTGCGCGCTTGCCACCTTACTAAAGCGCAGATCCGGGCGTATGCGCTGGTCGATAACCGACTCGCGGAAACGTCGAGCTGGGACGCTGATATGCTGCGCCTCGAGCTTGACGACTTGCTCGCAGATATGCCGACGTTGGAAGGGATGGGGTTCGATTCGTTGTCGTGTAAATACTTGGCGGGTATAGCGGAAGAAAAGAAAAAAAATGGCGATACGAATGATGAAAGCGACAATGAAATAGACCAAAGTGAATTCGATTCATTCGATCACAAGTGCCCTAAGTGTGGTTTTGAATTCAACGAGAAAAAACCATGATAGAGTTGAAACACGGGCCATGGAAACTGAAAGACTTGGAAGAAGTAAAACCCACCGGCGTGAAGGTATTCAGTTGTTTTCATTGCGCGGGAGGTAGTACGATGGGGTACAAACTTGCCGGATTCGATGTGATCGGTGGTGTTGAAATAGACCAAGAGATGATGAACATATACCGAGCAAACCATGTTCCGAAACACTCATTCTGCATGTCAATTGTCGATTTCAACAAGATACCAAATAGCAAACTTCCGCCAGAATTGTTCGAGTTAGATATCCTTGACGGGAGCCCGCCGTGCAGTGTGTTTAGTATGGCTGGGGCGAGAGAAAGGAAATGGGGAAAGAAACATGCTTTTCGAGAAGGGCAAACTGAGCAAGTGTTAGATGAGTTGTTTTCCCATTTTTTGGACACGGTAGAAAAGCTTTCACCAAAAATAGTAATTGCCGAAAACGTAACCGGTATGTTGAAAGGGAATGCCAAAGGATTCGTCAAAATGATCTTAGATAGGTTCAACATGCTCGGATATAACACGCAATTGTTTCGATTGAATGCGGCCAAAATGGGCGTTCCACAACGAAGAGAGAGAATCTTTTTCATTGCGAATCGAATCGGCAAGACAGTAACAATAGAAACCAAGGAAAAGCATATTGCCGTCAAAGATGTAATCAGTGATTATGATTGTGACATGAAAGAAATGGCAACACATAACGTCGTGCTGTGGAAAAAAACCAAGCCAGGTGGCGACTTTGGTGATGTGACTCAGAATGGTTTAAGATTCAATTATGCAAAGTTTGATGGAGACAACGTAAGCCCAACAATATGCGCGGCAGCAAGATACAGTCATTGGAATCAGACAAAAGAAATTGAAGGAAGACAGTTTCTTAGATTGCAAACGTTTCCCGACGATTTCAATTGCGAGAAAAAGATGATGAAATACATTTGCGGAATGAGTGTTCCGCCGTTTATGATGCAAAGAATAGCCAAAAACGTGTATGAACAAATGCTATTGGGTGAGAAATGACTAGACACTTGTGCTTCATCGCTTGGTCAAAACCCGTTCCAAAAGCACGCCCGCGTTTCTGCAAAAACGGCACCTATACCGACAAAAGAACGTCCGACGCCGAATACGAGTTCGCTTGGTTTTTCAATCAGGCAAAGCAAGCGGAAAAGGCGCGCGGGGTGGACTTGATGTGTCCCTGGCAGGGGCCTATCGAAATCGAGCTCGTTTTCGGGTTCGAGCGGGCGCGGACGAACCGCCACGTCCATCACATCACTCACCCCGACATCGATAACCTGGCGAAGACGGTTCTCGACGGTTTGAATGGCCTGGCGTATTGCGATGACAGACAGATTATGGCACTCAAAGTCAGCAAAACATACGCTGCAAAAGAAGGCACTATTGTGATAATCCGAGAGATATGCAAAAATCATGAAGATGTATTCGATCCGCGAACCAACCGGCCGTTTTCTCAGAAACTCGAGAAAATCGCTCAAATTATGTTGAAAGAGATTGATGATGGCAGTATTACACCTGAAGTTATTTCTTCCTAATCCCGACCGCTGCGACGGTTGTCCCTATGCCGAGTACGGTGTTCTCCGCTGCGGACTGCCCAAAACCCGGAAGCGAGTCCGAACAGCGACTACAGAGAAGTGGTACACGCCAAGGCCAGCCAATTGCCCGTTCAAAAATGATGAAATTGAAGAGGAGTAATGCATGAAAGCACTCGGAAACAGTAAGGTATTAATCACCGGCGGAACCGGTACACTGGGCAATGCATTGATCGAGGAATTGCGAAGGCTGGGGGCGTGTCTGGCGGTCTATTCTCGCGACGAAAAGAAGCAGTCAGATCTAGAGCAACTGTATCCTGATGTCTTCATGTACCTTGGCGACGTTCGCGACCGTGGGCGGTTTGGTGACGTGTGTCGGAACTTTCGCCCAGACTGGATAATCCACGCAGCTGCGCTCAAGCAAGTCTGCGCTTGCGAAGACAGCCCCGGCGAGTGCCTCCACACCAACGTAATTGGCACCAGGAACGTTGCGGGCAATGCTGCACAGGTTGGTGCCGAGCTGTTGTTTGTTAGCACCGACAAAGCCGTTTACCCGATAAACACGTACGGTATGAGCAAAGCGCTGGCAGAGAAGATCGTTACCGACGCAGGCGGGCGAGTCATTCGTTACGGCAACGTGTTGAACTCTCGAGGTAGCGTGATTGAGAAGTGGATCGGCCGAATTATGGGCGGGCATGAGGACGTGTTTGCAGTAGATGACCACATTCGCTATTGGCTCCTCAAAGAGCAAGCTGTAGCTGCAATATGCGAAGCAATGACCTGCCAAGATGATGTGCGACTATTTGTTCCATCGATGCGAGCTTTGGGAATAAAAGCATTGGCAGTTTGTTTCGCAAAAGCGATGAAAAACGTCGCAAATAAAGATGTGCGTATCACGCCAGCGGTTCCTCTTTGCGGCGAAAAGAGAATCGAGTACATACTTACGAACGAGGAACAAGAAGAGTCGGAATACAAGCCCTATCGAGTTCTGAATTCTAGTGCGATAATTAAGGCGCAACATGGCGAGCCAGAAAACGACTCAAACAACTGTTTCATCGCGCCAAAATGGTACCATTCAGAAATGGAAAAAATCCTGGGAAATATCATCGAAAAAGAAATGATGCACAGGTCAAAGTAACGTGAAGAAAAAAGACGTCAAGACTCGGAAAAATAGCAGCAAAAAAGCGGACGAAGTGTTTGCTGATAGCAACAAACGCGCTCGCAAAAGGCGTTTGCAGAATGACCTTCGCAACGTGAAGTGTTACTCTGCCAAAGACTGGGAGCGACTTATTAACCGCTTTTTTCAGATGACGTTTTCCGAGCTTCAGGATTATTTAGATCCACAGAGACGTAGAGCCAAAACAGCTGCTGAGCTGGTTATTGCGTCAATAGTCGTGCACACTATTTCCAAGGGCGACCATTATCGCCTAGATTTCCTGCTGAACCGCACAATTGGCAAGTGCAAAGAAAAGCTTGAGCTAACTACGCCTGAGCCGTTTATAATCGAAAAGATTGGCGGCGGTGAAGTTCATATTGGAAGCAAACAAAAAGAGAATGATGACTTTGAAGGGGAGACGATCGATGCCGTATATCATAGCGGAGATAGGAAGCAACTGGAGGGATAAGAGCGATATTCTTCGCTCAGTTCAAATTGTAGCAGCTGCGGGTGCACATGCATTCAAAATGCAGTTCTTTACTCAGAATGACCTCTACGGTTACGTACCTCCGGCGCACAAATTGCCGATAATGCGCGAACTGAAGGCGGAATACCTGCCAGTTATTCGACAAGAATGCGACAAACATAAGGTCGACTTCATCTTGTCTTGTTTTCATCCGTCGAAGATAAAGGTCGTAGACCCCTTTGTAACGTGCCACAAACTGGCTTCCTCAGAGGTCAGTAACTGGCCGCTACACGAAGCAATTGCGCTGTCCAAGAAGAAAATAATCATTTCCACAGGCGCGGCGTCCCAAGACGAGATCGCAGAGCTGGTTGATCGTTTCGACAAACGCATCCGCGCACTGCTGTACTGCGCAGCGGCATACCCACCGAGATATCTTGATCTGCGTAACATTCGCATCATGCGAACTCTGTTTCCTCAGTGCGATATCGGGTTTTCCGACCACACCACGGACGTTCTCGGCACTCCGCTCGTTGCCGCAACCGAATTCGGGTGCGAAATATTCGAGAAACACGTGAACTGCGTAGCATGTACGGAAGAAGAAAGCGCTGACGCACCGCATTCGCTTCGTCCGCAAGAGCTAGCAGAGATGATCGAGGCAATCACGTACCGGTCTCGCACTCGAGTATTGCGCACCGTGCACGTCGATGAGAAGGAGTTCGCTCGCGTTGCCAGAAGAAAAGTGGTCGCAACGAAAAACATCTACACCGGTACTCGACTGGTGCTTGGACACAACTGTGAGCTGGCGCGCCCGCTGCGTTCGTGGGACGGTGTCGCGCTTCTTCCGGAAGACATGTCGGACGTTTTCCAAACGCTCAACAAGATCGATGTTGGCAGTGTGATCTCGAAAAATGATGTTGAGCGCGTACGCGTATGACGCGCTTCCGACCCCACTCGCTCAAACAGCAAGAAGCAATTTTTTCGACGAGCAAAATCACTTGCTGCATCACCGGCATCCAGTGGGGAAAGTCGACCGTCGGCGCTGTGTGGCTCAAGCGACTCATCCACGCCGATAAGAACCCGCTCACCGCGTGGCTGGTAACCGCTCCCACGTACAAGATCATGGAGCAAGCGACGCTGCCAGCGTTCCTGGCTGTCATGCAGGGATGCGGAACGTTCAATGACCAAAAGAAGATCTTCACGACACACTGGGGATCAAAAGTCTATTTCCGAACTGGCACTGAACCCGATTCCGTCGTTGGAATTACCAACGTCGGGGGCATATGGGGAGATGAAGCAGGGAAGTACTCGCTCTACTTCTGGGACAACATCCAGGCCCGCGCTTCGCTCCGTGACGCTCCGATTATGCTGACCACGTCACCTTACACCCTCAATTGGCTATTCAAAGACTTCATCAAAAAACGAAAAGACTTTTGCAAGCTGATTGGCGCTAAGTCAATCGAAAACCCCTATTTCTCGAAAGCCGATTGGGAACGCCGAAAGGCGACAATGGATCCCCGACGCTTCAACGCGGTCTACGGCGGGAACTTTGAGAAGTTGCAGGGACTCGTGTACGGGTGCTTCGACGAAGATCTGCACTTCTGCGAAATGCCCGACCTCTCCCGCGCAGTCAGAATAGTTTGCGGGGTAGACTGGGGATACACTTCGCCGTGCGCAATGGTTGTCCGCGCGCTGATGCAAGACCGCACCCAGATCCAAATTTCAGAAACCTATCAAACGCAGCTGACCATCAGCGACAAGATTCGTGTCGCGAAGGCGAAAAAGCTCCAGTACAACATTGAACTCTTCATTGCCGACCCGTCGGAGCCGTCCGACATCGAGGAGTTCAACCGCAACGGCTTGCCGTGCGTCGCTGCCAACAACGACATCCACAAAGGCATTCAGGCACACTACGAACTGATCAAGTCGGGTAGGTACAGGGTGGTTCACGACTCGTCTCCACATACTATAGATGAGTTGAGCCTGTATCATTACCCCGAGCCGGCCGACCTGGCAGCGGACGATGACCTGAAAGAGGACGTTCCAGTCAAACAGAACGACCACGCGATGGATGCGAACAGATATGTCACGGTCTATTTGCTGAGCGACAAGTATCAAGAGCAGAAGGCACAGGTGTCGACGCCGACTCGAGCAAACGTGCGCGGCTCGCCGTGGATGCCCGAACGCAAGAACAAAAACAAACAGACGGAGGTTTGGTAATGCTATACGAGTACGAATGCAAATCATGCAAAAAGCGACACGAACTGCACCGCCCAGCAGCTCAGTTCAACGACCCGGCAATTTGTCCCGCCTGCCAGTCTGATGACTCTCAGTTGGTGATCGGGACTCCGGAGTTCGCCGGGGCAAAAGTCGAGGATGCAGAGTATAATCCCGGCTTAGGTTGCGTTACCCGGAACAAGGCACACCGCGCAGAGATTGCAAAACGCAAGGGACTGGTAGAAATTGGTAACGAGACGCCGGATAATATGATCAAGACAGAAATTGCGGATCGCGAACGAAAAGCGGCAAGGAGTTGGGACGAATGCTAATAAGTGAGCACGAATCAAGGCAAACAGAAAGCAAGTCGGACTATATCCCAACGCAAGAAGAGGACGATCTGTGCCGCCGAGTCGAACAAATGTTTTCCGAGGCAAAAAGACACCGGTCGCGATACGATCAGAACTGGCTTGCTTATTACAAATTCTTTCGGGGCTCGCAGTGGGGACGCGAACGACCAAGCTATCGGCATGCCGAGTGCATCAACTTCGTGTTCCAGACGATTCAAAGCCAGACTCCGCTTCTTCTCGACACCCGCCCGCGCGTCGAGTTCGTGCCGACCGAGCCAGAGGACAATGAGTTTGCGATCGTGCTCAACGGGATTATCGAGTCGAAGTGGGTGGCGCGAAATTGGCTTGAGGTTCTTGCCGAAGTGATTCTCGACGGCCATTTGTACGGTTGCGGGATTTCCCAAGTTTGCTGGGACAAGAAAGCAGACCTCGGGATCGGCGATATTGATTTTGAGAGTTGCGACCCGTTTTATCTGTACCCTGACCCCATGGCGACGGACTGCAACAAAAAATGCCGGTACATCATCAAAGCCGAGCCGCTCCCAATCGATTATGTGAAATCGCTTTATCCCGACCAGAAAGAAAAAATCAAGTCGGACATTGTCGACGACCGAAAAGGCTCGGTTGAGGGCGACCTTCGCAAGCTCCAGTGGCGGCGCCCGCCTTCCGAACAAATGCCTATGCAATCGGTCGGGGATATTGCAGGCGATAGCCAGAGCAAGCAAGAATGCTTACTCATCACTGCATATTTCCGCGACGAGCAGGTCAAAGACGACAAAGACGACGAAGCTGGGGAGTTCGTCCGGAAAAAGGTTTACCCGCGTGGCAGAAAAGTCGTGATTTGTTCCGGTGCCGTTCTTGAGGATCGGGAAAATGATTATGACGACGGAGAATTCCCGTACGAGCGTTTCGTGAACTACATTTTGCCGCGCGAATTCTGGGGAATGAGCGAAGTTGAGCAACTCGAGTCACCGCAGCGGATTTTCAACAAGCTGGTTTCGTTTTCTTTGGACGTGCTGACGTTGATGGGGAACCCAGTTTGGATCGTGGCAAACGATAGCGGAGTCGATACCGAGAATCTTTACAACCGTCCTGGACTCATCATCGAAAAGAACCCTGGAACCGAAGTGTTGCGTCAAGAGGGTACCCAGTTGCAGCCATACGTGATGCAGTTGATCGACCGTATGCAGACTTGGTTCAACGACGTGGCCGGCACGCAGGATGTCTCGCGTGGAGCTTCGCCCGGAAGCGTGACCGCAGCGTCGGCGATCATGAGTTTGCAGGAAGCCGCCCAGACTAGAATTCGTGAGAAGGCGCGGCACTTGGATCTTTACCTGCAATGTGTTGGGCAACACATGGCCAGCCGGTTCCTGCAATACTATTCAGCTCCGCGTGTGTTCCGCTTGACCGGCAACGATAACTCGCAAAAGTATTTCAAGGCGAGAATCGAGACAACTGACGAAGGCCAGAAAAAAGTCGTGACTGAGCGATGGAACGCTGGCGCTTGGGAACCGGCCGGCGACGGCGAATATGTGCTACGTGGAAAGCTCGACGTTCAAGTTGCAACTGGTTCGACGCTGCCATTTGCGAAAGCGGAAAAAGAGAGTCGACTCCTGGCACTGTTCGATCGTGGTATTGTAGATGATGAAGAAGTGCTTCGCGCACTCGATTATCCGAATTACCAGGGCGTCCTCGCCCGCGTGAACGAAAAGAAAGCTCAAGCCGCTCAAGCTCAGGCTGAGCAAGCTCCCCAGACCCAAGCGCAACAGTAAGTAGCGCCCACGTCACTTCACTCTTAATTTAACGACGAAATCCCAATACAACATGAGGTAGTCATGCCTGAAATGATGCAACCACAGGGCCAGCCACAACAGCAACCTGAAGCAGCGGAAGGCGGAGGCGGCGACTTTGGCGCGTTGCTCGAGTCAACGTTCAAGGGACTGCTTGATATCCGTTCAACCATCTCGCAGGGGAATGTTCCGCCAGCTGCTCAGCAGCAAGTGGAAGCCGCGATCCAGGCTCTTCAATCCGCTGTTCAAGCGATTTCTGGCGGTGAGGGCGCAGCTGAAGGTGAGCCAGCAGAAGCCGAACCGGTTCAGATGAACGACGCAATGGCCGGTGGCAAAGGAACAATGCGCCAGCAATACTAAGAGGAATTGACTATGAGCCTTGAAGATAATTCTCAACAAATTGATGGAAACACTGGCACCGAAACGCAAACTGATTCTTCCGTCTCCGGAGCCGCAGGGCAAACCGTCGCGGAGGAATACGAGTTCAAGTGGAACGGCAAGCCGGTCAAGGGAACCAGAGAGAAGGTTTTGACGTGGGCTTCCCAGGGATACGACTACGCTCAGCAAGTTGCCCGAATGAAGGCAGAGCGTGAAGCATGGGAACAAGAGACCGCGCAGATCCGTCAGATCAACGAGTACGCGGCAAAGAACCCACAGTGGTATGACCACTGGAAAAAGGCATATGAGTCGCGCGATTCATTGAGTCAAAATGTGCAGGCTAACCCGCAAACAGGCGATGACCCAATCGCTCCGCTTCGCCAGCAGCTTGAGGAGCTCAACAAGTTTCGCGATGAGATCATGACTCAACGTCAAAGAGAGCAGGCTGAGCGAGAAGACAAAGAGCTTTCCAAAGAGGTCGAGGATATTCGCAAGAATTATCCCACACTCGATTGGAATACTCTTGATGATAACGGTCACGACCTTGAAATGCGGGTGATGAAGTACGGCCACGAAAACGGCTTCAAGACATTTCGCGCTGCTTTCCGGGATCTAATGTTTGATGACGCAGTCAAGCATCATCTTGGGAGTCAAGCGGAAGCGAAGAAGAAGTCTATTCAAGCCGACGCAAAAAAAGGAGTGGTGGATCGCTCGAAGCAACCTTTCGGTCGCAACGAAGCACCACCAAAAAACATCAAGAATCAGAGTTACGAAGACATTGCAAATGAAATCAGACAAGATCTTCGTGCTCGTGGAATCAAATAGGAGAACGAAATGACAGTAGAATGGAATGAGGTAAACGCATATACCCGCACAAAATTCATCCCGAAGCTTGTTGACAATATATTCAACAAGTCGGTGTTGCTCAATCGTGCGAAGAACAAGTGGTACAACAGCTACGACGGCGGGCGAGTTATCGAGCAGCCACTTGAGTATGCACAGACCAGCGCGGCTGGCTGGTACTCTGGACTCGATACCCTTTCTGTGACTGGTAACGATATCGCCGTCAACTCCGAGTGGCAATGGAAGACTGGCTACGCCAGCGTTGTCATTCCGGGAACTGAGGAGCGAAAGAACAAGGGCACCGAGGGCGTAATTGACTACGTCAAGTCGAAAATGAAGAGTGCAGAAAAGACTCTCCAGGACTATCTTGGAACTGGTCTTTTCAACATTGGTACCGACGCGAAAGCGATTGGTGGTTTGCGCTTTATCATCAACACTTCTTCAACTGTTGGTGGCATTTCTCAGACTTCATACTCGTTCTGGCAGGCGCAGCTAGACAGCACGACCACAACGTTGTCTTTGGCAGCGTTGAACACTCTGTTTCAACAGTGTTCAGACGATGGTGATACTCCCACCATGATCGTGACCACACAGACGATCTGGAGCATTTATTGGTCACTGTTGCAGCCACAGCAACGATTCACCGATGCTGAGTCAGCCAAGGCAGGGTTCAACAACCTGATGTTTAATGGCGTTCCGTGCTTCTGGGATTCTCATTGTACATCAGCGAACTTGTTCATTCTCAATGAAGCATATCTCAACTTGTTCTATCACCCCGATGCCAACTTCTCGTTCACGGGCTTTGACAAGCCTGTAAACCAGGACGCGAAAATCGGCCAGGTACTCTGGCAGGGTAACCTCTGCTCGAGCAACAACCGTCGCCTTGGAAGGTTCTCGGCAATCACTGCCTAACACGCAGCGACCCATATTTTGCGTTGATTTATTGAAACAACTAGAACATAAGGAGACACAAAAATGGCAGTATATGACAGCGTGGTTCGGCACGGAACGATTTCGATGGTTACAGCAAGCCTTGGTATCAACGACCCTCAAGTTGGACAAAGATGCCGCGAAGGCGACGAAGAGTACGTTTTTGTTTATAACGCGGGAAATAGTCAGATTTCACCCGCATATTTTGCAACAGTTTCTGCTGTATCAGGTTACAGCGTGACTGTTTCAATGACCGCCGCAATCGACTTTGCAGTTGGCCTTTGCAAACACGCCACTCTCACAACTGGAACATACGGCTGGCTGATGACGAAGGGCTTTGCGGAAGTCAAGATGGGCGCAAATGCATCCATTGCAGCTGGCGGAATTTTGGTGCCAGGTGCAGACGGCGTTGCTGACAACAAGTCCCTTTCAACAGGTTTCCCCGTTCCTGCGATAGGCAAGGCCATGGCGGCAATTGCGTCGGGTGCCTCGGGAACAGCGTTTATTTCGATATTCTAAGGAGTCTATGCATGCGAGTAGAAGAAATTATTTGTGAATTACAGCCGTACATTCCCTGCCCGCCTGTGGCGGTTCAGCAGCTGCGGAAAAACGCGACAGCTCAAGACGACTCCACAATTAAAATGTGGGAAAAAACTTGGCTAGCGAATATCGTGCAGAACAAGAAACGCTTCGGCACGTTTGCGGAAAACGGCGTTGGTGTGCTTTGGAACAAGTTTCAGAATCTTCCATGTGTGGTTGCAGGATCGGGGCCAAGTCTTGCCAAGAACGGGCATTTGCTCGCGAATCGTGGCAATATTCCGCTGGTATCGTGCCTCCACAATTTTCATTACTTTGTCGAGAAAGGAGTGCCGGTCGACTATTGGGTAACGCTCGACGCAGGCGACATCACGATCGAAGAAGTGAGCGAAGGCGGAGTTTTCGACGAAGAAGCATACTGGAAAGCAACAGAAGGTCAGACTCTACTCGCATTCATTGGCTCATCTCCAAGACTCCTCGAGAAGTGGCGTGGAAGGATACTTTTCTTCACCGCTCCGCTTCCAGACTTAGGACTGATGAAGAAAATAGACGACATTGAAGACTTCAGGACAGGTTTGTCGACTGGCGGCAACGTGCTTGGCGCGTGCACATACGTTGCGAAAGCGATATTCGGCTGCTACACGCTAGCGTTCGTCGGAGCTGACTTTTGCTTTAGTTACAAGCACAAGTTCCATGGATGGGACTCAAAATATGACGCCGATCTCGGGGCGTATATTCGCACCGTAGACATCTATGGCAATTCTGTTTTGACGTGGGCTTCGTATTACGGCTTCAAGCAATGGTTCGACTGGCTTTCAATGGCCGTCAGCGGGATATACATCAATTGTACCGAAGGCGGTACGTTTGGCGCATATCGCGAGGGCAATATTATGAGCGTCATTCAGATGGAACTTGCAAAGTTTCTTGATATGACCTCACTATCAAGACATGTAGAAAATCAATGCAAAGACCCGTCAAAAGCAGAGCGGGTTTTGTTGTTTTAGGAGAACGCAAATGGCATGGACACAGTCCTTTATTATAGACAATACGTCGAAAGCTGTTAGGCATGTGAAGCTTGTTGCGGACTCAGCAACGTACACATGCGAAACTGGTTTGCAAGTGATCAATCACTACACCGTCGGTTGGAAAAGCTTGACCAGTCTTGCAAACGTGACGATCGCGATCAACTCGAATGCATCGGGCGTTGCGACGAATGGTTCGGTTGGACTCTCTGGCGTGAGTTCAGGCGCTGAGATCTATCTGACCGTGCTGGGACGATAAGGAGCACGACATGACTCCTCGAATTTTCACCGCTTCAATGGCAAGCGGAGCTACATTGCTAACGACTGCTGTAGATATCGGCGAGATATGCCGGATCGTGCGTTTGCACATTCCGACGATGACCTCCAACACCGATATCTACATCCAGGGCTCGCACGATGGGACAACGTATCGACGTATCTATGCGCAGATCTGGAGTACGAGCGCGCTGCTTCACTCGCCACTTAAGATCGCTAGTGGCATTTCGCAGGCGATGGTAGAGCTGCAAGGTGCGCAGGGATACCGGTACCTAAAAATTGAGTTTTCTACGGCAATAACCGCTACCGCACCGACGTTTAGAGTGATTTGTGCAGACAACTATTGAGGTAGAGTGAATCTACCTAATTTTGGAGAATTTCTATGAGCATGATACCAATGATCAGCCGGGTTTGGAACGACAACGATTACATCTATCGCGAGAAGTATAACGAGCAAGATATCGTTATACCACCGAAGAAGTTTATCGAAATGGAGCACCTTGAAGCGGTACGTTTTCTCGGCAGATACGTGCCGATTATACGCGATACCGACGGCCAACCGATGAAAGAGCATTTCAAAATGCTGCGCATTGAGCGCACATCGAAGCCAGTTTCGCAGCTAGTAGCGGAACAAACACGCAATGACTTCACTTGTCAGGCGTGCAGATTCAAAGCAAAAACGCAAGAAGAATTGAACGAGCATTCAGAAAAAGAACATCGGCACATGTGGGCTGATGAAGAAGAAGCCGAAAGGAAAATCAAGAATGGAAACGGAAAAGCCAAGTAGAGACATTCGGCTATCGGGACACTGGCGATGTATTCTGCACCGTGGCAACGCTGTGGTGCAGGAAGTTGCCGGCAAGAACGTTGTAACGACGAACGGCAAAGATTTTCTCGCCGCCTTTTTGAACGCAGCGGCAGGCGGAGCAGCGACTTTCACGATGAGGTACGTGGCGGTCGGTACCGACGCAACTGCGGAAGCGGCCGCCCAGACAGCTTTGGGCGCGGAGCTCGCTCGAGTCAGCGGCGTGGTCAGTTACGTTTCCGGCGCGATCTACCAGGTGACGGCGACCTTCGCGAGCGGAGTTGGCACGGGCGCTATCGTTGAGTACGGGCTGTTTTCCACGCTCACAAGTTCCGCTGGCACTATGTTAACCAGAGACACCGAGTCAGTTATCAACAAAGGCGCAAACGACACGCTGACGGTAGTTCACCAAATAACCCTCAGTTGAGGTTGCGATGACTGCCTATTCAAAAACCATCGTCAACTCGATAAGCGTGTTCGGGCCCGAAGGCTCCTCGAGATGGGGAGTCATGGTTTGGGGCGTGGATAACTGGGGCACGTCATTTGATTTTCCAATTGCGGTGCTCAAAGGGCTAGAAAACTCTGTGACGTTTGATGATACTGTGTCAAAAAATGCAGCGAAGGGAATCGTCAACACGATTACCCCCATTTCTGAACCAGTGCACGAGTACATTCAAGACTCAGCTA
>Ga0315906_10001275_pt1 | contig 37852 bp, 34 predicted proteins | sample LakEriMetagenome_4_FD_203526 | JGI IMG/M metagenome (GOLD analysis project Ga0315906, IMG submission 203526) | Freshwater fungal communities from buoy surface, Lake Erie, Ohio, United States - Buoy 2 MA122 | ecosystem: Environmental > Aquatic > Freshwater > Lake > Lake biofilm | place: USA... | reverse complement strand
TCTTGGGTCGAACTCGAAGCGCATTGGTAAAATAACCCTCGGAGATCGGGTCATTCCTTAATTGGAATATCATTCCCAATTGCATGTGTGCATCATAAAAATCAGCATCCGCCTCTACAGCCGACCGAAAATCACTAACCGCTTGATTGGTATCTCCATTTTCCTTGAAAATAAATCCACGCATCAACCATGCGGTTGTATTTCCCTTATCCTTTTTCAGTAGACCGTTAAGTATCTCAAGACTTTCGGGATACTTACGGACCAGAAAATTCAATTCCGCCAATCTCAAAGAAGCTTTGTCATTATTAGGGTCAATGGCAATCGCTCTTTCGAGGAAGATCTTTGCGTTGAAAGACCGATTGGCTGCAATAGAAATATCCGCCATGGTAACAAAGTATTCCGATTTTGACGAATCGATTTTTATGGCGTTTTGCATATCGGCCAATGCATCTTCAAACCTTTTTCTTTCTATGAAATATTTGGCCCTTTGATGCAGCAAAATCGGATTGTTAGGGTCTTCCGCCAATTTCTTGTTGATGGCTTCCAACGAGGTATCAACTGCAGTAGTTAATGAATCAGAACCCGATGGGTTCTCCTTGTCTCCAGTACTACAGGAACTACTGAAAAACACAATCGAGGAAACAAGAATGGCAAAGACTAGATTGATGGTTTTTTTCATAGTGTAAAGCTATAAAAAACAAAAGTCTGCCAAAAGGCAGACCCTTGTCCAATCATGATGAAAACGGGGATTATTCTGTATCAGGTCCGGCCTGAATGATTCGGATTTGAGACTCAATTTCATCTGCGAGCTCTGGATTATCCGTAAACAATTGACGAACGGCTTCGCGGCCTTGTCCCAGTTTGGTTTCATTGTAGCTAAACCAGGAACCACTCTTCTTAATTATACCCTTGTCTACACCCAGATCCACAATTTCACCTGTCTTTGAGATACCTTCACCATATAGGATATCGAATTCAGCAGTGCGGAAAGGAGGAGCGACTTTGTTTTTAACGATTTTAACACGGGTTCTGTTTCCGACCACATTCTCGCCATCCTTGATTTGACCAATCCTGCGAATGTCCAATCTAACGGAGGCATAGAATTTTAATGCATTACCACCTGTTGTAGTTTCCGGATTGCCGAACATGACTCCAATTTTCTCTCGCAATTGATTGATAAATATGCAGCAACAACCTGTCCGACTAATGGTTGCAGTCAGTTTCCTCAGTGCCTGCGACATAAGTCTAGCTTGCAAACCCACTTTGGAATCCCCCATTTCGCCTTCAATTTCACTTTTAGGGGTCAAGGCAGCAACCGAATCGATTACTATGATGTCGATGGCTCCGGAACGAATCAGATTGTCGGCGATCTCAAGAGCTTGTTCTCCGTTGTCCGGCTGCGAAATGAGCAAGTTTTCAATATCAACTCCCAACTTTTGGGCATAGTACCTATCAAAAGCGTGTTCAGCGTCTATGAATGCAGCAATCCCGCCTTGCTTCTGGGCTTCGGCTATGGCATGTATGGCAACGGTGGTTTTACCTGAAGATTCAGGACCATATATTTCAATGACCCTTCCCTTGGGGAATCCACCAATGCCTAAGGCCATATCTAATGTTAGCGAGCCCGTTGGGATCGATTCAACAGCCTCAACAGGGCTATCACCCATTCTCATAATGGTGCCTTTACCGTAGGATTTTTCGAGTTTGTCTATAGCAAGTTGAAGAACCTTTAGTTTTTCCTTGCTTACTGTTTCTGCGTTTGACATGTTATTTAATTTTTAGTTTTTGTACAATTATTAAAACAACCTCTTTGAGATGACGATGTCTTTGACGGCTACAAATGTGACCATAAGATTCCCCCAAGTCAAGCATTTTAAGTGAAACTTATCAACAAAATGATAGTTTAATAATCCTATCAATGATTGTATTATAATCATTTAATTGCATCTACAATCAAAGCTATAGAACTGTTATGCAATGATATAACCCAACATTTTGAGAGAAAAACAGGAATTAGTAAAAGGAAACTATCTTAGATATAAGGTAGTATTGGATTGAGGGAACGGGCAATAAAAACTACGCCTACAACTGATCAGTGAAGAATAAATATACAGAACACGATCCGGCACTAAATTCGAAACTTGGGATCAAACAAAAGTCACTTCAATTGTATCATTCTGAATAACTCCTCCCTAGTTGATTCGTTCAAGAATTTTCCAGAATACTCAGCAGTAATAGTGGAAGAAGCTGTATCGGAAACACCACGAGAGCAAACACAATGGTGTACTGCATCTACAATCACAGCAACATCCTCTGTCTTTAGAATTTTCTTCAGCTCCATCATGATTTGCACAGTAAGCCTTTCTTGAACCTGGGGCCTTCTGGCAAAAAAATCAACAAGACGGTTAAGTTTGGATAGACCGATAACTTTTCCATTGGAGAAATAGGCAACATGCGCCTTGCCATAAACAGGTACGAAGTGGTGTTCGCAGTTTGAAAAAACCGTGATGTTCCTTTCAACCAACATTTTTCCATAATTGTACTTGTTATCGAAAAGGGTAACCTCTGGTTTATTGGCAGGGTTCAAACCTTTGAATAACTCGCGCACATACATCTTTGCTACCCTATGTGGCGTGTCTGCAAGAGAGTCATCTGTTAAATCAAGTCCCAAGGTATCCATGATTTCACGAAACGATTTTTGAATTCGTTGGATCTTCTCTTCATCACACACGTGAAAAGCATCAGGTCTCATGGGTGTGTCGAAATCTTTGTTTAACAACTCGGTTTCTGGATTTAAATCCTTATAATCAATTAGTTGCTCAATTCTCAGTGATGTTTTCATGTCTTCGCTTTTAAGGATAACCCCAAAAACAATCCTTTTGTTTAACTTTATTGAGATATACTTAAACTTTTTACCTTGATTATTAATTAATTGACCTTTTTGTTTATATTATTTACATAATTATTACACACAATAGTTGACTTTATGGTTTTGCTAATTACTTTTGTGTAAGTATTAACCATAAATCATAAACAAAATGACACAAGTAGAATTCAACCATGCCGTACAGTGCCAGTACAAACCATTGCGTGGGTATGCAATGAAGCTGGTGCGCGATGTAGAGGATGCTAACGATTTGGTTCAGGAAACAATGTTGAAAGCCTTCAGAAACCATGACAAGTTCGCTGAAGGAACCAATCTGAAAGGATGGCTTTACACCATGATGAAAAATATTTTCATCAACAATTATCGAAGAATGGTTAACAGTAACATCTTCTCCGATGATACCGAAAACCAGTTTTACATCAACTCATCTTCAAATTCTACTCGGAATGGAGCTGAAACAAGCTTAGCTATGGAAGACATAGAGAGGGCTCTCGGAAAATTATCTGACAACCTTAGAAAGCCATTTATGATGAGCTATCAGGGTTACAAATACGAAGAAATTGCCCGTCATCTTTCCATACCATTAGGAACAGTTAAGATACGCATTCACAATGCGAGGCATAAACTGCAGGACTCATTACAAAACTACGGTGTTGATTACGGTTTAAAAGCCTAAATCATTTACCCTGCATCTTCTTTTTCAATCGCTCCTTTCGAAAAGCGTCGACCAGGTTGATATCAATGAAACGATATTCCACCAACATGGTGATAGTCATACGATGATTTTCAAATCCGCCTTCTGGAAGTTGGCTGAATTCATAAACTGGACTTACACGCTTTTTGTCTCCAATTAATATATCCTTTAAATCGGCATCAGGATGTTTTTTAAGAAGGGGCATCAGATATGAAAACATATCATACCCTGCATAACCAGATGACAAAGGATCATCCAAATAGGCGTTTACAAAGCGTTTGCGGAATTTTAACCTGTTCGAGTCGCTTAAGTCGATATAGTTATTATCGAATAAACAAATCTGAATTCGTTCATGGGACATAAAATCTATAGATTCAAAGTTCACCCAGGTTGGCATACCGCAAACAATTGTGTTTCTGGGACAGCTTCTTGCCAAGGATGCTAATCCCGGGTTGACTACAGGCTCTTCTGAAGAAACGAAAAATATGATGTTTTGACGATCAGAAACAATTCCAGCGGATGCCCCACTCACACCAGATACAGCAAGGTCTACCACTCGAACCATAGATGTTCCAGATGCCAGAGTATCAACAGCAGCCTGCAAGGCATCAGCAACCTCCTTTTCCCTAGGCTTCCTTCCTTTTATTATGACAAAGTTGGCATTCGGATATTTTTTCAAAAACCGATCCACAACCAAACTACATTGCGTTGCGGTAGATGCATAGGCTAAAGCGCAATTGTCGTGCCCTATAATTGGATCAGATCTTAATGCCTGAGTCAATATCAGCTTAATACTGTCCCTTTTTGCCCTTTTCACAAGCATTGGCAACAAGTTATCAGGAACATAACCGATTACAACATTGAAGCTATCAACAGTTAATTGGTCAAGGAATTTTTCCATTCCTGATGTATCTAACGGCGCCTCAAAACAAACTAAATCATACCGCTGTCCCCTTCTGGACAAAGAGTCAATCGCTAGTCTACTACCTTCATAAAAGTGTAATGCAGGAAGAGAAAATGGATGTATTCCGGGGCTCTCTGGATCGGAGGGGTCGATGTTTGCATTCCGTCCTACCTCATACGACATCACAAGCGCAACCTTTAACTTCTTCTCTGCAACAAGACTATCCTGCGCATGCCCAGGGTGATAGCAGCAAAATATTGCTGAGATAAATAGCAGCAGCCGCAAGATTCGGTTTTTTGAAAATTGAAGCCAAAACCATGCCGAAAAGGGAGATGCTAGTCGATGAATTTCCAAAATATACATACCTGTTTATGGAGACTTGACAGTATTATTTAATACCTAAACCTATTCCCATTCTATTGTTGCGGGAGGCTTTGAGCTGATATCATAAACCACCCTGTTGACCCCCTTTACCTTGTTGATAATCTCGTTGGAAATCCTACCTAAAAAATCATGAGGTAGGTGACACCAATCCGCGGTCATTCCATCCGTTGAGGAAACAGCTCTTAATGCAACCACATTTTCATATGTGCGTTCATCACCCATAACACCCACCGATTTTACAGGCAACAATATGGAACCAGCCTGCCAAACCTGATTGTACAATCCTTCCTCTTTCAAGCCTTCAATAAAAATGGAATCAACATCTTGAATGACTCTGACTTTCTCAGGCGTTATATCACCTAAAATGCGTATGGCCAATCCGGGTCCTGGGAATGGATGACGATTCAGTAAGTCGGGATGCATGCCCAAGGCCGTCCCTACCCTTCGAACCTCGTCCTTGAACAAGGTCTTTAGAGGTTCCACAACCTTCAAACTCATTTTCTCTGGCAATCCGCCAACATTATGGTGTGATTTGATTGTAGCACTTGGACCCTTTACGGAAACAGATTCAATAACATCGGGGTAAATGGTTCCTTGGGCCAACCAAGAAACACCTTTGATCTCATTGGCACATCGCTCGAACTCCTCAATGAAAACGCGACCGATGATCTTTCGCTTTTTTTCCGGCTCCGACTCACCTTGGAGTTCCTCATAAAAATGAATGGAAGCATCTACACCGCGTATGTTCAAACCCATGTGCTTGTAAGCCTCCAAGACCTGAAGAAACTCATTCTTGCGAAGTAATCCATTGTCAATAAAAATACAGTGGAGATTAGCGCCAATGGCGTTATGAAGCAGCATGGCAGCCACTCCGGAATCGACACCTCCCGAAAGTCCCAAAATAACCTTGTCGGAGCCCAACTGCTTTTTCAAGCTTTCTACCGTATCATCTATGAATGAACTGGGAGTCCAATCGCCAGTGCATCCACAAACTTCATACAAGAAATTGGCTAGCATATTTGTGCCTTCCAAAGAGTGTACCACCTCAGGGTGATACTGAACACCAAAGGTTTTTTCGCCCTCAACACTGTAAGCGGCCACCTTTACGGTATCAGTGCTTGCTATAATATTGAAGTCAGTGGGAATAGTTGTGATAGTATCTCCATGTGACATCCAGACCTGGGTAGAATCTGACACATTCTGAAATAAAACGCAGCCTTTGTCGCCTACACCCAGCACAGCCCTTCCATATTCTCGGATCTTGGAAGGAGTCACCTGACCTCCTGATTGGTGAGCCATTAATTGAGCTCCATAACAGATACCCAACACAGGAAAGCGACCACGAATGGCTGCGGTATCGATATGCGGAGCGCCTTCTTCCCTAACCGATGCAGGCCCTCCGGACAATATCACACCTATAAAACGACCATCCAGATCAGGAAGATGGTTGTATGGATGAATTTCGCAGTACACATTCAACTCCCTTACTCTCCTGGCAATCAACTGAGTATACTGGGAACCGAAATCAATTATCAAAATGGATTGATGCATGGCCAAAAGTAACCAATTGTTCCTTCTCTTCTAAATTCATCTTGTTTCGAAAAATCATGACGAATGTCAGGTCGTATTTCAAAAATCGTTGTGATTTTGGTAAAAATCAAAAGTAAATGAAACCACATCTTTTACTAGTTCCAATAGACTTTTCAGAAAATTCTTTGATTGCGCTGAGATTTGCAACCCAATTGTGCAGAGGAACTTCCTGCAGCCTAATACTGATGCATGTGCACCATGAGGAGGATTATCGAGAGGCATTTAGTGAAAACCTAGGGGTTGAACATCTCATGGAGCTTTGTCAAAGACAGGTCGCCGAGCTCCACATTCCGTGTAGGAACATCCTTTGTTCGGGAGATGTAGTTGAAGAAATATTGGCTCAATCAAAAAAATCAGATGTTTCCATGATAGTTATGGGCACCAGTGGTAACAGCAAAAAAAGAGATAGGCTGATAGGTTCAAATGCCTCATCCGTGGTTTCTAAATCTGAAATACCTGTACTGGTCATCCCTGAATCCATGCCCTATAAGAATATTTCAAAAATCGTTGTCGGAATTGATCCTAATCTTGAAAATGAACACACCGTACAATGGATAGCAGAATCTTTGGCTGGAGAGGGTATAGAGATTGACTTGATAAGCGCTGGCTCGCAAACAATTGCTGAGGAAGTATCACAATATCAACTCAGACTCAAGGAAATTATCCACTCAAAATCACCTGAATGCCTAGTTCTAAATACATTCATCCCAACAGTGAATGTTTTATCGAGTTTGGATGCATTCATCAAAGATGTAGACGCAGATCTTTTGGTGCTAACGACTCACCATCGGGGTATTTTTGAGAGGATTTTCGATCCGGGAATAACCCGTAGGTTCGCATTGCAGTCAGATATACCTGTGTTGGCTATTCCTGTCCAAAAAGTACCGGTGTTTTTCTTCTAAACCAAAAATCAATTCCAATCCAATAGGTAGCTTTTACATTGAGGACCCAGGTTCATTAATAAATCCAATGAGCTTAATCCACTGCAAAAGGGAAATCGGTCGCTGAAAACTTGCAAATATCTTTTCTGAATTGGAATCTCCTCTGGTTTGGAAATGTCCGATAAGGAGCCTATTTCGGTTCCACTACGGTCTATCTCATGAGAGTCTAGACTAAACTCGAAATTCAATCCCATGTTTGAAGCCAATAGCCTTATGGAATGCAAATTAAACTCCCATAAATAATCGTATTTCTTATCAAACAATTCCATTAAGTCATCCTCATAGTGCTCAAAATATGCAGATTTTCCATAGGCTGCCTGAATTGATCTAAAATGCTGTCGCCTCCAATGTGAAGTGTAGGAAATCCGAACCTCCTTAACCAGCGATTGATTTAGGTTTTCGTGTACAACTGGAATGGTCAATGTTTGGACCCCATTGGGAGACAAAATATGACATCGGGTTCTCAAATTCTGTTTAACATACCTTTCATCATGATCCATACAAACAGTGTTCCGGGACAATAGAGCCATATAGCAAACCGGAGGTAAGTAGCAGGTGTTCAAAACAATCATGGATGCAAAATAAGTAATCTGAGGCGATTCCTATCTTTGCGGAGATATCCAACCGTTCCGTGAAACCATCCCTTCCGAAAGGCACTCGCGATTTTAATCCTACGGATATGATCCGAAGGAATTACATCCTCGACCAGATCAAGGAAGTGTTCCGACTGCATGGTTACCAACAGATAGAGACTCCAGCCATGGAGCAACTTTCAACACTAACTGGCAAGTACGGAGAGGAAGGCGATCAGCTCTTATTCAAAATCCTGAACTCAAGGTTGCATGAATCGTCTAAGAAAAAGGAGCTGATGGACGACTTCCAAAGGTCTTTGGATAAAAACACCAATTCGGAGATGTTGACCGAACGGGCACTTCGATACGACCTTACTGTGCCTTTTGCAAGATATGTTGTCATGCACCAGCATGAAATTACCTTCCCATTCAAGCGTTTTCAGATTCAACCGGTATGGCGAGCCGACCGTCCTCAAAAAGGACGCTACCGTGAGTTCTTTCAATGCGATGCAGATGTGATTGGAAGCACATCCTTACACAACGAAGCGGAATTGGTTGAAATGACTCGGAATGTTTTTCAGTCACTAGGAATCCCGGTGATTATAAAAATCAATAACAGGAAGGTCCTTGCGGGAATGGCTGAATTGACTGGCAGGCCTGATCAAATCATTGATCTCACAGTGGCTTTAGACAAGCTCGATAAAATCGGAAAAGACAAGGTCATAGATGAATTACTAAACAAGGGATTTCAAAAAGAATCCATTGAATTACTTCAACCCATTTTCGATTTCAACGGCAAACTTCCCGAAGAGGCTATATCCTTTTTGGAAAAATGGCTTTCAAATTCAGAAATTGGAATGAAAGGGGTCGCTGAATTGCGAGAACTGATTAGTCTGACAGGAACTGAGGGAGTTGAATTGGATCTCACCCTTGCTAGAGGACTTAACTATTACACCGGAGCCATATTCGAAGTAAAAGCCACTAATGTTTCCATAGGTAGTATTGCCGGTGGTGGAAGATATGATGACTTAACTGGTATTTTCGGACTTCCTGGATTATCCGGTGTAGGCATATCGTATGGAATAGATCGTATCTACGATGTTTTGGAAGAATCTGGTAGATGGAATGAAATTGGAACCAAGGGTAACAAGACGCTGGCCATGTTCGTGAATTTCGGTCCAGATGAGGCGAGATATTGCCAAAAGGCTGCACGAGAACTGCGATTGAACGGCGTTGCAACTGAGGTTTACCCCGACCCCACTAAGATGAAGAAACAAATGTCATATGCCGACTCCAATAATATCCCATTCGTGATTCTAATAGGAAGTGAGGAAATGGCAAGCGGACTTCTCTCATTGCGCAACATGCGTAACGGAGAACAGCACAAGTTGCATCTGAATCAAATCATACAACACATCAAATCCCATTTGGATTAAAACTTAACGCCATTCTTATGCCTACCATCAGGATTTCAAAATCAAACATCACACTTGATGAAATTGAAAAGGTGCTATCTGGTGTTTATAGCATTGAAATCACTGAAGAATCCTTAACCGCAGTTGATGGTTGCAGAAAATACCTAGACGAACGGATGAGGAATCTGCAAGCACCCATCTACGGTATTAATACCGGGTTCGGCAGCTTATACAATAAGACAATTTCCCCTTCCGACCTTGAGTCACTGCAAAAAAACCTAGTCATGTCACATGCTTGTGGCACAGGAGAACAGGTTCCGGCTGAATTGGTCAGACTCATGCTGTTTTTAAAAATCAAAGGGCTGTGCTATGGGAATAGTGGTGTTACAACAGAGACTGTTCAGAGGTTGGCCGACTTCTTCAATTATGATGTATTGCCAATCGTATATCAACAGGGTTCGCTAGGTGCTTCTGGTGATTTGGCACCATTGGCACACTTGAGCCTTCCACTGATCGGTTTGGGTGAAGTTTACTACAAAGGAGCCTTACGAACCGCCGAAGATGCACTGGCTAGACACAACTGGCATCCCATCCAACTTAAATCCAAAGAGGGTTTGGCATTATTGAACGGCACTCAATTCATGAGCTCATACGGCGCATGGGCTGTTTATCATGCCAACAATTTGGCCCACTGGGCTGAAGTGATTGCTGCCATATCTTTTGATGCTTTTGATGGCCATACCGATCCTTTTATGGATGCGATTCAAAAAATCCGACCACACAACGGTCAAATACAGGTAGCAAACAATATGCGAAACTTGCTGGAAGGAAGTGAGATTTCGAAGCGACCAAAATCGCATGTGCAAGACCCATACTCTTTCCGTTGCATCCCTCAAGTTCACGGCGCCTCTAGAGATGCCATTCAATATGTTGAGAAGGTCATATTGACCGAGATCAATTCCGTGACAGACAACCCAACCATATTCCCAGATGACGATAAGGTGGTTTCGGCTGGCAATTTTCATGGACAACCACTTGCGCTAGCTCTTGACTTCCTTGGTATTGCTTTATCGGAATTGGGCAATATATCCGAAAGGAGAACTTACCTACTTATATCTGGCCAAAGACAGCTACCTCCTTTTTTGGCAAAAGATGCCGGACTTCATTCCGGATTTATGATCCCACAATATACTGCCGCTTCCATTGTCAGCAAAAACAAACAGCTTTGTAGTCCAGCATCGGTGGATTCTATTGTATCATCCAATGGACAAGAAGACCATGTTAGCATGGGAGCCAATGCAGCCACCAAAACCTACACCATAGTCAACAATTTGTATGATATTTTGGGTATTGAATTGTTGACGGCTTGTCAAGCTCTTGAATTTAGAAGACCTTTGAAAAGCAGCCCAACCGTTGAGAAGGTATTCTCTGCCTTCAGAGAATCGGTTCCATTTATGGAATCAGATCGTGTTATTGCACCCGACATTCATAAGGCAGCTGATTTCATCAGGAAAAACCGGGGATTGGTTTAAATTCAGTTTTCTAACATCCTGAATACCTCAAAGCGCTTTTTCACATACATGATGAAGTCGTATTGCGTAGATGATTTCAGGAAATCATCTGATACCCTACAAAAATCTATGAAGCGATCAAACTCCTCGTTCTCTAAATCTATAATTTCATAATCAACATATTTCCTGAAAAGCTCCTTTAAGAGAGATCGACGCTTATCGTTATTACGCATTTCCGCTACAAGTCGTTTGCTTCGTTCCCTTTTGCTGAAAGCGAGATACAATGCGGTAATGGGGCTCGAAATGGCATCAATACCATCCAACATGTAATCACTTTCATCGAAACCAAGAGTCTGTATTTCCCTTTCGATTTCATCCAAATCGCGTTTTGTGAATATCTCTACAGGCTTTAAATTGACCTGAAGCCGTGGCATGGAAATCCTTAAGTCATAAACCCCTTTGGCAATGGAATCTGCGACAGCTATTTTCAATGTTGAATACCCCGTAGCAGCAATGATAATCGTATCATTCAGGTCGACACTGACCTTGAACCGTCCATCAAATCCACTAAAGTAACCTTGCTGGGTTCGCTTACTTACCACCATCAAGTTTTGAACCGGATTGGTACCCAATTCATCGATAACCGCGCCCGTAAGAACCACCTTCTCTTGTGCCGAGACAAAGTATGCGTTCCCGATAGTGAATAGAAAGCAAAAAAAGATGAAGTTGATTCTGATCATTCTATTTGAGCTCTGAATCTATTCGTTTCAACGCGACACCAACCTGGTCCAACATCGTGTCATCAAAGTCGAGGTGTGTAACCATTCGCATAGATTGTTTGCCAAAAGCCACAGCCTTAATTCCAGAATGGTCTAATGATTTCAGTAGTTTTTCCAATGGCACATCATCAATAATCTTAGAGACTACTATATTCGTTTCAACGGGTACAACTGAATCGACAAAAGAAAGTTCGGATAGCATTTTCGCTAAAACCTTTGCTCTTTGATGATCATCCTTCAAACGATCCACATGATGGTCCAGGGCATAAGTGCAAGCCTTAGCCAAATAACCGGCTTGTCGCATACCACCACCTAACACCTTGCGAATACGCTTTGCTTCACGAATCAACTTACCCGAACCAACAAGAACGGATCCAACGGGTGCTCCTAAGCCTTTGGACATGCATATTGAAACGGTATCGAAATTAGACCCGATTTCTTGAGCGGTATAATCGGATTCAACCAAGGCATTGAAAATACGCGCGCCATCAAGATGAAGAAACAACCCGTAACGATTACATACTTCTCTGATGGACTCAATATCAGCCAACGAATAGATACTTCCACCTCCCCTATTGTGTGTGTTTTCCAACGAAACCACACTTGTCCTTGGATAATGCACATTATCAGGTCGAATAGCCTCCTCAACCTGATTGGCTGTAAGCCTACCTCTATTTCCTTCCAACAACCATGTTGACAAGCCACTATTGAAAGCAAGTCCTCCGCCCTCATATAAGTAAACATGACTGGTCTTATCGCAGATGATTTCCTCCTGAGGCTTGGTGAGTGCCTTGATTGCAATTTGATTGGTCATAGTTCCGGAGGGACAAAAAAGTCCCGCCTCCTTTCCAAAAAGGACCGCTGTTTTTTGCTCCAGCTCGATAACTGAAGGGTCCTCCTCAAAAACATCATCACCAACTTTGGCTGCCATCATGGCTTCCAACATGGAAGAAGTGGGCTTGGTTACAGTATCGCTACGAAGATCTATCATGAATGAAGTTATGACGATTATAGTTGCGAAAAATCAACCTATGTTACTACCAGCGTTTTTTCCGCCCCCCAGCTTTTTCCCTATCGCCACCGAATCTTCCTGAATCCTTTTGCTGTTTTTGGGCATGGTATCCACCCCTATCAGAACCGCGAGGACCTTTCGAAAAACCTCGTCCTTCTTCCCTACCTTTTCCAGACTTCTTGGAGCTTCCAGGACCTTGTGAAATATCAGTTCTCACCTTTCTGCCACGAAAAACTTCGCCATCAAATGCAGTCATTACTCCAGGTAGTTTCTCGCGTTCGATATCGACGAAAGAATAAACTCCCTTAATATCGATACGACCTATGATTGCTCCGTTTATATCGGCTGTGTCGCAAATGTATCTCAACATCTTTCCTGGATCAAAACCATCAGCGGATCCAAGATTGATGAACATGGTATCCATGTTGCCCTGACGCATACGACCACGGTCAGATTTACCTCCATTTAGGTCGGCATTGATGTCAGGAGCGTTTCGATAATAATCCAAAAACCTGTTGAATTCAAGTGAAGTGAAGCGCTTGATAATTTCCTCCTTCGAGAGGTCCTTCAAAGATTCGTAGATACCAGGAAGATAGGAGTTGATAGCCGCTTCATCCACTTCCACATCGTGCACTTTGGTAATGAGGTGCATCAATTGTCTCTCACATACCTGGAATCCATCAGGAACTCTTTCGTGTTTGAATTTACGATTGATCTGACGCTCTATTTGCTTGATTTTGCCAACCTCTTTCATGTTGACAATAGCTATGGAAATACCTGATTTGCCAGCCCTTGCGGTTCTACCACTTCTATGGGTATAAACTTCGGTATCATCAGGCAATTCGTAATTGATTACATGGGTAATATCACTTACATCGATACCTCGGGCGGCCACATCGGTTGCAATCAAAAGCTGCAAAGAACGGTCGCGGAACAAACCCATTACTTTGTCGCGCTGCTGTTGGCTCAAATCCCCATGCAAAGAATCGGCGTTATAGCCGTCCTTGATCAGTTTTTCCGCAATTTCTTGGGATTCGATTTTCGTCCTGCAAAAAACGATTCCGAATATGTCGGGGTTAAAGTCTACGATTCGCTTCAAAGCCAGATAGCGATCGCGAGCATGCACGGCATAAAAGACATGTTCTATATTTTCCGCTCCCGCGTTTTTCTTTCCGACAGTCAATTCAAACGGATCCGACATGTAGTTCCTTGCAATCGAACGAACCTCAGGTGGCATGGTAGCCGAGAAAAGCCATGTTTTTCTGGTTTCAGGCGTATTCTCAAGAATATAATCGATGTCCTCCTGAAAACCCATATTCAGCATCTCATCCGCCTCATCCAGCACTACGAATGAAATCCTATCCAATGCCAAAGCCTTGCGGTCCAATAGGTCTATGAGGCGACCTGGTGTTGCAACGATCAATTGGGCTCCACGACGGAGTTGATCCATCTGACGGGTGATGCTTGCTCCACCATATACAGGGACAATATTTACCCCTTTCATGTCGGATGCGAAGTCTTTAATGTCGTTTGAAATTTGAACACACAACTCTCTGGTAGGTGCAAGAACTAAGGCTTGCTCCTGCTTTTTGGAGAAATCCAAAAGTTGCAGTAGTGGTAATCCAAAGGCGGCGGTTTTTCCGGTACCTGTTTGTGCGAGTCCAATAAAATCCCTGTCGCCCTTGAGCAATTCAGGTATGGCTTGTTGTTGAATGGGTGTAGGCGTCTCGAATCCCAGCTTTGCTATCCCTTTGAGCACTTCATCATCGAGGCCCAGTGTTTTAAATGTATCCATGTTTTGTGGATTTGATTTGAAAATCAGACAAATCCTTTGCAAAGGTACGCTTAAATTACCGCTTCGCCTTTGATTAATTCATTACTTTTGAATCGATTGAATAAAATACAATAAAAAGCCATCAACCATTTATGAGACAAGTATATATAGTTTCTGCTGTACGGACTCCAATCGGATCTTTCGGAGGTTCACTGAGTTCTTTTTCAGCTACCCAACTGGGTGCAGTAGCCATAAAAGCGGCAGTTGAAAGAGCCGGATTGAAGCCATCCGATGTTCAGGAGGTGTACATGGGCAATGTATTAGCTGCCAATTTGGGACAAGCACCGGTAACCCAAGCCTCCATCGGCGCTGGTCTTCCAAACACCACTCCTGGTACAACCATCAATAAGGTTTGCGCTTCGGGTATGAAGTCCATAATGCTGGGTGCTCAATCTATCATGCTCGGAGAAAACGATATTGTAGTGGCAGGAGGCATGGAGTCGATGTCTAATGTACCATTTTACTTAGATAAGGCAAGAAACGGATACCGACTTGGGCATGGACAGGTACTTGACGGATTGGTCAAAGATGGCTTGTGGGATGTTTATAAGGACTTCCACATGGGTAACGCCACTGAGATTTGCGCCTCCGAATACAAAATCACAAGGGAAGAGCAAGATGCTTTTGCCATTGAATCATACAAGAGGTCAGCCTCATCCTATGAAAAAGGATTATTCAAAGATGAAATCGTCTCGGTTGAGATTCCACAACGAGGGAAAGACCCGTTGGTAGTTTCAGAGGATGAGGAGTTTCGCAAAGTAGATTTCAATAAAATTCCATCGTTAAAACCCGCTTTTCAAAAGGATGGTACCGTTACTGCTGCAAATGCATCTAAGTTGAATGATGGTGCTTCTGCCGTTGTGTTGATGTCAAAAGAAAAGGCAGAGTCTTTAGGCATAAAGCCGTTGGCGGAGGTGATTTCCTTTGCAGATGCCCAACAAGCGCCAGAGTGGTTCACAACAGCACCTTCAAAAGCCCTTCCAAAAGCCATTCAAAAAGCCGGACTCAGTAAAGAACAGATAGATTATTTTGAAATCAACGAGGCATTCAGTGCTGTAGCTATCGCTAACAATAAGGAAATGGGTCTTGATCCTTTCAAAGTCAATGTAAATGGAGGAGCTGTTGCATTGGGACATCCATTGGGAAGTTCCGGCTGCAGGATAGTTGTAACCCTGGTTCATGTACTCAAACAAAAAAATGCTACTTACGGTGCTGCTGGTATTTGCAACGGTGGCGGTGGAGCGAGCGCTATTGTAATTCGGAACATCTGAAATAAAATAATGGTAACCCACGGCATTTGTCACCTTACGGTGATTCCATTGAGAAAAGAGGCCTCACACCAAAGTGAGATGGTATCCCAAGTGCTGTTTGGTGAACATTTCGAGGTATTGGAGAAATCGGGTGATTGGTATCGTGTTGTGCTGGCATTCGATTTATACCAAGGGTGGGTGCTATCGTCCCAATTCATACCCATCGACCATGCTGAATTCTCTAGCCTCAACAACGAACCATGTTGTGTGTCATTCGATATTGTTCAATTGCTTTTCGTAGATGACTCTGTACTAAATCTCGTACTCGGATCATCGCTACCCCATTTCAAGGAAATGACATGTAGATTGGGATCCAACGCATACCGATTTGAAGGATCAGTAAAGTGTCCCGAAAAACTTTTAAGGACCCAAGGCATCATAGAAAATGCATATATGTATCTAAACTCTCCTTATTTGTGGGGAGGTAGAACCCATTTTGGTATCGATTGTTCCGGACTAACCCAAATGGTTTTCAAATTATCTGGAATGAGATTGAGAAGGGATGCTTGGCAGCAAGCTGAGCAGGGCTCTTTGGTACATTTAGTGGATGAAGCCAGACCAGGTGACTTGGCATTTTTCGACAACGAAGAAGGTCGAATCATCCATGTGGGAATTGTGTTGTCAGGAGGAAAAATCATTCATGCCTCGGGCAAGGTACGAATCGACAACTTGGATCACCACGGAATTTTCAACAACGACACAAAAAGATACAGCCATAGGTTAAGGCTGATCAAAAGATTCGTTTAGAGAATGACGGATTAACCGTTTGATACCAACAGGGTGATGAAAGTTATCACGCAAATCACCCACATCAAAGCGAAAGCGCCGGCACCATCATTACTAAAGTAGGTTTTCATGAAGTTTTTCATGGCAACAGTTTTGTTTGACAAAATTAAAAAATTAAACAAATCGATTCCATTCACTTCAAGAACTTAGTTGGATTGTTTATCATTTCATCGCGTAAGGCGGTGAATTTCTCAACCATTTCAGGTTGCTTATCCAGATTGTAGGCACGAATAATAAGGTTATATGAAACAACCGACAAAGGATTAATTTCCAATGCTTTGCCTAAAATAAGAATGGCCTCTTTCAACTTTTTTTTGGTAATCAATTTGGCCGCAAAAGAACCGAATCTCTCCGAACGACGAATAGGTGTAAGTTCATAACATGGCTGGTTATCCTTGCAGTATCTTTCAATCTGATACAACACCCTGGCATCGGCCTCCAAAAAATAATTGACTGGAATGACTCCCTCTATTAAATCAGTTCCATATGCTTCAAGACATTCGTTGAGGTAGGCCAAGGTATCTACACAATACCTGCTTCCGTTTTTCAAATCAGCTATGCGTTTGTCTCCATGTACCAAAAAAACGGTATCGGATTCAGACTCGGCGTTCAGCAAACGGTCAAACATGACCATTGCCGCCAATGCCACTTGCGAATAGTTTTGAGATTCATTTTTGAATCCAGCAGCTTCTGTCCTCCAAAGCTTTCTGATAAAAGGCATACCACCATGGGTAGGTTGCATGGCATCGAGCGCGGCGGATAGGTTTCCAGCACCTGAATGATAAATATGCATGACAAACAACCTAAACCATAAATCGGACTCATTATAAGTTATTGTGTATTTGTCCAACAGCCTCTTTGCTTCCACGACACAAACCTTACGAATGAATCGAGCCGCACCCGCGGCTGACTTTCTTAAATCTGTACGATCATCTTGATGTCGGTTTACTACCAGTCCTTGAGATCGAGCCACTCCAGGCATAAGCTGAAATGCACCACGGGCTCCAGCATAGGAAACGGCATCTGTCTTTCCAGGGCTCTCAATCAAAAGTATCGTTTGTGCATACCAAGGATCTGTTCCCTCCTGCTCAAAAACCTCTATGGCGACAGGAATCATAGGAAGTAACTTTCTGAATTCAAAAAAGTGCTGTTTGCCAGTGGTTGCGTATATACTTGTGGTTGCTGAAAGGTCGTTGCTAACGCAAACCAATCGTTTGTATTCGTCTTTTTCTTCTACAGTTTGACAACTCCAATCCGATGCGTGCAAGGAGAAAAGGGGTTGACGAACATCGGCAATATTTATCAAAACCGAGTCATTTGACATGGTCATAATATCTTGCCAGAACCGTACATGTGAAATTGTATCCCAACCTTCTTTAAAAAGGGCATTATTATCTATGAATTTGCTTTGGTACTTGGAGTCGAAACCAATGACTACTCTTTCAATGAACCTATCATCGGCAAAACCGCAACCGCTCAATGCCGCTATTGAGAAAAAAAATGTAAAAAACAGCGAAAGTGTTGTTTTGAATAGCATGCTCTGCCAATTGAATAAAATCACCTTTAAAGAAACAATAATGTTGCGACTTATCACCAAACGAACTAATTTAAAAAATGTTATTTTTATGTAAAAATATCCAATGAAAAAGAAACGAGGGTTTGTAAAAAATCGAAGTTAATAACAACCTCGACTATGCATATTTGTTAATAACCATAAAAATAGAAAACCTCATCTCAAATGGCGACCCATAATGCCGAAGGATATGTGCTATGCGAAAGCGTTGAATGGCACAGAGGAGGTATTCGTTTTTTCGAGATACTACAACATCGGATAGATTCAGCGTCCTCGGTAATACATTTTCAAGTGTATTTGATGGAATCTGACAGTACGGGAAAGATAGTGATGGACGCATTGATTCGCGCCGCAAAAAGAGGCGTTGAAGTCAATTTGGTTATTGACGATTTCGGTGCCAGCGGATTACAGTCCACAGATGAAACCAGGATGCTCCAGGCGGGTATAAATTTTAAACGCTTTCAACCATACGCTTCACTTGGTGAGTTTTATGTTGGAAGAAGGATGCACCACAAAGTGATCATTATAGATAATGATTGGGCTTTGGTTGCTGGAATGAACATAGCAGACAGATACAGGGGGGATTCCACAGCCCAGGCTTGGTTGGATTACGCCATATCTGTTAGAGGTAGAATATGCGAAGATTTGGCGGCTGTATGCATCAAAATTCAAGAAAAGAAATTTTCTGCGGGCAAACTAAAATGGCCCTCGACCCTTATTAAAGACCCGATTCCGGATTCAAAAGGGATTTGGGTCCGCATAAGAAGAAATGATTTTTTGAGAAACAGAAGAGATATCACCAGGAGCTACAACCATGCGGTTCGATCAGCCAAAAGCCACATTACCATTGTTGGAGGTTATTTTCTACCTGGAAGAAGGTTTATTTCATTATTGAGAAGAGCCTCCAAAAGAGGGGTACAAGTATCTGTTATAATGACTCGTTTCTCTGATGTTCCAGTAGTGAAATTGGCCTCTGAATACTTATACGGAAGATTGCTTCGTGCCGGTGTTAAAATTTACGAATGCAACAACGCTATGGTACATGGCAAAGTGGCTGTAGTAGATAATATGTGGGCCACTATAGGGTCATATAATCAAAACCAACTGAGTGCATACATCAGCATTGAACTCAACCTGGATGTGGTGAATGAACCCTTTTGTTCGGACTTGAATTCACATCTAAATGGTGTCATGAGAGATGAGTGCACTGAAATCACCAATGAATCCTTCTCGCGTTCATCATCATGGTTTTCCCAAATGAGAAGATGGATCAGCTTCCGAATAGTCAGGCTATCACTTCGGATGCTGTTTGCCATGAACCGAATATTCGGCGTCAATGACTGAACTGCGTCCAAAAGCCCGGAAAATCATACTTTTAAAAACTAGCGGTTCAAGCCCTTCTATCCTACCTTGTTGAACAACCATGGAGTTATCTGCTTTCGGACTTAGGTTAAAAGAAAAACCAAAGTGGGAATTTGAATCGCTCCAACCGCTGACCTGTCCAAAACGCAAATCATGAAAATAGTAGTCCGACCCTTTTTGTCGGATTACAAAAAAACCATTTGAAAAACGGGAGAGGCGCTGAACGGCGATTGAACCGGATAATGAGGCCTCCAGTACAGGATCCTTAGGGATAAAATACAGATTAGCTTTTTCTGATGTATCAAAGACCGATACATAGCCCGTCCAGAAACCAGTATCTGTTTTAGCAGTTACATTCCACAATAGCGTATTGAACAGCGTAGGTACAACTACTGTTTCGTAATTCACATCGTCTTTATCCTGCAAGGACAGTTGAAGTGATTGCTTGGCCAAACTTTGACTAAAAAAGGTACTTGCCATATAAATCGAGGAAATGAATATGCCAGCAAGGTTCCACTTTCGTCTGGAGGTAGCATTTTTGGGTAGGATTAACAAAGCCATTACGGTTATCAATAATGGAATGGTATACAAAGGATCTACAACGAATATGTTATTAAATGCGAAGCGATAATCGCTAAAAGGCAACAATAAGGCAGTACCATACATTGTACATGTGTCTAGAAACTCATGAAACCAAATGTTGATGGTGAATAACATCATCCAGCCAAACAAGTGGAGTCGACCATAAAAATTGTAAAGCAACCATCCTAACAATGGACCAACGACTGCGGCAACAAAAACAGAATGGGTAATTCCCCTGTGTAAAATCAATGAATCCAAATCAGAAACGAAAAAATTCATAAAGGCATCCACATCAGGAGCATTACCAGCTAATGCACCCCAAAGCATGGCCTTCTTGCCCACCTTTTTACCAAGCAGCAACTCCCCTACTGCGGCTCCAGCAACAATGTGTGTAAGCGTATCCATAGAACAAAAATACGACCCAATCAACTCAAAAAGTGAAAAATTGTCTTGGCAATAGATCTCATCGTGACAAAATGACCTTAAATGTCAGGTGAATGTCATTTGGATTGATTTATGATTACCCAAAAGCATCCAATTGTAAAATCACAACTATGAATATCAACAATTTCACTACAAAATCACAAGAGGTTGTACAGCAAGCCCAAAACATGGCTATGCAAAGTAACCACCAGTCCGTTGACACGGGTCATATCTTAATGGCTATGATGGATGCGGATGAAAATGTCGTTCCTTATATTCTAAAAAAATCCAATGTGCCCGTAGCGCATTTTAACGAAAAGCTTCAAGCCATCGTCGACAAATACCCCAAGGTTAGTGGTGGCAACCAATACTTATCGAATGAATCTGTACAAGCCATACAAAAGGCAAACAACTATTTGAAGGAGTTCAAGGATGATTTTGTGACGCTTGAACATTTATTTCTGGGATTATTGGCTGGAACCGACAAAACCGCCCAATTGATGAAGGATAATGGTATCAATGAAAAAGATACGAGGAAAGTTATGACCGAATTAAGGAAGGGAGCCCGTGTTACCAGTGCAAGCGCAGAGGAGACATACAATTCATTGGGGAAATATGCTAAAAATTTGAATGAACTGGCTAGACAAGGAAAGCTTGACCCAGTAATTGGAAGAGATGAGGAAATTAGAAGGGTATTGCAAATCCTATCGCGACGCACGAAAAACAATCCGATTTTAATTGGAGAACCAGGAGTCGGAAAAACGGCAATCGCAGAAGGTTTGGCTCATAGAATCATTAATGGTGATGTTCCTGAAAACCTGAAATCAAAAACCATTTATTCGTTGGATATGGGTGCACTGATTGCAGGAGCTAAATACAAGGGTGAGTTCGAAGAAAGATTAAAATCCGTAGTCAAAGAGGTAATCAGTTCTGATGGATCTATTGTGTTGTTTATAGATGAAATCCACACATTGGTGGGCGCAGGTGGCGGAGAAGGAGCAATGGATGCAGCAAATATCTTAAAGCCAGCTTTGGCTCGAGGAGAGTTGAGAGCAATAGGAGCCACTACCCTGTCCGAGTATCAAAAATATGTAGAGAAAGATAAAGCACTGGAGAGACGATTCCAAAAGGTCATGGTAGAAGAGCCCGTTACAGAGGATGCTATAGCCATACTTCGCGGACTTAAGGAGAGATACGAAACCCATCACAAAGTGCGCATCAAGGACGAAGCCATTATAGCTGCTGTGGAGTTCTCGGAGCGCTATATATCAGATCGATTCTTACCGGATAAAGCGATAGACCTTGTAGATGAGGCCGCTTCAAAGTTGAGACTTGAAATTGATTCGGTTCCAGAGGAGCTGGATGAAGTTCAAAGAAAAATACTTCAGTTAGAAATTGAAAAAGAAGCCATCAAAAGAGAAAATGATGAAAAAAGATTATCCGAGCTAACGCAGGAGCTAACTAACCTTTCGGAAAAAAGAGATGGCATCAAAGCCCAATGGCAAGCAGAGAAGGATTTGGTCGAACAAGTCCAAAACCTAAAAGAAGCTGCGGAGCAATTGAAACTTGAAGCCGAACAGGCAGAACGATCCGGCGATTACGGAAAGGTAGCCGAAATAAGATATGGAAAAATAAAAGAGGCAGAGGCGAAAAAAAGTGAACTTATGAAGCAGCTTCAGGAAATGCAATCCTCCAAAGGTGCCATGATAAAGGAAGAAGTGGATAGCGAAGATATAGCAGAAGTTGTATCGAGATGGACAGGAATTCCTGTTAGGAAAATGCTGCAAAGTGAACGAGAAAAACTACTTTCCTTGGAACAGGAATTACATCAAAGAGTGGTTGGTCAAGAGGATGCCATAGCAGCCGTATCTGATGCCGTTAGAAGAAGCAGAGCCGGTTTGCAGGATATGAAAAGGCCCATAGGTTCTTTTATATTTTTAGGAACAACAGGTGTTGGAAAAACCGAGTTGGCAAAGGCCTTGGCTGAATATTTGTTTAATGATGACAACTCCATGACCCGTATCGATATGAGCGAATACCAGGAAAGACATACTGTATCCAGATTAATCGGAGCTCCTCCCGGATATGTTGGCTACGATGAGGGCGGTCAATTGACAGAAGCTGTAAGAAGAAGACCATACTCTGTCATATTGTTGGATGAAATAGAAAAGGCACATCCGGATGTATTCAATATCCTTTTACAGGTACTAGATGACGGAAGATTGACAGATAATAAGGGTCGAACAGTGAATTTCAAGAACACAATCATTATAATGACCTCCAACATCGGAGCGCATCTGATTCAAGAACGATTTGAGAATCTTAACGAAGAGAACAAGGAAGAGATTGTAGCATCCACAAAAATTGCTGTTTATGAACAATTAAAAAAAACAATCCGACCAGAGTTCTTGAACAGAATAGATGAAATCATCGTGTTTAATCCATTGGATAGAAGTGAAATCAGGGAAATTGTGAAGATTCAGATGAAAGGACTTCAAAAGATGCTCGAACAACAAGACATCCAACTTTCCATATCAGATGAGGCCACAGATTGGCTTTCACAATTAGGATTTGATCCTCAATTTGGGGCAAGACCAATGAAACGAGTTATTCAAAAGAAAATCCTGAATGAACTGAGCAAACAGATACTTGCTGGATTGGTAAATAGAGAAGATGCCATTAAAATAGATGTTGACAAGAACGGTCAATTCATTTTTTCAAATATAAAAGCATAAAATAAGGGTGCCAAGGGCACCCTTATTCAAATCACAAAATAATATAATCATACAGTTTTTCTGTAATCATCATAAAGTCGATGAACAATCCCATCAGACAAGCCGACTTGAGGAACGATAATTTTTTCAATGCCTGTATATTTCATAGATGCTAAATAAATCTTAAACGCCGGTATAATCACATCGGCTCTATCTGGATTTAATTTAAGCAACGAAATTCTTTCATCTAAATTGTACGATGAAACCATATCGTAACATTCTTTAAGTCGTCGAATTGATAGACTTTGGTCATCCTTCCTACCGGCCAGTTTAAATATCTTATTAATATTACCGCCAGAACCAATTGCTGTAACTTCCAACCCATCCATTGATTCTCCAAGCATCAGCATTGTTTCCTTGAAGTTACTCCATTCCAGTTTATCAACTTTTCCATGAAGCATACGAATTGTACCTATATTAAAGGAATTAGAGTAAACAGCTCTTTGTTCCTTAAACAGTGTTATTTCTGTACTTCCACCTCCCACATCGATATACATATAGGATTTTTCATTACCAAGAATGTTCTCAAGGTGATTTGAATAAATCAATTCAGCTTCGGTCCTACCATCAATCACCTCAATACGCAAACCGCTATAATTGTACACTCTCTTAATCACTTCATCTTTGTTGGAGGCTTCTCTCATCGCTGCTGTAGCACATACTCGGTATGATTCGACCTCATAGGCCTCTAAAAGTAATTTAAAGGATTTCATCACTTTGGATAAAATTGCAATGGAATCATCAGAAATCGATCCCATAAGAAAAGAATCTTCACCTAGGCGAAGTGGAAACCGAAACAATTCAGCTTTTTTGAATACAGGACCATCATTCCCCTCATAAACATTGCAAAGCAACAATCTCAATGCATTAGAACCAATATCAACGGCGCCAAATCGAATATAATCCATTTACAAAATATTCAAGCATCAATACCACAAAAAAACAAATTCTTTTGGAATCATGAAAATCTTCTTAATTCCTTATAAAAATCATCTTGAGATCTAACAATTGCCGCTTTTCCTTTGCTGACATATTTATTATGTTGATTGATATCCAATATACGAGCCTTGGTATTATCTTCAATTTGAAGATTTATAAATACTCGCAACAACCTTTTCAATCTTTCATCATAAATTGGAACAGCAACCTCAGATCGATTATCAAAATTCCTACTCATGAAATCGGCTGATGAAATAAAATATTTTTCTTCACCACCATTTGCAAATATAAAGATCCTTGAATGCTCAAGATATTTATCCACAATGCTGGTTATTTCAATATTCTCACTTAAACCCTTTATTCCAGCGGCAATGGAACAAATCCCTCGTACAATCATCCTGATTTTCACACCTGAACTAGATGCAACATATAATTTGGAAATTACTTCCTCATCAACAATTGAATTCAACTTTAAAATAATATATGCATCAAGTCCATTTTTAGCATTTTGAATCTCCTTATTTATCAAGTTGATGAATTTCTTTCTCATATCCCATGGGGCCACAACTAAATGCTTATAATGCCCGGTCTTATAGTTGTTTTTATAAAATCCGAATAGTTTTTCCACCTCATCCGTTATCCTTTCATCCTTGGTTAAAAACGAGATATCGCTATAAACATTTGCAGTAGCTTCATTGAAGTTACCTGTACCTATATGAGCATACTTGGTTAGTTTTCCTGATTCTTTCCGTGTAATCAAAAACAACTTGGAATGCACCTTCAATCCAGGAACACCGAAAATAACATGAGCTCCTTCATCTTGAAGCCTTTCCGCCCAATAAATATTGGACTCCTCATCAAACCGTGCTTGTAGTTCAACGACTGCAGTAACAGATTTCCCATTTTTCAAAGCATTGACCAATGCGTTGGCCACAATTGAGTTTTGAGCCACCCTGTAGAGTGTAATATGGATGGAAACCACCTTGGGATCAATTGATGCTTCACGCAAAATATCCAAAACATGATTGTAGCTGTTATATGGAAAAAAAAGGAGTTGATCGGATTTGGAAATTGGGTTGAAAGCAGATAAAGAAGCGTTGAAGCCTTTTATGGCAACTGGTGGAGTCCTTTTGTATCTGAAACCAACTGGACCAACATTGGGAAATGAAATAAAGTCTTTAAAGTTATGTGTACGACCACCTGGAATGAGATTATCTGTTTTCCTGAATTTCATTTTGGAAACAAGATAATTAAGCATATCTCTAGGAATGGCCTTGTCATAGGCTAGCCTAACCGGCGCACCCTTCTTCCGATTTTTAATAGATCTAAATATTTTCTCAACATAACTTCTGGATAGATCATTGTCGATATCAAGCTCGGCATCTCTGGTTATTTTGATAACATGCGATTGAACTTTATCATATCCGAAAACATAAAATAAATCCTTCAAGCAATATCTTATCACATCGTCCAAAAGCATTACATCCCAAGTGGCTTTCTTTGAGGGTAAAAGCAAGAATCTCGAAATACCTTTTCTTGGAATTTCAATCAAAGCGTATTGGGTTTTCTTTTTTCTAGTACTATCGGTCAGTTTAATAGTTAAGTAAATTGACTTATCTGTCAAATAAGGGAAATGTGGAGCATTGTCTAAAAAGACTGGAAACAACAATGGCCGGACTTTGGATTCAAAATATTCTTTGACAAAGTTACCTTGCAAATTGGTGATTTGAGATTCATCCAATATCCTAATATGATTATTGGAAAGATCTTTTAATAATGTATTGTAAATAGAATCAAAAATATGTTGTTGGCGTATAATCTCCCTTTGGATCTTTTCCATGAGTGGAGCCGGTTGCTCCCCTTGCAAAACATCTAGTTTCTTTGAAAACCTAAGCAATCTTTTCACAGTCGCAACCCTTACTCTGAAAAACTCATCTCTGTTATTCGAATAAATGCCTAAAAAACGAATGCGCTCCAAAAGCGGCACAGTGGAATCGGCGGCTTCTTGCAACACGCGCCCATTAAAAGAAAGCCAACTCAACTCACGATTGAGCAACAAAATACCTCTTCCCATAAATGATTAGGACCTTTTCTTGGTGGTGCTAACCTTTTTCTTGGTTTTCAAAACAGCACCTTTTCTTTTTGACTTGGTGTCAACTTTCGATGCTTTAAGCTTCAATATTGAATTTGTAACACCAGGTTTTTCCGAAAAAGAACTCTCAAGTTTTTCAAGTTCAGTCTTGTTTAATCCCTTGAAAAACCTCCTCACTGTGGACTTCATGGATTGCAAAAGAACCTTTTCCGATTGAATAGCCGCATCAGAATTAATGGCTTTCAAATGATTCAGGACCATGAAAGACAACTCGGCCTCAATTATTTTCCTAATCTTTTTACCCATGTATTTTATCTATTATAGGGTAAATTTTAGAAAAAGTGTGCATGTATCGCACAGTAAATACCAAATTTAATATGGGGATAACATAAAAAATCATGGCTCAATAGATCGAATCATTACCGATTCGGAGCCATCAAGTTCAGTCCAAAATTGGTTTTGATTGGAAAAACCATACAATGAGCCTGTTTTCAGGTGTTGAATGCCATTATTAAAAGCACATGAAATTTCCGTCATTGATGGATTATGCCCAACAATCAAAACTGAGGAATACTTTTCATTGATTTCGGAAATTACCTCCCACAAATCCATCAAAGATGCATTGTAGATCCTCTCGTCCAATTGAATATCAGATAAATTAAAACCAACACATCTGCAAAATATCATTGCAGTGGAATAAGTTCTGACTGATGGACTGCAAATGACAAGGTCTGGTATTGGCGTTGAAGATGCATAAATCTTAGCTACTTTGTGAGCTTCCTCTATTCCTAATGGGTGTAGTGGCCTATCAATATCGGCTAATCCTGGCCAACCTTTTTCTGCTTTGGCATGTCTTAAAAAATAAATATGCTTTTTGTTCACGAAATTCATTTACTCTTTTTCAATGTGAAAGTGAATACGGTTCCTTTTCCAACCATACTGTCAACGGTTATCTTTTCACCATGGGCTTCGATGATATGCTTTACTATAGCCAATCCAAGACCAGTTCCGCCTTGGTCCCTCGATCTGCTTTTATCCACACGATAAAATCTCTCGAACAATCTGGGTAGATGGTGCTTTTCTATTCCTATGCCGTCATCGGAAACAGATACAGTTACAAAGTCTCCTTGGTCATTCAACTCCACCCAAGTGATGCCGTGTTCTTTGCCATACTTAACCGAATTCACTAACAAATTGACCAAAACTTGACGAATAAGGTCTTTGTCGCCCAAAACATACTGCCTACTCTTTTCCGGATCTCGAACCAATAATCTTATGTATTTCTCTTTGGCCATCAATTCTAGTGATTCGATGACTTCGGTAGCCAATTCGACTATTTCGAAAGTTCGTGATTCCAACATTTGATCACCTCCCTCTAGCCTTGAAATCACTTCCAAATCATCCACTATAGAGATTAAACGGTCGATTCCCTTAGAGGCTCTTTGCAAATAAAGGATGTTTACATCCATATCATCAATTCCGCCATCCAACAAGGTATGTATGTACCCTTGAATAGTGAAAATTGGAGTCTTTAGCTCATGGGAAACATTTCCCAGGAATTCTTTCCTGAATACCTCAACTTCCTTGAGCCTACCTATTTCTTCCCGCTTTTCTTTTTCCCATTCTATCAGGATTCTTTCTATTTCCGGGATGATTTCATGGTCCTTTAGCTTTCTAGGTATAAATGCCGATGAACCGCTTCGAAGTTGAACGATATTATGATAGATAGACCTAATGTTTTGATAAAAGTATCTATCAAGAGAAAAATTGATGATTAAAAAAGAGCACAGCCAAATGATCAAAAAAAAGAAGATGGCAAGAATGGGATTTGGGGCACCTTTGGACACGAGCAAAAAGGCGGCTACCGCCACAAAAGCCAAAAAAAGCCCTGTGAAAATACTAAGCTTACGGGGTCTGAATAAACTCAATGCCTGGTTGTCAAAATCCTTCTTCATCAAAAATAAGAAAAAAAGAAAGACTTACTGATCGTATTTGTATCCTACTCCTTTGATGGTTTTGATGGAGTCATCGCCTAGTTTTTCTCGGATCTTGCGGATATGTACATCAATGGTGCGATCACCAACTATGATATCATCACCCCAAACCTTATCCATGATTTCATCCCTGGTAAAAACCTTTCCAGGTTTGGATATCAAAAGTGACAAAAGCTCAAATTCTTTTCTTGGAAGTGCTAGCTCTTGGTCTTTGTAAGTTACTGTATATTTTTCACGATCAATAACCAAATCACCAATTCGAACCGAATCGTCTGGTGCATTGCCTCCAACCCTACGCAAAAGCCCCTTTATCCTGCTAACTAGCACCCGAGGCTTGATTGGTTTACTTATGAAATCATCACCACCCACATCAAAACCGGCAATTTGTGAATAATCCTCGTTTCGAGCCGTCAAAAAGGCTATGAGCGTATTGTTTAACTCAGGAATTGAACGGATGGTGCTGCAGGCCTCTATACCATCCATTTCAGGCATCATTATATCTAGGATAATTAAGTGAGGCCGTAGTTCTTTGGCTTTTTCAACTGCTTCCATACCGTTTTTGGCGGTAAAAACCTGATAGCCTTCCTTTCGAAGGTTATACTCCATAAATTCCAGGATATCCGGTTCATCATCTACTAGAAGGATTTTGAACGATTCCGTATTCATGAGTTGCATTTTAAGATGCAAATGTACATTTGCGGGAAAGCCAAAATGTTAAGTTAATGTTAATATATAGGTAAATGATTATCAGCAAAATGGATTGTAACACGCACTAGCCGTCTCGAATCAGACCTTTTTCTTCATTTTCTTTTTTCTCCTTTCGGGATCCGAATGGAAAAAGTAGCGAAGATCCAAGGTTAGATAATTTCCTCTCAAATCGATGTACTCTTCCGGACCATAGTCATTATTGGGTCTTTTAAAAAACGATCTCATAATCGAGTTAAATGGCCTATTGTAGGAGGCTCCGAGGTAAAAGTAGCCGTTCTTTTCTGTTCTGTATTCCCAGCCAATGTTAGCCAATACAGAGGAGGACATCCACGAAACTCTGGTACTTGAATGAAAAAACCTTTCGCCGAAAGTAGCGATATCGGACGGATAAAAATCAACAGCCATACCCATGGAAACATCCATAAAAATGTAATCCGAAAGTTGGATGAACACAAGACCTTGAAGAGGAATTTGGTAACTTACCAACTTGAATAAGATATTTTCAGAAACAACTGAATCATTAAGCTGCAACTCATAGTTTCTTCGTACGAAATTGATACCAGTCTCCAACGACCAAGTCTCGGTTAGACCTTTTCGGATAACCATTCCAACGCAATAACCCGACTGAGGTACTATTTTGAAAAAAGCGGAATCCTTGTAGATAAGCTGTGGAACCGTATCATAATATGCTGCGGTCCAACTGAGCTCTTGCGGACCTGTGTTAAAAAATTTACTTGAAAATATGGGCTTGAATTGAAAACCCGCTGTAACTACTCTCTCCTGAGAGAAACTGAAATTATGTGATAAGCCGAAAAGCAATAATGGCAATAACCGGTAATAATATTTCATATTCAGGATACTCATATTCAAGGCAAAGTTACATAATTGCAAAGGGTAAGCAATCGTTTATTATAAATTGATTATGAATACATTAAGTAATAAGGCGTGATATGATTGAAATCATAATCCACCCTAAGATCGTTAGCTAAATTGGCACAAAAAGATACCAATTAACCATACAGGTGAGCTACGAAGACCAAATAGCAATTGCCATTTTAACGGTTAGATTGTTCGTTGGCATTCTATTCTTCTTCCAGGGTTATGACAAAATTTTCAGAGTTGGTGTTAAGCGACTTGTCCAAACTCTAAATACAGGCATGGCAAATGGTTCCATGAATGAATCGATACTTAGACCTTTAGCCATTAGCAGCTCGTGGATAGAAATGATTTCAGGTTTTTTACTTTTTGTGGGATTCGCAAAACCAATTGCGATGGCAGCATTATGCTTTAACCTATTGGTTGTTTCAATTGGATTTAGTCGGTTCAATCCCATATGGAATGAATCGCATGTATTTGTAAGATTGACATCCATCATATTCCTGATGATGATTCCTTCTTCAATGGATATTTATAGCTTAGATTATTTCATCAACCAATACATATCGCCATGAAAAAAATTCTCATAGCCACCGATTATTCGGAAAACGCAATCAATGCTTTAAAATATGGTGCAGAACTTGCATTGAAGACAGATGGTCAATTGATGTTAGCGCATGCATACCAACCCCCTGTTTTTTATACGGCTGATATGCCACCATCAGTGATTGAAGATTCAGAGAAAAGTTCACTACAAGCAGCCGAAGATAACATGAAACGGATGATGGATTTAGTCGAAAACATTTACCCGAATCTTGCATGTAAATATCAAGTAAAGCGGGGATTACCCGGAGAAACTGTAAGCCAGCTGGCCAAACATTGGGGTGCTGATTTGGTAATCACGGGAGCTACCAATGCTAGTTTAATTGAGCGTTTTGTTGTAGGCAGCTCAGCTACAGAAATAATCAACAAAGCTCCATGTATGGTATTGGTAATACCTCCAAGCGCCAGGTTCAGACCCATTAAAAGGGCTGTGTTTGCCACCGACTTGGTAGAGGACCATTTGAAAGAATACAAACAGGTTTCTGATCTGCTTAGAACATTCAACGCTGAGCTGAAATTTTTATTCATCGACCATTCCGTTCATGCAGACTCCGAAGAGATAGACAATAGGATGTCTAAAATGATAAAAACCATCGTCGACTTCGAAAACAAAAGCGGATTTATTTGCAGTTCCAACAATGTAGAAAAAGGAATTCATGAGTTCTTATCTGATTCGAATGCCGATTGGGTTATTGCGGTCACGGAACATCGGAGATTTCCTGAGATGTTGTTTCACAGAAGTATTTCAAAGAAAATAGCCTACCATCCGGATAAACCCTTGTTGGTATTACATTCACAAAAAACTGCATTGCCTGTCTGATGGAACATCCTTACTTTTGTGTAAGGAATCGCATGACAAATCTTGATACAAAAGGCAAAGAGAAGGTACGCTTGCTGGCCATTGTACTTTCCATCAGCATCGTATTGTTGACGATAAAATTTATTGCTTGGTACCTGACCAGATCCAATGCTATTTTAACCGATGCTTTGGAATCTATTGTGAATGTTGTTGCAGGTGCATTTGCTCTGTTCAGCATTTATTATGCATCACAACCAAAAGACGAAAACCACCCTTATGGGCATGGAAAAATTGAATTCCTATCTGCCGGTTTCGAAGGTGGATTGATTTTCATTGCTGGAATATCTATTATCGGCAACTCCGTTTACTCGGCATTTCTTCCACCAAAAATCAAAGAACCTGAGACCGGCGCCTGGTTGTCGGCTTTATCTGGCGGTATCAACTATATCATGGGTTGGTATCTGGTTTCCACTGGGCGGAAAACGGGTTCATTGCTAATGACTGCAAATGGGAAACATTTGATTTCAGATACTGTCAGCAGCATTGGACTGGTTGCAGGATTGTTGTTAATATGGTTAACAGATTGGTATTGGATTGATTTGGTTATGGCCATCATTTTCGGGCTCGTTATATTGGTAACCGGCTATGGCATACTTAAAAAATCGGTAACCAGCCTACTTGATGAAGCCGATGTTGAAAAGCTCAATTTGCTAATCCAGGAAATGCAAAAGCATCGTCGCGATCAATGGATCGACATCCACAATCTAAGAGTGATTAAATATGGTACCGAGTTGCATGTGGACTGTCACATAACGCTGCCCTGGTATGGTTCGTTGGAGGAAACACATCACGAGGTTAGTTCTGTAGAGAATTTGATCAAAGACAGTCTTGGAAAGGATGTTGAGTTTTTTATCCATGCCGATCCATGTGTACCACCAAAATCTTGTGCTGTTTGCCAGTTATCGAACTGCAACGAAAGAGAATCTGATTTTACAGGTAGAGTGGATTGGACCTTATCCAACATGCTTCCCAATCAAAAACATGGCCACGGAAACGATTAATTAAACGCTGGCAGCCTGATCCAATTTTCGTTTCAATTCATCGGCATCTACAATACCAGACTCCCTCCAAACAACTTGCCCTTTTTTGAATATGATTAGTGTGGGAACGCCCATAACCTTAAATGCTGATGCCGCAGCTGGGTTTTTATCCACATCAACCTTAATGATAGTTGCCTCCTCACCTACCATTCCTGAAAGCTGTTTGAGTATGGGTTCCATCATTTTACAAGGTCCACACCAAGTGGCATAGAAATCGACCAAAACAGGCTTATCGGAATGAATCAAATCGTTGAAAGCGCTCATGATAAATATGGATTTATAATTGCAAAGTTATAGCCAAAAGAAAAGCTCATAGGTGATGGAGATCACAAAGAAGCATGTAAATCACCTTTTAACGGATTAACAATTATTTAACATTCGATTAATGTTGATGAAACTGAGGCGAATGACTTTTGTGCCAATTAATATTCAATTAACATAAATCATTGTAAAATTCTGAAAATGAAACTATTAAAAACCACTGTTTGCATCCTTGCACTGGCTGTATCAGCATGCGGAGGCAAAAAAGAACAAACTTCCGAGCAAAAGGGTCTATCTGGAGAAGTTCGAATCGATGGCTCATCCACAGTCTATCCGATTTCTGAGGCTGTTGCTGAAGAATTCAGAGCGGTTCAACCCGATGTTAAGGTAACAGTTGGATTATCAGGTACAGGGGGTGGATTCAAAAAATTTACCAGAGGTGAAACCGACATCAACAACGCCAGTCGAAATATCAAACAGGAAGAAATGGATGCTGCAACTGCCTCCAAGATCGGCTTTTTGGAATTGAAGGTTGCCTACGATGGCCTAACTGTAGTGGTAAATCCAGAGAACAACTTCGTTAGTGATATGACCGTTGAGGAATTGAAAAAGATGTGGGAGCCTGAAGCACAAGGGAAGATAACCAAGTGGAGCCAAGTTCGTGCAGGATGGCCTGACCAGGAGTTCCGTCTTTACGGTGCAGGAACCGAATCAGGAACCTATGACTATTTTACTGAAGCGATTGTTGGCAAAAGCCACAGCAGCCGTGGTGATTACACTGCTAGCGAAGACGACAATGTATTGGTAAAAGGTATTACAACCGATAAAAACGGATTGGCATTCTTTGGTTATGCTTATTACGAAGAGAATTCTTCCAAATTGAAATCAATTGGAATTGATGATGGTAAGCCGGATAACGGCGCTGGACCGATAAAGCCATCTTTGGAAACAGTTAAGAATAAATCGTACGCACCACTTTCCAGACCTCTTTACATTTATGTAAACTCTACCGCAGTGATGCGCCCAGAAGTAACGGAGTTTGTTAGATTCTACCTACAAAACGCCGGTCAATTGGCTACCGATGTAGGTTTCATCCCAATGACCGACGAAGAGTACAAAGCGGAGATTGCTAAGTTTGAAGCATTTATTAAAGAACATACCGCCAAGTGATTTGTTGAATTCAATTGAGTTTTGTTTTAAAAAGTGATCCGTTTCAACAGCGGATCACTTTCCATTTAATTAACCATGAATAAAAGACTGCGGGAAAAAATCATAGAACAATTATTGGCCATGTGTGCCATGGTCACCATACTAACCACCATAGGCATTTTATATGTATTGGTAAGTGAGGCTTACGCTTTTTTCAGTGAAGTGAGTATAATTGATTTTCTTACCGACACCCAATGGACACCATTGTTTGCCGACAAGCACTTCGGTATCCTTCCTCTACTATCGGGAACGCTGCTGACTTCCTTAATCGCCATTTCTGTTGCACTTCCCACGGGCTTGATTATTGCTATTTACTTGAATGAATATGCATCTAAGCGATTCAAAACCGTAATCAAACCCATTCTGGAAATACTGGCATCGGTTCCTACGGTAGTTTACGGATTCTTTGCATTAACAGTAGTTACTCCTTTCTTTCAAATGATTTATCCTGACATGTCAGGATTCAATTCCCTATCGGCGGGGTTCGTGATGGGGATTATGATCATACCTTATGTATCTTCCTTGAGTGACGATGCGATTTCAGCGGTGCCACGATACATCAGAGAGGGGTCGCTTGCGCTTGGTGCCAACAGACTACAAACTGCCTTTAAAGTCATTTTACCATCGGCGTCTTCGGGCATCATAGTTTCCGCCATTCTAGCTATTTCAAGGGCCATTGGGGAAACCATGATTGTTGCCATAGCTGCCGGACAACAACCAAGGTTAACCCTAAATCCGCTTGTTCCTATTGAAACCATCACCACTTACATTGTAAAAGTTAGTTTGGGCGATGTAGCTCACGACTCGCTAGAATACAGAACTATTTTCGCTGCAGGAATCACCTTGTTTGTGTTTACCTTCCTACTGAACAACATCAGCTATTACCTCAATAAAAAACTTGAAAAGAAATATGTCTGAGCGTTTTGTAAAAAGATCAAGGATCAAAGATCGCCTGTTCAAGTACCTGGGGTTGTTTTGCACATTTTTCGGGTTGATAATGCTTGCCATTTTTATTGGAGGAATTTTGAATGATGGACTAGCTAGGATCTCTTGGGATTTTATTACCTCCTATCCTTCTAGGATCGCATCTCGAGCCGGCATTCTATCGGCATTGGCAGGAACATTATGGATTATCATAATTACCGCTCTTGCTGCCATTCCAATTGGAATTGGTGCCGCCATCTACCTTGAAGAATTTTCAAAGAAATCAAGAATCGGACGAATCATAGAGTTAAACATCACCAATTTGGCGGGCGTTCCATCTGTTATTTATGGATTGCTTGGACTGGAGATTTTCGGTAGAGTATTTGGATTAGGTGGCAGCATACTTGCAGGCAGTTTGACATTAGCTTTATTGATTCTTCCAATCATCATCGTTGCTACACGAGAAGCTATTAAGGCTGTTCCAAAATCTTTGAGAGAGGCCTCTTACGCATTGGGTGCCAGCAAATGGCAAACCGTTAAGAATACAGTTGTGCCTGCAGCTGGTTCTGGGATTATCACCGGAATCATCATTTCATTGTCGAGGGCGATTGGTGAAGCCGCCCCACTTATTGTAGTAGGAGCACTGGCTTATGTACCTTTCATTCCGGAGTCGCCCACATCCGAGTTCACAGTGTTACCGATTCAAATTTTCAATTGGGTATCGAGACCTCAGGAAGAGTTTCTCATCAATGCCTCCGCAGGTATTATCATCCTCTTGGGAATCACATTCCTGTTGAACTCTTTCGCGGTATGGCTAAGAATTAAGAAAACAGTGCGGTATTGAATTACTTATTCGATTTAGAAATGGTATGGTATAGATAATTTTAGTCAATCATATTCATTTTATATACTCTCCGGCCTGTAGAATCAGATAATCGAATCAGATAAATACCAGAGCTCAATGGTATTTCAAGCTCAAAACGGGAGTAACCGCTCATATTTAGTTCGTTTGACATCAATAACCTTCCAGATAAATCCATGACATCCAAAATCATTAAATTAGATAGCTTGGAGGTTTCTATTACAATTGCCCCTTGACTGTAATAAACCTTTTCTAAGTAGGATTGCGATTGAGATTGTGTATAAGTCAAAACCGTATCGGGATCACCGCAAACTGTTTTTGAATTGGAAGAGGAATAACGAATAGCGGCCGGGATAGACATGGCAGCGGGTGGATATGGAAGACCTATGGCAGGCCATGGTAGATTCAAAAAATAATCTGGAGCTTGTGTCAAAAAAAGAGAAGATTCGCTGAGTTGATTACTTCCGGAAGGAGTCACATTACCCTGTACTCTGTTGGCTGCCTGAAAATGCCCGATGCCATTCAATGAATATTGTCCTTGGAAGAATGCAGTTGAGGTAATGTCATTACCAACGATGGTTTGCTTATCGCTTTGGACTGCTCCGCTGCTTATGAGGAAGCCATAAAGTTCTGCTCGGTTGCGGAAATAAGCATTGTAAGGACCATTAGGACCCCAGGCCTGATCTACAATAATATTTTGGCATATGTTGCCTTCGAACAGATTGGCAAAAGGATAATGGCCATGAATACATATGTCGGCTCCATAATTGGCGGGAAATTCGCTTCGGTTTGGTTCAATTGAGTAGTTATAGGCGAACACATTACCATTTGCTCCTTGTTTGACCATCATCGCATGGCGAAGTTTTCGAAAGACATTGTTTTCCACCTTGCACAAATTCGCATGAACACCCAACACAACACCGTATCCACGCGTATTGCTACCAGTGTATCCGTAGGCTTCATGAAAGTAGCAACCGGAAACTTCAACATGGGCACTGGACTCAGCTATGAAATGGGCTCCAATACTTTTGAAAATTTCAACACCTCTAATCCTAACATTGTAGGCCAAATAGGCGTAAACAGAGAAATTTACACCAACAGCCAGACTATCGGATCGAACCAACTTGAAACATTCCAATCCAGCGTTTTCAATGGTGTTCACCACTCTTATTTGGGGAATCAAAGAGGTATCAATAGAAAATCGGAGAGGATTTGATAGAAAAAGTGTGTTTCCAGAGATAGAGTCTACTGTACTCACATGTCCGAGCGAATACTCTGCCCATGTAGCAGGGCTGGTGTTCCAAGAACCATTCAATTGACGAATTTCAACACGGTCGCCGATTGAATAACTCGTTATTGCGACGCTATCCAATACCACTACTCGTCCGCCTCTATTCAAAGTATCTATGATATTATGGAAAGGAGTTGCCCCATTACCAGAAAAGTTAAAAGAATTTGCTTGAGCATTATTCAAATTGAATTCGAAGACGGTAGAATCCGATGACACTCCTTTTATGATGCAATTGGATGGCACAAATACGGTACTGTTGAAATGAAATCTACCCGAGGGGAATTGAATAATTCCTCCGTTGGAACCAGCCGATACAAAAGCTGCTTGGAGAGCGGAGAAATCGTCTGCTCCATCGTCTGGAATGGCACCGAATGCGGTGATATCAATAACCGATGTAGGCGCGTTGTAATTGGAATCCAAGCCAGCAAGGTGCCAATCGAAGCGAAGTGAATCGGGTATTTGCGCTGATGCAGTATGGAAAGCCGTTATGAAAAGAGATGCAAACAATAAAGGCTTTAAAAAGAAATGTGGTTTCATTATGCTAAATTGAAGAAAAAGAAAGCAAGCTTATTAGGTCTTCTGATGGTAATATTAACAAAAAAGTTCTTTAATAAGATTTTATATAATGTTGAATATCAATATATAATAAAGCTTAATTGATTCTTGAATCCATTATTCATCAAACTGATAAAAACCTTAACTTTGCACCTCGTTTCATTATTGGACCCGTAGCTCAACTGGATAGAGCATCTGACTACGGATCAGAAGGTTTGGGGTTCGAATCCCTACGGGTCCGCCAGTATGAGACCACAAAGTCCGCCCCAAGCGGACTTTTTTGTTTGCTGTAGGGAATGGCAGCTT
>Ga0315906_10001270_pt1 | contig 37934 bp, 35 predicted proteins | sample LakEriMetagenome_4_FD_203526 | JGI IMG/M metagenome (GOLD analysis project Ga0315906, IMG submission 203526) | Freshwater fungal communities from buoy surface, Lake Erie, Ohio, United States - Buoy 2 MA122 | ecosystem: Environmental > Aquatic > Freshwater > Lake > Lake biofilm | place: USA... | reverse complement strand
AGGCTGCCTTCTGGTAGACGGCAGAGGCGTTCGAGCCCGCTCCAATCGTCAGCCTGGCGCAGCGCGCCGATCTCGAGCAACTGTCGCTGCTCGACCGAGTGGGCGAGGCAGGCCTCATGACGACGTGCATCGAACACGACCCACGCGATGCCGCCGGGCTGTGCGAGCACCGGCACACACATGCCGGAGATGTTCGCGAGCTCATGGGTGAAGCGGACGCCATCGGCGTTCACGAGGAAGCCGCCCTCGATCATGAGCGGGTGGGGCACCACGACCTGTTGCGGGTCGGCCAGCGTCCCGAGTCCTTGATAGGCCGTCATATCCGCTACGGCACCACCGAGCGCAGCGCCGAGCCGGATGCCGTCGCCCTGATTGCCCTCGTGACCGAAATATTTGGCGTTGGCCATCTCCGGGATGTTCTCGGCCACCATGGCGTGGTCCGCCCCGAAACCGCAGGTGGCGATCACGACGGCCTCGCAGCCGATCTCCTCGAACTCTCCGTTCGGACGGGCGATGCGCAGACCGAGGACACGATCGTCCGCGTCGGCATACAGGTCTACCACCCGCGCCGAGGTCATGACTTCCGCGCCCGCACGAGCGCAGGCGTTCAAGAGCAGGGTGAGCAATTCCTCGCCGTTCCGGCCCGGGGGGATATGCAGACGCGGCCTCGAGTGGCCGAGACCTGTCCACTTGAAATCGAGCAGCATCGGCACCTGATGGGTCGCGAGCCAGTCGATGGTCGGACCGGATCGATCGCCGATGACCCGCGCGAGCGCGGCGTCGGCACGACCTTCGGTCTTCGCAAGGATATCGTCCACGAAACGGTCGGCGGAGTCGTCGACGCCGGCGGCCGCTTGAGAGGCGCTGCCGGCGGCGCAAGCGGCACCCAGAGACATCGAGGTGCTGCCCCAGGGCCGCTCATCGCGCTCGAAGACGAGCACGTCGACGCCTGCGTCGCGTACGGCGAGCGCCGCCGACAATCCGCAGGCTCCTGCGCCGATGACGGCCACGGGTATGGTGAATTCGAAGTGGGGGATTCGGTCGCGGATGATGCCCATGCGGAGACAACCTTGGACGGTGCTGTGGCCGTTTAAGGAGGACGAGTCTAGCACCGCCCGCGGACGCGCTCGGCTACACTCCGCTCATCACGCCGACTGCTGGAGCGCGCAGATGTCCGAAGCCATCCACCTGTTGCCCGGCGCCGTAGACGGCGCCATCGCCGCCCTGCGCAGCCTCCTCGGCGAGGATCGCGTGGTCACCGACCGGGCCGAACTCGAGTTCCATTCCCAGGACGTCTACCGTGCGGGTCTGCTGCCGGCGGCCATCATCCGCCCCCGCGATACCGATGAGCTCTCGCGGGCGTTGCGACTCATCGCCAACGCGCAACTGCCGATCGTTCCGCGCGGTGGCGGAATGTCCTACACCGACGGCTATCTGCCGAGCCGCCCTGATTCGATCATGGTCGACCTGCTTGCGATGTCGCGGGTGCAGGTCATCGACGCCGAGGATTGTTTCGTCACGGTCGAATGCGGCGCGACCTGGAAAGAGCTGTTCGACGCCTTGGCGCCGCACGGCGTGCGAACCCCGTATTACGGCCCGTTGTCCGGGCTGCGTTCGACGATCGGCGGTGCCTTGTCCCAAGGCAGCATCTTTCTGGGCTCCGGTCGTTACGGTCCGGTGGCCGAGAGCGTCATCGGCCTCGATGTCGTGCTTGCAGACGGCCGTGTGCTCAGTCTGGGCAGCCACGCGATAGCGCACGGCAAACCCTTTTTCCGGCAGTTCGGGCCCGACACGCTCGGGATGTTCCTCGGCGACTGCGGCGCGCTCGGTATCAAGACCCGCGCGACGTTCCGTCTCATACGCCCGCAGCCGGAATCGAGGTTCCTGTCCTTCACCTTCCGTGATCCGGCGGCCCTGTTCGCGGCGATGGCGGAGGTCGCGCGCGCAGAGGTCGTCTCGGAGCAGTTCGGGTTCGATCCCGGGTTGCAGGCGGTGCGCATGAAGCGCAGCAGTCTGGCCGAGGATGCCAAAGCCTTGGGCGCGGTGATACGCGGCGCAGGCGGGGTGATCAAGGGACTGACAGAGGGCGCAAAGGTCGTGATGGCCGGGCGTGGTTTTCTGGAAGAGGGGACCTTCTCGGTCCATCTCTCGCTCGACGGGCGCGATGTCGTCGATGCGGACGCGAAGGCGGCGGTGGTGCGCCGGATCATGGCGCGGGGAGGCACCGAGGTCGAGAACACGGTGCCCAAAGTGATGCGGGCGAACCCGTTCGCGGAGCTCAACAGCATGCTCGGGCCGAACGGTGAGCGTTGGGTGCCGGTGCACGGCACCGTCTCGTTCTCAGGCGCGCTCGGCATGTACGAGGCCTGTGAAGAGGTGTTCAAGCGTCACGAGACCGCCATGCATCGGTTCGCCATCGAGCGTGGCTATCTGGTGTGCACGGTCGGCGGAGCCGGTACGCTGCTCGAACCTGTGCTCTATTGGCCGGACGCCCGACAGGCGTTCCACGAGCGTGTGCTCGATGCGGGCTATCTGTCGCGGTTGCCCACCTACGCAGCGGATCCGCAGGCGGCGGAGGCGGTCGCGTCGCTGCGTGCGGACCTTGCGACGGCGTTCATGCAGCAGGGGGCGGTCAGTTTCCAGATCGGCAAGTTCTACCGATATCAGGAAGGCTTGGCGCCGAGCGCTGCCGGATTGCTGGCCGATCTCAAGCGTCTGGTGGATCCGGACGGACGGATGAACCCCGGCGCGATCGGTCTTTGATCCTTCGTCCAGCTACCAACCATCAAATTCCATCTCGGGAGATTTCCATGGCCAAGATCATCGTGCTTTTCAACCTCAAGCCCGGCATCAGTATCGCGGACTACGAGGCCTTCGCCCGCAACACCGACCTGCCGATCGTCAACGCGCTGCCCTCGGTCCGCAAGTTCGAGGTGCTGAGATCGCAGGGTCTGTTGGGCGGCGGTTCTGCGCCTTATCAGTACGTCGAGATCCTGGATCTGCACAGCCTCGAAGCACTCGGCGCGGATGTCTCGACAGAGACGATGCAGAAAGTCGCCGCGACCTTCCAGTCGATGGCCCAAGATCCTCAGTTCATCATCACCGAATCGCTCTGACGCCGCGCACCTCGGATTCCGGCTGTCAGATCGGGGCGACGAGTTCGATCCGTTCAGCAGCCGCGCCGACGATCAACCCCGCGTAGAGGCCGGCGTGAGGGGCCTCGCTGTCACGCAGCGTGGGCGGTCTCCGCCAGGGCAGCGCCTGTGCCGTGTGGGCCGTCATGCTCAAGCCCACCATCGCGATGCCGGGCGGCAGGTCACCGGGTCGACAGGGGCGTGCCGTCGCGCTCGCGGGATATTCGTCGAGCTCGATGGCATAGCTCGACGACAGGGCCACCAAGGACAGCGGTGTCGGCGTATCTCCCGGAAGCTCATGGGCTGCATTGAGCACGGCCACGACCGATCCGAAGCGAGGTGAGACCGTCAGCCCGAGCGTGTCCCGGTAGAAGGTCTGCATCTGCCCCAGATCGGGTCCACCGAGCACCACGATGAAGCTGCGATCGACCGGCGTTCGGGCAGGCGTCTTGATGAGGCTGCCACCCTCAGGGGGAAGCCGCGTGAAATAGTTGAGTTCGCCCGCCGGTCCGAGCGCTTGCAAGGCGACGATCCGCGGGTTCGAGTCGAGCGCTTGCGGCGCACCGATGACACGGAACGGCGACCCCGGCTGCGAGAACCGCTCGGCGAGATCCACCGGATCTGCGCAGAGGATCTCGTTGGCGTTCCAGCCATGGTGCAAGAGCGGGGCGAACCCCGGGTAGGACGGGCGCTCGACAAGGCGCAGGACGCACTGCGTCTCCGCAGCAGCCCGCAATTCGGCCCAACGGCTTCCGACCGTCAACGGGGCATCCCAGCTTTCGGCCAGTCGCGCCGTCACGCGTCCTTCGGCGACGGTCTGGTAGCCGAGCCAGTCGCGATAGGCTGCTGCGACCGGCGCGATGCTGGGGACGGTCAGGGTGACCGACGAGAGAACGCCTTGCCGCACGATTGAAAGACGGGTCGCAGCCGCTTTGGAAGCGGCCGCGGCTCAGCGCCAGTCGTCGGCCACTTTGTGTTCGTCGATCAGCGTGCGCAGAAAGATGCGCCCGTCACGGATCCACTGCCAGACGCGGGAGCGTTGGCGACAGGCGTCATCCACTTGGATCATCTCGTAGAAGCGGGTCCCGGGTTCATCACGCCGGCGCCATTGCAGCAACAGGGTGAGCCGATCCGGATCGAGGGAGTCTTCGGCGGCCCAGCCGTCGATCGGTCCATCCTCGAACCGAAGGCGGCCGTCCCGGTAGCGCCCCTTGAACTCGCGGGTCTCGACCCGGCCATCCGCCCAACGGTACTCATTGCTCTGGTGGTAGTCGAAGTCTGACCCTGGCGTCAAACGACAGGTGAGCTTCGAGGCATGCTCATCGACCTGCTTGCCATGGTAGTCGTAACACCGGTAGACGCCTTCCCAGATGCCTTCTTGCCGCGCCAAAAGCGGCATGTGTGTTGCGAGAGCGTTCATCTCAAGTCCTCCTTCACGGGGATCCGGTCGAGTTGCGTTCCGAGCGGGAACGCTACCACGACGCCATCGCGGTGCAAGTGCGGAGGTCGTCGGGTTCACGCTATCCTTATGGGCTGCCCGTCCTGCGGGCTTCAGACCCCGGAAACCGCCCTCATGACCCACCCCGATACACCCGTCCGCACCAGCGACAGCCTGCGCAACGTGCGCTACGAGATCCGCGGGAAACTGGCCCGTCGCGCTCAGGAACTCGCCCGCAAGGGCTACGAGGTCATCTCCCTCAACATCGGCAACCCCGCGCTGTTCGGGTTCCGCACGCCAGAGACGATGCGGCTTGCCATGATCGAGAACTTCCCGGAGAGCGAAGGGTACTGCCACCAGAAGGGCATCTTCCCCGCCCGGGAGGCGGTGGTGATGCAGCAGCAGGCGCGCGGTGTCACCGGGGTCAGCGCCGAGGAAGTCTTCATCGGCAACGGCGTCAGTGAGCTCATCGACCTCGCGTTGCGCGCCCTGCTCAACGACGGCGACGAAGTGCTCGTGCCGAGCCCGGATTACCCGCTCTGGACCGCTGCCGTGAACCTCAATCGTGGGCGGGCGATCCACTATCCCTGCCGACCCGAGAACGGCTTTGTGCCGGACCCCGCCGAGATCGAGGCATTGGTCACGCCCCGGACCCGCGCGATCGTCATCGTCAATCCCAACAACCCCACCGGCGCTGTCTACCCGCGGACGGTGCTGGCGGCGATCGCGCGTATCGCGGAGCAGCGCGGACTCGTCGTGATGAGCGATGAGATCTACGATCAGGTGCTCTACGACGGTGCCGAGTTCGTGCCGATGGCGACGCTCGTGCATGACGCGGTGTGCGTCACGATGTCAGGTCTGTCGAAAGTCTACCGCGCCTGCGGATACCGGGTCGGATGGGCGGTCATCTCCGGGCGATTGCGCGCTGCCCAAGGTTTTCTCGAGGCGATGGAACTTCTCGCCTCGTTGCGCCTGTGCAGCAACGTGCCCGGGCAGTGGGCGGTGCAGACCGCGCTCGGCGGCCATCAAAGCATCCGGGAGTTGACCTCACCGGGCGGACGGCTATACGAATCCCGTCGCGCCATCGTGGAGGCTGCGCGTGCCAACCCGCTGCTGACTGTCAGCCAGCCACAAGGGGCGCTCTACGCATTCATCGGGGTCGACTCCGATCGTCTGCCGGGGTTCGACGACCAGGCCTTCGCGCTAGAGCTCCTCGAGCGCAAGCATGTCTTGGTGGCGCCCGGCGTCAGCTTCAACGTCCCGTATCGCGACCACTTCCGCGTCACCAACTTGCCGGATGCCGCCACACTCGCTGCGGTGTTCACCCGGATGGGCGAGTTGTTGGAAGAGCTTGCCGATCGTCCGGCGCTCTCTCGGTAGGCGGTCGGCCGAGAGGCTTCATAGCGGTTCTCGATCAACGGCCCTCGATCGAGAGCCGGTGACGACCGAGCGGGTCGGGCGGTCCGAACACGCTAAGCCGTGGAACCCATGCGGCATCACGGGCGCGGACGGACCCCACGAGCGTCCACGTAGGCGCCGCCTCGAGGGAAAGAGTCGCTTTGATCTCGAGCGGCCCTCCCGTGTCGATCACCTCACCGACGGAGGGGCGGTCGACGCCGAGGATCACCCGCACCCCGCCGACGACCCAGCGATCTTGCGCCTGCCATGCCAAGCCTTCGCCCTCGAGGGTGCCGCGCAGATCGACCCAACGCCCACCGCGCCGAGTGCCCTCGAACCGCTCGACGCGTAAGGATCCCTCAGTGCGGGCGAGCCGTGCGCTCAAGTCCGCTGGCCAGATCGGCAGGCTGCGTATCGTTGCGAGGTCCAGGCGGCCGCGCAGCGAGGACAGGGTGAGGCTGTCGCGCGTCGCGTCGATCTCGCCGCGCAGGTGATCGTCTTCCAGCCACCAGATCATGTGCAACGACAGCCGCCCCCCGAGCAGTGCCGCCGGGCGGAGTTGCCAGTCGATCGCACCGACCGGCACCTCTTGTGCAACGAGGCGGCTGCAGCGCCCCTGCCAAAGCGTTCCTGTCGCCACGGCGCAGCGGATCGGTCCAGGCAGGGCTCGCAAAGCGAGCGATGCCGGAAACCAGACGAGAACGCCGATGATCAAGCCGAGCGAGCACAGCAGGAGCGGCACCGCCGCTCGCCGTCCGTTCACGGTGCGCGCAGCACGAGCGCCGCATCGACGCGCCCGGGACCGGTGCGCACGATGTTCACCGAAGTGACGGTGACGCCGTCGTTGCGCGCCAGTGTGCCGAGCGTCGATACCAGGTCATCGAAGGGGGCATCGCGTAGCGCGAGCTCGACCTGTTCCGCCGCCGGTGTATCGGATTGTGAGGTCACAAGACTGCCTTGCAGGCCTGCGCGCTCGAGCGAGCGTGACACCCGCTGGAGCAGCGGCATCGCCGCGTCGCCCGCCAGATCCTCGCCCGCGGCGATCCTCGCGCCGATCACGCGATTGGCCCGATCGGCCAAGTCCGCCGATGCCGCCACGGCGGTGCGACGTGCGGCGAGGTGCTCACGGATCGTCCAATCGAGCATCAACAGCGAAAGCGGTACGAGCACGAGCGCGCCCACCTGCAGCGCCCGTCGATCGCGCGCGGAGAGTGCATCGAACCGGTCGTGGAGCGTCTGAACCATCGAGGCGAGCATCATCGCGCCCTCGGGCCGGAGCGCCAGGTCGCAACGATGGCGCTCGGGTCTGCGGCGGTGGCGACGGCACGGCCGGCGTCATCGGTTTCGTTCCAACCGGCGGCGGCGAGCGTCGAGGTGGCCGCAGTGAGAGCATCCGCGTCATCCGCCGCCAAACGGGCGCGCAGGCCACCCTCTACGCTCGTCAAGGCGACCACCTGCAACGAGGCAGATACCGCCTTGGCTTGGGCCAGTTGCGACAACTCGGCCAACAACGGCGCCGTGCTCGGCTCGAGCGAACGGGCCGACCAGGCGTCGAGTCGCGAGCGAAGCAGGGTGCGTGCGGCGTCGGGGTCCACGATGTCGGGCTGCAGAGGGCGGGCGGCCTCCAACAGCGTCGCATCGGTCTTGACCGTGGCTTGGTGCAACCGCCAAGTCTCGATTGCATGGCCAGCGCACTGAAGCAGTACTGCCGCAGCGGCGAGGCGTAACGGCCAACGCCATCGCCCGTGCAGACCCTCACCGGCGGCACGTTTCGGGGCGTACTCCGCCTGCAGAAAGTTGACGCCTTGGGCGTACACGGGGGCGAAGGCGGCGAGCGCCCCATCGTCGAGGGTCTGCCACTGCAGTGGTGCGATCTGTTCTTGCAGTGCAGCCACCGGGGCGGAATATCTCGCGCGATCGACCTCGTCGGCGTGGACGACCAGACCTACCGTACCCCGCGAGCGCTCGCCCAGCGCTGCGACAAGGCCGGGCACCAAAGAATCGTGAACGTCATCGGAGTCGGTGCCGCCCGCCGGCAGCGTCAACGGGCCTTCGCCCGGCGCCCGCCAGTGCGCATCCTCCCCGTCCAGCCAAAGCATCAGATCACCCGGTTTCTCGCGCAGACCGTCGGCCGCGCTGACCATCGACTGCGGCTCGATGCCGGCGGCACGCAACAGCGTGAGCCATGCCTCGAGGCGGACGCGAGCGATGACACGCACGGGCCAGCGACCGTCCGCCATCCTCGGGCCGAGTGCGCAGTGCTGCGTCTCGATGTCGCAGGCGACCTGCTCCTCGAGCGCAAACGGCAGGCTCGCTCGCAGCTTGGAAGACGCGGCGTCTGGAAGGGTGAGGGAGAGGGCGAGGACATCCGTCGCCGGGAGCACGACGAGCACCCGTTTTCCGGCCGCGCGCACCGCGGCATCGGCGAGCGGGATCCGTCCCAGCGCCTGGGCTCCGCGGACCGGATCGTGGTGGACCGCCTCCACCGGATCGTCGGCGGACAGGGATCGCAGACGAAGCAGGAAGATATCGGTCATTCGGCGAACTGACGGCTCATGACGCGCACCCGTGTGGGCCCCTCGGCCACGGTGGTGGCACGCAGCAAACTATACAAGGTGAACCCGTTGCTGCCCACGACCGTGTCGACATCGAGCCTGAAGTGGCTGGATCGGTCGCCGAGCCCGACACTGCCGCGCAGGGCATCGAACCGCTCCGCGCCGAGCGTCGTGCGCAACGCATCGAGGCTCGGGAAACAATCGCGCTCGCGTCCTCGTCGCAGCGCCTCCGGGGCATCTCGCCATTGGCGTTCGCCGCTCAGCGCATCGAGAAGCTCGGCGCTCGCGGTGCAGACATTGATCGTGGCATCGCGCGGCAAGGCGGCGACGAACGGCGCGAGCTTCGCGTAGCGGGCGGCGCCGAAGTCGACGAGCGCGAGAAGTTCCGTGACCGAGGTGATCGGCATGTTCGGTGTTCGATAGGACGGCACGGCGCCGGAGTAGACGGAATCCTCCGCGCCCCCCGGCAAAGCCTGGTCGTCCGCGTCGATCCAGTCCGCCATGCGCTCCGCCCATTCCGGTTCGAGCTCGAGCGCGATGAGCAAGCGACGCATGACCTCGAGCGCCTGCGGGTCCGGGCGACCATCCGCTTGGACCAGGCTGTTCAGGTTGAACCGTCCCTGCAGATCGGACAATCGCGCACTGACCCGCACGCCCTCGAGCGGTTCCAACGGTCCGATCGGGCTGCGCCATCGCTGGGCGTCATGGATCGGTGCGGTGCCGGAGGCGAGCTCATCCACCAGGATCTGCGCGGCGATGGCCTCGGCGCCACCGGCCAGCTGCAGGGCTTGATCCTGTGCGAAACCGCCTTGCGCTCGACGCAGTCCCAGCCCGGTGTCGAAGGCGATGGCGCCGGCGATCGCGGTGGCGAGCGCGACGATGATCAGCGCCACGAGCAGGGCGATGCCGCGGACGCGTTTCATCCACCGACCTCGATCACGCGGCGGATCGGTCCGAGCGTGTTATCTTCGAGGGTGACCTCCACGGCGCGTGGCCGCAACCGACCGGCCGCGCCTGCGGCATCTTGGTCGAAGGTGCCCGGCCACTCGCCGAGCCACTCGCCGGTCGGGGCGAGGAACCGGAAACGCAATTCACGCACGCCGCTTCGCATGACGCGACGCCGTACTGGAGTCGTCTGTGTCCGATCGGCGGCCGCCCACGCGAGCCGTATCAGCGCGCCGTTCTCCAGTCGCCACTCCACCCGTTGCAGGGCCGGCCCCGCTGCGGCGAGGACCGGTGCACCGAGGATGCGCGTGATGAAGACACCGCCCGAGGTGCGCGCATCCGCGAGCACTGCAGGTTCGAGGCTGCGACCGAGGGTCTCACGGACCGGTCGCGGGGCGGCTTGTGAGAAGTCGAGCGTCATCACCCGCATCGCCCGTTGCAGGTCATCGATCGCTTGTTGCTGGGTCTGCACCCGTCCGCGCTGCGTGATCACCTGCCCGAGCGCTGCATATCCGAGCGCGAACATGATGGCCGAGACGAAGACCGCCACCAGCAGTTCGATCAAGGTGAAGCCCCGCGGTCTCATGGCGGACTGCGCTGTGCGCTGTCCCACAGTCGATCGAGCAAGGGGTCGGTACTGACCGCAGCGCCGCGTGCGCCCGCGATCGTCACGAGCCATCCTGCCTGCGACGAGGCCGCCGCGGCGCTGCCCGGGGCCGTCGCCTCGATGCCCCGCACGCGCACGGTGATCTGCAGCACGCCTTCGATCGGGGTGCGGACGACTTCCTGCTGCCATGCCCAGCGTGATCCACCCATCTCGATCTCGCCTTCGCGGCGGCCGATGCCCGAGAACTCCGGCTCGAGACGGGTCTCGGTCAGGCGGTTCTGCGCCACGAACCCCGCGATCATCCGTTCGCGGATGCGCTCTGCGGCCCGCGCCGAGCTCGCCAAGGCGCTCAACATGGCGGCGCTGCCGAGGGCGACGATGATGAGCGCGACCAGCACCTCCACCAAGGTGAAACCCCGGTTGCGGGTCAGCGCGCCGTTCATCGGCGGACCTGCTCTCGTTCGAGTCCGCCGTCGGCGGCAGGGCGGATGATCTCCGTCAGCGGGTCGCCCTCGCGCCGCAAGCGCAGCTCGAAGGCGTTGAACTCGCCTCGCGCATCGACGCCGAGTTGTGGGGGCTCGAGCGCATCACGACGCTTCGGCAGCACGATCGCCCGTCCATCGATCCGCACTTCCGCCGAGACGCCCGTCGGCCAGCGGCGCGCACGCAGTGCATCGTCCTGCGCAGGTTGCCACTCCCGACGACGGCTGTCCCAGGTGAGGAATTCATAACCGTCGGGTTGCACTCGCAGCCCGTACTCACGCACCTCGAGCTCGGCCCGATCTGCGGCGAGCCCGATCCGAGCGGAGAGTCGATCAGCCTCGTCGCTCAACCGTCGGTCACTGCCGAGCAAACCGAATGAGAACAGCACGCCGCCGCTGACGATCCCGATGATCGCGAGCACGACGAGGATCTCGACCAGGGTGAACCCGGTCGTAGGGCCGAGGGCAGGGCGACGGTCAGTCGCCAAGGTTCCAGTTGCCGATGTTGTCCCGGTCGGACTCGGGCGAACCCTCTTGACCATCGGGCCCCATCGACCAGAGATCGAACTCGCCGCCCCGCTGCGCCGGCACGCGATAGCGATATTCATTGCCCCAAGGGTCGCGCGAGACCCGTGCGAGATAGCCGCCCGGCTTCCAATTGCGGATCGACGGGTCGGCCGGTTGGGTGACGAGGGCGGTGAGGCCTTGCTCGGTGCTGGGCAGCCGAGCCGTGTCCAAGCGGTATATCGCGATCGCGGTCTCGAGGGACTGGATGTCGCCGCGCGCCTTGGTGAGGCGCGCATCATCCACGCGACCCATGACACGCGGCACGATGAACGCCGCAAGCAGGGCGAGGATGACGACGACGACGAGGATCTCGATGAGCGTGAAGCCGCGGGGGCGTCGGCGGAGGTCTGTCACGGCGGACTCCGGAGCGATGGGGACGGACCGGATGATAGCAAAGGCCGCCGGGTATCCCGTGCCGCGGTTCACCGGGCGCGGCAGGCGATCCCGGGCAGCGGATGTAAGGCTCCCGTGCGCCGCTCACGTGCGAAACAATCCTTGCCGTCTGTCATCAGATCGAAATAGACGGGCAGGGCGGGGCTGTTCCCCTCAAAAGGACTGGGCGGCGGCGGTTGAACGACGATGACAGGATCGCGGCCAAGATCGCTCCCGGCGAACGACACCTGCCCGTCGCGTGTAGCGCTCAACACCACCGTCTTGATCGCATCCCTCGCCTCTGGTGTATCCGCGACGAGCACGGCGGGCCGCTGCCCGTTGTTCTCAACGGTATGACAGCCCGCCGGGCAGATCATCAGCGCGGACAGCACCGTGACGCCTGCGAGGCGCGTCACCATCTCATCGTGCTCCGCGGAAGCCGGCTGGCAATGTCATGTCGTAGTTGGTCTCCATCACGCCAGGCGCGGGCGGACGAAGGGACAGGCCGCTGTCGCCGCTTGCACGGTCCTGATCCGCGGGCGCGGCGCCGGAGAATGGGGTGGGGCAACTGCCATTGGCTCGGAACTGCAGCGCGGCGGCGAGCAGTCCTTCCGCCGGGTCGCCGAGTTCGCGGGTGAGATCGTCCGCCACCTGACAGCCGGGCGCCCGGACGCCGAACGCCGCGCTGGAATTGTTGGGTGTGAAACCATCCGCATAGTCGCCGAAGGACTGGTCGTTCGTGGTCTGGAACTGGATGGTGTAGTAGGTCTCGCCGCAATTGTCCTGCGGGTAGAAGCCGAAGGGCTTGCCGCAGGTGGTCGCGCCGATGACGTTGACCTCGAAGTTGATGCCGCGCAGCCCGTTGATCACCGCCTCGCTCGCGCTGCAGGTGTCGGCCGTGGTCAACACGAAGACGCGGTTGAGCGTGAGCGTCGGCAGCGCCTGGTTGGGCGAGAGGATGTTCCCGAAACCGATGGTCTGGTTGTAGAACGGCGTCGGGCTGTTGGATTGTCCCGTCACCGGGTTGATGGCGCCCGCGGCGGCGTTGAAGCGCAGACGCGAGAACGCGCGGTTCTCGGTCCGGCTCGCGCCGGCGATCATATACGCGAGCTGCGAGGACACGGCGAGCAGGCCGCCACCGTTGTAGCGCAGGTCGAGGACGAGGTCGGTCACGCTGCTGATCCGCAGCTCGGTGATCGCTTGGATGATCGCGCGCTCACTCTCGAAGGGGCTGAAGGTGTTGAAGAGGATGTACCCGACCTTGCCCGTCGGTGTGTCGATGACGCGCGTCCGATTGACGGGGCTCGGCGACAGATTGATCGAGGTGAGGGTCACGGTGCGGTCAGCCGTCGCGCCCGGGTCGCGGACGACGAATGTCGTCGAAGTGCCAGCTGCCGACGGGAACAACGCGGCATTCAAGCGGTTCACCTCGTCCTGCGTATTGGCGTTCACGAGGTCGATGCCGTTGATGCGCAGGAGGCGAGAACCGCGCACCAGCGCAGCCTGCCCGCCGGTCACTGCAGCGGCGGGCGATTGCGGCTCTGTGTAGCCCACCCGCACATCCCGCGGCGGTGAGCTCGCTTTGAACACATAGTCGGCGCCGTAGGTGGAGCTTGGCGCGGATTGCTGCCGACGCTGGTAGGCCTCGGTCGATTCGTTGAAGTGGAAGTCGTCCTTGTCCTTGGCGGACGGGGTCTTCGCCGTGGTCTTGAGGACATTGAAGTAGGCGATCCGAGTTGAGAAGCCCGCCGGATTCTGGTCGGTGACCTCGGTGTTCCAGAGGTAAGTTTCTTGGGTCCAGGACCGTAACCAGAAACGCTCCTCGAGCGCAGTCCCAGAGCGGTCTGGGAAGGGGCGGCCGAACAGGTCATTGCCGGTGCGCGGGATCTCGCAGCGGTCCTTGAACGTGCTGGCCGCCGCGAACACTCCGGGTGTCCAAGTCGGGCCAACCGGCGGCGGCGGTGGACCCACAACCGGCGGTGGCGCTGGCGTGCCACCCCCACCGCCACCCCCACCACAGGCGCTCAGACCCATCGCCGAGAGACATACGGCAGCCGCGAGCAGTCGGGCGCGTGCTCGGGCGTCGGAATCGTGGGTCAGCGTCGTTGTCGACATGGTGCTTCCTGGAGGATTAAAGGGTTGGTCGAGGGGTCGCTGCGTACTGTATTTCCATCGGGCCAACGGTGAGGAACCCGGGTGAGCAATGCAGAGAATATCGCAACATTGTTTTAATCTTAACCTCTCTATACGAGGCGTTGACGGTCAACCGGACATGAGCCCGCGGGTTGCGGGAGAGTTCGGCGACAGGCCGTATACTCGCCCACCTTGATCCACCACCCTCTGAGGGGCTGATGTCGCGAGCGTTCGTGTTTCCGGGGCAGGGGTCCCAGTCGGTCGGGATGATGGCCTCGCTGGCCGAGGCGTACCCCGTGGTACGCGAGACCTTCGACGCCGCCTCCGGCGTTCTCAACTTCGACCTGTGGGCGCTCGCGCAGCAGGGGCCCGCCGAGCAGCTCGCGCTCACCGAGGTCACGCAGCCGTTGATGTTGGTCGCCGGGGTGGCGACCTGGCGCGCCTGGTGCGCGGCGGGCGGGGCGGCGCCGGATTGGGTCGCGGGCCATAGCCTCGGCGAATTTACGGCCTTGGTTGCGGCGGGGACCCTCGGCTTTGAGGATGCGGTCGATCTCGTCCGCGTACGCGGCGAGCTCATGCGCGATGCGGTGCCGGCCGGCCAGGGCGGGATGGCCGCGGTGCTCGGGCTCGAGGACGCCGCCATGGAGGCGGTGTGCGCCACCGCCGCCCAGGGCGAAGTGGTCGAGGCCGTCAACTTCAACGCGCCGGGGCAGGTCGTCATCGCCGGTCATCGCACGGCGATCGCCCGCGCCATCGAGGGGGCGAAAGCCGTGGGCGCCAAGCGTGCCCTGCCGCTGGCGATCAGCGTGCCGTGTCACAGCAGTCTCATGCGCCCAGCGGCCGAGCGCCTGCGCGAGCGCTTGGCAAAGTCCCCGCTCGCCGAGCCGCACTGCCGGTTCCTCAGTTCGGTGGACGCGAAGGAATACCGCGATCCGGAGGCGATCCGCGATCTGCTCTACCGGCAGCTCGCAAGCCCGGTGCGTTGGGTGGCGACCGTGCAGGCGCTGGTCGGGCTCGGTGTCACGCGCTTCGTCGAGTGCGGTCCCGGCAAGGTGCTTGCGGGTCTACACCGCCGCATCGACAAGACGCCGGATGTCGAGGTGACGGCGCTTGAGGATCCGGCCGCGTTTGCGGCGACCATCGGAGGTGCAGCATGACGGGATCGTTGACGGGTCAGACGGCCCTCGTGACCGGTGCCTCGCGCGGCATCGGCCGTTCCATCGCGGAGGCGCTGGCGACCGCCGGCGCCAAGGTCATCGGCACGGCCACCACGGCTGCGGGCGCGGAGGCCATCACGGCCTGGCTCGGCGACGCGGGGACACCCGGGCGGGGTGCCGTGCTCGATGTGGCGGATGCCGCCTCGGTCGAGGGGTTGCTCGCGAGCCTGGAGGCGGCTGGCGAGATGCCCGGCATCCTCGTCAACAACGCCGGCATCACCCGCGATGGCCTCCTGATGCGCATGAAGCCCGAGGACTGGGACGCGGTGCTGCTCACCGACCTCACCTCGGTGTTCCGGCTGTCGCGCGGTTGCATCAAGCACATGATCAAGCAGCGCCAGGGGCGCATCGTGAACATCACCTCGGTGGTCGGTGCCATGGGCAGCGCCGGCCAGACCAACTACGCCGCCGCCAAGGCCGGGGTCATCGGGTTCACCAAATCCTTGGCCAAAGAGGTCGGTAGCCGCAACATCACGGTCAATGCGATCGCGCCGGGGTTCATCGACACCGACATGACGCGGGCCGTGGACGAGAGCGTCCGGGCGGCCTGGATGAGCGGTATCCCGCTCGGTCGGCTCGGGGCGCCAGAGGATGTGGCGGCGGCCGTGCTCTACCTGGCATCGCCCTCTGGGGGGTATCTCACGGGGCAAACGCTGCACGTCAACGGCGGTCTTTACATGCCCTGAGGGGCGTATTTCTGTTTGAAAACAGAGATTTGCGAGCCCGGGTTTGGCGTAATCGCCCGCATCCCCTACAATACTGGCCTCGCTGGGTCTGGGCCCGGTCGCTATACCAAGAATCGCAGAGAGGTCTAAGCACTGATGAGCACCGTCGAAACGCAAGTCAAAGCCATCGTTGCTGAGCAGCTTGGCGTCAAGCTCGAGCAGGTCACCAACAATGCCTCGTTCGTCGACGATCTCGGGGCCGACTCCCTCGACACCGTTGAACTCGTCATGGCTCTCGAAGAAGAGTTCGAGACCGAGATCCCCGATGAGGACGCCGAGAAGATCACGACGGTCCAGCAGGCCATCGATTACGTGACGGCCCGCCGCAAGGCCTGACCGTCCGACGCCGATCCCGCGGGGCCGGCCTCGTGCCGGTCCCGCGCAGTTCCTGAGCGGAGCGCGCATGAGCAAGCGGCGAGTCGTCGTCACCGGCCTCGGGATCGTCTCCCCGGTCGGAAGCACCATCGAAACAGCCTGGCAGTCCATTCTGCGGGGCGAGAGCGGCATCGGTCTGATCACCCGCTTCGATACGAGCGCCTACGCCACCCGCATCGGTGGGGCGGTCCGCGGATTCACCATCGGCGATTACATCCCGCCGAAGGAAGCCCGGCGGATGGACGAGTTCATCCACTACGGGGTCGCCGCCGGCGTCCAAGCAGTCACGAACGCCAACATCGATTTTGCGACCCTGGATCCGGAGCGCTGTGGCGTCATCGCCGGCGCGGGCATCGGCGGACTCGCCACCATAGAGTCGGAATACGAGGCCTACCTGAAGGTGGGTGGTCCTCGCAAGATCTCGCCGTTCTTCATCCCGTCTTCGATCATCAACATGATCGCGGGCCACCTCTCCATCCGCTACGGACTCAAGGGTCCGAACCTCGGCGTGGTCACCGCCTGCACGACCTCCACGCACGCCATCGGACTCGGCTATCGCACCATCCAATATGGTGACGCCGACGTGATGCTCACCGGCGGCGGCGAGATGTCGACCACCAAGCTCGGTATCGGCGGGTTCTCGCAGGCGCGGGCGCTCTCCGAGCGCAACGACGACCCGCAGGGCGCCTCGCGTCCCTGGGACCGTGACCGCGACGGCTTTGTCGCCTCGGACGGTGGCGGTGCTGTCCTGCTCGAGGAACTCGAACACGCCAAGCGACGCGGCGCCACGATCCTCGCCGAGTTGATCGGCTTCGGCATGAGCGGTGACGCCTACCACATCACCGCCCCCCCTGAGGACGGCGCCGGGGCAAGGCTTGCCATGCAGAACGCCTTGCGCGACGCGCAACTCTCACCGGATGTGGTGCAGTACCTGAACGCGCATGCGACCTCCACGCCGCTTGGTGATCGCGCCGAGACGAAGGCGATCAAGCAGGCCTTCGGTGCGCATGCTGCGCGGCTCGCCGTGAGTTCCACGAAGTCCATGACGGGGCACCTTCTGGGCGCGGCGGGGGTCGTCGAAGCGATCTTCACCGTGCTCGCACTTCGCGACCAGGTGGCTCCGCCCACCATCAACCTCGCCAACCCCGATCCGGAGTGTGACCTCGACTATGTGCCGGGCACCGCACGCCAGATGGCGCTCGAGGTGGCGATGTCGAACTCTTTCGGCTTCGGTGGCACCAACGGCACCCTGATCTTTCGCCGATTCGCAGGCTGAGCGGCGGCCGGCGTCCCGCCGGTTTAGACTTGCCCCATGGCGCGTCGCAGACAACGCTCTTGGCTTCGCTGGCTGATCGTCCTGTCGCTGCTGCTGGCCGTGACTGTGGCCACAGCGTTGTGGGCGTTCACGGAGATCGATCGTCCCGGTCCGAACCCCGCTGAGCTGCGCATCGAAGTGAAGCCCGGGAGTTCCCTGCGCGCGGCCTTGCAGACGGCGGCCGAGGCCGGCGCGTTACGGCATCCTCGTCTGCTGGAGTACTACAGCCGCGTGCAACATCCGTCGCGACGCATCACGGCAGGTCGTTACGCCTTGCCCGCAGGTATCACGCCGCGCGCGCTGCTGCAGCAGTTCGAGGAGGGGCGGGTGGTCCTCGAGTCGATCACCTTCATCGAGGGCTCGCGCTATGCCGAGCTGCGGCGTGCGCTCGCACGACACCCAGAGGTCGCGCAGACCCTGGTCGGCATCGATGATGCGTCGATGATGACGCAGCTTGGCTTGCCGGGGGTTCATCCCGAGGGACGGTTCTTCCCCGACACCTACAAGTTCGCGGCGGGGACAAGCGACATCGACCTGCTGCGGCTCGCGACGACGCGCATGAGCCGGGAATTGGATTCCGCATGGCGCTCGCGCGCGGCCGGACTGCCGCTGAACACCGCCGACGATCTGCTGACGCTCGCCTCCATCGTCGAGAAGGAGTCCGCTCGCGCAGACGAGCGCGACCGCATCGCCGGCGTGTTCGTCTCGCGGCTGCGCCTCGGCATGAAGCTGCAGACCGACCCGACCGTGATCTACGGGATCGGCGACGCCTACGACGGCGACATCCGCCGTCGCGACCTCGAGACCGACACGCCGTACAACACCTACACGCGGGCGGGACTCACGCCGACGCCGATCGCCTTGCCGAGCGCCGCTGCGCTGCGGGCTGCCGCGCGGCCACGCATCACCGGCGAGCTCTTTTTCGTGGCGACGGGAGACCCGGACGGTGCGCACCGGTTCTCACGCACCTACGCGGAGCACCAGCAAGCCGTCGCCGAGATGCTGGTCCGCCAGCGCGCGAGGCGCGCGGCCGCATCCGCAGAGGGCTCACGATGACGCCGCGCGGCCGCTTCATCACTCTGGAAGGCATCGAAGGCGCCGGAAAGAGCACGGTGGCCGCTGCGCTCGCCGCGGCGCTGCGCGCACACGGGCTTACGGTCGTGGCCACGCGCGAACCGGGCGGCACGCCGCTCGCCGAGCGTCTGCGCGAGGTCGTGTTGCAGCGCGGCACGGAGCGGATCGCGCCCGAGGCCGAGACGCTATTGATGTTCGCGGCGCGCGCCGTCCATGTCGAGAACCTCATCCGGCCGGCGCTCGCCCGCGGTGAGTGGGTGATCTGCGACCGCTACACCGACGCGACGCGGGCCTACCAGGGCGGCGGACGGGGCGTGTCGGCGTCGTTCATCGAGACCTTGTCGGGCGAGGTGCTGGGCGGCTTCACGCCGGATCTCACCTTGCTGCTCGATCTGCCGGTGATGACCGGGCTCGAGCGTGCGCATGCGCGGCGCCGCGCCGCGGGCGACGGCGATGTCGACCGGTTCGAATCCGAGACCGTGGCGTTCTTCGATCGCGTTCGAGCGCGATATCTCGAGATCGCGACCGCCGATCCTGGGCGCGTGCGGGTGTTGGACGCGACGAAGTCCGCTGCCGCGCTTGCGCAGGACGCGGTGGATGCCTCGGCCCCGCTGCTTGCCGGGGAGCTGCGGCCGAGATGACCGCGCTACCGCTCGATGTCGACCTGCCGTGGTTGCGCCCCGCACAGGACTCTTTCAATGCCGCATTGACCTCCGGCCGGCTGGGTCACGCGCTTCTGCTGCAGGTTTCGCCGGGGCAGGGTGGTCACTGGTTGGCGCTCTGGATCGCGGCGCGGCTCTTCTGCCGCAAGGTCGATCCCCTCCGTCAGCAGCCCTGCGGTATCTGCCTCGACTGTCGACGTGTCATGTCCGGCGAGCAACCAGACCTGCTACGGGTGCAGCCGATCGAGGACTCCAAAGAGATCCGGGTCGACCAAGTCCGGGAATTGAGCGCGGAGCTCGCATTGACCTCGCATGCAGGGGGTCGCAAGGTCGCCATCGTATCGCCTGCCGAGCGACTCAACCGGAACGCTGCCAATGCGCTGCTCAAGACCCTCGAGGAGCCGTCCGGCAGTGCATTGCTGCTGCTCGTGACCGGCGAACCCTCGCGCTTGCCGGCGACGGTGCGCAGCCGTTGCACGCGGCTCAGGCCGGGACCCACGAGCGACGACCGGTTCGTCTCTTGGCTGCAGGCCCAGCGCCCGGGAAGCAGTGCGGCTGATTGGCACGCTGCCCTCGGGGTACTGGGATCCCAGCCACTCGCCGCCTTGGATACCGATATCGCTGCGCTCGGCGGATTGCGCCGTGACACGGAGCGCGCCCTCGAGGACGCGATGCGCGGGACACTCGATGTCGTCGAAACCGCCGACCGCTGGGGCAAGGATGACTATTCGTTGCGGGTCGCGTGTGTCGAGCTATGGCTCATCGATCGGCTGCGTGACTGGGGCCACGGCAAGCGCGGCGCGAGCTCCAAGACCTTGTTCGAGGCGCTCGATCATGCACGCGAGGCCCGCCAGTGGGCTGAATCGCCGGTCAACAAGCCGCTTGCGATCGAGCGTGTGTTGTGGCGCCTCGCAACGGCACAGGGCGCGGCCGCACGACGTCCGGGGAGCTGAGGCGGCGGTCAGCTGAGCGGCGCGAGCTGCGCCCAACCCGCATCCGGCGTGAAGCGCGGTCCGTGACGTGCCGCCAGTTCCTCCAGCCGCTTGACGCACTCCGCGACGCCGCGGTCGCGCGCCGCTTGCAGCGGTCCACCGCGGAACGGCGGGTAGCCCGCGCCGAAGATGAGGCCGGCATCGATCTTGTCGGCGTCGGCGACGACGCCCTCGCGCAGGCAAGCGACCGCCTCATTGGCGAGCGCGAGCATCAAGCGGTCCTGCAGGTCAGCGGGCGCCGGGCCTGCTGGCGTGGCGGCGGCATCCTTCAGGGGCTTGCCGTCGCGCCAAAGATAGAAACCCTCGCCCGATTTCTTGCCGAGCTTGCCGGCGGCGATGCGCTCGTCGAGCTCGCGGGTGTCGGGAAGCAGCCGGCCGAGCGCGCCGGAGACGATGGCGCCGACATGACGGCAGATGTCGAGACCGACGACATCGGAGAGCTCGACGGGACCCATCGCCATGCCGAAGTCGACGGCGGTGGCATCGATGACCGGCAAGGGCACGCCCTCACGGCCCGCGAGCATCGCCTCCTGCATGTAGGCGGAGAGCACGCGATTCACGAGGAAGCCGGGGGCGCTGCGGCAGGGCAGCGGGAATTTGTCGAGGCGGCGGGCGAGGGCGATCGCGCTGCCCAGGCTCTCGGTCGCGGTGGATTCGCCCTGCACGATCTCGATGAGCGGCATCTGGGCGACCGGGTTGAAGAAATGAAGCCCTACCAGGCGGCCTGGGACTGCGAGCGCCGAGAAGAGCTCCTCGAGACGGATCGACGAAGTGTTGGTGGCGATGACAGCGCCCGCCTTCATCACCGGCTCGATCCGCGCGTACAGCGCGCGCTTGGCCTCGACGTTCTCGACGATCGCTTCGATGACGACATCCGCCTGCGCGATGCCGGTGCCCTCGAGGTCGGCTCGCAGGCGTCCCGCCGCCTCCGCCCGCTTCGTGGGGTCCTTGATGCGCTTCTCGAACAGCGCCGTCGCGCGTTCCATCGCCGGCTTGATGTACTGCTCGGCGCGGTCCTGTAGCGTGACCTCCAGGCCGCGCAGCGCGCACCAGGCTGCGATGTCACCGCCCATCACGCCCGCGCCGATGACATGCACGTGCTGCGGCGTCCGCGCCCCGGCGATGCGCTGTGACTTGAGCGCGTCCTGCAGGAAGAACACCCGGACCAGATTGCGAGAGGTCGACGTGAGGAACAGCCGTGCGATCGACTCCGCTTCGGCATCGTAGGCCGCCCGTCCCTGGGCCCCATACCGTTCCCAAAGATCGACGATGGCGTACGGCGCCGGATAATGGTCCGCACGGACCTTGCGCGCGACACCGGCGCGTACCTTACGCGCGATGAACGGTCGTATCGGTGCGAGAGACAGCAGCCGCTGCGTCCACGGCGCTCGGTGTGGAGCAGGGCGCCGACGGATGAGTTCGCGCGCGGCATCAGCCAATCCGTCCGCGGAGTCGACCAAGCGATCGACCAAGCCTGTCGCGAGCGCCTTGGTGCCGCGCACGTTGCGACCGGTCAACATCAGATCGAGCGCGGCGGGCGCCCCCATCAGCTGCACACTGCGCACGGTGCCGCCGAAACCGGGATGGATGCCGAGCAGCACCTCGGGGAAACCCAGTGTGAGGCGGTCGTTGCCGACCGCCACCCGGTAGGTGCAGGCCAGCGCGAGTTCAAGTCCTCCGCCGAGCGCAAAGCCTTCGATGGCAGCCACCGAAGGGCAGGGCAAGGCCTCGAATCGGTCGATGACCGACTGGCCCGCCTTGGTCAGCCGTTCAGCTTGTTCGATGCTCCGCAAGGTCGTGAATTCGTTGATGTCCGCCCCGGCGACGAAACCACTGCGCTTTCCAGATCGGATCACGAGACCGCGTGGCGGGTTCTTTTCGAGCGCGGCCAACACCTCCGCGGCTTCCTGCAGCATCTCGGCGTTCAAGCTGTTGGCCGATGCATCGGCCTTGTCGAGCGTCAGCCAGGCGATTCCCTCGTCGTCGGTCTCGATACGGCAGTTTCGTAGCGTCATCATGCGCGAGAGATCCTCATGCTGCGGGTCGACGTTGCGCGCTGCCTGGCAGCACGCGGAAATCACAGATGATCGGGCGGTGGTCGGAGAGCCGGACATCGGGGATGCGGAAATCCTCGACCTCGATCTCCGGGCTCACCAACACGAAATCGAGTTCGGATCGCGGCACCCGCGCCGGATAGGACGCGAGGTGGCGCGTGTTGGCGTTGCGCAGGCCGGTGGCCTGTTCGAACAAGAACAGCTCATCGCGACCGGTGAATGTGTTGAAGTCGCCGGCGACGATCACCGGCTTCGTCACCGTATGCACGAGGTCGTGCAGGTGCGCGAGCTGTTCTTGGCGGTGGCGGTATTTGAGCGACAGATGCACGAGGAACACACACACCTCGTCGATCTCCATCTCGATGATCAAGCGTTTGATGCCGCTCGGGAAGTAATGGAAGCGCTCGCCATGGACCCGCGGCGCGGCAAGGATCGCGTTGCCTTGCTTACGGACGATCGGCAACTGGTTGTTGAGCGAGGCCGCGCCATACTTGCATTGGTACGCCGTGTAGTGCCCGAGGTGTTGCGCGATGTGCTCGGCCTGGTTGATGAGGCCGCTGCGCACGGAACCCATATCGACCTCGATGAGGCCGACGAGGTCCGGATCTTCGCGCCGGATGAACTGCGTGATGTCATCGAGGGTTCGGCGGCTGCTGCGAAGATAACCCGCGCCAGGTACCGGAAGATGGAACGCCGCGCCGGTGCCGGTCGCATAGCGGATGTTGTAGACCAAGAGACGCAATCGGGAACATCCTCGTCGAGGGCACACAGTTTACCCGTCGGCCATACGGGCCGGCGCCGACTGAGCTAATCCTATAGTTAAGTTCGTATAATGTATATTATGTTAAATAAGCATAGGCGCGATGGAGATTGTTCAGCCACCCCGTGCGCTGCCGCCGCTGTGCGGCGGACTTGACACCCGGCCTTACGCCCGACGAGAGTCGGCGGTCGTTCACGGAGGCTCCCTTATGCTCTCAGCCGCGCGGTGGCGTCTGACGGTGACCCTGCTGGGTGTCGCGCTCGCCGGCGCCGCCTGTTCATCCAAGTCCACAAGCGATCTGTCTGCTCCGTTGACCCCGGGCCCGTCGGCGGCGACCGAATTGCAGCGTCGGCTGATCGAGGCGAAGCCCGGCGCGATCATCACGCTCGCGGCCGGGAGGTTCGAGTTCGCCGATGGCCTGTCGCTCGCGGTGGACCGCGTGACAGTACGCGGCGCCGGTCCTGACGCCACCATCCTCTCGTTCGCGGGACAGACGACCGCTGGCGAGGGTCTGCTCGTCACGTCGGACGATGTCAGGCTAGAAGGTTTCGCCATCGAGGACACCCGTGGAGATGGCATCAAATCCAAGGGCGCGGATCGCATCATCTATCGTGACCTGCGTGTCGAATGGACCGGCGGACCCTCGGAGAAGAATGGCGCCTACGGCGTCTACCCGGTCGAGTCCCAAGACGTGCTGATCGACCGCGTGACCGTCCGGGGGGCGTCTGACGCTGGGATCTATGTCGGACAGTCACGCAATATCGTCGTCCGCAAGAGCCGCGCGGAGTTCAATGTCGCAGGGATCGAGATCGAGAACTCCTCTCAGGCCGATGTGTTCGACAACATCGTCACCCGGAACGCAGGGGGTATCCTGGTCTTCAACCTGCCGGACCTGCCGATCAAGGACGGGCGGGACATCCGCGTCTTCGACAACCAGGTGTTCGCGAACGACACGCCGAACTTCGCACCGCCGGGCAACATCGTGGCGAGCGTCCCGAGCGGGACCGGCATCATGGTCATGGCGGCCCGTGGTGTACATGTCTTGCGCAACCAGCTGAGCATGAACAAGACCGCGCACGTGCTCATCTCGTCGTATTTCCTGCCGATGAAGGACCCCTACTTCGATCCACTGACCGCTGATGTCGTGGTCCGCGACAACCGCTATGGCGCGGGTGGTGACGATCCGCAAGGGATGCTCGCGCCGCTCGCCAAGGCGCTGGGCGGGGCGTTGCCGCCGATCGTGTGGGATGGCGTCGTCAGCCACCGGGCGGTCACGAATCGCCCATCCATCGCGATCGTGGAACCCTCGACCGTCGGCTTCATCGACCTGGGCCTCAACCGTACGCCGGTCGACCTGCAGAGCGCGAAACCCTCCGCCCAGCGTCCGATCGCCGTCGCGGTCCGAGAGCCGGAGCCCGTCGTCGTTCCGCAGGACCCGCTCTGATCCGGCGCGATCCGCACCCCATTCCGATGTCCCGGTTTTGGCTCATCACGGTGTCGCTCGCGATGTTGTCGGCGGGTTGTGCGCCCCGCTCCACCCCGGATCCGCGATCGTTGGCTGTCGCTGGACCGCCCGCCCTGCTCTCCGAGTTCTATTTCTTTGATGAGCCGGAGCCCGGCGGACCGCTGAAGACGCGGGCCGCAGTCGAGCGCTATGACCTCGTTAACGCCCTGTTCACCGATCACGCGACCAAGGACCGTCACCTCTACCTGCCGCCGGGAACCGCCGTGCGCTACGACGCCACCGGCGTCCTGGTCTTCCCTGTGGGCAGCGCGCTCATCAAGACATTCTCGCTCGCGCCGGATCTGCGGAACCCGCAGTCGGGCGCCCGTCGCATCGAGACCCGGGTGCTGGTCCATCGAAGCGATGGCTGGGTCGCTTGGCCCTACGTCTGGGATGACGACCAGAAGGAGGCGCGTTACGCACCGGTCGGCGCCCGGCGATCGTGGCAGGTCATCGATCCTGCCGGCACGCCGCTCAAGATCTCGTGGTCGGTGCCGAACCAGAACCAATGCAAGACCTGCCATCAATCCGGCGATGCCATTGCGCCAATCGGTCCGACTGCGCGCAACCTGAACCGGATGCGTATCGGTCAGACGGGGGTCGGAGTCACGATGCCGGATGCGCTCAATCAGCTAGACGATTGGACACATCGAGGATTGCTCGTGGGTGCACCGCGTGCGGCGGATGCGCCGCGCGTACCGGCGGCTTTTGACCGGGATGCGCCGATCGAGACCCGCGCTCGCGCATGGTTGGACGTCAACTGCGCCCATTGCCATCAACGCGCCGGTAGCGCGTCGAACTCCGGCCTCTACCTAGGTTGGTCGGAGAAGCCCGGAACCACGCTGGGATTCGCGAAGCGGCCAGTCGCCGCTGGTCGCGGTGCGGGCGATGGTCTTTTTGTCATCGAACCTGCCCACCCCGAGCGCTCCATCATGATCCATCGCATGGCCTCGACGGAGCCTGGGGTCGCCATGCCGGAGTTGGGACGCTCCGTGGCAGATCCGCAGGGTGTCGCCTTGATCTCGGCTTGGATAGCGGGTCTTGGTGTATGACGCCGAGGCATCGTTGAGATGTTGCTGCTGTTGTCCGCCATGCCCGAGGAGATCGAGTCGCTGCGGCCGCTGCTGTCGGATGCGCGGACCCTCGAGGGCACCGGTACGGCTCGCGCAGCTTGGCGTGGGCGGCTGCACAGCCATGACGTCACGCTCGCGTTCGCGCGTTGGGGCAAGGTGGCCGCGGCAGCGACCGCTGCCCACCTGATCACTCGGACGCGACCGTCGCAGGTGATCTTCACCGGTATCGCCGGTGCGCTGCGTGAGGACCTCGCGATCGGCGATCTCGTCGTCGGCCGCGACCTCTATCAGCACGATCTCGACGCCTCGCCGTTCTTCGCGCCGACCGAGGTGCCCCTGCTTGGGCGGGCCGCGCTACCGACGGATCCTCGGCTGTCGCAGGCGCTGCAGAGCGCGGCAGAGGCGTGGTGCGCGCAGTCCGAGGACGACATGGACCGTCCGCGGAGGGTCGTGCGCGCGGATATCGCCACCGGTGATCAGGTGATCGGCAGCCGTACCGCGCGCGACGCGGTGCGCCGCCGTGTGCCGAGCGCCGCCTGTGTGGAGATGGAGGGCGCGGCGGTCGCACAGGTCTGCCATGAGTTCGGGCTGCCCTTCGCCTGTCTGCGCCTCATCTCGGACGCCGCCGACGAGCGTATCGACCCGACGGACATCTTCGCCCTGGCGCGCCGCTCCGGTCGGGTCACGGCAGCGATCCTCGCCCGTTGGCGCTCAGATCACGAGCGGGACGATGAAGGCGCAGAGCAAGGCGATCAACACCGCACCGACAAGATCGACCCAGAGGCCTGATTTCAGCATCGCCGCGATGGGCACCTGCCCGCTCGAGTACACGAGCGCATTGGAGGACGTCGCCGCCGGATTGGCGAACCCCAGATTCGCCGCCATCGCGGCGCAGAGCGCGCCGAGCGCCGGATCGAATCCGGCGCCAGCGGCGAGTCCACCGGCGATGGGCATGAAGATGGTGGCGGTCGCCATGTTGCTCGCCGCCTCGGTGATGAGCGCGCAGAGCAAGGCGATCGCCAACAGCATCGGCAACAAGGGCAGTCCGCCGACGGCGCCCAATGCGCTGCCCAACCAGGCCGACAATCCTGACTTGACCACGGCATCGGCGAGCGCCAGACCGCCCCCCAGAAGCAGTATCAGATACCAAGGCGCGCGACGCGCATCCTCCCACTCGAGCAGACGCGGCGCAGTCCCGTCGCGTACCGTGCCGCTCGGCAGGATCGTGAGCAGCAGCGCGCCTGCCACGGCGATCCCCGCGTCGGTGATGCCCGGTAGATATCTTGCGATCAACGGTTGGAAGATCCAGGCCGCCGCCACCAGCGACACCACGCCGAGCACCCGCCACTCGGGTGGGGTCCACGCACCCGGGGAGCCGAGCGCAGTGCGCAAGGCATCCGGATGCGCAGCCGCGAGCTCGAACGGCAGGGTGATGCGCCGCAGGATCCACCAACACGCCGGGAGCGCCAGCAACATGAACGGCACGCCGAAAGCCATCCAGTCGAGGAACGAGATCTGCACGCCGTAACTGCGCTCGAGGATACCGAGCGCGATCGCGTTGACGGGCGTCCCGATGGGTGTGGCGAATCCGCCGAGGTTCGAGGAGAGCGCGATGGATAGGATGAGTGCGGCGGCGAAATTCCGGGCATCGCGGCCGGGAGGCGTCGTCGCACCCTCGCCGTGGGTCGTCGACAAGACCGCGAGCGCGATCGGCAGCATCATCACCGTGGTCGCGGAGTTGTTGACCCACATCGAGATTAAGGCGGTCACCGCCATAAGCGCGAACAACAAAGCACCGGGCGAGGAACCCACGCGCGACATGACCGATAAGGCGACCCGACGATGCAAGCCCCACCGCTCGAACGCGAGCCCGAGCATCGCCCCGCCGAGGATCAGGAACATCACGGGCGACATGTACTGCGCCGCGACCGCGTCCGGCTTGGCGATGCCCATGAGCGGCAGCGCGAGGAACGGCAGGCTGCCGGTCAGGGCGACCGGCACCGCCTCGGTGAACCACCAGCAGGCGATCAACAAGGTGAGCGCCGCGACGCTCCATCCCTCGGCTGACAGGCCTGCCGGTGCCGGCATCGCCTGCATCGAGGCGAACAACGCCACGCCGATCCAGAATCCGCCGCGGCAGACGCTCATGCGAAGGAATAGCCGCCCGTGACGAGCGGCAATCGACGGGGCCGCTCGCCGCTCGCGGCGAAGATCGCCGCGGTCAAGGCGGGTGCGATCCCCGGGGTCGAGATCTCGCCGACGCCGCCGCTCGCTGCGGTCGAGTCGATGAGGTGTACCTCGATCGGCGGCGCACCAGAGAAACGCAGCAATGGCGCTCCGTCGAAATTGCTGGCTTTCGCCTTGCCGTCTGCGAAATCGATCCCGCCATCTATTGCAGCAGACAGCCCGAACAAGATCCCACCAGACACCTGAGCGTCGACACTACCCGGATCGATGACCCGTCCACAATCAACGACTGCGACGATACGCTCGATGTGTAGCGCACGTCCGACCGCACGCAGCTCGACCGCTTGTGCACACCAAGAACCGAACCCGACCGTGAGCGCGATTCCGCGGCCTACAGTCCCGCCCGACGGGTGACTGGGCGGGCGACCGCCGCGCGTCGCGTGCGGTGGGACATCCATCTTCCAACCGATCCGCTGCGCCGCTTCGGTGAGCACCGCGACCGCCCGCGGGTCGCCAGCCGCCAGTTCCAGACGCAGTGCGAGTGGATCGCGACCGCTCACCGCGGCGATATCGTCGAGCGTGCTCTCCGAGAAGAACCCGTTCATCGACTGCGCGACTGAACGCCACGTGCCGACCGGTACCGGCTCCATGGTCTCGACGAAATCCGCGAACGGCGCGGGAATGGCATAGCGGTCGCCGATCAGCCCACTCGTCATGAACGGATCGCCGAGCCCAGGCACGGGTGCGCGTCGTTGATAACGCCACATGCTGATACCCGAGATGCGGGTATGCAGACCGAGGATCCGCCCCTGTGCATCGAGGCCGACCCGACTACGGGCCATATGTGCCGGCCTGAACCGGTCGTGACGGAAATCCTGCTCACGGGTCCACGTCAACTTGATCGGCGTACCCGGCCGACCGCGTGCGACCTCCACCGCCTGCCTAACGAAATCGGTTTCCCACTTCCGCCCGAATCCTCCGCCGAGAAAAGTCACCTGCAACGAGCAGCGCTCACGGGGCAACCCGGACGCCTGCGCAATCACATCGCGGGTGCCATCGGGATGTTGCGTCGGCGCCCAGACCTGTGCGCCCTCTGCCGTCACACGCGCCGTGGCGTTCAACGGCTCCATCGTCGCATGCGCAAGGAACGGCACTTCGTAGGTCCACTCGAACTGGCGGGATGCAGCACGCAGCGCCGCGTCGTGGGCGGAGCGATCGTGGGTGCGACCCGCCGCCGCACGGGCGACTTGGGCCCGGTCGTCCTGCGCGAGCGCCTCGCGTAGCCGGGTCCGCATGCCATCGCTCTCGACGCCGAGGGAATCGCGATCGTCGAACACCGTCTGCGGATGCCCCTCGAGCGCACGCGCAGCCTGCATCGCATGCCAAGTGGTCCGAGCGACCACCGCGATGCCATCACTGATCGGATAGGCGTCGAGCACGCCGGGCATCGCCAACGCCGCATCGCGTGAAAAACCGACGACCCGGCCCGCAACGCTCGGCGATCGGCAAAGGACGGCGTAAAGCATCCCTGGCAGCTGAACATCGATGCCGAACACCGCAGTCCCGGTGACTTTACCGATGGCGTCTTTGCGCGGGGTGGTATGTCCGACCAGCCGATAAGTCGCCGCATCCTTGAACCGCGGTTCGGTGGGCACGGTCTGCAACGCTGCCGCATCGGCCAAAACGCCGAATCCCAAGCGCCGCGCCGTCGGCGGATGCAAAACGCTCGACGCCGACGCGACACACTCAGCGGCGGGGACCTCCCAACGCGTTGCCGCTGCAGCGATGAGCATCTCCCGTGCGCTAGCGCCGGCTCGGCGCATCACATCGCCGTAGCTGCTGATCGAATCGCTGCCGGCTGTGCGATGGCGGCCGGTGGATGGATGACGGAAGGCATCGTCGGCGCTCGGCAGGTGGATCACGACCTGCGCCCAGTCCGCTTCCAGCTCCTCCGCGAGGATCTTGGCGAGACCGTCGTGGGTCCCCTGCCCCATCTCCGACTGTGGCCCGGTGATATGCACCACGCCGTCCGCAGTGATCGCCAAGAACACGCTGAAGCGGGCACGGCGCGCAACCTCCGCGAGGTCTTCCGGCGCCAGCACCTCGGCGTGACCGGAACCTGCCCTCACGCCCAGCCACAGACCGCCGCTGGTGAGGGCCGCCGCCTGCAGGAAGCGACGACGCGCAGGCGACTCGGCTGTCAGTGGCGAGGTCATCCGCTCAGGCGCCGGGAGGTCGCTGTGACGCCGTCGGCTGCAGCCCCTGGATCCAGGTCTCGGCCTTCGCGCGATCGACGATATCGGCATACCGCCGACCGACGTCCCGCAGGGTGTCCTCGTGGGGGCCAGCTTCCGCATCGCCACAACAATCTGCCACCACCTGCACACGCAGCCCGTAGGAGAACGCGTCCACGATGGTGGCGCGCACGCATCCGCTCGTGGTGCAACCGGTGACGAAAACGGTGTCGACCCCTTCACGCACGAGATAGCTGATCAGCGGCGTGTGGAAGAACATCGACGGACCGTTCTTGCAGTAGGTGAAATCGGTCGGATCGAAGATCTTCGGGTCCATCTCCGTGCAAGGATGGCCGTAGAAGAACTCGCGGCGGACCGCGCCGACCTTCCAGAGCGGCATGTCGCGCGTGCTGCAGTAGGCGGTATAGCAAGCGGCGACCGGTAGCCCTGCGGCCCGCGCCACCTTCAGAAAACCGGAGGTCTCGTCACGCGCTCGATGCAGCCGTTCTAGGCCGCCGAGCTCGTACCGGGGATCCGTGAAGGCCAGTTGCCAGTCGACCACCAGGACCGCGGCACGGCTGCCGAAACCGATGTCTCCGCTCGAGTAGCCGACCTGCCGATATCTGTCGTTCATCTGTCGCTCCCGGGCATCACGATCGTCAAAAAAAATCCCCGCGCCTTGCGGAGCGGGGACCGATGTCATCGCCAGCGGGGCACGCGCTCAGGCGGCCTTGCGGCGCTTCTTCTTGGTCACGAGGGTCTTGGTCGCGAGCTTCTTGGCCGCCAGTTCCTTTGCCAGCATGGCCTCCGCCGCGACCTTCGCCCACTTGGTGAAGACTGGGGTACGCGGCGGCTCGAAGCCTGTCTCGGCCTTGCAGCGCGCCTTGAGCTCCTCGATCGACTCGAAGCCGCGGTCGAAGATCTTCTTCGGCCCGCGCTTGGCACGCATCTCGGCGCGCAGCGCCTCGGTGGCGCCAGTCTCGACCTCGCCCGATTTCGTGATCACGACGCCGTAACGGCGCGCTCCGTCGATGGTGACGAGCCCTGCCGCCACATCGAACGCCACCTGTTCGGTCGTACGCTCGAGCGGATCGCCCCAACCGCCACCACCCCATGTGTCGGCGATCAGCAGGTCACCGGCCTCGACCTTCACGTGATCGATCTTGGAGGGCAACAGCGCCTCGGTACCATCCGCGCGCTGCAGAAGCTTGCGGCTGCGGGCGCCCGGCTCGCCGCCGTTCGCACCCCAGGGATAGGTGAGCCAGCGATCGTCGTGGATCGAGATCTCACCGGGCTCGAGGAACCGATAGCCGATCCGCAGGCCGTTGCCGCCGCGGTTCTTGCCGGCGCCGCCGGTGTCCGCGATGGTCTCGTAGATGTCGATGCGCAGCGGGAAGTAGCTCTCGAGGAACTCGTTCGGCACGTTGGTGAACGAGGGCCAGAGCGAGTGTCCGTCCGGGCCGTCACCGAACGGCTTGCCCGGGATGCCGCCGAACGTTATCTGGTAGAGCTGATACCACTCGCCGTTCTTGTCGTACCCCGAGTACATGAAGTGCGGGCTGTCCGAGAAGCCGGCGCCGCACATGAAGTCCGGGTTACCTTGACCCAGCAGGCCCGCAAGGATGTCGAAGATGCGGCCGAGCGCATGGGTGCGGCAGGACAGCGCAGCAGGCTTGAGCGGCTTGAGCAGGCTGCCCGGCGGGATCCGAACTTCCATGAGGTCGTAGAAGCCGTCGTTGAACAGGATCTGCGGGTCGAAGACCATGATCATGTAGATGCCGGCGAACATCTTGAACATCTCTTCGTTCAACAGGAAGTTGATCGAGGAGATCGACTGCGGGTCGGTGCCCGTGAAGTCGAAGATGCACTTGTCACCCTCGCGCCACATCGCGCACTTGATGCGGTACGGGCCCATGTCGAGGCCGTCATCGCAGATGTAGTCCTCGAAGAACTGCTTGGTCTCCGGGACGTTCTGACGGATCAGGGCACGCATCGCTCGCTTGTTGCGCTCGAGCATGGCGTCCATCGCGGAGTAGAACACGTCGTCGCCGAAACGCTCGGCGATCTCGACGCAACGCGCGGCCGCCGTGCGCAGCGCCGCGGTGATGGCGTTGAAGTCGGACAGGTTCCATTCCGGCAAGCGGCAGTTGTGCAGCACGACACGCAGCACATCTTCGTTGAGCTTGCCGGCCTTGAAGATCTTGGTGGGCGGGACGACGATCCCGTCCTCGTAGATCGTGGTGCCGTCGGTGGGCAGCGACCCTGGTACTTTGCCACCCACATCGGTCATGTGTCCGAACATCGCCGACCAGGCGATGATGCGGCCGCCGCGATACACCGGCATCAGCATGAGCCAGTCGTTGGCGTGGCTGATGGCGCCGTTGACCGAGTACGGGTCGGAGGTGAGGAAGATGTCGCCTTCTTCCACCGTGCCATCGTAACCCTGCATGAACCCCCAGATGAACGAACCGAACTGCCCGACGACCATCTTGCCGTCGGTGTTGGCGATCATCGGGAATTCGTCGTGCTGCTCGCGGATGCCGGGCGACATCGCCGTGCGGAAAAGCACGGTATCCATCTCGTAGCGCGCATTGCGCAGCGCGCTCTCGATGATGTCGATGGTGACGGTGTCGACCTTCGTCTTCTTGAAGGGCTTTTTGTTGCGTTGGACGATCGTTGCGGGCATGGGATCACTTCCTCTTGCCGGCGGCCTTCTTGGGCGCCTTGAAGTTGTCGGGATAGATGAGGACGCAGCCGGACTTGTCCACGTGGCCGGTATGCTTCGGCAGGATGACCGAGGTGGAGTCCATCTCCATCACGATCGCCGGACCGCGGACCTTGTTTCCGGCCTTGAGTTTGGAACGGTCATAGACGATCGCGTTGACATCCTTGCCGTCCATGAACGCCTTCTGCTTGCCGACGATCGCCGCCTTCGGGTCTGAACCTCCCTTGGCGAGCGAGGGGCGCTTGATCTTGATGCCTTGGCCGTGGACCGCGGCGCGCAGCGTGACGAGTTCGTGTTCACGCGGCAGCGTGAAAGTGAAGAGCCGCTTGTGCTCCGCATCGAACTTGTCGGAGATCGCCTTCATGCCCTTCTTTTGGAGGTCCGCAAGGCTCACCTCGACCGACAGGCGCAGACCCTGGCCGTTGTAACGCACATCGACCTGGTAGGCGGTGCTGATCTCAGACTTCTTGACGCCCTCGGCCTCGATGCCCTTGGAGGCATCGGACGCGAGCGCCTTCAGGATCTTCTCGATCTCCTTGGCGGTGGTCTCGCTGAACTTGCGCACATAGGTACGGGCGCGTTCGTCACGCACCGCCGTGGTGGCGTCACCGAGCGCACACAGCACGCCCGGTCCTGGCGGGATGATCGATGGCCACGACCCGAGCAGACGCGACAACGCGTTCGCATGCAGCGGCCCTGCGCCGCCGAACGCGATCAATGCGTACTCGCGGGGGTCGTAGCCCTGCTCGACGGACACGAGACGCAGCGCGCCGACCATGTTCTCGTTGACGATGTTGTAGATGCCTTGCGCGGCTTGCTTGGTGCTGAGCCCCAGCGCATCGCCGATCTTCTTGACGGCGGTCGTGGCGAGCGCGCGGTCGAGCACCATGTCACCACCGAGCTTCTGCATCTCGGGCAGATAGCCGAGGACGATATTGGCGTCGGCGACCGTCGGCTCCGTACCGCCGCGGTTGTAGGCGGCCGGACCGGGGTCGGCGCCTGCCGACTGCGGACCAACGCGCAGCGCCTTGGTGAGTTCGGGGACGTGGGCGATCGAACCGCCACCCGCTCCGACCGTGCGGATGTCGACGGAGGAGGCGCGCACGGTGACATCGCCGACCGTCGTTTCGCGACGCAGCCGTGGTTGACCGCCGCTGATGAGGGCGACATCGGTCGAGGTGCCGCCGACGTCCACCGTCAACAGGTTCGGGAACCCCGCCTGCACGGCGACCCAGAGTGCCCCGGTGACACCGCCCGCAGGCCCGGACATCAGCAGGTTGACCGGGAACTCCGCCGCCGACGAGGCCGAGGCGAGACCGCCATCCGACCGGAGGATGTGCAGCTTGGCGTTCTTGGCGACCTTGGCGAGCTTGGACTTGAGGTTGCCGACATAGCGATCGACACGCGGACGGACGTAGGAGTTCGCGACCGTGGTGACGGTACGCTCATATTCCTGCATCTCCGGCACGACATCGGAGGAGAGCGAGACCGGCGTGCCGGGCAACTCCTCGATCGCGATCTCGCGGACGCGACGCTCGTGCGCCGGATTGGCGAAAGAGTTGATGAGCGAGACGGTGAGCGCCTCGATCTTCTGCGATTTGAGGGTGCGCAGGCTCTTGCGCAACGCGCCCTCATCGAGACCGCGCACCACTTCGCCCTTCGCGCTGACCCGCTCCTCGGCTTCGATGGTGCAGGCAAGCGGCGCCATCGGGAGCGATTTGTTGTAGATGATCCAGCCGCCGAGACCGCCTGGCACGTAGGAGCGCGCGATCTGGAGCACCTGCCGGTAGCCCTTGGTCGTGACGAGGCCGACCCGGGCGCCGGTTCCGGTGAGCACCGTGTTGGTGGCGACGGTCGTGCCGTGCATCACATGGTCGATGATCTGCGGGTCTATGCCCGCACGCTCGCAGACGCGGAGGATGCCGTTGAGGACGCCGATCGATTGATCAGCCGGCGTGGAGGGGACCTTGGCGGACCAGGTCTGCCCCGATTTTTCGTGGACCAGCAGCAGATCCGTGAATGTGCCGCCGACATCTACACCCAGACGATATGACATGCGCCCCCCTTTGGGCTCTCGTTGCAGTGAGAAGCCATGAGTATCCGGCCTGACGGCCGCTCACGCAATCCATGGCCGTCCGCACGCCGGGTGATATCGACGAAGACCGTCGCGTAGCGGTCAGGCCGACCGCGAGGCCGCCGGAAAATTGCCCGCCTTCAGCAGCATCCCGGGGACGGCTCGACCCAAGGTCTGTTGCAGCCACTCGCCGGTCGCGATGAGCCGATCGAGGTCGACGCCTGTGGCGATACCGGAACGCCCGAGCAGGTAGACCAGATCTTCGGTGGGGATATTGCCGGTCGCCGCGGGCGCGAATGGGCAACCGCCGATCCCGCCTGCGCTCGCATCGAGCGTCACGGCACCGGCCTGGACCGCCGCATAGGCATTGGCCAGTCCGGTGTTGCGGGTGTTGTGAAAGTGACCGCGCAGCCGGACGCCAGGCAGCGCCTCGCGGGCCCGTCCGAAGATCTCGGCCACCTGCGCGGGCACACCGACGCCGATGGTATCGGCGAACGCGATCTCGTAGGGCCCTGCCTCGGCGACCCGACACGCGACATCGATGACCCGCTGGACGGGTATCTCTCCCTCGAAGGGGCACCCGAACGACGCGCCGATCGTGATGGTCGGACGTACGCCCGCCGCGTTGGCCTCGCGCGCGATCTCCAGCCAGGCAGCGATGGACTCATCGGTGCTGACGCCCTGGTTGCGACGGTTGAAGGTGTCGCTTGCGACCACCGCCATACCGATCTCGTTGCAGCCGGCTGCAGCGGCCCGCTCGTAGCCCCGACGATTGAGCACCAAGCCGATGAAGCGGACGCCATCACGACGACGCAGACCGGCAAGCACTGCTTCCGCATCCGCCATCTGGGGGACCTTCTTCGGATTCACGAAGCTCGTGACCTCGACCCGGCGTAGACCTGCCTCGAACAGCCGCTCGATGAATTCGATCTTGGCGGCGGTCGGGAACACCCCGGGTTCGCTTTGCAGACCGTCACGCGGCCCGACCTCGACGATCTCGACACTGGCGGTCATGGAAGCTCCTTGGCAGAGGTGACATTGGGGTCAGAGGCGTACAGGGACCGCACCGCCCAACCGATCAGATTCTAGTCCAGTCTGCCTGCCGTGCGTTCCTTGGGTGACTCCGCGACCTTGACCCGCGACGAAGTGGTGGGTACAAACGCGAGCGTCTGTCACCGTCAGGAGTACCGCATGTCCGCCGACCCGAGATTCAAACGAGGCCCGCTGTCCGATCTGCGGGTGATCGAGATGGGGACGCTCCTGGCCGGACCGTTCTGCGGGCAGCTCCTCGGCGACATGGGTGCCGAGGTCATCAAGATCGAACCGCCGGGGCAAGGCGACCCGCTGCGGGTGTGGGGCCGTCAGAAAGCCGGGGAGCCCTCCTTGTGGTGGCCGGTGGTCGCCCGCAACAAGAAGGCGATCACTCTTGACATGAGGCAAGAGGAAGGACAGAGCATTCTCAAGGAGTTAGTGAAGAATTCTGACTTTCTACTTGAGAATTTCAGACCCGGAACTCTGGAGAAATGGAACTGCGGCTACGAGGAACTCTCTCGCATCAACCCGCGGCTGATCATGATCCGCGTATCCGGCTACGGGCAGTCCGGCCCCTACTCCCACCGCGCGGGGTTCGGTGCCATCGGCGAGGCCATGGGTGGCATGCGCTATGTGGTCGGCGATCCCTCGACTCCGCCGTCACGGATGGGCATCAGCATCGGCGATGAACTGGCGGCCACCTTCGCCTGCCTCGGCGCCCTCTCCGCCCTCCACTACCGCGAACGAACCGGTCGAGGCCAGGTGGTGGATTCAGCCCTCTATGAGGCGGTGCTCGCAATGATGGAGTCGCTGATCACCGAGTACGACAAGACCGGCTACATCCGTGAACGCACCGGCGCCATCCTCCCGAACGTCGCACCGTCGAATGTCTACAAGACGCTCGACGGCTTGGTGCTCATCGCCGCCAATCAGGACACCGTCTTCGGTCGACTGTGCGAGGCGATGGAACAGCGCGAATGGCCGAAAGACCCGCGCTTCGTCAACCATCAAGCCCGCGGCACCCACCAACGTCTGCTCGACGGACTGATCGAGGCCTGGACCCAGACGCTGACCACCCGCGAGGTGCTCGAGTCGATGGACAAGCACGGGGTACCGGCGGGGCTGATCTATCGCGCGCCCGACATGCTCGAAGACCCCCACTTCAAGGCTCGCCAAGCCATCGTCACGACCCAGCACCCGTATTTCGGCGACCTCAAGATGCAGAACGTCGCACCGAAGCTCTCCGAAACGCCCGGCGGCATCCACTCCGCCGCGCCGTCCGAGCTCGGCGAACACAACGACGAGGTCTACAGCCGGCTGCTCGGCTATACGGCCGAACGATTGGCCGCCCTACGCGCTGCCAAAGTGATCTGACGCGATGGTCGAAACCTTGGCTGACAACTATGCCCGCGGCGGCTTCGGTCAAGGACTGCCTTGGGGACGTCGGCCAGCGCTGTTGGTCATCGACTTCGTCCAGGCCTATCTCGTCCCGGGTTCTCCGCTCTATGCCGGCGTCGAGCAGACACGGAACGATTGCGAGGTGTTGTTGCGCGCGGCGCGTGCGGCAGGCATCCCGATCGTCCATACCTCGGTGTCGTACCAGCCAGGCGGTCGGGACGGTGGTGTCTTTTTCCGAAAAGTACCGGCGCTCTCCTGCTTCGAGTCAGGTCGGCACCCTGAGTTAGCGCAGTTTGCGAGCGGGCTTGAGCCGCTCGCCGGCGAGACCCACATCATCAAGCAGTACGCCAGCGCCTTCTTCGGTACCACGCTCGCCTCGACGCTGACAGCGCTCGGCGTGGACACCGTGCTGATCGCGGGGGTCTCGACCAGCGGCTGCGTGAGGGCGAGCGCCGTGGATTGCTGTCAGCACGGTTTCGTGCCGGTCGTCGTCAGGGAAGCGGTCGGTGATCGTGCGCCCGGCCCACACGAGGCGAACCTGTTCGACCTTCAGGCGAAGTACGCCGATGTCACCACCCTCGAGCATGCTCGGCAGTATCTTGCCGAGTTGTCGCACCATCACCCTGCGGGTACCCCATGACCACACTCGGCCCGATCTCCTGCGTCACCATCGCGACGCCTGATGTGCAACGCTTGGTGGACGCCTATAGCCTCCATCTCGGCTACGAACTCATCGATCACGGGCGGGTCAGCCCCCAACAGGCCCGACTTTGGACGCGCCCCCTGCTCGCCGGCCGTCGCTACGCGACGATGTTGCCGCAGGGTGACGGGCCGACCTTCCTGCGCTTCATCGAAAGCCGCACTCCCGCGAACTACCAGCCCTTCTGCCATTTCGGATGGAA
>Ga0315906_10001268_pt1 | contig 37943 bp, 37 predicted proteins | sample LakEriMetagenome_4_FD_203526 | JGI IMG/M metagenome (GOLD analysis project Ga0315906, IMG submission 203526) | Freshwater fungal communities from buoy surface, Lake Erie, Ohio, United States - Buoy 2 MA122 | ecosystem: Environmental > Aquatic > Freshwater > Lake > Lake biofilm | place: USA... | reverse complement strand
TACCGTCCTGGACCATTCGGTGACAGCCCGCCGACATGGGTGACGTGATCGGTCCGGGCACGGCCAGGACGGGGCGAAGCATCGCCGCGGCGGCGCGGGCGGTCGCCGTCGTGCCTGAGCGTTCGGCGGCCTCGACCACGACAGTCGCCCGGCCGATGGCGGCGATCAGGCGGTTTCGCGACAGGAAGCGCTGCCGTCGAACCGGTTCACCCGGGGGCACCTCACTCACGACGGCACCCTGATCGGCAATCCCGGCCAGCAGGGCCGCGTGGGCACGGGGGTAGGGAACATCGACCCCGCCCGCCACCACGGCCACCGTGAGGCCCCCCGCGGTCAACGCCCCACGGTGGGCCGCCGCATCGATGCCGAAGGCGGCTCCCGAGACCACCGCCCAGCCGGCTGACGCGAGGTCCATCGACCAGCCGCGGGCGATCGCCTCCCCGTACAGCGTGCACGCTCGCGCGCCCACGACAGACACCGAGCGCAGTCCCAGCAGGCGCAGATCCGCAGTCCCCACCGCCCACAGCGCCATCGGCCCGCGCTCGCGGAGGTCGTGAAGGGTGCACGGCCACTCCGGATCGTCGCGGGTGAGGATGCGTCCGCCGATCTCCCTGGCCCGGTCGCGAGCCCGGTCGACGGAGAACCCGGACAGTCGGGCCGCAAGACCCTCACCGTGCCGGAGCCCGGTGCGACCGGAGTCAATGCGCTCCACCACCTCCTGGGGACCCAGCCGGGCCAGCAGAGTCCCGACAGCCGCGTCATCCGGCTCCACAGCATGGGCCAAGGTGATCCAGGCATCCGCCGAGTCGATCGAACCGCGCGAGAGGGATGGCATCACGACCACCCCAGGTGAGCCCCGCGAAGGGCCAGGGCGCCGGCGACGTCATCACGACCGGGTGCCGGGGCCGCCCGAAGGTCGGCCAGGGTCCAGGCCATGCGGAGTACGCGGTCCACGCCGCGCAGGTTGGGCGACCGGCGCTCGAAGTCGCGGAGCACCTCGGCCCCATCCGGACCGGGTGGCCAGCGTCGGCGGAGGTCACCGGTCGGCACCTCTGACGTGAGCTGCCAGGGCAGGCCCTCGTAACGGTGGGCCATCCGAGCCCGCGCCGATCGGACCCGATCCTGAACCACCGCGCTGGACTCCGGCAGGTCGGTGGACTCCAGTTCCGCGGGGTGGGGACGGTCCACGGCCAAGCGGATGTCCACGCGGTCGAGCAGGGGGCCGGACAATCGAGATGCGTACCGCCGAACCGCAGCCGGTGCACAGGAACAGCCGGTTCCCGAACCGGTGCGCTGACCACAGGGGCACGGATTCGCCGCGATCACCAGCTGGAACCGCGCTGGCAGTGTCCCGTTCCAGCCCGTGCGGTGCAGCGTGAGCAACCCCGATTCCAGGGGCTGGCGGAGTCCTTCGAGGGCGGGCCGGCAGAACTCCGGTGCCTCGTCGAGGAACAGCACTCCTCTGTGGGCGAGGGTCACTGCGCCAGGCACCGCGCGTCCACCGCTCACCGAGCCGAGGATCGCCGGCGCGGACGCGGAGTGGTGCGGCGCCGAGAGGGGCGGCTCCGTGAACGCATCCGGCGGCCGCCTGCGTCCAGCCACCGAGTGAATGGCCGCGACATCGAGCGCCGAGTCATCGCTCAGGTCGGGGAGCAGGCCGGGCAATCGGCTGGCCAAGAGCGTCTTGCCGATGCCCGGAGGCCCGACCATCGCCAGGTGGTGCCCGCCTGCCGCTGCCACCTCCAGTGCCCAGCGCGGCAGGGCATGGCCTCGAACGTCGCTGAGATCCCCGATCTCGCTCACCGCGTGCGCGTGCCCGCCCTCGCCGCCATCGCGCTCACCCGAACCTCGTCCGTCCGTGCGGACCTCGGATCGCACGGCACCGCACCCCGGGTCGACACCCTCGAGAATGCGGCACACCTGAGACAGATCGACCGCGCGCACCACCGTGATGCCCGGCACGACGTCCGCTTCGCACGCCCCCTCGTCGGGGACGACGACTCGGGTGAAGCCGGCACGGCGAGCAGCGAGGATGGCCGCGAGCAGGCCGCGCGATGGCCGCAGGCGACCATCGAGTCCGAGCTCTCCGACGAAGATGGTGCTCTCCAGCGAGCCGGCGGGCAGAGCACTGGCCGCGACGAGGATGCCCACGGCGATCGGCAGATCAAGTCCAGCACCGTGCTTGCGCACCTCGGCCGGAGACAGGCTCACCGTGACCCGTCGATTGGGCCACGACCGACCGCTCGCCTCCACCGCGCACCGGGCGCGCCAGCGCGCCTCGGTCACGGAGGCATCCGGCAACCCCACGACCCCCACGGAGGGCAGGCCGTCCGATACGGCCACCTCTACGCGCACCACCACTCCGCGCACTCCATCGAGCACAACACCGTGGGCCGTCGCCAGCGTCATGTCACTCCACCCCGCGCAAGTAGGACACGATCGGGGCGCCCCTGCGCGGGAGGATCACACCGACGACGTCGAAGCGCACCGTCGGGATGTAGATCTCGGCCTCGTCCAGCCAGTGCAGGGCCAGTGCCCGAAGGCGCTGCATCTTGCGCGGGCCGACTGCCTCCGCTGGTGAGCCATGGGACATGCTCCGGCGCGTCTTCACCTCGCACACGACCAGCGCATCGCCGTCCCGGGCGACGATGTCGAGCTCCCCTGCGACGCACCGCCAGTTTCGACACAGGATCGTCATTCCCATGCTCTGCAGCAGCGCGGCGGCGACGTCCTCCCCATAGCGGCCGAGTGCTCCCCTCGCGTTCATCGCGATCACCTCCGCCAGCCACTGTGCTGACGAGCACCGTCCTGAGGCATCACCCAGAGCGCTGCTGTGGACGACTGCGGATGCGGCGCCCGGCTGTGGATGGGGCTCCGCCGGAAGACGGGACCGATCCACGCGGACCGCGCGTCAGTGCTCGCGCACTCCGGGCAGTCGCCAGCTGCGACGATGCTCGACCGAGGGTCCGAGTTGCTCGAGGGCGTCACGATGATCGGGTGAGGCATAGCCCTTGTTCTCGGCCCAGCCGTAGTCCGGATAACGACGATGCAGATCACGCATGTGCGCGTCCCGCTCGACCTTCGCCAGGATGCTGGCGGCGGCAACCGAGGTGCACGTCAGATCCGCCTTCACGCGCATGTGGATCGCGACGTCGGGGGGGACGGAGGCGGGGAGGTCCGTCGACATCGCCTCCCGGTCCTGCTCGTCGAAAAGACTCCCCTGGACCGGCGCGCTGAGCCAGTCGTGGCTCCCGTCGAGCACGATCGCATCAGGGGCTGCCCGCAGCGAACTGAGCGCACGCAGGCCCGCGAGGCGCAGACCGGCGACAATGCCGGACCGGTCGATCTCCGCAGCGGTGGCATGACCGACGGCCCAGTCGACCGCCCAGCGGCGGATGACGGGCACGAGTTCCTCGCGAACGTGGGGCGTCAGCAGCTTGCTGTCTCGAACGCCGGCGAGGCTTCGGCTTCGGTCGTCGACGACCACGACCCCCACGGTCACCGGCCCACTCAGCGCGCCGCGCCCCACCTCGTCCATGCCGCACACCAGCGTGGCCCCCGCCCGCAGCAGCGCACGCTCGACTCGCAGGGACGGCGACGTGGGCATGGCCTACGAGATCGCGGGGGGAGCGACTCCCGGCTCCCCGAAGACGCCCGGGATCGGCACGGTCGCAATTCGGCTCAGCGGCCACAGCACGAGCACCACACGTCCGACGACATCATCGACCGGCACCGCCCCACTGGCGACCTCGAGGTGGAATCGGGAGTCACGCGAGTTGCCGCGGTTGTCACCCATCACGAAGACGCCATCGACAGGCACGGTGACGTCGAACAGCACCTGGTCGGTGGGGCCGATGATGTAGTCCTCGTCAAGCGGAGTGCCATTGAGAAGAATGCGACCCTGAGCGTCGCAGCAGGCAATCCGATCTCCCGCGACGGCAATGACGCGCTTCACGAGATCGTTACCGGTGTCACTGGGCAAGAGCCCGATGAATGTAAGGCCGGATTGGAGCATGCCGCGCCACCCCTCAGCCGGCGGGGGAGGATCCGGGAGCCAGTCCCCCGGGTCCTTGAAGACCACCACCTCACCGCGACTGACCCCACCCATCGTCGTGGTGATCTTCGAGGCGATGATCCGGTCACTGACGGCAAGGGTGTCCTCCATTGAGGCACTGGGCACGTAGAAGGCCTGCATCAGGAATGCGCGGACCAAGGCCGACAGGACCAGGGCCGAGACGACGATGATCGCGGTCTCTCCCAGCCACCGCACGAAGCCGGTTGACTCCCTCGGCGCGCCTCCCCGAGCATGCCGACCGCGGCCGGCCTCGCGCGCGAGCCCGGACTCCTGGGGGTCACCTGCGGACTCGACCATCAAGGCTGCGACCCGCTCGCCTCAGGAAGAGATGCGAAGGCCTCGGGAATCTCAACCGCACCGATGCGGGAAACCGGCCACAGCACGACCATCGCCCGCCCCACCACCTTGGACTCCGGAACGAAGCCGCCCCCGGGATCACCCATGTGCGCGCGGGAGTCTGCGGAATTCGACCGATGGTCGCCCATGACCCACAGCATGCCCTCCGGCACGACGACGTCGAACGCCTGGCTACTCGGCTCATCACCGATGAACAGGTAAGCCGACTCCTCAAGGGGCACGCCGTTGACGGTGATCCATCCATCGGCGTCGCAGCACACGACGCGATCACCGCCCACTCCGATAACGCGCTTGACGAAGTCCGTCGAGTCCGGAGCCATGATCCCCAGCGACTGCCCTACCCACGCCACTGCGCCTGCGATCGGGTTGCGCTGAGGAACATCCCCTGCAGGCACGAAGCTGTCGGATCCGTCGAAGACGACGACGTCACCGCGCTCGATGGACCGCGTGTGATACACGAGTCGGTTCACGAGAATGCGGTCACCCACCTGCAGGGTGTCTTCCATCGACCCCGACGGGATCGAGAACGGCTTCGCGATGAAGGTCGTGACCAGCAGCACCACGCCCACGGCAATGGCGATGGTGACCGGGATGTCCCACCACGGCTGTCCTCGCCGCGCTGCCTTGCTCACGTCGTCGATCTCCTCGCCCTCCGGATGGCCGGCCGGGGCCCGGGATCAGTTGTCGGACTTGACGTTCTCGCGGCGCTCGCGGATCTTGGCCTTCTTGCCGCGGAGATCACGCAGGTAGTACAGCTTCGCGCGACGGACGTCACCGCGCGTGACGACCTCGATCTTCTCCACGATGGGCGTGTGAACCGGGAAGGTCCGCTCGACACCCACGCCATAGGAGACCTTGCGGACCGTGTAGGTCTCGCCAACGCCTGCGCCCGAGCGGGCGATCACGACACCCTGAAACACCTGGACGCGAGTCTTGTTGCCTTCGACGACCTTCACGTGCACCTTGACGGTGTCGCCGGGACGGAAGTCGGGGATGCCGTCCTTCAGGGAGTCAGCATCGAGGGCGTCGAGGGTCTTCATCAGAGCATCGCTTCCTGCAGGCGCCACAGGTCGCCCACATCTCAGAGGTGGGGTGGTGCGCTCGGCCGGAGCCGAAGCCCTTCCGGACCGCGACCCCTGTGGCGGGGCGGGCCGGGAGCCGGAGCGGCTCATCGGGCCTGCGTAGTCTGCCACGGTGGTCACTCGAGACCCAAACCAGGTCCGGGTGGTCCCGAGGCACAGACCGCGGTCAGCCCAGATCTGGTCGCATTCGACGCGTGCGCTCCTCAGACTGCTCGCGCCGCCACTGGGCGATCCGACCGTGGTGCCCGCTCATGAGCACGTCCGGGACATCAAGGCCCCGCCACGTGGGGGGTTTGGTGTAGATCGGACCCTCGACCCGACGGGACATCTCTCCCGCGGCGAACGAGTCCTCGCGAGCGCTCACCTCATTGCCCAGCACGCCTGGCAGCAGCCGTGCCACCGCCTCGATCATGACCAGGGCGGCAGCCTCACCCCCGGCAAGCACATAGTCGCCGATCGAGACCTCCAGCACCCCCGCCCAGTCCGACCGCTCCCGGTAGTGATCGGCGACCCTGGCGTCGATGCCCTCGTACCGGCCGCAGGCGAACACCAGCCAGTCGGCGGCGCTCCAATCGTCAGCCATCGCCTGGTCGAAGCGCACACCAGACGGCGTCGGGATCACGAGCACCGGAGCTGCTTCGCCGCCGCTGGCCCGAAGAGCGTCGAGGGACTCCCCCCATGGCTCGGGGCTCATCACCATGCCCGGACCGCCGCCGTACGGAGTGTCGTCGACCGTGCGATGACGGTCGCTAGTCGCATCACGAAGATCGTGAACCGCGAGGGAGATGACACCGGCCTCCACAGCCTTGCCCACGAGCGACAAGGAGAGCGCCTCGAGGTACGCAGGGAAGATGCTGACCACGTCGATCCGCATCAGGAACCCTCATCATCGAGCAGGCCAGTCGGCGGAGTGATCACAATGCGTCGTCCACTGACGTCGACCTGCGGCACGAACTGCTCGACGAAGGGCACGAGCAGTTCACCCGGCTCCCGGTCGACCACGAGCAGGTCCTGGCCCGGCAGGTGCGCGATCTCCGAGATGGTTCCGATCCGTGTGCCATCCACCAACTCGACGACACAGCCGATCAGGGCGCTGTCGTAGAACTCCTCCGGATCCTCCGGTGCCTCATCATCGGCGCGCTCGACCTCGAGCACCAGGCCGCGAAGCCCCTCCGCCGCGGTGCGGTCGTGCACGCCCTCGAAGGACAGCAGCAGGCGTCCGGAGTGCCAGTGCATGCCGTCGACCACCAGATGCCGGACGGAGGATTCCACGAGCAGCACCGCGCCCGGCGCAAATCGCTCTTCCGGCTCGTCCGTGCGCGTCTCGACGGTGACCTCGCCCCGGATCCCGTGCGGACGCCCGATGCGTCCCACGACGACGCGCATCGGGGACTAGCGCTCGGCGACGTCGAGGAAGTCGATGCGCACAGCCCGATCGTCGTTCAGTGCCGTGACCACCGTGCGCAGGGCTGTAGCCGTGCGCCCGCCGCGTCCGATGACACGCCCCATGTCGTCCGGGTGCACCCGGACGTCGAGCGACTTGCCCCGACGCCCACTGCGCATCCGCACGTCGACGTCGTCGGGATGATCGACGATGCCGCGTACGAGGTGGCCGAGGGCCTCCTCGAGCATCAGGCGTTCTCCTCGGCAGCAGCCTCGGCAGCGACCTCGTCAGCGAGGTTCTCGAGCGCCTCGGCGGCAGCCTCGTCGGCCACGACCTCGTCCACCGCCGCGGTCTCGGCGACGGCCTCCGCCACAACCTCATCGGCGGACGCGAGCTCCTCGCTCACCACATCGGCAGCGGGCGGGGCGGCAGCGGGTTCCTCGGCAGCCAGCTTGGGCTTCGGCTTCTGCTTGGGCTCCTCGCCTGCTGCCTTGACCGCGGCCTCGAAGGCGACGACCTTGCTGGGCTTGGCGGCCTTCACCTCGAGGGTTCCCTCGGCACCCGGCAGACCCTTGAACTTCTGCCAGTCCCCGGTGACCTTCAGGATGGCCGTGACGGCCTCGGTCGGCTGCGCGCCGACGCCGAGCCAGTACTGGATGCGCTCGGACTCGACCTTGATCATGCTCGGGTTGTCGAGCGGCTGGTAGATGCCGACCTCCTCGATGGCACGGCCGTTGCGGGCGGTGCGGGAGTCGGCGACGACGATGCGGTACTGGGGTGCGTGGATCTTGCCGACGCGCTTCAACTTGATCTTGACGGCCACGGGTGGCTTATCTCCTGTTGTGAGGGGCGGAGCTCAGCGCCCGTCACGTGGGGACATGACCGGTTCTGTGCTCCTGATGACTGCCGGATTCGGAGGGTAGAGGGCCTACCGAGCGGCAAGTGCCCCCCTAGTGTGCCAGACCCGCAGGAGTGGTCAGTTCGCCGGGAGGACTTTGACCTGCGGAATGGGGGTGATCGGCGGGGAGGGGGAATTGGCCGTGGCCGGTCCCGGAGGGGTCCCCCACGTGGTCACGTCGCCCGGGCAGGCCTGAACCACCTTCATGCTGTAGACCCCCGGCTTCTGCGGCCAGGTGACCCGAATGGGGAAGAAGACCGGGGTGCCGAAGGGATGCGGTTCGCCTTGCTTGGTCCAGGTGATCTGCTGCCCCCCGGAGGGCAGCCGCTGGACCCCGACCGTCCAGCCGCGGACAGGCTGAGGGGCGACCCGACGCCACGGCCGGCCGACGGAGGCCTCCACCTGGAGGGTCCCGGTCGCATTCGTGATGCAGCCATGCTGGACTTCGAGGGTCATGGTGCTCGTCCGTCCCGCCACCGCGTCGACACTGCCCAGATCGATGATGCCGTGCGCCTGGGCGGGCGCGGGAACGCATAGGAGGACTGCGGCAGCCAGTCCCGTGATCCCTGCGCCGAGGGTCGTTGCCGACGGCCGTGTCATGTCCTGACCCTAGTCCACGCCGATGGCTACTGGAGAAGGTCGCGCAGCTCCTTGGGCAGGGATGCGGGATCGAACTCCAATCCGTCTGCTGCCTCGGGCGACAGCCCCTCCTGGCCGAGGGCTCGCTTGGCCGGATTGCCGCTCTTGCGCTTGCCCTTGGCGGGCTTGGCTGCCTTCACCATCCGGCCCTTGGACTTCTTGCTGCCCCCCATGCCCGGAAGTCCTGGCATGCCGCCCATGCCGGGCATGCCGCCCGGTCCCATCTGCCGCATCATCTTCTGGGCCTGCCCGAAGCGATCGACCAGGCCGTTGACGTCGCTGACGGTCGTGCCCGAGCCTGCCGCGATGCGCGCGCGCCGCGATCCGTTGAGGATCTTGGGATCGCGCCTCTCCTGCGGGGTCATCGACTGGATGATCGCTGCCACGCGGTCGAGTTCGCGATCATCGACCTGGTCCAACTGAGCCTTCATGTCGCCCATGCCCGGCAGCATCCCGAGAATCTTGCCGAGCGATCCCATCTTCTTGACCGCCTGCATCTGCTCCAGGAAGTCGTCGAGGGTGAAGTCCTCGCCCGTGGACATCTTGCGCGCCATGCGCTCGGCCTGCTCGGCGTCGAACGCACGCTCGGCCTGCTCGATGAGCGTCATGACGTCGCCCATGTCAAGGATGCGTGAAGCCATGCGATCGGGGTGGAAGGCCTCGAAGTCGGTGAGCTTCTCCCCCACTGAGGCGAACATGATCGGGCGACCCGTCACGGTGACAACCGAAAGCGCCGCACCGCCGCGCGCATCACCATCGAGCTTGGTGAGCACCACCGCATCGAAGCCCACCCCCGACTGGAACTCCTCCGCAGTGCGGACGGCGTCCTGACCGATCATCGCGTCGACGACAAGGAGGGTGTTGTCGGGCTGCGCCGCATCCCGGACATTGCGCAACTGCTGCATGAGGTCGGCATCCACGGCCAGCCGACCCGCGGTGTCGACGATGACGATGTCGTGGACCTTTGCCACCGCGTGCTCTCGCGCAGCACGCGTGACCGCAACCGGATCGCCGATCCCGTTGCCGGGCTCCGGCGCGAACACCGCAACGCCAGCGCGTTCGCCCACCACAGTCAGCTGATCGACTGCGTTGGGGCGCTGCAGATCCGCGGCCACGAGCAGGGGCGTGTGGCCCTGCTCCTTCAGGTGCAGGGCGAGCTTTCCGGCCAGAGTGGTCTTGCCTGCACCCTGCAGTCCGGCGAGCAGGATGACGGTGGGCCCGGTCTTGGCGAACTGAAGTCGGGCAGTCTCGCCACCCAGGACAGTGACCAGCTCCTCATGCACGATCTTGACGACCTGCTGTGCCGGATTCAGAGCACCCGAGACCTCGGCGGACAGCGCCCGCTCGCGGACGCTCGCCGTGAACTGCCGCACGACGGGGAGGGCGACGTCAGCCTCAAGGAGTGCCGTGCGGATCTCGCGCACGGTGGCGTCGACATCCGCCTCGCTGAGTCGACCCTTGCCGCGCAGTCCCTTGAAGGTCGAGGCGAGGCGGTCGGAGAGGCTGGCGAACACGTCCGTCACCCTACCTGCGCGTCAGGGCAGCGCGGAGAGGACCGTGACAACCTGCGCGCCAGGGCAGCGCGGAGAGGACCGTGACAACCTGCGCGCCAGGGCAGCGCGGAGAGGACCGTGACAACCTGCGCGTCAGGACAGCGCGGAGAGGACCGTGACACGCAGCGCCGCACGACGATCAGGGCCCAGCGGCCCACCGTCAGGACTGCGCACGAAGAACACGTCCACGGCATCCGACCCAAGCGTGTCGACCTTGGCGCCCACGATGTCGACATCCGCTGCGGCGACGGCCCGCCCGAGACGGAAGAGCAGCCCGGGGACGTCGTGCGCACGCACCTCGACAACGGTCGTGTCGGATCCCGGCTGGTCGATGACCTCGACGGAGGGGGCGGGGAAGCCGCCGGGCGGGGGCGCCACCGCATAGTCGGCCTCGCGGCGAGCCAGGCGATCGGCGACGTCGTACGTACCCTCGATGGCACGGCGGATGTCGTCGCCCACCTGGGTGGCCGATGGCGGGTCGCCGAATGCGGGGCGCACTGTCCATTCCTGCACCGCCCTGCCCTCAACGGTCGTGACACGGGCGCCGAGCACATGCAGCCGGTTGAGCGCCAGCACCCCGGCCACGGTGCCCAGCAGTCCCAGGTGGTCCCGCGCAGCGACCGTCACGCGAACGCTCTCCTCCTCCACCTCCATGAGCACCCACACCCCCTCATGCTCGAGGGCGGTTCGCTGGTGCTCGCTCAGGCCGGGTGGCTCAGGGAGATGGCGACCGTCGAGCGCTCCCCGCACCCGCGTGACGAGATCGTGGATCAGCCCGAAGCGCCACTCCGAGCAGACCGCAGGTCCGGTGGCCAACGAGTCCGCGATCGTCAGCTCATGGAGCAGGTCGAGGACCTCGACCGTTCCCACCGCGCGGGCCACCTCGTCGATCACCGTGGGATCGTCGAGATCACGTCGCGTCGCCGTATCGGGGAGCAGAAGGTGCATTCGCACAAGAGTCTCGACCACCGCGATGTCCTGCGCCCCGAAGCCCATGGCCGCGCACTGCTCCTCCGCGATCCGAGCGCCGACGATGCTGTGGTCCCCGGCACGAGCCTTGCCGATGTCATGCAGGAGCGCAGCCACGAGGAGAAGGTCAGGGCGGTCCACGTTGCGTGTGAGGGATCCGGCCTGCACGGCTGCCTCGACCAGGTGCCTGTCGACGGTATGCCGGTGCAGGGCATTGCGTTGCGGGGCCGAGCGCACCACCTGCCAGGCGGGCAGCCAGCTGCTGACGAGGCCCGCCTGATCGAGGGCCTCCCACACCGCCGGAAGTCCGGCCCCGGCGCCGAGCAGCGACACGAAGGACTCCCGCATCTCGCGGGTCCAGGGCACGGGAGGCAGGTCGGACTCCGTCGCCAGGCGCTCGACCGTGTGCGGGGACAGCAGCACTCCGGCCTGTGCCGCGGCGGCCGCCGAGCGAAGCGCGAGCCCCGGATCATCGGCCGGCCGCGCATCCAAGGCGAGTACTGCCTCGCCCTCCTGCATCACGACGCCCTCGGCCAGCGGCAGGCGGATCGGACCACGGCTACGCAGCGACCGGATCGATCGACGACGGCGGCCGGCCACGATGCGCTCGACGCGGTGCCACGCGACGTCGGAGGCATAGGCGACGGCTCGAGCGCTGTCGTAGACCGCACGCAGGAGCGCATCCGGATCGTCGACGCCGACGAGGTCCTGGGCTACCGCGGCCTGCTCCTGCATCAGCAGGACATCTCCCGAGGAGCCCGTCAGGCGATGCAGGCTCTCGCGCACATCGAGCAGAAAGCCGACGCTCTCCTCCCACCCCGTGTGCGGCACATCCGTGATCCATGAGGCACTGATGCCAGCGAGGACAGTCGCATCGCGCAGACCGCCGTAGGACTCCTTCAGGTTCGGCTCGACCATCTGGCCGACCTCGCCGAAGCGGGCGCGCCTGTCCGACACCATGGTGTGCAGTTCGGGCAGCCGCCGCTCAGCTGACGCGCGCCAGTCGGCGAGCACGTCGGCACTGACCCGCGCAGCGAGATCCGCATCGCCGGCGATGACCCGCAGATCAAGCATGCCCAGCAGTGCGCGAACATCCTCGGCAGCGACACTCCTGGCCTCGTCGGTGGTTCGGACACTGTGATCCAGCGCAACACCTGAATCCCAGATGGGGTACCAGAGCAGGTCCGCCACCTGAGCGGCCACAGCACCTGAACCGCTGTGCAGGAGCACCAGATCGAGGTCGCTGCCGAGCGTGAGCTCCCGGCGACCGTACCCACCCACCGCCACCAGGCACATGGACTGTGCGGTGGACGAAAGAGCACGCTGAAAGAGCTCAACCAGCCACCCGTCGGTGAGCTCGGTGAGCGCAGCACGTCGCCCCGGGCCATCCAGCCCGGGGCGACGTGCCACCTCGTTCCGCACGGAGGAGAACTCCCGCGGTTCCATGTCGTCCGCCTCCTAGAGCGCGTCTGCCCCGCGCTCGCCGGTGCGAACCCGAACGATGGAATCGACGGGGGTCACCCAGACCTTCCCGTCACCGATCTTGCCGGTCTGCGCAGCTGTGACGATCGCATCGACGATCCCCGCTGCAGCATCGTCCTCGACAACAATCTCGACGCGGACCTTCGGCACGAGGTCCACCGTGTACTCGGCACCTCGGTAGACCTCCGTGTGGCCCTTCTGGCGTCCGAAGCCCGAGACTTCTGACACCGTGAGGCCGTGAATTCCACGGTCCTCCAGTGCCGTCTTGACGTCCTCCAGTTTGAACGGCTTGATAATGGCCGTGACGAGCTTCATGACTGCACCTCCTTGTTGCGAGCGGCATGACCGATGCCCGCGAAGGCACCACCGCCACCCGAGTCTCCCAGTTCGTAGCCCGACTCCGCGTGCTCGGCGAGGTCAATGCCGGTGATCTCCTGCTCCTCCGTCACACGCAGCCCCATGATCGCCTTGATCACCAGGGCAATGATGGCCGTGACCACCAGGGAGTAGCCAAGGACGGCGATCGCGCCCACGAACTGCTTCCAGAGCTGATCCAGGCCGCCGCCGTAGAACAGGCCATTGATCCCCGTCGGCGACGCCTCGGTCGCGAACAGGCCGATGAGCAGCGTGCCGACGATTCCGCCGACGAGGTGCACACCGACAACGTCGAGCGAGTCGTCGTACTTGAATCGGTATTTCAGGCCAACGGCCAGGGCGCACAGCACACCGGCGATGAGCCCGATGGCCAGCGCGCCTAGCGGGCTGACAGCCGCGCACGCCGGAGTGATGGCAACGAGACCCGCCACGACACCCGACGCTGCACCCAGCGATGTCGCATGACCGTCCCGGAACTTCTCCGTCAGCAGCCAGCCGATCGCCGCAGCGCAGGTGGCGGCGAAAGTGTTGAGGAATGCCACGGCCGCAGTGTTGTTGGCGGCCGTCGCAGATCCCGCGTTGAAGCCGAACCAGCCGAACCAGAGAAGACCTGCACCAATCATCACAAGGGTCAGGTTGTTGGGGCGCATCGGCGTCTTGGGCCAACCGAGCCGCTTGCCCACGACGATCGCGAGCACCAGGCCGGCGATGCCAGCATTGATGTGCACGGCGGTGCCACCGGCGAAGTCGATCACGCCCATCTTGTAGATCCAGCCGCCGTTGTCGCCGGCAAGGTTGAAGACCCAGTGCGCCACCGGGAAGTAGACGAGGATCGCCCAGATTCCGGCGAAGACCAGCCACGCCGCGTACTTCATCCGATCAGCCACGGCACCGGCGATGAGGGCAACGGTCAAGGCCGCGAACATGGCCTGGAAGGCCACAAAGGCCATCGCCGGGTAGACGGCCTCGGGGTTGTCGGTCATCAGGCCTTCGAGGCCCGCGAACTGGGTGATGTTGCCCAGCAGTCCGGCCTGACCATAGGAGTCTCCGAAGGCCACCGAATAGCCGAACAGCACCCACAGGACTCCGACGATGAACAGAGCGCCCATCACCATCATCAGCATGTTGAGGACGGACTTCATGCGAACCATGCCGCCGTAGAAGAAGGCCAGTCCTGGGACCATGAGCAGTACCAGCGCAGCTGAGATCATCAGCCAAGCGGTATCGCCCGTGTTGAGAGCGGATTCCATGCGAGTTCTCCCTCCAGAGGCGTTGTCACCTCGCGGGGCAGACACTCCACGCGGGAGGTTTCACTCGATGGATTCGCAGGTTTCCGGCGCGTGTCCGACACCGGCCCAGCGTTAACTTCCCGTTACGCGAAACCGACTCACTCGTGGATGAGCGCGTCGACGAAGGCGGCTGGCTCGAAGGGGGCGAGGTCATCAGGGCCCTCCCCCAGGCCGACCAGCTTCACGGGCACGCCGAGCTCGCGCTGAACCGCGACCACGATCCCGCCCTTGGCGGTGCCATCGAGCTTGGTCAGGACGATGCCCGTGACATCGACCACCTCGGCGAAGACCCGAGCCTGGACCAGGCCGTTCTGTCCGGTCGTGGCGTCGAGCACGAGGAGCACCTCATCGATTGGCGACTGCTTCTCGACCACCCGCTTGACTTTGCCGAGTTCGTCCATGAGACCGGTCTTGGTGTGGAGACGACCCGCGGTGTCGATGATGACGGTGTCGACCTCGGCGGCGGCAGCCGTGGAGACGGCATCGAAAGCCACCGCTGCCGGATCGCCCCCCTCCGGCCCGCGCACCACCGCCGCGCCTACGCGGTCGCCCCAGGTCTGCAACTGATCGGCCGCCGCGGCTCGGAAGGTGTCGGCGGCGCCGAGGACGACTGTCTGGCCTGACGCAACCGCAAGTCGGGCCAGCTTGCCCGTGGTGGTCGTCTTGCCCGTGCCGTTGACGCCCACCACGAGCACCACCCCGGGTCGGTCCACCATGCGCTCGGCTCGAACGCGGCGATCCATACCTGGGTCGACCAGAGCGAGGAGCTCCTCGCGCAGGATCTGCTGGACACGAGCCGGGTCTGCGGAGCCCTCGACGCGCACCCGCGAGCGCAGCCGGTCCATCAGCTCCATGGTCGGGGTAACGCCGAGATCGGCGGTCAGGAGGATCTCCTCCACCTCGTCCCACGTCGCCTCGTCCAGCGTGTCACGGCTGAGCAGTGTCAGCAGACCGCGTCCCACCACGTTCTGGGAGCGGGCGAGGCGGGCCCGCAGGCGCTGCATGCGCCCCACCGCAGGTTCGGGCACCTCCACCTCGAGCAGACCCTCGAGATCTTCGAACTGGGGCTCCTCGGTGACGTCCGTGGCGGTTTCAGCGGTCGCCTCGTCCACGATCGCGGCCGCCCTGTCGACCGGAACACCCAGGGCATCGCCGACCTCGACCACATCGACCGAGCGTCGCCGCGTGTCCCGAGGCACACTGTCGTCGTCACCGACCCCAGGCGCGTAGTCGATACCGGGGCGGGGCCTGGGCGCAGCGGGTGCCCCGCGCCCACGTCGCAGGAGAGCGACCCCGATCCCCAGGAGCACGAGGACGACCACGACAGCCAGGACGACGTAGAGCGCTGCGGAATCCATGCTGGTCATCCTTCCACGGGGTCGGACGCGGCAGGATGGCCCGCATGGCCGCCCGTTCACTGATGTCCGCCTACGTGCTCCTCGGCCTCGTCAACGTGATCGCGGTGGCAACGGCCAATATCTCGGCTGAGCAGCTGACCAAGCCCCTGCTCATGCCGCTGCTGATCGCCTGGCTGCTCGTCGAGGGACGTCGCGCTCTGTCCGCACCCCTGCTCCTGCTGCTCGTCGGGATGACGTTCTCGTGGATCGGCGACCTACTGCTCCTCGGGGACGGAGAACTGCTGTTCGCCGTCGGCATCGGCGCCTTCCTCGTCACCCAGGTGACCTACGCCGTCGCCTTCAGCCGGGTGCCCGGTCTGCGAATTCGCCGTGGAATCGTCATTCCTCCGCGCGGACCGGTGCACGGACTCGTGGCGCAGCATCGAGCGCTCGCGCTGCCCTTCATCGCCTACCTCATCGCGCTGACCTGGATGCTGTGGCCGACGGCGGGCGTCTTCCGAGTGCCCATCCTGGCCTACGGCTGCGCGCTGCTGGCGATGTCTGTCTGCGCCTTGAATCTCGTCGACCGAATGCCGGCCAAGGCGGCCTGGGTCACGTTCGGCGGCTCCGTGGCCTTCATCGCCTCCGATTCGCTGATCGCGCTCACCGCACTCGGGTCCCTTGCCGAGTCGCGCGCAACCGACTCACTGGTGATGCTCACCTACGTCACCGCACAAGGTCTCATCGCGCTAGGACTGATGACAGGCGTGCGCGACGTCGCTCAGGCCCGTAGCGAACTGGCAGAGGTCAGGCGCTGACCGCCTCGCGCAGACGCTGGCCGATGACCTGTGACACCCCGTCCCCACGCATGGAGACCCCGTATAGCGCGTCCGCGATCTCCATGGTGCGCTTCTGATGCGTGATGACGATCAACTGTGACGTCGACTGCAGTTCGGCGATGATGTCGATAAGTCGACCGAGATTGACATCATCGAGGGCAGCCTCGACCTCATCGAGCACGTAGAACGGGCTCGGTCGTGCCTTGAACAGCGCCACGAGGAACGCGACGGCCGTCAATGATCGCTCGCCTCCTGACAGCAGCGACAGGCGCTTGACCTTCTTGCCAGGCGGGCGAGCCTCGACGTCGACACCCGTGTTGAGCATGTCGGCCGGATCCGTCAGCACCAGACGGCCCTCGCCGCCCGGGAACAGTCGGGCGAACACCCCTTCGAACTCCCTCTCGACCTCCGCATAGGCCTCCGCGAACACCTGTTGCACCCGCTCGTCGACTTCCTTGACGATTGCCAGGAGGTCATCGCGCGTGCGCTTGAGGTCGTCGAGCTGCTCGCTGAGGAACCGATGCCGTTCCTCCATCGCCGTGAACTCCTCCAGGGCAAGGGGGTTCACCCTCCCCAGCAGGGCGAGGTCGCGCTCGGCGGCCTTGAGTCGCTTCTCCTGCTCCGTGCGCACGAAGGGATAGGGAGCCTTCTCCTCCTCCGCTTCGGACTCGTCACCGGGCGCGGGCGGCGTCGGCGGAACCAGTTGGTCCGGGCCGTACTCGGCGACCAGCACCTCGGACTCGATACCGAAGTCCTCAAGGACGCGATCCTCGAGCTGCTCGATCCGCAGGCGCTGCTCGGCCCGTGCCACCTCGTCGCGGTGGACGGAGTCCTTCAACCGATCGGCCTCGGACGCAAGCTCCCGCAACTGAGCACGGAGGGTGGCGAGAAGTGCGTCACGGGTCTTGACCGCCCGATCGAGCGATGCGCGCTCCCGGCCGGCGATCGCCACCGACGAGTCGATCCGGGACGACACCATTCGGGCAGCGTCCAGAACAGCCTGCGCCACCACGAGCTCACGTGCGCGCCGCTCCCGCCGCTCAAGGGCGGCGGCACGGGCCTGTCGCTCTCCCTCCGCTGCTCGTTCAAGTTGCTGGGCGCGCGCACCAACGGCCGCAACCCGCTCCTCGGCCGTGCGCAGGGCGAGCCGCGCATCGACCTCATGCCGTCGGGCCGCCGACGCGACCGAGTTCAGGTGCTCACGGGCATCAGCGCCGCCATCGAGCGGCTCCTCGCTGCTGGCCGCTGCGAGTCGGGCGACCAGTTGGTCGTGCTGCTCGCGGTCAGCAGTGCGGGCCACCTCTGCGGCCGCATGAGCAGCACTCAGCCGCTCGGCCTCGGCCAGTGCAGCCCGAGCCACCTGTCCCAGCTGGCCCAGCTGTTCGGCGACCGCCGCCATTCGGGCATCGGATTCGTGCAGTCGCGACAGCGTCGCCTCCACGCGCTGCACGGCCTGGGACTGGCGCTCCTTGGCGGACGCGAGCGCGAACCGCAACCGCTCGAGGGTCGCCGTGACGGACTCCAGGTCGGCGACCGTCTCGTCGTAGGCCACCTGCGCCTCAAGGCGGCTCGGCGTGCTCGTGGAGCCGCCATGCACGACGCCGCTGGCCAGCACATCACCCTCGGGAGTGACGAAGGACAGGCCCGGATGGTGGGCGGCGAGCTGAGCAGCCTCGCGAAGGTCACCCACCAGCATCCAACGCTCGAGCAGTTGATCGACGACTGACCGGACCGTCGGCTCGCATCGAACGAGTTCGCTGACAGGACGGCCGGCCTCGCGCACGGGGGGCCGTGGCGACCGCACTTCCCCTGAATCCGCCAGCACGATCGCCGCTCGCCCGGCATCCTCGTCCTTGAGCAGGACGACCGCGCTCATGGCAGCGTCGAGTCCCGTCACCACCACTGCGTCAGCGATGTCACCGAGCGCCGCCGCGACCGGAATCTGGGCTCCGGTCTCCACGTGCAGCAAAGAGGCCAGGGTTCCGAGAACCCCGCCCACGGGCTGATCCGCGCCGGTCAGCCGAGCCCCGGCGTCCTTGCGCTCCAGACCGATCTCGAGAGCCTCACGGCGTGCGGCCAAGGCGGCGCGCCGGCGCTCTGCGGCTGCCTCCTCACCGCGGAGACGCTCGACCTCGGCATCCGCCTCAACAAGCGACGCCTCGGCCCTTTCGTGCTCGCGATCAAGATCGACCTCGCCGGCGTCGAGTCCCGCAGCATCCATCTCGATCCTGGTGAACTCCTGCTGCGCCGACTCCCCCCTCTCGCGGGCCTCGGCGATCTGACGGGCCAGGCGATCAATCTCTGCCGTGCGCGCATCCATTCGCGATTTGGCGGCATTCACCTGTCCGGTGAGTCGGGCCAGGCCCTCGCGCCGGTCAGCGGCGGCACGCTCAACCTGAGCCACGCGCTTCTCCTCCGCCGCAGCTGCGGACTCCGCCGCGATCCGCGAGGTCTCGGCGTGCGACAGCTGCTCGCGCGAGGACTCCACGAGCCGCCCGAGTTCGAACTCCTCGGCCCGCAAGGCTCGCGCCTCGGCGTCGATCTGGTCCGGGTCGCGGCCGTTCTCGTCCTCTTCGGGCTCGGGCTGCAGGTGCCGGACCCGCTCGACCGCAACCTGGGTCAATCCGTGGAACCGCTCGCGGAGACCGTTGAGCGAGAACCACGTCTCCTGGATCGCTGCTATGCGCGGCGCATCAGCCTGCGCCTCGGCCTCGGCCAGCGTCTGGCGGTCCTGGAGATCGGCCAACTGCGCGTCGACCTCGTCTTGACGCGCCCGCAATGCGGTCTCGTCAGCAACCTCGGCCTCAAGCGCGACCCTCAGAGCGACGAGATCGTCGGCGTGGAGGCGCAGCCGCGCATCGCGCACCTCGGACTGGATGACAACCGCGCGTCGGGCCACCTCTGCCTGACGCCCCAGCGGCTTCAACTGCCGCCGGAGCTCGGTGGTGAGATCCTGCAGGCGCAGGAGATTCGCCTCCATGGCCTCCAGCTTCCGCAGCGCCTTCTCCTTGCGCTTGCGGTGCTTGAGTACCCCGGCGGCCTCTTCGATGATGTGCCTGCGGTCCTCGGGCGTGGCTTCCAGGATCGAAGTGAGCCGGTTCTGGCCCACGATGACATGCATCTCACGCCCGATGCCCGAGTCGCTCAGGAGTTCCTGAACGTCGAGCAGACGGCAAGGCTCACCGTTGATGGAGTACTCCGAGCCTCCGTTTCGAAAGAGCGTCCGCGCAATGGTGACCTCGGTGTAGTCGATCGGCAGCGCGCCGTCGCTGTTGTCGATGGTGAGCGAGACCTCGGCCCGACCCAGGGGCGCACGCCCCGAGGTCCCGGAGAAGATGACGTCCTCCATCTTGCCGCCACGAAGCGACTTGGCACCCTGTTCGCCCATGACCCACGACAGTGCATCCACCACGTTCGACTTGCCTGATCCGTTCGGGCCGACCACGCAGGTGACGCCCGGCTCGAAGGAGAGCGTGGTCGAGGACGCGAAGGACTTGAAGCCCTTGAGAGTCAGGCTCTTCAGATGCACGGCCGGACTCTACCTTCGAACGGATGTGCGGGGACGCGGGCCACGCTGGCACGACGGGCACGAGTAGCTGGAGCGATTCATGAATGACTCGCGCCGGATCGGTGTCGCGCACCGCGGGCACGGCTCCCCCTCCTGTCCGTACGCATTCAGGGATCGGGAGAAGTACCCGGATTGCCCGTTGACATTGACGTACAGCGAGTCGAAGCTCGTACCCCCCTTGGCCAGCGCCTCCGTCATGACGTCCTGAGCATGTCCGAGGAGGGCATCGACCTGCCCCCGGGTCAGCCGGTCAGTAGGTCGAGCGCCGTGCAGTCGCGCGCGCCACAGCGCCTCATCGGCATAGATGTTTCCGATACCGGACACCAGACTCTGGTCGAGCAGGGCGCGCTTGACCTCGGTGCGCCGTCGTCGCAGGGCCACGGTGAAGCGAGCCCGATCGAACAGCGGGTCGAGGGGATCCCGGCCGATGTGGGCGACGCAGGACGGGATCCGGCCGCCGTCGTCGTCAGGCACCAGGGTGTCGACCATGACACCGCCGAACGTGCGCTGGTCCACGAAGCGCATCCCTAGGCCACCGTCCGTGAAGGCGAAGCGCACGCGCAGGTGCGCCTCATCGGGCACATCGGCGGGCAGCATCAGGACCTGCCCGCTCATGCCGAGGTGGATGACGAGGGCATCATCGCCCAGAGGCAGCCACAGGTACTTTCCCCGCCGAGAAACGCAGCGGACCGTGCGTCCACGAAGCCGGGAGACGAGGTCGTCAGGCCCCGATTCGTGGCGGCGCGTCGACCGGGCGTGCAGCACCTCGACATCGCTGATCGACCGCCCGGCCACCCAGCGCTGCAGCCCGGAGCGCACGACCTCGACCTCGGGCAGTTCAGGCATGAGCCTCGACGAGTCGGAGGTAGGCCCGTTCGGCCGCCTGCTGCTCTGCGGCCTTCTTCGAGCGACCGACCCCCTCGCCGATCACCTCGTCGTCGAGCACCACCTCAGCGGAGAACTCGCGAGCGTGGTCAGGGCCCTCGTGCCGGACCCGGTACTCCGGAACGCCGCGACCCGTGGCTGCAGCGATCTCCTGGAGTGACGTCTTCCAGTCCAGACCGGCGCCGAGCTCCGCACCCCGGGTGATGACCGGTCCGACCAGTCTCCGGATGACCTCCCGGGCTCGCTCGAGGCCGTTGTCGAGGTACACGGCTCCCAGAACAGCCTCGAAGGTGTCGGCCAGGATGGACACCTTGTCCCGGCCCCCCGTGACCTCCTCACCGCGCCCCAGCTTCAGATGCCGTCCCAGCTCCAGCCCACGGGCAACCTCCGCCAGGGCCTGAGCGTTCACCACAGCAGCTCGGAGCTTGGCGAGCTGTCCCTCCGACCAGTCCGGGAAGTCGCGGTAGAGCGTTTCCGTGACGACGATGCCGAGCACGCTGTCGCCCAGGAACTCCAACCGCTCATTCGTCGGCAGCCCGCCGTTCTCATAGGCGTACGAGCGGTGCGTGAGCGCCAGGGACAGCAGCTCGGGATCGACTGCGGTGCCCAGGCCGGCCTCCAGCGGGCCGGTGTCTGAGGTCATGCCTCCTCCCTCCACTGTCGGGCGACCGACGCCGCGAGTCCCGCGAGGGTGACCGGGTCAGGGTCCGCGTTCAGATCCTCGTCCTGCAGCAGGCATTCGGCCCCCGCCTCCCGGGCGACTTCCTGCACCGCGTCCGCGACCGCGATGGCATCCGTTGCGGAGAGTCCCACGGTGCCGCCGGTGCCGAGCACCGGAGAGTCGCCGCGCAGGTGTTCGACCACCATGGGATCCAGGACGCGCCCCAGGGCCTGACGGACGACCGCGGTCGGATCCGGCGTCACGCCGACCACCCCGCGAGCGCACCGGCCGCACGGGTCACCAGCGACCGGGTCGCCGCACGAGCAGCCAGCCGAACGCAGGCCCCGATCTCCTCCGCCGTGCCAGCCCCGTGCCCCACCACGGTAACCCCGTCAACACCGAGCAGCATGCCTCCCGCGAAATCCGACGTCGCTGTGTCGACGACCACCTGCCAGGCAGGGGACGCATCCGGGTAGGCCTGGCCTATCCGCGCCGCCGACCACTGGACAGCCCCCTCAAGTCCCTTGAGCAGGACATTGCCGGTGAATCCGTCCGTGACAACGACCTGCGCCCGACGTCCGAGGGCAACGTCATGCCCCTCGACCGGGCCCACGTAGCGCACGCCTCGCGGCGGCAGCACCTCCTCGAGCAACTCGTGCCCTGATCGGCGCAGCCGATCACCCTTGCCTGCCTCGCCACCGATCGTGAGCAGTCCGACCCCGGGATCGCAGATCCCCAGGCTCTCCGCGTAGGCGCACCCGGCCACGGCGAACTGCCGCAGCAGATCCGGAGTCGCGTCCGGGGCCGCCCCGACGTCCAGGAGGACCACCGGACCAGCAAGGGCCGGCACGACCACGGCGAGCGCAGGCCGCGACATCCCCGCCAGGCGGCCGAGTTCCAGAACGGCAGCCGCGACCGCCGCACCCGTGTGCCCCACGGAGACCCAGGCATCGGCCCGGCCACGCGCCACCAGTCGGGCAGCGACGGTCACGCTCACGTCTTCGTGCGCACGGATCACACCGAGGGGATCCTCATCCATGCCGACCGCCCGGCCTGCCGCAACGACCTCGACCCGTTCGTGGGCCACGCCACGGACAGTCATCATGTCGCGGGCAAGCTCCGGTGGCCCCACCACGATGAGTTCCGGGACAGGTTCGCCGGGCGACTCCCCGGAGAGCAGCAGTGCGACGGCGTCCGCGACGATCTCAGGTGCCCCGTCCCCGCCGAGCAGGTCGAGGGCGACGGTGGGCAAGGACTAGACGTCCAGGACGCGACGCTTGGCGTATGTGCCGCACGTCGGGCACGCCGTGTGAGCGATGTGCTTGTCCTTGCAGCGGGCACAGATGACCAGCGTCGGCGTCGCCGCCTTCCACTGCGAACGACGATGACGGGTGTTGGAGCGGGACATCTTCCGCTTGGGAACGGCCACGGTGCTTCCTTCGTGTCAGGCACCTCGTGCGAGGTGTCAGGCGTGTGGTTCGTCTGACTCGAGCAGGTCCGCAAGTGCGGCCCAGCGCGGGTCGGACGTCTGGTGCTGGTGCTGCGGCTCATCCTCGAGCCGCACCCCGCAGTCGGGGCACAGGCCGAGGCACTCCTCGCGACATAGAGGCGCCAGCGGCAGATCGATCACCACGGCGTCCCTCAGCACCGGGTTCAGGTCGACGAAGTCGTCCTGAACCAGGGGCAGCGGATCCTCAGACTCGTCCGGTTCGTCCAGCACGGCACCGCGGGCGTCTGTGCTGGGGTAGCGGAACAGCTCGGTGAGGTCCACTTCCTCATGCCAGTGCACGGGGTCGAGGCAGCGGGAGCACTCCGCGCTGATCTCGAGATCCGCCGTGCCGGACACGAGGATGCCCTCGAGAACGGACTCCAATCGCAGGTCGAGCTCGATTGGCGATCCCTCGGGCACCCGAGCCATCGCGACGCCAAGATCTGCCGGGGCCGAAGCGGTGCGGGCAACCGTGATCATCGACCCCGGCCTGCGCTGCAGGCTCCGCGCGTCGAGGACGAGCGGGTCGGACGGGTCGAGGCTGGTCACAGGTGCTCACCACTCTCGGCATGACGGACCGTGGCCTCGCGAGAGGCACGCAGCAGGCTACCCTGCCGGGTCCGGAACCGCCTAAACGGTCCCGCCCTCGTCAAGCGCCTCGGCGTCGAAGACCTCCTCGGCTCCGCGGCCCCCCGCCTGTGGAGCGAGCTCCTGGTACATCTGGCTGCGCAGCCGCTCGCGCCCGCGGTCCACGGTCTGAAGGGTCTTCTGCAGGGTGATCTCGAAGGTCGCCAGCTTGGCGTCGATGTAGTCGTCGGTCTCCTTGCGCATGAGCGAGGTCTCGTATGCCGTGGCGTCAGCCACCGCCTGGGCCTCCGCCACCGCCGCGAGGTACACCTCATGCTCCGACACGAGGCGGTCGGCCTCGGCCCGGGCACGCTCCAGGATCCGGTCGGCCTCGCGGCGGCCGTCCTGCACAACCGCCTCGCGGTCGGCGAGCAGCTCATCCGCGCGCTGCACCGACTCCGGCAGGAGATTGCGGATCTCCTCGATCAGGTCCAGGACCTGAGCCCGGTTGACGATGCACGAGGCCGACAGGGGCATGGACTTGGCGTCCTCGACGAGGACCGCCAGTTCGTCGAGGCGTTCCTGCACATCCACGAGGTCTCCTTGGCGGGTTTCGGTGGTACCGGCGATCGTTCGGGCGATCCTTCAGGCAACGGGTCCGACACGACGACAGTGACGCTAGGGCCCCATTCTGGCCGACAGTCGGCCCCTCAGCCGCGTCAACACGGCGTCCGGAACCAGTCCGCTGACATCTCCGCCGAACTTGGCGACCTCCTTGACGAGACTGGAGGACAGGAAGCTGTACAGGGGGTTGGTGGTGATGAAGATGGTCTCGACGCCCGCGAGGCGGTAGTTCATCTGGCCCATCTGCAGCTCGTAGTCGAAGTCACTCACGGCTCGGAGGCCCTTGACGATGACCGTGATGCCCCGCTCCTGGCAGAAGTCCACGAGAAGACCGTGGAAGGACTCCACCGTGATGTTGCCGTAGGGCTGGACCACCTCCCGAAGCATCTCCATGCGCTCCTCGATGGTGAAGAGACCGGACTTGGACTCGTTCACCAGGACAGCGACGACCACCTGATCCGCCATGGCGGCGGCACGCTCGAACACGTCAAGGTGACCATTCGTCACCGGGTCGAAAGAACCCGGGCATACCGCCACATGCATCAGGAGCCTTCCTCTCCGGACAGCCGTCCCCCCACGGCGCGACCGTACCAAAGGCAGGTGTCACCGAATCGGCGCCGCGAGAGAGTCGTCCAGCCTGTCGGCAGGGGGTCCTGCTCGTCTCGAGCCGGTCGCTCCACGACGACGCGGGCGTTCTCCTGGATCCAGCCCGCGCGAGCGAGCCGAGCGAGCAGACCGGCGACTTCGCCGGCCGCCATGGCATAGGGCGGATCGACCAGAACGAGCGAAGCGGCCGGCACCGGAGGTTCGAGGGCAGGCAGCGCCTCCGCTCGACGCACCAGAACGTGCGCCCCGGGCAGGCCCACCGTGGCGCAGTTCTCCTTCAACGTCCGAGCCGCCACCCGGTCGAATTCCACCAGGTAGGCCGAATCCGCGCCCCGACTCAGCGCCTCGAGGCCGAGCGCCCCTGACCCGGCGAACAGGTCGAGCACCACGAGGCCGCCCCAACCGGCTCCGGCGGCAAGCAGCTCGGAGTCCAGCGAGGAGAACAGCGATTCCCGTACGCGGTCGGCGGTCGGTCGGGTCCCCCGCGCCGGGACGGCCAGCCGTCGACCGCCGGCCACACCGCCGATGATGCGCGTCATCCGTTCATCACGCCTTCTCGAGGTACTCGGTGCTGTCATCGCGCACCAGGGCATCGACCGCATGAGCCAGACCAGGAATGGTCGCGAGGGTTGGATCCTGCTCGATCGTGCGAACAGCTGCCTCCCGTGCTGCCACGATGACATCGGCATGCCTCGCGACCTCGAGCAGGCGCAGAGTTCGACGCATGCCTGACTGCGACGTGCCGAGGACGTCACCCTCCCGACGGAGTTCGAGGTCGAGCTCGGAGAGCACGAAGCCGTCCGTGGTGGAGGCCACGGCATCCAGTCGCGAACGAGCCGGAGAGCCGGACTCGGCGTCGGTGATGAGCAGGCACAGGCCTGGCAGGGATCCCCGGCCCACGCGCCCGCGCAACTGATGCAGCTGAGACATGCCGAATCGATCCGCATCCACGATCACCATCATGGTCGCCTCCGGCACGTCGACACCGACTTCGATCACCGTGGTGGCCACGAGGACATCGAGCGCGTCAGCATCACGCGGGCCGGCGAACCGGCGCATGGCGTCGTCCTTCTCCTCCGACGTCATACGACCGTGGAGGACGCCGACGCGGGCCTGAGCAAGCGGGCCCTCGCGCAGCTGCCGGGCGACATCGAGGACTGCCGCGGAGCGCGGTGCATCGCCATCAGCCGCACCGTCGCCGGACGGCCCACCGTCCTCGTCCGAGCCGTCGCCGATGCGGGGACACACCACGAAGACGCGATGCCCCGCTTGCACCTCCTCCGTCGCCCGCTGCCACGCACGCGCCAGGTGCGCCGGTTGCTCCGCAGCCAGGATGACGTGTGTCGCCACCGGTGCGCGCCCGGCCGGGACCTCCGCAAGAGTCGACACGTCAACGTCGCCGAACGTCGTCATCGCCACGGTCCGTGGAATAGGAGTCGCCGTCATGACCAGAACGTGCGGCCGCGTGCCCTCTCGCGACTTCGCCGCGAGCGCCGCCCGCTGCTCAACACCGAAGCGGTGCTGCTCGTCGACGACCACGAGGGCGAGGTCGTTGAAGTCGACATGCTCCTGCAGCAGCGCATGGGTGCCGACGACGATTCCAGCGTCGCCGGACAGCACATCGAGAAGCTGGCTGCGCTTCTCCGACATGCGCTGCGAGCCCGTGAGCAGTGCGACCCTGGTGCCGATGTCCGAGCCACCGAGCTGTCCCCGCTGAGCCAGCGGCCCCAGCATGGCGGAGATGGAGCGATGGTGCTGGGCGGCAAGGACCTCCGTAGGGGCGAGGAGTGCGGCCTGACCACCGGCATCCACGACGCGCAGCATCGCGCGCAGCGCCACAACTGTCTTGCCGCTTCCCACATCACCCTGCAACAGTCGGTGCATCGGATGCTCGTCGGCAAGGTCGTCGGCAATCTGCTCCGATACGGCAAGCTGCCCGGCAGTGAGGGCGAACGGAAGGCGCGCATCGAACGCCTCCACCAGCGCGCTCTCCGCAGGGATGCGGCGCGTCGCGGACAGCGCTCGCGTGGCCGCGCGGCGCTGGGCGAGCAGGACCTGCAGGACGAAGGCCTCCTCGAAGCGCAGGCGCCGCACCGCCGCGTCGATGTCGGCACGGCTCGTGGGGCGGTGGATCCCGGTCAGCGCATCGCCGAGACTCTCGAGATCGTGCTCGCGCCGCACCGACTCCGGAATGGGATCGGGCAACTCATCGAAGTACGAACGCACGACCTCGACAGCCGAGTTGACCTGCCAGGACGTGACGGACTTCGCGGCGGGGTAGATCGGGATGAGGGCACCGGCGAACTCCAGCACCGCCAGCGCGTCCTCGGCAGTTCCGTCGGGCAGCAGCGAGAAGTCCGGATGGGCGAGCTGCAGCGTGCCCCGATATCGTCCGACGACCCCAGCGAACAGTCCACGCCTGCCGGGCCGCAGTTCTCGCTCCCGCCACTTCTGGTTGAAGAAGGTCAGGGACATGGACTCGCGACCGTCGCTGATGACCGCCTCGAGGATCGTGCCCCGCTTCTGGCGCATCGGGCGTACGGTCACCGACGTCACCTCGGCCATGACCGTGACCTGCTCACCCTCCGCGAGGGATGCCAGATCGGTCAGTTCACCTCGCTCGGCGTAGCGTCGGGGGTAATGGTGCGCCAGATCGTCGATGGTCTGGAGTCCCAGTCCCTTTCTCAGCGCTTCCGCCGTCTTGGCGCCCAGAACCCGCGACAGGCGCGTCGTGAGGATGTCTCCGTCGGTCGTCACTCCACCCCCACGATCACCGGCCATAGGGGTTGACCACCGTCAAGCGCGACCACCTCGACCAGAGGGAAGGTCCGCTCGAGCCATTCGACAAGCTCACGCCGCTGCACGTCTTCCTCTTCGGCGCCGAAGACCACGGTGACCAGTTCGCCGCCGATCGCGAGCATCCCGGCGAGGATGGCGCGCACCGCTTCCTGGATGTCGCCGCTCACGGCGACGATGTCGCCGTCCACGAGGCCGAGCACATCGCCCGGGTTGCAGGGACCGGCGGTGGTCAGGGCAGCGCGACTGGCAATCGTCACGGCTCCGTACCGAGTCGCTCCTGCCGCGCGGGTCATGGCGATGACGTCTTCCTCGAAGGCCACTTCCGGGTCATGGACCGCGACCGCGGCGAGGGTCTGCACGATGGACCGCGTCGGGATGACGGCGATACGCGCTCCCTGTGCACGCGCCTGCTCTGCGGCCACCTCAGCAACGGCGGTCGTGTCCGAGTCGCTGGGCAGAAGAACGACCTCCGCCGAATGCGCATGATCGATCACGTTCAGCAGCTCTGCGGTCGAAGGCCGGACGCGTGGCTGCGCTGAGTGCACGACGACACCTGCCTCCTCCAGTACACGACGTGTCCCCGGACCGTGCGCAACCGCAACCACGCGACGAGTCGCCGCCACCGGAGCGACGTCCGGCCGCCCCGTCGCCAAGTGCGTGATGCGGATCCGATGGGGTTCGCCTGCAGCGATTCCGGCCTCCACCGCAGCCCCCGCGTCGTCGACGTGCACGTGGACGTTCCACAGTCCGTCGCCACCGACCACGACGAGGCTGTCGCCGAGGCCATCCAGGGTCGAGCGCAGCGCCGTGACCGCGGCGTCGTCCGCGCGGAGCAGGTACATGACCTCGAACTCCGGACCGCGATAGTCCGGCGTCCGCGCAACCGCAGCACCGCCTTCAGGGTCCGGCGCCATCAGGAACGGATGCTCGTCAGCCACGTCAGGCACCGGGGCTCCCGCCAGCGCAGAGCGCAGGGCCTCGAGCACCAGGACCAGCCCCTGGCCACCTGCATCGACCACCCCCGCCTGGCGCAGCGCCTCAAGCATGGTGGGCGTGCGGGCCAGCGCCTCCTCGGCTGCCCGGATCGCGACGTCCATCGCGTTGACGGCGGATTCCGCCTGCTGCCCCGACGTGGCCTCGGCGGCCTCGCGGATCACGGTCAGGATGGTGCCCTCGACCGGGTGGGCGACCGCCTCGTATGCCAGCTCCGCGCCGCGGGCCAGCAGCCGGTGGATCCCCCGCCCGTCGAGGACTGCATTGCCAGTCCCGGAGACCACCTCCGCGCACCCACGCAGGATCTGAGAGAGAATCACCCCGGAGTTCCCGCGGGCGCCGAGAAGCGCACCCTTGGCCAGGGCCCGTGCCGCCTCGGCTGGGGACGGACGACCTTCAGCGCAACACGTGTCGACGGATGCGGCTGCGGACTCCACGGTGAGGAGCAGGTTCGTCCCGGTGTCACCGTCCGGGACCGGGAAGACGTTCAGGGCGTCGATGCGATCGCGGGCCGCCACGAGGCCAACCCGGGCGTGTCGGGCCCAGTCCCGGACCACTTCTGCGGAGAGGACCGCTGGCTCCGACGCCACTGTCCCTCCTCCTGAGGTGCCCACGCCCTCACTGGTCAGCACCCGGCGATCCCGGGCCGCTCGGCGGCACTCCCGCCCGCCGACGCTACCCTCAATTTGGGCCGCCGCAGTGCTGTCGGCTAGTCTTCTCCCTCGCGACACTAAGAGTCGCAACCCACCCCGTCCTGTGGACGGACACCACCACCGTCCCGGACGGATGACGAAGGAGTGCACCGTGGCTGCCAACTGCGATGTCTGCGGCAAGGGTCCCGGCTTCGGCAACAGCATCTCCCATTCGCATCGTCGCACCAAGCGACGCTGGAACCCGAACATCCAGACCGTGCGCACGGTGCAGAACGGCACCCCCAAGCGCCTGAACGCATGCACGTCGTGCATCAAGTCCGGCAAGGTCGCCCGCGCCTGACACGTGTCGTGCCCGACTCGGCACGGCTCACCCGCGCCTAGCGTGACGGCACAACGTCACCGGAAGCACTACCCCTGCGAGAAGTGTCGGTAGCCTTCGTCGCCTGACCGCTCGACTCCGTCCACCACCACACCCGAGCGATGGGTGTCATCTCCCTCGGCCCTCTCCAGCACCGTGCCGATAGTGCGGAACCCGCCCCCGAGCGTGACCCCGGCCGGGAAAGTGGCGAGCAGGGCATGGTCCTCGCCTCCGGTGAGCATCCACTCGCGCGGATCCACGTGGAAGGCCGACGCCGCGGACTGCAGCTCCTCCGGCACCTCCCAGCCCGTCGTGTCGATGCTCATCACCACATCCGAGGCCCGCGCGATGTGCGCTGCATCCGCGATGAGGCCGTCACTGACGTCGATCATGGAGGTGGCACCTGCGGCCGCAGCCCAGGGCCCCGACGCGTAGGGCGGGACAGGAAAGCGATGGGCATCAACCAGTGCCCGCGGTGACCGGAAGCCACGCGAGAGCAGCGCGAGGCCGGCGGCCGCCCAACCCAACCGCCCCGACACGGCGATCACGTCGCCCACCCGTGCCCCGGACCTCAGCACCGGTGCCTGACCGAGTGCCTCCCCCAGGCCGGTGACGCTGATGGTGATCACGGGTGACTCGACAACGTCGCCCCCCACGAGCGAGGCACCCACGGAAGACGCCTCCTCGACGATGCCCGCCGTGCACTCCACCGCCCACGCTGCCGGGGTATCCGCCGGTGCCCCGAAGCCCACCACGAGGCCCGTGGTCGTGCCGCCCATCGACGCGATATCCGCGAGTGAGGCTGCCGCAGCCCGGCGCCCGATGTCGATCGCGCTGGACCAGTCACGACGAAAGTGCCGTCCCTCGACGAGCACATCACACGTCACGAGGACGGAGGATCCAGCCACGGCAAGCACCGCGCAGTCATCGCCTGGACCGACGAGCACCCGTGGATCGTGGGCCAAGCCCCGCGTGATCCGATCGATCAGTCCGAACTCACCCGTACCGTGGAGGGTCGCGTCCGTCGCCATGGTCAACAGTCTGGCAGCGACGCCACGACTCAGCGCAGTGCGGTGCCCTTGCGCAGCGCATCGCGAACGAGGGCATCGACGAGTTCCGGATAGTCCATGCCCGTGGCCATCCACATGCGCGGGTACATCGAGATCCCGGTGAAGCCGGGCATGGTGTTGACCTCGTTGACGATGATGGCGCCGTCCGGCCTGACGAAGAAGTCGACGCGGGCGAGGCCCTCGCAGGCCAAGGCCTCGAATGCCACGAGCGCCATCTCCCGGACAGCGTCCTCCACACCTACGGGAAGCGCCGCGGGGACGATGAGATCCGCGGAGTCGTCGAGGTACTTGGCATGGAAGTCGTAGAACTCATGGGCTGAGCGCACAACGATCTCCGCACAGCGGCTGGACTGCGGGCGTCCGGTCGTGTCGGTGAGCACGCCGCACTCGATCTCGCGCGCGCCCTCCACGCTGCACTCCACGACGACCCGCGGATCGTGCTCGCGGGCATGCTCGATCGCACCAACCAGATCCTCGACCCTGGAGACCTTCGCGATCCCGAGTGACGAGCCCGCGCGAGCAGGCTTCACGAAGACCGGGAGTCCGAGGTCGGTCACGGCGTCGAGAACACCGATGCGGTCCTCGCGCCAGCGCAGGTCGCTGATGGCGACGAAGGGGGTGACGGGAAGACCGGCCGACGCGAGCAGCGTCTTCATGAACCCCTTGTCCATGGCAACGGCAGACGACAGCACACCGGAGCCCACGAAGCAGACTTGGAGCGTCTCCAACAGGCCCTGCAGCGATCCGTCCTCGCCCCACGGGCCGTGCAGCACCGGGAATACGACGTCGACATCGAGGGCCTGCTCGATGGTGATCGACCGGGCGTCGGCCGATACCTCGGGAAGCGGCTCCGCATCGACCACGACATCAAGACCGAGGTCCGACGCAACCACCCAGGCGCCGTCCCGTCGGATGCCGATGACGCGAACGTCGTACCGGTCCGGATCCAGGGCCGCGACGATGGCTCGCCCGCTGATGCACGAGATCGAGTGCTCGCTGCTGCGCCCACCCAAGATCACGGCGATCCGAGTCCGATCCACGAGGCGACGCTATCGTCATCCGTGTCGCCTTCAGCGCAACCCCGCTACGCTGCCGTGATGCAGGAATCACCATGGTCGCCCGACACCCTCGTCGTCACCGCCGGACGCCCTGCAGCCCAGCCTGACGCCCCGCTCAACACTCCGATCGTGCCCGCATCGACATTCCATGCGGGCGGGGCGTGGGAATACGCGCGCGAGGGCGCGCCGACCACCGCAGCACTCGAGGACGCGATCGGGACCCTCGAGCACGGAACGGCCACGGTCTTCAGCTCCGGCATGGCAGCCGCCAATGCCGTCATGGACCTCGTTCCGGCCGGTGGCCTTGTCGTGGCTCCCAGCGCCGCCTACACCGGTGTCGCCGTCCGGCTGCGCGAGCTGGCCGACATCGGGCGCATTCGACTCACCATCGTTGATGTCGACGACACCGATCGCCTGCGGGAGTCCTGCTCGGGTGCGGCACTGCTGTGGCTGGAGTCGCCGACCAATCCCCTGCTCCAGGTTGCCGATCTGGCCGCCTGCATCGCCGCCGGCCACGATGCTGGTGCTCTCGTGCTGGTCGACAACACTTTCGCCACGCCCATGCTCCAGCAGCCGCTGACCATCGGGGCAGACGTCGTTCTGCACAGCGTCACCAAGGCACTGAGCGGGCACTCCGACCTGCTGATGGGCGCGATCGTCTGCGCCGACTCAGCGCTCACCGAGCGGGTGCGCACCCGACGCGTGCTGCTCGGGGCTGCGCCGAGTGCCTTTGACTGCTACCTGGCGCTGCGTGGCCTGCGCAGTCTCGCGTTGCGGATCTCGCGCGCACAGGACAATGCGCGCGAGATCACCGCCTCCCTCGCGCACCATCCGGCTGTGTCTCGCGTGCGCTATCCCGGCTGGGGAACGATCGCCGCGATCGAGTTCACCGGAGGAGTGCCATTCGCCGAGCAGCTCTGTGACTCGGTGCGACTGTGGGTGCACGCGACCAGCCTTGGCGGGGTGGAGTCTCTCCTCGAGCGGCGTCGCCGCTGGCCGCTCGAGAGTCCCGTGGTCCCCGAGGACCTCGTGCGACTGTCCTTCGGCATCGAGAATGCAGGCGACCTCTGGGCTGACCTTCGCTCAGCGCTCGACCAGCTGCCTGGCACCTGACCGCGCTCACTCGCGCAGCAGGACCTCGGGCTTGGTGTCACGCGACATGAACGACGCGGCCATCGTCCGTGGTGAGCGGCCGCGGTAGAGCACCTCGACAACCTGCTCCGTGATCGGGAGGTCGACCCCGTTCTCGCGGCCCAGGGCAAGGATCGGCTGGCAGCTCTTGTAGGCCTCGCAGGTCTGCTTGGTGGCCGCCACGGTCTCCTCGACGGTGAGTCCGCGGCCGAGATTGAATCCGAACGTGCGGTTGCGCGACAGCGGGGACTGGCACGTTGCAACGAGGTCGCCGACGCCCGCAAGTCCCTGGAAGGTCAGCGGATCAGCACCAAGCGCTACGCCCAGGCGCGCCATCTCCGCCAGTCCTCTGGTGATCAATGAGGCCTGCGAGTTCTCTCCCAGACCCATGCCGACAGCAATTCCATTCGCGACGGCGATCACGTTCTTGACGGCGCCACCGATCTCCGTGCCCACCACGTCGGTGGTCCAGTACGGACGGAAGTAATCGGTGGTGCAGGCGTCCTGAAGTCTTCTGGCACTCGTCTCGTCGACACACGCGACCGTCGTGGCCGCGGGCTGCCGTTCAGCGATCTCACGAGCAAGATTGGGGCCCGACACCACAGCCACGCGATCGACGGAAACGTCGGCGGACTCCATGATGACCTGACTCATCCGCTTGGTCGTGCCGATCTCGATGCCTTTCATGAGGCTCACCAGGACGGCGTCGCCATCGATCCCCATGCCCCAGTCACCGAGGTTGGCCCGCAGGACCTGCGCCGGCACAGCCAGGACCACGAGGGAGGCACCTTCCAGAGCCTCGAGGGCATCAACCGTCGCCGTCATGCGCTCGGGGAGCTCGACTCCCGGGTGGTACGCCTCGTTGCGATGCCGAACCACAATGTCGTCGACGACCACTGCGTCCCGACCCCAGACAACGACCTCGCTGCCGGCATCAGCCAGCACCATGCCGAACGCGGTGCCCCAGGACCCGCTCCCCATGATCGCAACCCTGGTCATGGTGCCTCCCTGCGATAGACGAAGCGCTCTGCTGGTGGTGTCTCGTGGCGCATCTGGGCGAGCAGGTCGGTGATCGCCTCCATCAATCGGTCCCCGGCCTCTCGCATGGTGTCGGCGTCGAGCGGTCGCTCAGCGAGGTCGGACAGGTCTACCGGCTCACCCACCCACACATGCATCGTCTTGCGCGGCAGGAGCCTCACACGCTTGCTGTACGGGGCCATGACCGCTTGGGGCCCCCATTGCGCCATCGGGAACAAGGGCGCCCCCGAGAGCAGGGCCATGCGCACGGCCCCGGTCTTCGCCGACATGGGCCACAGGTTCGGCTCCCGGGTGATCGTTCCCTCGGGATACACGGCGACACATTCACCTCGCCCGAGAGCAACAAGGGCATCTCGGATGGCGCTCGCCGCATCAGCCGTCTCGCGGTACACGGGGATCTGACCGGCATTGCGGATGATCCGCCCGATGACGGGCACCCGGAACAGCGGCTCCTTGGTCAGGAATCGCGGGGGCCGATCCGCGGTCCACAGCGTGTATGCCACGACGAGCGGGTCGAACCACGACAGATGGTTGGCGGCAACGATGATCCCGCCCGGTGCGTCGGTGAGGCGATCAGTTCCGCGGATGTCCCAGGACACCGATGTGCGCATGATTGGCCACAGAACCACTACGGCGAGGCGGTACCCGAACCCGAGGGGATGCCGACGGCTCACGCGCGGCCCCACGGCTCCCACCTGCGCCTCTCCTCACGAGCCTGCGGCACGGGCAGGATCGAACCGACACTAATGCCTGAGGACTCCCACCGAGGGCCAGTGCCCAGCCGTTGCTTCCACGGGCGCGGGTCCGGTGTTGGATGGCCACGTGAGCGGAGAGTTGTGGACGATCATCGTCCCCGTGAAGGCACTGACTCACGCCAAGTCACGCATGGGCGGCACATCGCCCTCACCGTCGGCCCTCGCGAGCGCATTCTTGACCGACGTCCTTGCGTCAGTGACCGCCTCAACGTCCGTCCGCGAGGTCGTCGTTGCCACGGGCGACACCGACGTGTCTGCCCTAGCCCGGGCATGCGGCGCGAACGTCGTCGATGACACCGGCCACGAGGGCATCAACACCGCAGTCACGGCAGCCGCCGGTCACCGCGGTACGTCCACCGCGATCGCCGTAGTGGTGTCGGACCTGCCACGGCTGACCACGTCCGCCCTTGACCGCGCACTCTCAGCGGGTGAGCAGCACCAGACCAGTTTCGTCGCGGACCTGGCCGGAACCGGAACAACCATCTGGCTGGCGGAGTCCCGTGCCTGGATGCCGCCGGCATTCGGGGTGGGGTCGAGGGAGCGGCACCGGGTCGCGGGCTCCGTCGACCTCGTCGCGACCCTCGACGCTGACTTCGCAGCGGCGGTCCTTGCAGCACGATGCGACGTCGACACCCCCGCTGACCTCATGCACGCCGGTCTTCCGCCTCTCGGGCAGCACACGCGCGCACTGCTCGACGCAGGGGGCAGCAACCCAGGCGCATAGGAAGGGCCCCCACCCCCGGGGGTGGGGGCCCTTCCGGGCCTTGATGCGCTACTTCCGGCGCGCGGGGGCCTTCTTCGCAGCGGCCTTCTTCGCCGGGGCCTTCTTGGCAGCGGCCTTCTTCGCCGGCGCAGCCTTCTTCGCCGGGGCCTTCTTGGCAGCGGCCTTCTTCGCCGGCGCAGCCTTCTTCGCCGGGGCCTTCGTCGCGAGCTTCTTGGCGCCCGACACGACCGCCTTGAACTCCGCACCCGGGCGGAACTTCGGCAGCTTCGTCGCCTTGATCTTGACCGTCTCACCCGTGCGCGGATTGCGTCCAAGGCGGGCCTTGCGAGCCTGGCTCTCGAAGACGCCGAAACCGCTCACAGCGACCTTCTCGCCGTTGGCGACCGCCCTCTTCGTCTCCTCGATGAACGCGTCGACAATCTCGGTGACGTCGCGCTTGCTCTGGCCGAGGCGCGAGGCCACGACGTCGATCAGTTCAGCCTTATTCACTGGTAACCCCTCCGGAGGGTGTAGGGCCGGCACCTGTCGGCCGGCTCCCCCACCCTAGGCGGGCAGCATCCGCGACCAAAACCGCCACGCCGACGAATGCGTTGTACAGCAATGGATTCCCGGGTCGCAGATGTCGACCCCAGAGCGAGTCCGTGACCTAGGTCACCGGAGTGGTCGTCGGCTTCCACTGCGGGCGCTCGGCTTCGAACGCGTCGATATCGGCGGCGTACTGGAGCGTGATGCCGATGTCGTCGAGACCCTCCATCAGGCGCCACCGGACGTAGTCGTCGACGTCGAAGGCTGCCACGATCTCACCCGCGCGCACCTCACGTCGGTCAAGGTCGACCGTCACCGCGAGGGCCGGATCCGCCTCGATCGCTGACCACACCGCCTCGATCACGTCCTGGTCGACCTGTGCCGTGAGGAGTCCGCCCTTGCCCGAGTTGCCGCGGAAGATGTCGGCGAATCGGGAGGAAAGCACGACGGCGAAGCCGTAGTCCTGCAGAGCCCACACGGCGTGCTCACGACTGGACCCCGTGCCGAAGTCAGGTCCGGCCACCAGGATGCTGGCTCCGCTGTACTCCGGGCGGTTGAGGACGAACTCCGGGTCCTTGCGCCACGCCGAGAACAGGCCATCCTCGAAGCCATGACGGGTGATGCGCTTCAGGTACTCGGCCGGGATGATCTGGTCCGTGTCGACGTTGCTTCGACGCAGCGGCACCGCGGTGCCCGTGTGGACGACGAACTTCTCCATGGTTCTCCTCGTCTCGTCTTCGGTCGTCTCAGGAGCTCGCGGCAGCAAGGTCGGCGGGGGCAGACAGGTGCCCCGTGACCGCAGTGGCTGCCGCGACCGCAGGCGACACCAGATGGGTGCGCCCACCAGGACCCTGACGTCCCTCGAAGTTGCGGTTCGAGGTCGAGGCACTGCGCTCACCCGGTGCCAGCTTGTCGGGATTCATCGCCAGGCACATCGAGCAACCAGCCTCACGCCACTCCGCACCCGCCTCGATGAAGACCTTGTCGAGACCCTCGGCCTCGGCCTGCTGCTTCACCCGAACGGATCCGGGCACCACAAGCATTCTCACCGTGCCTGCGACCTGACGTCCGGAGAGCACCTGCGCTGCAGCGCGAAGGTCCTCGATCCGGCCGTTGGTGCACGAGCCGACGAAGACGGTGTCGACGGAAATGTCACGCAACGGCGTGCCAGGCGTGAGGTCCATGTACTCCAGGGCACGCTCGATGGCGACGCGATCAACCTCGTCACGAGCGTCGTCCGGCGACGGCACCACCGCATCGAGTGGGAGACCCTGGCCCGGATTGGTGCCCCACGTCACGAAGGGGCTGAGCGTGGAGGCATCGATGACCACCTCCGCATCGAAGGACGCGTCATTGTCCGTGGGCAGCGTTCGCCAGTAGGCCTCCGCTGCGTCCCACTCCGCTCCCTGCGGAGCGTGAGGTCGACCCTTGAGGTAGGCGAAGGTTATCTCGTCGGGAGCCACCATGCCCGCGCGTGCACCCGCCTCGATGGACATGTTGCACAGGGTCATGCGTCCCTCCATCGAAAGTCCGCGGATTGCAGACCCGCGGTACTCCAGGACGTAGCCCTGGCCGCCACCGGTTCCGATGCGCGCAATGACGGCGAGGATGACGTCCTTGGCGGTGACACCAGCGGGCAGCTCTCCTTCGACGGTGATCGCCATGGTCTTGAAAGGCTTGAGCGGCAGGGTCTGCGTAGCAAGCACGTGCTCGACCTCGCTCGTGCCAATACCGAAGGCCAAGGCCCCGAAGGCACCGTGAGTGGAGGTATGGGAGTCCCCGCAGACGACCGTCATGCCCGGCTGGGTGAGGCCCAGCTGCGGCCCAACCACGTGCACGATTCCCTGCTCCACGTCGCCGAGGGAGTAGACGGGAACTCCGAATTCCGCGCAGTTGCGGCGCAGGGCGTCCACCTGCGCCTTGGAGATGGGATCGGCGATCGGCGCGAGGATGTCGATCGTGGGGACGTTGTGGTCCTCGGTCGCGAGAGTGAGATCAGGCCGGCGCACCGGTCGTTCCGTCGCACGTAGTCCGTCGAAGGCCTGCGGGCTCGTCACCTCGTGCACGAGGTGGAGATCGATGTAGAGCAGATCGGGCTCTCCCGGTGCTCGACGCACCACATGGTCGTCCCATACCTTCTCGGCCAGCGTCCGACCCATG